>Ga0315279_10002474_pt1 | contig 27647 bp, 27 predicted proteins | sample YL17G06_20_MG_FD_203694 | JGI IMG/M metagenome (GOLD analysis project Ga0315279, IMG submission 203694) | Sediment microbial communities from Yellowstone Lake, YNP, Wyoming, USA - YL17G06_20 | ecosystem: Environmental > Aquatic > Freshwater > Lake > Sediment | place: USA: Wyoming | collected... | reverse complement strand
ATAGGCGTGCTTCTACAGAAGAAACTGATAGACATCAATCTAGTAGATGCCCTATTCAGCGTACCCTTGAAATTTATGTATGAAAGAATGAAGCCTATTATAGAAGGAAACAGGGAACAACTTCACACCCAGAGAGTATTTGAACATTTTGAATACCTGTACAATGAAATGAAGAAAAGAGAACGACCCAATTAGAGGTTTCTTCTATCTATCCTTAAATTGCAGAATGACCAAGATTATCTTGGAGAAAAAGAGATATCTCATACTCAGAGTTCTCATGTCGGGAGACATCTCCACTTGTCCGTGGGTTCAAACGTGGGTTCTAACCTATATGACCCCACCAAATGACTGTTTTGTGGAAACAAGCCCATTTTGAGCGTTTTTCAATTGCGAATAAAACCCGGACAAAGCGCACGCCAAGGAATTGACTCTTAGATGAGTGAAAGTTTCACCCTGCCTGAATGCTCCGCATCAGAAGTTCACGGAAAGCATATTAGTCTTTTTAACTATACGCAGTGCTATGAACTTTAGAGAAAGACAGGAAATAATAGCCAAATCACCCATTTCATTCAGCTATCTGAAGCGTTTCAATGCGGGCGCAGGCATTCTACATCTAATACAGGGAATATTGATGCTGTCCCTAGGAACTCTTCTAAAGTGGGATAGAAGCATATACACTTTCTACCTGAAGATAGACATAGACCCAGGGCCGCCAGTAAAATTCTTAGGTCCTCCCTATCCAAATCCCCAAATACTCTTCACCGCAAGCTACTTGGGAGTGATAGTTGCTACTTTCCCCCTGATTTCAGCTTTCGCGCACTTTATGATCGCATACCCAAAGAACAAGAGTTATGTGGAGAACCTAAAAAAAGGGATGAACCCTTATCGCTGGTACGAATATGCCCTCTCGAGCTCGATAATGATTGTGCTGATTTCAACTTTTGTAGGAGTCTGGGATTTCTGGTCGCTTATCATGATTTTCGTGCTGAACGCGATGATGATCATGTTCGGATATCTTATGGAAATGATAAATCAGCGAACTGAGAAAACCTCCTGGTCAGCATTTCTTCTTGGATGCATTTCTGGTGGAGTTCCGTGGGTCGTATTGTATGCGTATTTCATAGCAGCTGTTATGTCCACAGGTCTGAATCCACCGGCATTTGTGTACTCAATATTCTTCATTTACTTCGTCGTCTTCAACATCTTTGCCTTAAACATGGTGTTGCAGTACAAGGGAGTGGGACGCTGGAAGGACTATCTGTACGGCGAACGCGTCTACATAATCTTGAGCTTTGTGGCGAAAACAATGCTGGCTTGGTTAGTCTTTGTAGGAGTATTCGCGCCTTTCTAGTCCATGCAATGCTTCAATTCATTAAGATGCTTGCGAATGCACTGGCTAGGCTTCTTACGTTTTCTCTTGCATGACGTGCCCGACATTTGTTTGATCAATGTTAAAAGAAAAAGGGGAATTGCGGGAACAAATCTATTTGTCCGTGGGTTCAAACGTGGGCTCTAACCTAAGCGACCACGCTAAGCAAGTGATTCTGGTCCCATTCTGTTTTCTTTTTACTGGCGCCTTCAAGAATAGCTTGGCTTCCAAATTGGCGTGTAAGATTCACATTGGAAAAGCGTTAGATAAAAGTTAAATACAATTTGCAGAGTATGAATCATTTCTGGTTTAAGCATGTGAGGAAGGAGATAAGAAGATGAAAGTAAGAGCAATTATATCGATTGTTTTGCTTGTACTTTTTTTGGTCTCATTATTTAACTTCGGTATTTCTTTTGGAGCAGTTGATTCTCTTAGTGGCTCTGACTCTTTTGCTGCACAGTCCACGATTGACTGGTGGCCAATGTTTCAGCATGACCTGTCGCACACTGGGTTTTCATCTTCGACAGCGCCAACCACAAACCACACCATATGGACTTTCAGACCAGGCGGAGGCTTCGAGTGGTGTTCAGTTGCCGTTGTTGGTGGTGTGGTCTACGTAGGCTCATTTGACAATTGGGTTTATGGTTTGAACGCTACGACAGGCACGATGATGTGGAAGTATCTAACAGGCAGTATTGTGGAGTCTTCTCCTGCCTTTGCTGATGGTATTATCTATGTAGGCTCATATGATTGCAGGGTCTACGCTTTGAACGCTTCCACGGGTAAACAGGTATGGAATTACACAACTGGCGGTGATGTGCTTTCTTCTCCTTCCGTCGCTTATGGCGAAGTGTACGTAGGCTCATGGGATAGCAGAGTCTACGCTTTGGACGTCTCAACAGGCGAACAAGTGTGGAACTACACAACCGGCAGTATTGTAATGTCTTCTCCTGCCGTCGCGGATGGCATGGTCTTCATAGGCTCAGGTGATGGCAATGTTTACGCTTTGAATGCTTCCACGGGCGAGCGAGTGTGGAACTACACGACCGGTGGTCCAGTGTACTCTTCTCCTTCTATTGTTGATGGCAAAGTCTACGTGGGCTCACTTGACAGCAAAGCTTATGCTTTGAACGCCACAGACGGTCAACTGATATGGAGCCACAAAATCGGTCCCGTGGGCCTTTCTTCTCCGGCTGTTGCGGGTGGAACTGTCTACGTGGGCTCAAATGACCACAATGTTTATGCCTTGAATGCTTCTACTGGCGAACAAGTTTGGAACTACACGACTGGCAACTACGTGAGTTCTGCTCCTGCTGTTGCTGGCGGCATGGTCTTTGTAGGCTCATATGACTACAGTGTTTATGCTTTGAACGCCTCAACAGGAGCTTGGATATGGAGCTACAAAACTGACGACGAGGTGTTGTCTTCTGCTGCTGTTGTTGACGGCACGGTTTTCATAGGTTCAATGGACGGCACTTTTTACGCTTTCGGTCCAGAACCTGTTATACCAGAGTTTCCTTCATTCCTCGTCCTGCCATCATTCATGACCGTTACACTTTTGGCAGTCTTAGTCTTCAGAAGAAAACACCTTTCTCCGTCGAGAGAATAGAACAAAAGGGGTCTGCGGGAGACATCTCCACTGTAGCGAGATATATCGTAGAGTGTTAAGAAAGGCCTCTTCTGCCTTTCAGCCAAAGAATCAAGCTTTAAAAACACAAGCCTTCAAAAGTGTCGTATATACAGAAGATTGCAGCAATTTCAGCACATCACAATGATCAAACACCAGCCAAGGTGTAACTCCTTGTTAAGCATCCATTGCCTTCTTGTTTAGATATTTCATATTCTGTTTCGACTTCTTATTCCGAATTAGAATAAAGTTTAAATATATATACAGAACCTAAAATGTAAAAACGTGAATAAACATGACCGCATTGACAGTCATCGTTGGCGGTGGAAAATTGGAAGGAAAAATTCTGAAAAAAATGCACGAACGAATAATCAAAAACTTCATGGACATAATAATCTTGGCCGAACTCAGAAACGGATCCTTAAGCGGCTACGACGTGATCTCCTTCATCCACAACCGATTTCACCTCCTCGTCAGCTCGGGAACAGTCTATTCTCTCCTGTACTCGCTGGAACGCAACAGCCTAATCGAAGGAACGTGGAACGAAAGAAAAAGAGTATACAAACTCACAGAAAAAGGCGAAAAAACAATAGACACCATACTATGCGCAAACGACAAGATCAAAAACTTCATAACTGGACTCCTGAAAGTCCAGTCTGCCGCCTGAAATTTTGAGCTACATTGGATCAATCGAAATGCTAAAAAGGCACAGACCTAGATTCTAAAGGCAACAAGAAAAGCCCAACAGGGCCCGTAGCTCAGTCAGGACAGAGCACCGGACTTTTAAGCCATAGGCAACTGCAAAGAAATCCGGTGGTCGCGGGTTCAATTCCCGTCGGGCCCGCCACTCAGAAAGCAGACCGTTGTCCAAACCCTACGTTGAACCTATATATAAGGGGGTTAAAAGTCCGCGGAGCGCAAGCAAGCGAAACTTCTTTGTGCTTCGGTCAGAAACGGTCATAGCCCTGAGAACCCTGAAACGCCTAAATATTTTGAAGCAATGGCCTTCTTGCATGTCATATGTCGCTAACTGAAATATCCTTCATATGACATGTAGCGTTGCTTTTTCTCGGAGAAGGCATTGACAAACAAGGAAGAAGAAAAGAAAGACTCGCTGGACTCAGAACGCTATACAATTTTCCATGCACTGTTCGAAGCCATGAAAGACAAAGACAAGAAACACAAACGTAGATAGGTGACTTACTCAGAGTCGATTTTTGCACCTTTCACGGCATCCACAGTTCTCTTTAGAAGAAGCTGAGCCGACTCCTGCGAAGGCCACCCACCCAAGCCGCAGTCCGGACCAGTGAAAGTCATTCTATCACCAAACTTCTCCTTAGCAGCTGCAAACCTCTTCTGAATGGTCCCTACCCTTTCAACAATCTTGTCTGGTTCGAGTTGCGTTATACCTTTATCATGTAGCTCAGCACTGATTGCATCTATGTCGGTTCTCGTTATACCTACTCTCACGTGCTTATCTGCTTCATCTAATATCCTTCTTGGAACACTTTCAATGTTCTCCGGAGAAGCACCAAACTCAAAAGACACCACATCAAGATTTCTTACCTTCAGAACGTCAGCAATCCTTGAAGATGAATGAAGATGAATTTGCTTCGTCACGTCAGGGAAATCAAAAGCCTTTTCTAAAACATCCGCAATCAAGTCTCTTGCAGCAGACACATCTTGAAAACCAAAACTTGGCTCATCCAAAGAAACGACTTCCGTCTTCACATATTTGGAATTCAAAACCGAATTACTTGCGAATCTTCTCACCGTCTCAGCAAACATCATGAGAACATCACGATGAGCCACTGTCCCAACCAACTTCAAATACAATTCAAAAGGACCTGCAATGCACACCCGAAGGCGGACTTTCTTCCCAAAATCCTCCAAGAAATCTTTTCCTTCCTCTTCGATCACACGCACCTCTGGCAAGATTGCGTCTTCTTCCCTAACCTCATACGTGCCCTTGTCCATTGCTTCAGCGATAATATCCGTTATCTGCTTATGCATGTCATAATGCTGCGGATAGCTAACGACATCCAAGCCAGCAGCACATTTCATTCTGAACGAGTCTGCCACAACCGAGCAGAAGTTGTTCAGCAAAAACTCGTTCTTTCTGATGTTCTTTCCAGCAGCAATTGCTTTTCTCGCTTGGACATAAGCCTTGTCAAACACTTCTCTGCTTACTCGAGATGGCAATGGAAAACTGCCTACGTCATCAACAAGCGTATCCATGTGAAGTCTCCTAGTCACCAACTCATTTAATACTTGCTTCTTCCGATAGCAAGAAATATAAGTTGGTTCCCATTCCGTGAACAATAATCGGTGTACACAATGAGCGTTTGGAAACTCCGGCTATCCATGGCAGGAACGCTAGCAATAATAATCAGCCTATCCACCCTAGTCTTCACAGTAATCCTGAGCTTGTTTGGCGCCTTAGACCTGTTAACACTAGGCGTTTTGGTGGTTGCCTTCAACATTTTCCAGTGGCTAATATCACCATACATAGTCGATGCTCTCTATCACACACGCGAACTAGCTGAGACAGAAAACCCGAAACTTCACGAGATGGTGGAAGAACTCAGCAGAAAAAGCGGAATCAAAAAGCCAAGACTCATGCTTGCGCAGATCCCAATACCAAACGCATTCGCTTACGGGTCACCCATTACAGGCAATCGTGTAGCCGTGACAGACGGAATATTGAAAACACTTGATACTGGCGAAGTTGAAGCCGTCATAGGGCACGAGCTTGGACATCTCAAACACAGAGACGTCCAAACAATGATGTTCGTTTCATTATTGCCCGCCGTCTTCTACTACATTGGATATTCCTTCATGCTCTCAAACATGTACGGAAGACGGAGAGACGAAGGAGGTGGCGCTGCACTTGCAGGCATCGGTTTCATGGCATTCTCATGGATTCTGAACATGTTCATACTGTATCTAAGCCGTCTGCGCGAATATTACGCAGACAGACACAGCGCCCTCATGGTTGAGAATGGCTCGCAAAAACTCTCTACAGGACTGGCAAAGATTGTGAAGGCAACCAAGAACATGCGGCAAAACAAAAGAGAGAAGCAGAATCTTAGCGCCTTCAAAGCCCTATTCATCGCTGACCCCGACCACACTGAAGCAGATTCGCTTGCGATATCCACCATGAAAGCATCTGGCGAAGAAAAACTGGTTCAGGAAATCCTGTCGAGAAAGCTAACCACAATAGACAGAATCGCCGAGATCTTCTCAACACACCCCAACATAATCAAACGGCTGAAAGCTCTGCAAAACCTAAACTAGCACAGAGCCATAATTGCAGCAATCTTTCTCATTATTCCGCCATTCTTTCAGCAAAACCGTTAAAGATAACAAACTCGTAATCCTAATGTAGGCTTTCAGACGTGATGACTATGGAAATGCAGGACATCTTCTCAGAAATTGAAAAGCAGCGAGATCAAATGGTGCAGACTCTTATGGAGCTTATTCGCATTCCAGCAATAGCCCCGGAAAACGGCGGAGAAGGAGAGCTGAAGAAGGCTGAAAGGCTGACACAACTGCTGGCTGTGATGGGCTTTGACAAAATAGAACGCTACGACGCAGAAGACGAAAGAGTTCCTTCCAAGAAGAGACCAAACATGATAGTCTACCAGAACGGAGAAGTAGAGACTGAGAAACTCTGGATAGTTACGCATCTCGACATAGTTCCGCCCGGAGAGGAGTCCCTCTGGACCTTGGCCAAGCCGTTCGAACCAATAGTCAAAAATGGTCGAATCTACGGACGTGGCAGCGAAGACAACATGCACTCAATGATAGCCTCAATATTCGCTCTAAAAGCCTTGAAGGAGTTGGGCATCAAGCCGAAAAGAACAATAGCACTAGCCTTTGTGGCTGATGAAGAGCAACACAGTAAATATGGAATCCAACACCTCATAAAACAAGGGCTCTTCAAAAAAGATGATTTGGTAATCGTGCCGGACAGCGGCAATGAGGATGGAAGCTTCATAGAAATAGCTGAAAAAAGCTCCATATGGCTCAGAATCCGCACAATCGGAAAACAAGCTCACGCAAGCAGACCTAGCACGGGACTGAACGCACACCGCGTCGGAATGCAATTTGCGCTAGCTCTGGACAAGTTGCTGCACGAAAAATACCCACTTAAAGACGCATATTTTGACCCGCCCGAAAGCACAATAGAACCCACAAAAAAAGACCAAAACGTGGACGCCGTCAACATAGTTCCAGGCGAAGACATAATCTACTTCGACTGCCGCATCCTGCCAAACTACAACATGGACGAATTAGTAAGCAACATCAAAAGACTCGCCGAAGAATACGAAAAGAAAACAGGAGCAACCATAAAAATCGAATCCACAAACATAAGCATCGCACCGAAACCCACAGATCCCAACGCCAAGGTAGTCACAGCACTACGAGACGCGATAAAAATAGTCAGAAAAATAGAACCCAAAGTCGGAGGCATAGGCGGAGGGACATGCGCCGCCTACTTCAGAAAAGCGGACATCCCCGCAGTCGTCTGGAGTACAATAGACGAAACAGCCCACCAACCAAACGAATACACAAAAATAGAAAACCTCATCAAGGACACGAAAGTTTTCGCTTACTTAGCCACCTCCTAAAGATACCCAAAATTTGTTGAACGCTTTCCGATTGTCGAAAGCTTTATATGGATGGATAATCCATCCAACAATCATGCAAACGACTAAAAACTCTCGTACAATTGCTTTGGTAAGCATTTTGGCGGCTTTGTGTTTGGCTATTCAATTGGCTCCGAGGCCGCCGAATGTGGAATTCACTTCTCTTTTGGCCTTCACTGTCGGCTTTATATATGGTCCATTTATGGGCGTTTTCTTTGGTAGTTTCATAATGCTTGTTAATGGTTTCTTTTCGCCCTGGGGTTTTGCGGGCTTCAATCTGCCTTTTCAAATGGTCAGTATGAGTTTGTTGGGTTTGATTGGAGGAGTATATAGGAGATATGCGCAAGGCTACAACGCCGCTGAGCTTTGTAGCGGCGCATCAATCCTTGGAGCTTTTCTCACCGTGATTTATGACTTTGTGACCAATTTTGGAGTGGCGCTATATGCCATGATTAGCGGGGTTCACCCAGCTTTAGCAGTGATAACGGTTCTTGCGTCTGGTGCCCCCATGTCACTGATACACATAGTCTCAAACACGATAGTGTTTGGAATAGTCTTTTTCCCGCTCATTAAGGCACTAAACCACATTTCAATGGTGAGGGATACATGGTTGAAAAGAGAACAGTAGTATTTATGACTCTAGCAACACTTGTTTGGGCATCTGTAGCTACGAGCTTCACGGCGTATTATTACCTAGTACAAATGAGATATCAACAACGATTTAACGAGAAGCAACAAGTGCTGAATGAGTTGACAGAAACTTATGACGCCTCCGTCAACAAGCAGAATCGGTTGTCCGGCGAATATGGAGCGTTACTTGGCGAATATCAATGGTTCACGGGTGAAAACTATTCCTCGCTTATGGGTAATTATGGTAGGTTGCTCTCCAGCTTGAGTGGCAATTACACGGCAGTCCTCAACGAATTTCCAGAATTGAACACAACTCATAGAAACCTCCTAAATGAATCTCAAACGCTAAGTTTGAGGAGCCAAGTGACAAGGGAAGAGTTCGGCTCACTGCTTGATAGCTTTTACAAATTGTTCACTGCTTTAACGACAAAGGAAATTGGAAGCACGATAGGCAAGGCAAATACGATACAGGTGAGGTTTTGCATCAACTACACTAAGATAACTGGTAAGGCAGCAGTTGAATGGCATAATATTTCCTTCTCCTCTAGTGCAACGTTGTTCGATTTAACAAAAGAAATCGCAAATGTCAAATATTCATATTATGCAAGCATGGAGCCCGGTCACATAATCGTGACGTCAATTAATAACTATACGTCTTGGTGGATATGGTACTATTGGGACGAAACCGTGGGCGACTGGAGCTGGGGTCCTGTTGGCTGCGACGCTTGGATTTTGAGCAACAATGGAACCTACAAATGGGATGTTTCCTCGTAGTAAACCAAAAGGATTTTATTTGGAAAAAGGAACTTGGTGTTACAAAAATAAAACCGCTTGTTTGGGGATGCAAACTTTGGTTAAAGCTTCGAGCATATTCAGGGGAGCCCGCAGAGCAGGAAGAAAGAGCCTGCTTGAGACTGAAGCCAAGGCTGTCTGCGCAGAGTATGGGATTCCTGTTACAAAGTTTGAGCTGGCGAAAAATGAAGCCGAAGCCGTGAAATTCGCTGAGAAAATCGGATTTCCCGTTGTTTTGAAGATAGTTTCGCCCGACATCATCCACAAGTCGGATGTGGGCGGTGTCGTTGTCGACTTGAAAGATGCAGAAAGTGTTCGAGCCGCCTACGGGCAAATCCTGAAAAACGCCAAGAAGCACGATGCGAAGGCGAAGATAGTTGGCGTCTTAGTGCAGGAAATGGCTCCAGCATCGACAGAAGTTATCATAGGCTCCACCAAGGATCCGCAGTTCGGTCCTGCGTTGATGTTTGGGCTGGGCGGGGTCTTTGTTGAAGTTCTGAAAGATGTGACGTTCAGGATTGCTCCAGTAACAGAAGACGAAGCTCGCGAGATGATCACGGAGGTTAAGGCTTATCCGCTTCTGAAGGGCTACAGGAACACGCCTCCAGTCGACATTGATGCCATAGTGAAGATTCTGCTAAGCACTTCCAAGTTGGTGATGGAGCATCAAGAGATTGAGGAGCTTGACCTAAACCCGATAATGGTTTATGAAAAGGGAGCCAAGACTGTCGACGCGAGAATCATACTTGAATAGCTGAAGACTGGTTACCTGCGTGGTCAGAAAAGCAAAACCTACGACGTACTGGTACGCTGAAGAGCAAAACGGGTCAAACTAGTTTACGAGCTGACATAGCAGAAGGGGATTGCAGTTGTCTAGAAAGCAAAAAATCGATGAAATGAACCAGAAGCTTTCAGCTCTGAAAGAACAAAAGGACAGGCTTGGCTCCGAGGCACTTGAATGTGTAGAGAAGCGGAATAGACTCAATGAACAATTCAGAGATTTGCGCGCTGAGATATCTAAGCTTAGGGCTGAAAGAGATGAAGCGAACGAGAAAGTCAAATGGCTCAAGCAACGAAGAACTGAACTGAAAGCCAAAATCTATGAAAAAGTCGAAGAGTCGAAGAGACTGAATCGAGAAGTCAAGGTTTTGGCAGAAAAGGAGCCTCGAAGAAACTATCAAGCCTTACAGAAGGAATTCGAGGAATTGGAATGGGAAATTCAAACAACGGCGCTGAGCGTGCAGGAAGAGAAAGAGCTCGTAGAAAGAGTCAAGCAAGTGGAACTCCAGCTTAGCGTGTACAGAAAGCGAGAGCGCCTGGATCAAGAGGTTTCTAAACTAAGGTCTGAAATCAAGGCTTTAGATGCAGAGGGCAAACAATGTCATCAGACACTGACGACTATTGCCCCGAAAAGCCAAGAAACGCACCAGAAGATGCTGGCTAAGATCGAAGAATCGAAGAAGATTAAGGCTAAAGCTGATGATCTGCACAAAGCCTTCCTGCAAGCAAGAGAGAGACTTAAGCCAATCCAAGAAGAGATCGACAAGGTTTTTCGTGAGATAAAACAGGTAAAAGGGGAAATCCGAGAGGAAGAAGAGAAACAAAAGAAACACAGTGAGGAGGCTCTTCGAGACAAGCTAGAGCAGCAAGCGAGAGAGAAGCTGAAGCGTGGGGAAAAGCTGACTTGGGAAGAATTTCAACTGCTAGCTGAAAAGGGAATGGAAGCACAAGATTAAAGTGAAACATGCCTAGATTATATGGAGAATAGAGAACAACATGGCGAAGAAAGAAACGGGGCAGGAAAAGCAAAAACAGATCCTCATTTTGTGTGTGGATAGGGATGGCGATTTAGGGGTAAAAGCCAAAGTCAAGACCCCTATCATCGGAAGGCAGGAAAACCTCGATGCCGCAGTGGCATTGGCTCTCGCTGACCCTGAGGAGCCAGATGCAAATGCCATGTTTGAAGCGGTGAGAATCTACGATAGATTGAAAGGCGAGAATAAACCTGAAGAGGTTTTCCAGATCGCCACCATATCCGGCTCTGAACCAGGCGGAGTGGGTGCAGACAGAAAAATAGTTGCTGAGTTAGGCGATCTCTTGGCGTCTTTTCTCGCAACTGAAGTTATCCTAGTAGTGGACGGCTATTCAGATGAGGCAGTTCTGCCGCTTATACAGTCGCGAGTACCCGTGTCGTCAGTTAGCAGAATAGTTGTGAAGCACAGCGAAAGAATTGAAGAAACAGCAGCTCTATTCTCGCGTTACTTGAAGATGATCGTTGAAAGCCCGCGTTATTCCCGATTCATGTTAGGCGTGCCAGGGATACTCATTCTTATAGCAGTAGTCCTTTCGATTCTCAACTTCCTTTCGATTTTCTGGATAGTGCTTGTTTTCATCTTGAGCATAATAATGGTGATAAAGGGCTTTGGCGCTGATAGGGCGGTTAAGAACTTCTACAAGTGGACAAAGGAATATGAACCGCCACCTCTTCGAGTCCAAATCTCGAATTTCTCAGCGATTGCTGGCGCTTTATGCATTTTGCTCGGCATCTACTTGGGATGGACGAGTGCTGCAAAGAACGTCACAGCGCCCTCCGATCTAGGCGGTTGGTTTGGGCTTTTTCCGCAGATAACCGGCTATTTTATCAGAGATTCCATAACACTAATAGTCGTAGGACTTTGTGCGGCCCTTTTGGGAAGAGCGATACGATGGTATCTTGAACGTGACGCAAGACTGTTGCGTAATCTGGCTTTGATGATTTCCGTTGGTTGGTCGAGGCAGATTTTGGACGCAGCCTCATATCTGCTGACACCTACGAGCAACATTGAAAATGCCCGCGATACACTGATTTTCTATGTGGTTGTAGGCATCTTGATAGGTATAGCTTCTGTTTTGGTTATCTTTGTTATTCACAGAGCTTTCCGAGAATTTTTCAGGGAGACCAAGGAGCAGGTCGAAGAGTTTGGAGAAAGCTAAATTCTCAATCATCGCAGGCACGGGTCTGGAGAAACTGAAAAAAGATGTCAAATGCTTCAGCGCGAAAACACCTTATGGTCCTGTTCAATCACTGTTCATGGAAAAGATTGACAAGAAGAAAGTGATATTTCTTCCGAGACATGGTGCAGAGCATTCCATCCCTCCCCATAAGATTAACTACAGAGCAAATGTCTACGCACTGCGTGAAATGGGCGTAGAAAGGATCTTGGCTACGAACGCTGTCGGCGGGATAAATCACGACATTAAACCTGGTCAGATAGTTGTTCCTCATGATTTTGTTGACTTTACGAAGCTCCGTTGTGCGACTTTCTACGATGAGGATCCAGTGACACACGTGGATGTTTCGCAGCCGTACTGTCCAGAAATCAGAAAACTGCTTATTGAAAATGCGAGAAAACACGATCTGCAAGTGTGGGACAAGGCGGTCTTGGCTTGTACGGAAGGACCGCGCTATGAGACTCCAGGGGAGATTAAGATGTTTAGACGTTTAGGCTGTGACGTTGTCGGGATGACAAGCTTCCCTGAGGTCGTGCTTGCAAGAGAGCTTGAAATGTGCTATGCAAGCATTTGCTACGTTTCAAACAAGGCTGCAGGGATGCAGGAAAGGCTGACTACGCTTGAAGTTTCCAAGGTCTCCAAGCAGATTCTTCCCAAGATAGAGGAAGTTTTAATTGAAACCATCAGAAGTTTACCCCTCAAACGCGAAGGCAATTGCCCATGTGCCAACGCGTTGCGGAACGCGAGGTTTAGCTGATGTTCAAGACCATCCTTTCCGCCATCGGCGCGTACAAGCTATACGAGAAATGGCTATGGCGCCAAGTCAAAAACGGTGAGAAACCTGATCACATAGCCATTATCTTGGATGGGAACAGAAGATGGGCCTTAGACAAAGAACTCAATCCATGGGCAGGCCATGAAAAGGGCGCCGAGAAAGTGGAGCAGCTAATCGAGTGGTGCCTGAAACTCGATGTCAAATCTGTTACGCTGTACGCTTTTTCCACTGAGAACTTTCGGCGTTCACAGGAGGAAGTTGAGGAGATAATGCGCATCGCGGGCGAAAATCTGCAGAAGATTCTGACAGACGAGCGAATACACAAGAATAAGGTCCGAGTGAAGGTTATTGGTCGGGTTAGTCTGTTGCCTGAAAGCCTGCAGCAGCTGATTCGTGATGCTGAGAAGTCGACAAAAGACTACGATAAGCATTTCTTGAACTTCGCTTTTGCCTACGGCGGAAGAGCCGAAATTGTTGATGCGGCGAGGAAAATCGCCGAGAACGTCCATGAAGGAAGGCTTGATCCCGAAAAGGTTGATGAAGCGACGTTTGAACAGTATCTGTACACGTCACACATGCCTAAACAAGACCCAGACCTGATTATCAGAACTTCAGGTGAAGAAAGGCTAAGCGGATTCTTGCTGTGGCAATCCGCCTACAGTGAACTTTGCTTCCTAGATGCATATTGGCCGGATTTCCGCTTTATTGACCTATTGAGAGCTGTGAGAACATTCCAGAACCGGAAGAGACGATACGGAGCTTAGAGCTAGCCTCTTTTCTTGGCGCTTATGATTGATAGGACGTCTCTGTCCTTCAGTACGTAGTCTTCGCCAACTCTTCTTCTTTCTCTTGCTTCAACTGCATAGATGAAACCTTCTCCGAGTTCTGTGTGAATTATGTAGGCGAGCTGCCGAGCTGTAGTTCCGTAAGGCACGAGATAGGCGTCTGGCAGAACCCTCCCATTGTGGTCAGATAGATGCTCCAAATCCTCAACTGGATAGACCGTAATCATGCTCAAAAGCTTGTAGAAGGCAGTGTTAACTGCCTCTTGAACGCCTGTAGATCCGTACTTGAGCAGGATCTTTTCTCGTATGGTCTCCAAAGCCTCGATCTGGCTTTCGCTCAGCTTTTCGGGCTTAAGGACCTTGAAGTTGCAGTCTCCTGGTCTATAGTCAATAAGCTGCTTTTCACCCGCTCTCCTTAAGGCAAGCTCAGCTTCAGAACAGCAAGGAACAACGATGTAGCCTGTCTTTTTCAGTTTCTCAAAATTCTCTTCTGCGCAAGGCACGTCCATCTTGTTGGCTACTATTATCATCGGCTTTGCTATCCGTCTTAGCGTGTCCACAAACCTTAGGAAGTCTGATTCGCTCCAACCCGCTATTCTGTCAGTGTTCAGTCCTGTTTTTCGTGCGGCTTCTAGGATGTGGCTTCTCTTTATTGATAAGCCGCTCAATCGTTCTTCAAGCATTGTGAAAAGATCTTTTGTTTCTGCTTCGACGGTTCTGGCGATTTTCGGCCAGTCCTTTCTCAGGATGTTTGCCATCCACATGGTTATTTCGTGTTCCAAAAACTTTACATCTTCTAACGGGTCGTGTTCTCCGGGTCTGCATAATCTCCCTTCGCTGTCTGTCCCGCCTGAAGCGTCAACAATGTGTATCAACGTGTCAGCTTTTCGGATCTCGTCTAAAAACTGATTCCCTAGACCTTTTCCTTCCCAAGCGCCAGGAACGAGTCCTGCACAGTCGATAAACTCTATTGGGATGAGTCTAACGCCGTCTAGGCAGAGCGAGTTGGCTGGATTGTCCTTGACTTTGAATTCTTCATGAACGCAGGGCGTTCGGACGTATCCGACTCCTCTGTTCGGCTTTATCGTTGTGAACGGGTAGTTTGCGATTTCAGCTGGCGCGAGGGTTGATGCACAAAAGAACGTTGACTTGCCAGTGTTAGGCTTTCCAACTATGCCGAGCAGTTTTGAATAGGATTTCTGCATCTGCAACCCTCAGAATGTTCAGCGCAGCTTTTTTTGAAGGATGTTTTTTCTATTCGATACTTATCTTGCATGGCTCTTTATGGTTTTTGCCCTAAGCCAAGGGTCTTGACAGGGCCTTCACAGGGTCAAGGGTTGCTTTGATGCTTGTTTAGCGAGTCTGCGATATTTTTCGTATATTTCTTCTGCCTTTGGTCGCAGTTCCTTTGGAAGGTTTGGATCGTCGTCCGATACGCTTTCCTTGTGCTGCCTCAGTCTGATTTTCGCCCAGAATGTGTCGCCTTTGTAGAGGGTATATTTGAGTTCGGTTTCCATTGCCGTAAGATGCGCTGTGTAAAAGGGGATTTTCGGCGTTTCTACGACTACGTGTTTGTCTATTTTTCTTCCTATCTTTTTGAGTTCGCTTATTTCTACTAGTTCGTGAATCATGATGTACCCGTTGCCAAGAACATCACGCAAAGTGGTAGTGTCATCAGAGAAGATTTCGCCAGTCATGTAATCATAAAACTCCTTAGCCAAAACATCGACTAGGTCATAACCAAACTGCTTTAGTGCTTTCTCAGCCCTCCTGATTTTAGCATCAATTTCATTTGACGTAGGCTCATCTTCCGCAATCTGTTTTGCTAATATAAGAATCTAAACCTCGTTATTCCGTTTAGGCTTAGGAACTTGCTAAGTCAGAGATCTCGCCAAGAAATGAACGTAAAACCTATTTCTCCAAAAATTCTGGATAAGAGAATGGTAGCTTAATCAGAAAAGTTTTTTGTCGCATCGGATTTTGGGGTTCAAGGTATATGCATGGAAGGGCGTAGAGCCTCCTAGAGTCTAGACTAAACAATGTACTTGTCTGTCTTCTCGAAGTTTTTCACGATTTCCATGACCCGTTTGCGAGGATTAATTGCTTCAAGCGGTATGCCCTTAAGCAAGGCCCATGGGCTCTTCTTTGCAACAACGGCGGCAACATGATCCTCGCCAAAACACTTTCGGGCAACTTCAAAAACTACACGCCTAACATCAAGTTCAGAATATTCGCCTAACGCATGCAAGTACTCGTGCAGCAACAGATTGTAGATTAGAGCGTTGATCACACGCTTCGAATCAATCGATGCCTCAACAATCTGAACTAGGGCTCTGTTCAAGACGATATTATTTGTTCCAACAGGGTGATACGCGCCAAGCTGAATGGGCAGATCATCAAGAAAAAGCATCATCGCACTTCGACGTTTGTGCAAAGAAAAATTCACCGTGTCTTTAACGATCTCCCACACTTGACCATAGTTGGCGGCATTCTCTAGTCGATCACGGTAGCCAGTGATTTCGGCAGAATTGTTCTTCGTCATACACGTCTTCACTAGGCAACTTTGAAGAACTTGGACTTCGGTGCTCCACAGATCGGGCATTTTTCTGGTGCTTCACCTTCAACCGTGTTTCCGCAGACGCTACACACATAGTAGTCTGTTTGAGGCAATTCCTCCTTGTTCCTAAGCTTTTGAACAGCCTTTGAGAACAAGCCAGCGTGAACCTGCTCCACCTTATTCGCAACATCGAAACTCCAAGCAGCCTGCTGACTTCCTTCCTGCTTTGCAACGTTGAGATACTCCGGATACATCTTCTTGAATTCGAAAGTCTCTCCTGCGATTGCGGCATCGACATTCTCTATTGTTGATTTCGCTTCGCTAGTTATCGTAAGATGGTTCAAGGCGTGAATAGTCTCTGCTTCGGCGGCTGCTCTGAAAAGCTTTGCAACTTGAGAAAAGCCTTCTTCTTCAGCTTTCCTTGCAAAAGCCAAGTAGCGTCGATTCGCCTGCGACTCACCTGCAAAAGCCTTCTTCAAATTCTCAACTGTCTTGCTCATATTCCTTCGCCCTTGACGTGTAATACCAAATCACGTAATATAAGCAATACTGAGCACGGCAAGTAAAAGCTAGAACGATGTGAGGCTTATAAGCAGCTGAAGATAAATAGACCACAGCAATCCAAGAATGGTGAGATTAGCCTTGGAGGCGAGGCCAGATGGCGACGGTAGTCATAGTTAGAGACATTATGTCAAAAGATGTCAGAGTCGTACGTCCAGACACCACGATGAAAGAAGTAGTAGCCACAATGAACAAGTTCAATATTGGCTCAATAATAGTTATTCAGGGTGACAGGCCCGTTGGCATCATAACGGAACGTGACATTCTCAGGAGGCTCGTGGAACCTTGCTTGGCGCCAGAAACTCTGACCGCAAGACACGTCATGACCAGCCCAGTGCTGACCATTAACGAAGGGGCAAGCATTGAAGAAGCCGCCAAGCTGATGGCAAAGAAGCATGCCAAAAGGCTCGTCGTTATGGATGACAGCAAACTTGTCGGCATAGTCACGTACACAGACATCGTATTCAAGGTGCCAACCATGTTATCCATGCTCGAGGAACTTGTAAGACCTCATCACCGCTCGTACTAAGCTACGCAACCAGTATTCCCTTTTCAAAACTCCGGCTTAGACTTCCCTGACTTCTTGTCCAAGCATGTTCTGATAAAACCATAATATTCAGGATCGGGTCTGCCTGGGCGACTTTTGAATTCGCCGTGAAATTGCGAAGCAAAAAAGAAAAAGCAATCAGGCAATTCCAAAATCTCCATTCTCATTCCATCTGGGCTCTTCCCAGAAAATTTCAGACCGTTCTTCTTGAGCGTGTCTATGTAGTCGAGGTTGACTTCGAACCTGTGACGATGGCGCTCATAGATTTCCTCACTCTTATATAGAGCAAATGCCGTCGATTCCGGTTCTACCATTATCTTGTGGGCTCCTAAGCGCATTGTAGCCCCTTTGATCTCTATTCCTCTTTGCTCAGGCATCAAATCAATCACTGGACTTGATGAGTCAGGACTAATCTCAGTGCTGTTTGCCTCATCAAGACCGCAGACATTCCGCGCAAACTCTATCACAGCAAGCTGGAAACCGTAACATATTCCAAGAAACGGAATGTCATTCTCTCTGGCAAACTGAATAGCCCTTATCATTCCTTCAGTGCCTCTAGGCCCAAACCCGTACGGAACAAAGATTCCGTCAAACTCCTTCAAGTCCTCTACAGCTTTCGGGCTTTGCTCAAGCTTCTCAGCTTCCAAATAGTCTATGCAAACCTTCGTTCTGCATTCTGCTCCGCCGTGGCGTAGTGCCTCGTTCATACTTACATAGCTGTCAGCCAGCCCTGCATACTTTCCAACCAATGCGATTCTTACTTTATGCTCAGGGTTTATTGTTGCATCAACGAACTTCCTCCATTCCTCAAAGTCCTGTTTGCACTCGGTGAAACCAAATCTTTTGCACACGAATTCGCCCATCCCCTGCTTGTCCAGAATGAGCGGGACTTGGTAAATCGATTCAACATTGTAAGAGCAGAAGACTGCATCTTCAGGTATCGTGCCGAACAACGCGATCTTCCTTCGCGACTCAGAGTCTATCATCTCTGGGCTTCTAGCAACAATCGTGTCAGGCTGAATACCAATGCGTCTTAACTCGTTCACGCTGTGTTGAAGAGGCTTAGTTTTCATCTCCTTGGTGACGTCTAAGACTGGGACTAGCGCAACGTGCACGTAAAGTGTATTCTCAAAGCCTTCTTCCAGACGCATCTGGCGAATGGCTTCCAGAAAGGGCAAGCCTTCAATGTCGCCGACAGTGCCGCCAACCTCGGTCAGGATTACGTCAACTTCAGAACTCTTGGCAACGGTGCGTATGCGATGCTTAATCTCATTGGTTACGTGCGGTATGATCTGTACGCATCTGCCAAGAAAATCTCCTCGCCGTTCCTTCTCGATGACCGCCTTGTACACCATGCCAGTCGTGAGATTGTTTTCCATTTTTAGGTTCAGATCCAGAAAACGCTCATACCAGCCTAAGTCTAAGTCAGTCTCGCTGCCATCGTCAGTCACGTAGACTTCTCCATGCATGTAGGGATTCATCGTGCCAGCATCAACATTGACATAGGGATCAATCTTGATAACTGTAACCTTCAAGCCTCTGGTCTGAAGCATCTTTCCAATGGAAGAAGTCAGAATGCCCTTGCCAACCGAACTCAAAACGCCGCCCGTAACAAAAACATACTTAACCATACACTTTCATCCCCCACAATAACAGGACCATACTCTTAAATCAGCATTTAAATTCTTTCATCATTCCAAAGACAGCCGTTGTTAGGTAAGGTTAACTAAAGAACGTCATCTGAACAGCTTGAATATGCTGGTCGCAACGATTGCCAGCCCAGCAGAGATTATGATCCCCGCAATGAAGCTGAACCACCCAATGGATTGGCTTGCCAGCAAGCTGAGGAAATAGCCTGCACTGAACCAAAAAGCCATTCCTGAAACAGCATCAGCCATCCTACCAATCGATTCATGAAAGGCAAGTCTCAGGACTAAGATGACTATCTCGAAACCGCCAAATATCAAGCAGAATTGCATCGCAGCCGTGTAGATTACAGGAAATGGACGTACTGGCTCTGGAATAGATATGTTTCCAGTCACATTAGCAAGATGCCAATTCCCGGGTTTCACAAATTCCCGGGTTTCCACGTTTAGGTTCAGAGAGTTAACGATCCAAATCGCACCAATGAGCAAAAGGAAGAAACCGAAAGCTGCTAGTCCCAGCCAATCAGTTCCTGTTGAACGTTTTCTTGCTCCTCCAGTCATTGAAGGCACCTTTGTTATCGTGTCATGTGATGTGTTTCCTTCTTAAAACGATTGCCATATGACCACAAAAACAGTCTTAAATGTTAACGAACGCATAACACAGTTAGGTTGCAATAACACCGTGAAGACGCTCTTCATCGAACCTCCAAAAGAAGAATGGTTCATAATGGGAGAATATCTTCCTCCGCCGTACGGAATCATACAGCTTGCAGCATACCTCGAAAGAGAAGCCAAAGATGCTGAAATTGAAGTCCTGGACTGCAACGCTCAACACGTCGACTGGAAGGACATGGAGAGAAAGATTGAATCGTCTAAGCCTGACATTGTAGCTTCGAGTTCACTGGCGACATGCAATACATACGTAGTTGTGAGAACTCTTGAGACTGCCAAAAGGATAGACCCAAACGTCCTTACTGTTACTGGTGGCCAACATTTCACAGCCACAGCCCAAGAAAGCCTCGAAACCTATCCTGAAATCGACATCATAGTGCGCGGAGAAGGAGAACAAACCTTCACAGAGTTCGTTGAAAACGTCCAAAGCAAATCAGCCCTCTCAAGGGTAAACGGAATCTCATTTCGGCACAAGGGCAAGATCATCCACAATCCACCAAGACCACTAATCGAGGATTTGGAAGCCCTTCCTTATCCAGGGTATCACCTCGTCAAAGATAACGTACGCAAATATCACTTCGCCATGATGGCTGGACACAAAGCACCCTTTGCTCTAATAGAGGGGGCACGAGGATGCCCACACGAATGTACTTTCTGCACTCAATGGCGACATTGGCAAGGAAAATGGAGATCAAAATCGCCCAAGCGAATTGCTGACGAAATGGAGTTCTGCAGTAGAAACTATGACAGCAAGTTTATCTGGCTAACAGACGACAATCTCGGAGCCGGCACACGCATAAATGACCTTGCTGAAGAAATTATCAAGCGCAAAATGCCTAGTGACGTGACGTGGTTCGTTCAGGCAAGATGCGACGATATCATCAGGAACAAGACAGCATTGCCCAAGCTCCGAAAGTCAGGGCTTAATTGGGTTCTTCTGGGCGTGGAAAGCTCCGATCCATCCACTCTAGAGAGTTTCAGAAAAGGCATCACACCTAGTCAGGCAAAAGAAGCTGTGAAACTGTTAAAAGACAATGATATTTTCGCCCACACAATGTTCATCATAGGCAACCGAAAAGACACGGCTAAGTCAATAGCGAATATGCGACAATTCGCCAACGAATTAGACCCAGACTTCGTCATGTTCGGATGTCTCACACCCTTCCCCGGAAACGAAATATTCGAGGAGGCAAAGCGAAACGGTTGGATCGAGGATTTCAACTGGTCACACTACGACATGGTACACGCCATAATGCCAACAGAAACACTGTCAACAAAAGAAGTGCAAGAAGAACTGTACGAGTGCTACAGAAACTTTTACGGTCCATGGAGCAGAAGACTCCGAGGACTGTTCTCCACGAACAATCTAAAGCGGAGAGTCAACTGGTACATGGCTAGCAAGGGTTTGATGAAACAGCTTAGGGCGCTTTTCTAGGCGACAGCAGATGCCCAAGGCTGAAAGATCAAAGCTAACACTTCTATTCTTCATCGGAATTTCCGTTTTCGGATTGTTCACCTCATTGATGTTTGCACTGTACGCACCACAAGCGCAAGAAGATTCTCCTTGGCGAAAACCGCTTATCGGCTCGGTCTTTGCATTGATCTGTGCATCTGGAACCATCGCTGCCTTTTTTCCCCACAGATGCTCAGAGACATTTGATTTGCCAGAAAAGAATGGGTACACCACTGTTCAGCCCAAAAGATCGCTATCTACTGCGTTAAAGGGGCATCATCCAAAGTGTGGAAGATTCTCAGCGCACGCGATAACAGTGCGGAGCATTGTCTTGTGCGCAGCTTGCACAGGTTTAGCAGCAGGAGCGATCATTGCTCTTTCTGGCTCGATTCTTTACTTCTTTTTAGCATACTCGTTTGAACAGATGGGCATCGTGGCTGTTGTAGCGGGGCAGATGGCTGTCGTGTTGGGCTTTCTTCAGATGAGGTTCAAGGATGGCATTCGGTTGATGCTAAATGCTCTCTTTGTTTTCGGTGCTTTCCTGGTTCTCATTGGCGTAGACATGATTGCAGAAAGCATGTTGTTCGATCTTTACGTAATCGGCTTGATCGTTTTTTGGATTTGGACAAGGATACTGCTATCGCAATGGGACCATTTCAGAATTTGCCATTCGTGCGATAAAGACTGCGATTTCAAACAAAAGCGGGATTAGTATCGGCGACGGAGTCCATAGAGAGCGCCAATGATCATCAACATGCCAAAGATTATTACTGCAAACGGCCAGATTTCTACGGTTTTTGGGATTACTTCTGCTTGTTGCAGGAACCAAATGAAACCCCAGAGCAGAATTATGACGCCAAAAGCCAACCCTACAATGGTGCCGCCTCTCGGAATACCGAAACATTCCCTTTCCATTCTTCTATAATGCTCACTTTCACCAGTCGTATATAACTGGGCCCCACACTTGGCGCAAACTTGAGCATCATCAGGGTTCCTAGCTCCACATTTCACGCAATAAACCATCTTCGACTTCGCTCCGCCTCCCTCATTGCTGTATATGTTGCTTTAAGGTTTTTTGGTGCATCAGCCCTTCAGAGCCTCAGCTTGATTTAAGATTGACTCCAATTGCTCCTTAGTTAGCTGCAGTCCGTGCATGTATCTTCCACGGAATTTTGAATCCTTCAGAAACGTTTCCTTGATAGGTAGAGGTTTTTCAAACCTTACGACATACTTGAAAGTTATGGCTTTCTTCCAACCGTATTTCTCACATTCGCTCCTATCTTCCTCGGAAAGCTCCTCTTTTTCAAGCACGCTTCCTATTACTCCATAGCCAACAATAGCGTCCCCAACGGTAGTCTTGTGGACGAACAGAATTGTCTGCTCTGGTTTCCATTTTCTCCGGAAACTGGTGTAGTAGATGGCCATGTTAAAGACATGGTCAACCCATTGTTTCGTGGCAATTCTCAGAACGTAGCTCGCAACTTCCACGGCAAAGTCCTTCTCAAACAATACTTATGGATTTATGGCTATAAAAGGCAAGTGTGGAGATTTCTCCCGCACAACCCCCTCTTTTTTTGTCCAATCCAAGGATTGTTGATCTGTGACTCGGTATGAATTGAAGTAAGCATGGTAGATCGACAGTTCGATTGGTCTCGGTTTTGATTTGAGTGATAATGCGGCAGTGTGCCCGTAGCGAGATTCAGTTCGAGAGAATGCTCTGCCAGTTGGACACGGTTGTTCAAACTGTTGTGTTTGATACGTTTGCTTGGTGGACACGTGGCTTCTGATATGGATAGAGGACACTTACATAAGACATTAATACTTCTAAGAGCAATATTCTTACTTTGCAAACCAAAAAAAGAAAGGAGAAAGAAAAATGAAAAACAAAATGTTAGCTTTAGTGGTGACTTTAATGCTTCTTGCAAGTGCGTTCATGATCAAAATGCCAGTAGCGTTGGCTGCCATAAGGGACGTCGGCTCAGGTAAAACCTATTCAACAATTCAATTGGCAGTCGACGCAGCAGGTTCAGGAGACACTATTTTGGTGTACGCAGGGACATATGACCCCTTTAATGTTGCTGGAAAAGATGACTTAACCATCGTTGCCAACGTAGGAGACATAGTTGTTGTAAACGGAAGTCAATCAGTCTCCACAAACTATGCTAATAGAGATGCTGTAGTTTTTGTTAGTGACTCTGTGGACATAACCTTAGAAGGCTTGGACATTGAAGGACACGATTTAGGCACCGTCAACCCCAAAAGCTATGGAGTTATATACGAGAATTCCAGTGGCACGATAAGGGACTGCGTCGTATCTCCCAACACCATTGGCAACTTGCAAAGTTTTGCGATAGCGGCTTGGGACAACTCTACCTTGATGGTTGACCTATCCACAATCAAGAACTTCGGTAGAATCGGCATATTCTATTTTAGTGGTTGCAGCGGTGGAGTATACAACAGCACGATAATAGGCCAAGTATATAGTGGTGAAGGTGATGTAAACTATGGAATCGAGGTGGAGTCTTACAACTCTCTCGCATGTGACATCGAAATCATTGGAAACGACCTCTACAACTGTGGTAACACATTCACCCCCGAACCCGAATGGTCATCCGCAGGTATCGTTATAGATGGATGGCGTGCTTTCTATGATCTACCGCCTTCGACTGTAGCTATAGAAAAAAACAACATCTACGATAACTACTATGGAATCGAAGTAGTCGCAAACAATTACTCACATGCTTACTACAACAATATTTACGATAACAGAGAATATGGCATTATCCAAGACCCCGACTATGCTGGCAACAATGGAACGTTTGACGCTCGCTTCAACTGGTGGGGCGACCCATTTGGTCCAACAGCGTCACCGCCAGCGGGAGACAAAATAAGCGGCTACGTAGATTATGCGCCCTGGCTCATTGAACAATACCCGCCAGCTGTTCTTGTACCCAAACTCTATGTGGATCCTGAAACAAAAGAAGTTTGGACCCCAGCGGAATGCACCGAATTTAATGTCACGATAGTGATAGAACGTGTAACAGACCTCTATGGCTTCGAATTCAAACTAACGTGGAACAGTAGCCTATTAAATCTTGTAAAAATACATGTCAAAGTAGACCAAATCTGGACCAACTACTTTATTGCCCATAACGAGACTTGGCATGGACCTGACTGCACCGATTGGTACTGGCTAGCCGCAAGTGCAACAGCTCCGATGAAAACAGGCTTTGATGGTACAGCGATACTGGTGGAACTTACCTTCCATATCGAATATGACCCATGCTACCCAGATGCATGCTCGACACCGATCCATTTTGTGGACGTTAAACTCAGTGACTCTTATGCAGACCCGATTCCGATATGGGTGCAAGATGGATTATACCAGATACGGTCAAGTAAACCAAAGCTTGAGATAAAACCGGCAAGCACTACTATAAATAAGTATCAAGATTTCCCAGTAGAAATATGGCTTCGTAACGCAACCAAGGTCTACAGCTACGCCTTTGAAGTATGTTATAACACAACAATACTCGACGTCGCAAACGTTGTTATACATCAAGAATTCTTACCTGGACCATATTTGATCAAGTCTCTGCAGATTAACGAAATAGACGGCTCGGTCCATGTTGAACTACAAGAAGCTGATAATGCACCTCCTGCGAATGGCGACGGATTATTGGTAACAATTACGTTCCGTGTCACAGAGGTTGCGATTTGGAAGAAAGGTCAAAACAACACCCTTCACAGCTTAATCGAGTTCAAGTCGTGGAAACTGGACGTAAAGTGCCCAGAACCAAGGATACTGGAAGGCGACCTCGTTGGCATTGAAAATGCCGAATACTGGTTCATACCCGTTCCAGGCGATGTCAACTCTGATGGAGTCGTTAACGTAGTAGACTTGCGTATGGTAGCCATGAAATGGGGCAGTACAGCCCCAGAAATCCTAAAGCTAGTGGATCTCAACTGCGATAGTAATGTAGACATCTATGACTTGGTGTTAGTGGCCAAACAATTAACACCTTAATGCAGGTGCCAATAATGCGCTCGCTCAAACATCTCCCCTCTTTTTTATAGCCATGTAATAATTCGAGTTGATCAAATAATGATTAAGAAATTTCACTTAAGAACCATCTTCTCGATGTTAATATCGATATCTCTTGTATTCGTTGCATTTCTTGTAACCCCAACAGCTACTGCAATGGCCACCACAACGATTTATGTGGAACCACAATCGATTATCATGTGGATGGAAGAAAACTTTTCTGTGAACATAACCATCGCCAATGTAGTAGACCTCTGCGGCTGGGACTTCAAGTTGTATTACTCTAACTCAGTCTTGAACGGAACCAGCATAACCGAGGGTTCATTCCTAAAAACTGGAGGAAACACATATTTCTATGTGTCGAATTTTACGGATGCATACAATGCTACCCACGGTCTAATACGAGCAGTTTGCACACTCTTTGCACCAACTGGAGTAAATGGCGGCGGAGACCTCGCGAAAATCAGTTTTAAAGCTAAAGGAAGCGGCGAGACATCCTTGAATCTCGCTGACACGATAATTGTGGATTCAGCATTTCCCCCAAACGAAATTTCGCATGTGGCAGATGATGGGCTTGTAAGGGTTTTGATTCCAGGCGACTTCAACGGCGACGGTGTAGTAGACTCTACCGACCTGGGCACTATGGGTACAGCTTGGAACTCCTTCCTAGGAGACTTAGACTACAACCCTGCCTGCGACCTTAACGGAGACGGTGCGGTAGACTCAACCGACTTTGGCATCATGGGTGCGCACTGGGGCGAATTCGAGTCCTGAGCCATAAACCATGTTTTCTTTCCGTTTTCTTCGAGTTTCCAACAAGCAAGCGTAACTTCTGTGGAGCTTGGTTGGGCACTGTGGTTGCTTCTAGAAGATTTTTTCAAAAAGGTTATCTGTCATAGGCTTGTTCAATATATCTGGGAGAAAGCGTTGTTGAAACGTGCAGTTTCTCAAAGAAACTGGCTGCCGAATAGGTGAAGCATGCAAGGCTGAATGGATTGATTTCAACGAACAAGCCATGACAGCAACGATAAACCACCCTGAAAAGAACAGCAACCCAAGAATCCTCAGAATATCTAGCAAACTCGTAGGCATGCTTAACGCTCTACCAAGGAAAAGCCCAAGAATCTTTGACAAGACAACAGCCAAGACCGCGCAACTAGGTCTAGCTAGGGCAAGAAGAAAGGTGGCTTTGAAACTGCAGAATCCAAGGCTAAGCATGATAACACACCACACGTTCAGACATTGGAAAGCGACGATGAGTTACCATGAAACGAAAGACATACTCTACGTGCAGCAGCTTCTAGGACATAAGAAGATTGAGAACACCCTGATCTATGTGAACCTGGAATCAGCACTATTCCACACGGAAAACGATAACTTCCACGTCAAAACAGCAACAACACCCGAAGAGATTACACAGCTCCTAGAAGTAGGCTTTGAGTATGTAACACAAAAGAATGGATTGGTATATCTCCGAAAACGAAAATAAGGGTTTATGGCAAAGACTACGGATTTATGGCTATTTTAATTTCGCTCTTTGAAGTGGAAAGTATTTCAAAAGCATCCTTGACCTCTTCAAGCTTCATTCTTTTCGTTACAAGCGGTCTCACATCAATGGTTCTTGATGCTATTAAGCTAAGAGCGTTTCTGAAATGCAAGGGAGTCGCGTGAAAAGCGCCAAGAACCGTAAGCTCGCCGTAATGTAGCATTTCCGCATTCACCTTGATGTCCGTTCCTGGCGGGCAGCCTCCAAACTCCAGGATGGTACCGCCTTTGCGAGCAAGCTTCAAGGCTTGTTCCCAAGTAGCTGGCAGCCCAATAGCTTCGATCACGACGTCCGCACCATACCCATTGGTCAACTCTTTGACCCGTTCCACAACATCCTCTTTTCCGCCATTAATCGTCTCGTCAGCTCCAAATCTCTCTGCAAAACTTAGTCTTTCGTCCACAAGGTCTATCACTATTGCTTCTTCTACTCCCATCTTCTTGACAGTAAGAAGATGTAAAAGCCCAATTGGACCAGCACCAATGATGGCGACTTTGTCGCCAAGCTTCACTCGTGCCTCTTCAACACCATGCAAAATGCATGCTAAAGGTTCAGTAATAGCTGCTTCTTCATAGGAAACGTGCCTCGGAATTTCCTGCATATTCACTACCACCATCCGTGCTGGAACCTTAATGTATTCGGCATACGCTCCCCAAAGCCAAATCATGTTTTCGCAGAGATTGTACTTGCCTTTGTGACACATTGTGCAATGCAGACACGGCGCACTATTTCCAGCACGTACACGCATGCCCTTCACTGGCCAGTTCAAGCCTTGACCAACTTCAACCACTTCTCCTGCCCACTCGTGGCCGAAAACCGTTGGAAGTTTTATTATCTTTTCAACGTATCCTCTTTGAAATATCTTCAGGTCAGTGCCGCAAGTCGTGGCTGCTTTCACTCTGACGAGAACTTCTCCAGCGTTGATCTTCGACACGTCAACGTCTTCTATTCGCAGATCCTTAACACCATAAAGCATAGCTACCTTCATTCTCAGATCAC
>Ga0315279_10002473_pt1 | contig 27650 bp, 27 predicted proteins | sample YL17G06_20_MG_FD_203694 | JGI IMG/M metagenome (GOLD analysis project Ga0315279, IMG submission 203694) | Sediment microbial communities from Yellowstone Lake, YNP, Wyoming, USA - YL17G06_20 | ecosystem: Environmental > Aquatic > Freshwater > Lake > Sediment | place: USA: Wyoming | collected... | reverse complement strand
CCGTGAAAACGGGAATCCATCTTAATCTATTACCCGATTAATTATTTAATGTTCATAAGCATGTTCCACTTCTACTATTTCTGCTCTTAACTGAAAAAGTCATATAAGTGATCAGCAGTTATTTCTTGATGTGTCTGAGGACAGAGAATGAAGTTAGGGATAGTTATACTTGCCGGCATATTTCTTTTGGCTGTATTTGGGGTACTGTATTATTATGTATTCACAGGGATCGTGATGATTAACTCTTTGAGACCCCTTGATGCCATAGTTAAGGTTGACGATAATGAGATAGGTACTACTCCATTAAAATACAGGCTTCGTTCAGGGACATACAATCTCAAAGTATACAAAGAAGGATTTGAGACATGGGAAGGGCAGATTACAATCAGTGGAACTGCCCCGCAAACGCTAACAGTGAAGATGCGTTTCCTACTCAAGAGTGAACCATCGGGGGCAACAGTCAAAATCAACGGTAAAGAAGCCGGTGTTACCGATATGCCAATTGACCTTTCTTCCGGGGTTTATACGTTTGAATTCCAAAAAAAAGGTTATGGGAAGGTTAAGTACATGGCAGAGATACCGCATAACGTGAGTGATCCACTACCAATAGCACCGTTAATTCTCACCAAAGCTATAAAAGCTGAACAAGCAGAAGCAATTGCTTCTGCAATGCCAACACAACCCACCGGATACGGTTCTGTTCAGGTTACATCAAATCCTGATGCGCAGGTTTATCTTGATGGAACACTTCAGGGAGAAACGCCTTTAACCTTGCCTAAAGTCTCAATAGGAAGTTATGTCTTGAAACTCTCGAAGGAAGGCTATAAAGATCAGAAGCAAACTGTATACGTGAATAAAGGTGAAATAACAAAAGTTGCCGGAGAACTCAAGCCCGAGTAAGGACGAAGCATTTGTCAATTATACGAATGGCATTTTTTTAATGATTACAATCATAAACATTAACTAATTAATCGGGTAATAGCTAGGAATGAATTCCAGCTTGCGCTGGAATGACAGACATACGCAAAATGTCATTCCCGTGAAAACGGGAATCCAAAAAACTCCGATAATTTTGTTCCCCGATTAATTTTTCAATGTTCATTATTGTAATTTTTCTGCCAATAATTTATTGACCAGTTGAGGATTTGCTTTTCCTTTTGTAACTTTCATTATCTGACCTACTAGAAAACCAATAGAATTCTTTTTGCCGTTTTTATAATCCTGAACAGTTTCCGGATTTTCAGCGATCACCTGTTCAACAATTTTGATAATTTCACTCTCATCAGAGATCTGAACAAGCCCTTTATCTTTGACGATAGATTCTGCGGATTTACCAGTATTGAACATCTCCTCATAGACTGTCTTTGCAATCTTCCCGCTTATAGTTCCATTATCAATTAGTCTCATCATGCCAGCGAAAAGCTCAGGTGTTATCTTACACTCATCAATGGTTTGTTTTGCATTACCCATCAGTGCTATGAGTTCATTAAGTAGCCAGTTGCTTACGATTTTCGGTTGATTGCAAATCTTTATACATTCTTCGTAGTAGTTTGCTAGTTTCTTATCAGAAGTCAAAAGTGTGGCATCATGTTTAGGCAAAACATAGTCTTCCATAAATCGCCTTTGACGTTCATGAGGTAATTCAGGCAGACTGTTAAGCAACTCCTCAACCCAATCTCTTGAAGGTTCAATGGGAACAAGGTCTGGTTCTGGAAAGTATCGGTAATCGTGGGCTTCTTCTTTACTGCGCATGGGTCTGGTAACATTACGGCTGACGTCAAATAAACGTGTCTCCATAACCAATGTTGTACCTGCTTCTAGTGCCTTAGTATGCCGATCAACTTCATATTCCACAGCGCGCATTGCGTATCTGACGGAGTTAAGATTCTTTATTTCGCTTCTGTCAGTCCAGATATTATGATCATCAATTTTACGTCTGCTTATATTCGCCTCAATTCTTAGATGACCTTTCTCCATATCACAATCACTAACCTCGATGTATTCCAGAATACTTTTAACAGTTTCACAGTATGCTTTCATATCCTCTGGAGAGCGCATGTCTGGTTCACTGACGATCTCGATAAGCGGAACGCCACCACGATTGAAGTCAACAGAGCTATTAACGGATTCGTCAATCTCACCATCACCTGAATGAATGAGTTTAGCGGCATCATCCTCAAGGTGTATCCTTCTTATACCTATTTTTTTCTCAACTCCGTCAACATTGATCATAACGTATCCATTCGTTGATAATGGTTGACGCAATTGTGAAATCTGGTATCCTTTTGGTAGATCAGGATAAAAATAGTTTTTTCGTTCAAAAATGCTGTGTTCGTTGACATGACAATTCATCGCCAGACCAGCTTTTATAGCAAACTCAAGCGCCTTTTCATTCAATACTGGCAACGCCCCCGGCATACCCAGACAGACAGGACAAGTTTGTGTATTAACCTCAGAGCCAAAGTCAGTACTGCAACCGCAGAACAGTTTCGTCTTAGTACCAAGTTCAACGTGAATTTCTACTCCAATGACTGTTTCGTACTTACCTGACATAATATTGCTTACCTTTCATTTTATATAATCCTAAAGTTGAGGTCTTTTCAAGTGATAATCGGTATTCTGTTCAAAAGTATAAGCTACTCTGAATATTGTTTCTTCGTCAAAAGGTTTACCAAGTATTTGTAACCCGATTGGTAATACTGATGAGCTAAATCCGCATGGTAATGATATTCCCGGAATCCCTGCCAGATTACAGTTGACGGTGAATACATCAGATAGATACATCGTTAGCGGGTCATCCATTTTTTCACCAAATTTGAACGCAGGCGTTGGCGAAGTCGGAGTCACGAGTACGTCGCATTTTTCAAAAGCCTTATCGAAATCACCCTTGATCAATGTCCTTACCTTCAAAGCCTTGAGATAATATGCATCGTAGTAGCCTGAACTCAGCGCATAAGTTCCAAGCATGATCCTCAGTTTAACTTCTGAACCAAATCCCACGCTACGGGTCTTTTTATACATATCCATCAAAGAATCCGAATCGCTTGCCCTGTAACCGTAGCGTGTTCCGTCAAAACGAGCAAGGTTAGCACTTGCCTCTGCCCGTGATATGATCTGGTAGTCGGCTATTCCGTAATCAGTGTGTGGAAGCGAAACCTCTACGCAGACAGCACCTAGTTTTTCAAGCAATTTTATCGCATCCTGAACGCTTTTAGTCACTTCCGGGTCCATTCCGTCTTCGATAAAATATTCTTTTGGTATCCCTATTTTCAAGCCTTTTACGTCATTTATCAGACTTTTAGTATAATCAGGAACGGATAAATCCACTGAAGTTGAATCCATCTCATCACGACCACTTATAGCATTCAAGATCAATGCGCAGTCAGTCACGTCTTTAGCAAAAGGTCCTATTTGATCCAAAGATGATGCAAAAGCGACTAATCCATAACGTGAGACTCTACCGTACGTGGGCTTCAAGCCAACGACACCGCACAATGATGCAGGTTGGCGTATTGATCCGCCGGTGTCTGAACCAAGTGAGCATATAGCTTCTCCTGAACTGACAGACGTTGCTGAACCTCCACTTGAACCACCGGGAACAGTGTTTGTATCCCATGGATTGCGTGTGATACCAAAGTAAGACGTCTCAGTGGAAGACCCCATTGCGAATTCGTCCATGTTTGCTTTTCCGATAATCACGACATCCTGATCTTTTAGCTTTTTTACCGCAGTAGCATCGTAAGGTGCAATGAAATTAGACAATATCTTTGAACCGCAACTGGTAAGAATCCCTTTGGTGCACATAACGTCTTTAATTGCCATAGGAATTCCAGTCAGTGGTGATATATTTTCACCCGATGCGATCTTTTTGTCTACTTTTTCAGCAGTTTCAAAAGCGTTTTCCCTCGTCAGTGTAATATAAGAATGAATGACACTCTCAATTTTATCAATTTGCTGAAAAACCGATTTTGCTATTTCAATTGCACTTGTCTTGCGATTAATCAACATATCGTGCAATTCATGAGCGGTAAGATGACATAAATCCATGTTTTCCCCTTTTCACTCTGGTCTTATTATATTACCTTTTTTAATTTCCCCAAGTCCTTCGACAATTGTTGCTACAGATAGATGATCTGCTTCTATTTTGGATACCTTAATTAAGCCTACTTTTTTTTCTGGGATTTTTTTCAATTCCTTACCAGTATCGGGATCAGTGAGAGTCATTTCCTCGATGTATACTCCCAATTTATTATCAAGAATAAGACCATCTGCAGCGCCAAGATCAATAAATACTTCATTTTCTTTAAGGTGCTTATTATCACCAACGTATATGATCTTGCCTTCAACACTTGACTTTGTTTTGGGTGCTGGTTCGACGTAGTCTCCGACTTTTGCGACTATCTGATTCATCACATCAGTAGTAGCTAATCCAAATAGTGTTTGGTTCATAAATACGTCAGTGCCAAATTTCATCTTATCAAGTTTTTGATATTCAACAATTGGATCTTTTTTCTTTGGATCGCCTTTTTTATTAGCCTCCCCACCTTGATAACTCTTTGAGAACGGACCCATGCCGATAGTAAAGTCTTGTAAATCCTTTTTGGATTCTATATTGGCTTTGTCTATTTCATCACCGGAGTTATCGTATAGCGTAACAGTTGTCTTAACCGATGACGCATAGTAGTAACCACCAATTCCACCCATAAGGTTCATTGTCATACTCATATCTCCACCGGTATTTGCGCTTGCATTGGTAGGTCCGCTAGAGCTTATACGAGTTCGATGTTGCTCAAATTTAGTTATATCGCCAATGATCAAAACATCAGCACCAAGTTTACGGGCTAAACCCACCAGATTATCCTTCCCTGAATCCTTAATTACATCTTCAACGTAGTTCGGTTCGATTACGTTGTATCCTGAATTTTTAAGGCTTTCGTTCAATATATCACGAAATCCTGAAGCAAGCTCCCATTTTTCCTTTTTTTGTCCAATACCAAAGATTGAATTTAATGGACCAAGAGATATAAAACCACAACCTGATCCTCTGTCAAATTTGCTATGGTCAAGGAAATATACGACTGCCACTTTTTTTTCGGTCTGAGCCTTAGATAAAGATGGCAGAGCGATCATGACGACCAATACTAAGATTAAAAATATAACTGTTCTAGATCGGAGTATCATCAACGAAACATCACTCCTTATTTTAAGTAGTTTCCAGTTCAGGAAACCTTACGAATAAACGATTCTAATAAATAAAATAAATATTTTATTTATGACCAACTCTCAATTAATCTCTGATAAAAAACTATAACAAAATTGTACCTTTAGTCTGAATCTATGTCAAGAGTTATCCTTGTACAGGATTGTTTGATTTTCCACTTTTATACCGATAATAAAATTAAAACAGTTCTGTCCAAAAAATGCTTTTATTATTGTAATCGTTAAAAAATGGGTTTACAATAGGATGGGTAAATGGTTTTTGCTCTGTTGTTTGAGACATGCAATCCAATGATTGTTATCTCTGGTAGGTGTCAAACTAATATAAATAAAAAACCATTTACCCATCCTACGAACTGTTGCTGTTATGAATGTTTATGATCCCAAACCCTACTCTACAAAGTCTATTACATAAAGGAGGACATTTAAATGGATAAATTAAGAGTTGCGTTTATTGGATGCGGAGGACAAGCTTCAGGAAATATCTATCCGCACATAGTGAGTATTCCAGAGATGGAACTCGTTGCCTGCTGTGACCTTATTGCAGAGAAAGCCAAGAATAACGCTGAACGTTTCGGTATTAAGGCATGGTACACCGATTACGAAAAGATGCTGGATAACGAAAACGTTGACGCAGTATTTGTCGTAGGTCCGCCCCAGATGCACACAGAGCTAGGTTTAGCCTGTCTCGAAAAAGGCTATCACGTTTTCACTGAGAAACCGACAGCAACAAATCTTGCGGACGCCAAACGTCTTGCTGAGACAGCGGAACGAGTTGGTAAACAGTCACAGGTCGGTCACATGCTACCTCATGGACCTGCTTCAAAGGTGGCAAAGAAATTATTTGCTTCAGAAGAATTCGGAACGCCAATATTCCTTGAAAGCAAGTACTTCGTCCCGGGTCCAAGAGGACCAATGCCTGAATGGGATGCGCCAACATTAGATTGGACGTTTATGCTCGTTCAATCCGTTCATCCTGTGGATTGGGCAAGGCAGATGATGGGTGATATAGTGAGTCTTTCAACCAAGCGTGGTCTTGGAAAGAATGGTGCGGTTTCTTACGTTGTGGCAGTAGAATTTGCCAGCGGTGCATCGGGATTGATAAATATGACTTCTGCGGCGCCGTTCGTTGTTGCTGAACTTGAAGCAGTCGGTGATCAGGGAACTTTCTTACATATAGACAACATGATAAGGATGCGTTATGAAGGTGGTACATGGAAAGAACCGCAGGTGATTGATTATGGTAGGCGTGAAGCCGGTTACTTTGATGAGGTTAAGGACTTTGCGACGTGCATACTCGAAGGCAAACCGACATACTCTAATTTCAGAGACGAATATAAGGCTTTGCTTATCTGTCAGGCTATAGTTGACAGCATCGAAAGCGGAAAGGTTGTCTCCGTTCCACAGGAGTGATTGAGGAAAGGAGCCTATTCAATGCCTATAACATATAAAAACCAAAAAGATGACATTTACCACATTCATGAGGGAAAAACGAAGACTGGAAAACCTAAATGGTTCCTTTCCACAAAACAAGATGGCAAAATGATGGATTATATTCCAGAAGGTTACGAGATCCATGAGTCTCCTGATGGGCGTGTCAGTTTAATAAGAACGTTCATCAGTTTATTTACTGACGATGAGATTCATATAATTAAACACTTCTTTGATAAAGGTACAAACAAAAGGAGTTACAAGGTTGATGTAAAAAAAGAGGGTATCGTTGTTTTCAGATCCAATCAAAGTATTGATGAGTGTAGGAAGATAATCCAGGATTTTAGACCTTTCTTCATTCGTGAATCGAAGTTAGAGGAGAATATTAAAAAATTCTTAACCTACTCTCCATGGTTACGGTTTGTAAAGAGAAAAAATGATTCCAGAATTATGCTAGAAAAGTGGGATTTATCAGGTTTTGAAGCACGTTGGACCTTAATCGAAATTGCTGATAATCTTACGGGAGTTGCTAAACGATATAGCAATTAGTTATGTTTTGATACAATAAGTCATTTACAGTTACTATATTCTATGGTATATTAATATTGAAAGGTGGTGAATAAAATGAAGTTTATGACTATGAATGAAGTGGCAGAATCTTTGTCTGTCAGTAGGATGACTGTTCATAGGCTTATTAAATCGGGTCAGTTGAAGGCATTGAAAGTCAACAAGTCTGTCAGAATTCCTGAAAGTAGCTTTTCAGGTTATGTAGAACAGAATCTAAAAGGCAACGGTGATGATAAACCAAAGAAGAGACGATTTTCGCTTGAAGGTATGATTAAGGATAGTGATAAAATAAAAGAAGAACTCGTTGACCAAACACTAAATGAAGGCAAAAACAAGGAAACAATAAAGAAAAGACGTTTCTCTCTACGTGGTATGATCAAAGATGGTCAGGTTGACGATCAAGCTTTAGATGAGGTTAAAAAGATATGGGAATCACGGGAATTACAGTAGACACTCATACGCTAGTCTGGTATATAGACGAAACGTCAAATTGGAAATTAACAAAGAGAGCTATAAGCATTATAGATGATGCTGAAAAGAATTCCATAATTTACGTTTCAGCTATATCACTGATGGAAGTTATTGATTTAGCAGAAAAAGGTCGGATTTCCATATCTTTTCAGAAAGTATTATCAGCGATAAAGACAAACGATGCCTATATAGTAATTCCAGTCAGTGATGACTTGATAAATACAGCAATTTCACTGAAAGGGTTGGAAATACATGACAGACTAATAGTAGCAACGGCAATAATGACTAATAGCGTTCTTGTGAGCAAAGATCGAGAAATTAGAGCAACTGGACTGAACGTTTTATGGTCAAAACAGGAATGACGAGGTACTAATTATGCACCGACATATTATGAACTGTATCATAGATGAACTTCGTACCAAGCAGTGCCTTAGAGATATTGCGCAGCACTGGTCTTATCGCAGTACGGTTCCAGGACCGGGTCTGCGCAATGTCAGCAACTTTAACTGTCAACGCCATCAAGAACATGGTATCAAGGCAGAAGTTATACCATATCCTGCTGATGATAAAACAGAATGGCTGAATGGTCACAGAAACCCTCTTGAATGGGTTCCAAGATCAGCAAAACTTGATATTATGAAACCAAAAGCTGGAATGATCTGTTGTTACGCAGAGGAACCGCTTTGTCTGGTCAGTAACAGCACGTCAACACCATCTGGTGGCATTGATGCGCAGTTAGTAGTAATCAATGGTATAAATGACAAAGATTATGAAGGAATTGACGTATCAGGGAAGATAATCTTCACGAATATGCCTCCCGGAAGTATTGAAGGACAAGCAAGGAAAAGAGGTGCTGTTGGAATCGTCAGTGACTGCATTTCTCCACCTTGGTTAGTATCGTACCCGCCAGTACGTGAACCAGAGGACGTTCCTGATTTGACTATGTGGACAATATTCAGTGGTCGTTGTGAGGAAAAAGGTCTTTGGGGATTCAATCTCTCTGCACGACAGGGGCGCAGACTCCGTAAGATCATTAATGAAAGTAGTGAGCCTGTCATATTGCACGCTGAAGTTGATGCTGATCTGATCGAAGGTACGTCTGATCTTGTCAATGCTTTGCTTCCCGGAACTGACCTTGCACACGAGGAGATATGGGTGCTTGCTCACTCGTCAGAACCCGGCGCAAGAGATAACGCATCAGGGTGCTGTCTCTCTGTAGAGGTAGCCCGAACACTAAAAACACTCGTTGAGACTGGCAAGATTCCACCACTACGCAGGAGTATAAGATTCATGACAGCAGTTGAGGTGAGCGGATTCTTGCCCTACATTGACGCCCATAAAAATGAGCTTGATAATGTTATCGCTGGACTTTGCCTTGACTCTGTGGGACAAGATTTCGGTATCTGTGGCGGTGAGTTCCTCTTATTCCAGTCACCAGAGACTAACGCATCATTTATTGATGGTCTTATGGAACATATCTACTCTTCAGTTAAAGATGAGCCTATTGAAAGGTTTTCGACTAATAATTATGCCACTTTTCCATGGCATACAGAAAGATTTTGGGGTAATGACGCATTCATATCTGACGGATTCTTTGATATACCAACACCTCAAATATCAACTTGGCCCGATAGATTCTATCACAGTTCTATGGATAGACCCGAACAGATGAGTGACAATACACTTGGAAGGGCAGGGGCAATTGTTGGAATGTACCTTTATCTTTTGGCAACGGCAGGAGCAAAAGAAGCAATCTGGTTCGCTGGACTTGCAGTAAGGGATTGGAAAAGGCGCATAAGCCATATCTTTTCCTCTGAAGCGATGAAAGATGACGTTACACCTTTACATCTTCGTTCACTTGGCAAGCATTTGGGTTATCAGGGACAAGATGCTGTCACACAGGTACTTAGGTTTGCGCCAAATGATGCAAATCTCAAAAATACCATTAAAAATCTAGCTGATGATATGCTATTTTTTGCGATCCACGAGGCTAACACAACAGTGAAATTTGCTCAAGCTCTTTCGGGTCAGGAAACGCTACCAATACCTGAATCTTCGCAAGAAGAAATTGACGAATTCGGGGCCAGAGTGCTAAAACGCCTTTGGTGGCAACATCCTCAAGATAGTGCTTTCTCGGAATCTGGTCGTCAAAAATTGCAGGCATTGCGTGAGCGTGGCAACGTAGGTCATATCTGGAACTGGATCAATGGTCGTCGAACAGTCAATGAGATATACGAAAGGGTACAATTCAGTGAAGCTATACCTTACGATCTAGTCAAGAAATATGTAGAACTCCTTGCAGATGAGGGTTTTATCAGTAATCAGTAATCAGTGATCAGTAATGAGTAATCTGTATCTTGTATCAAGAACCAATTTGTCTTACGGTTTTTTGTGATTGGAGTTCTGCTAATAATTCAGCGATTGTTTTCTTCTGGATTGGATGAAACAGATCGGGTGCGATTTTTGCCAGCGGAACAAGCACAAAAGCACGTTCGTGCAGACGTGGATGCGGAATCACCAGACCCGGACTTTCAAAGCATAACTGGTCATACATTAGCAAGTCGAGATCAATCTCTCTTGGTCCCCATCTTATGGTATTTTTTCTGCCCATAATTTGTTCAACTTTTTTGAATGCGTTTAGCAGTTCTTCAGGAGAGAATATAATCTCGACTTGAGCTACAGCGTTTACGAACCAGTCTTGATCTTCACAACCTATGGGTTCAGTCTCGTAAAAAGAAGAGACCTTTGTAACTTTTATACCATCAAATTGACTTAGTATATCTAAAGCCCTAAGTATATTTCCTGCTTTGTCACCAATATTTGATCCAAGCCCGACGTAAGCTATTGACATTTATTAATCTCCATATAGAATTTCATACTTCCCATCTTCATTCTGACTAATATATTCTAACAATATCCGAGGGTTAAAGTCAATAAAAACTGGATTTAATCTTTATTGAAAAGTTTGCATAGGTGTGAGATAATAGATTTTGGTAATAAATCTTAATTAGCCACGGATTAATACGGAATAATGTTATTTCATAGCTGGTATTTTTTAATCTTCTTCATAATTGTATACTCAGTCTATCTTCCATTGAGAGGAACGAAATTCTATCTTTATTGGCTTTTGATAGCCTCTTACTTCTTCTATGGATGGTGGAATCCGTTTTATCTTGCGCTCATTGCCTATTGCACCGTGACTAATTATTATGCAGTAGTCTTAATGCAAAAAAGCCAGAGGAAAAAGGTCTGGCTTATCGCAAGTATCGTCAACAGTCTCGTTGTTTTGTGCTTTTTCAAATATGGCGGGTTCATAACCACTAACCTCAATATTCTTTTCACTTCGTTAGGAGTTTCGTATACCATTCCCAAGCCGGGGATATTGCTACCTGTGGGAATATCCTTTTACACCTTCCACGCAATGAGTTACACGATAGACTACTATCGTGGTTACATAAAAAGAGAGCCAAGCCTTGTCCGATTCGCAACTTTTATCTCATTTTTCCCACAACTTGTCGCAGGACCGATTCTAAGGGCATCGGATATGCTCCCTCAATTTACAGGGAAACCCGAAATCCGTAAAGAGAACATAACTGATGGTCTTTCGTTATTCATTGTGGGTCTTTTCAAAAAGGTCGCTCTGGCAGATTATCTAGCCCTTTATGTTGATAAGGTTTATGATGCACCGGGTCTATTTGATGGTACGTCATTAATATTTGCCACTTTCGCATTCGGATGGCAGATTTATTTTGACTTCAGCGGTTACACAGACATGGCTAGAGGTATATCAAGGATGATGGGCTTCAACCTAAAGCTCAATTTCAATAATCCCTATCTTGCAACAAGTCTTGGAGATTTTTGGAACAGGTGGCACATCAGCCTTTCATCGTGGTTCAAGGATTACGTTTATATTCCACTTGGTGGAAACAGAAAAGGCAAGTTTAACACGTACAAGAATATGTTTCTGACAATGGTTATCTCAGGTTTTTGGCACGGAGCCGCATGGACGTTTATTATCTGGGGTGCATTACATGCTCTGGGCAGATTCATGACCAGAGAGCTTGAAAGATCGGCTTTCTACAATGATAAAATACCAAAGATTGCGAAGCAGATTTACGTCTTTATATTCGTCAGTTTTGCATGGATATTCTTCCGTGCGCATAGCATAGGCGATGCCTTTTTGATTGTAAAAAAGATATTTACATCTGGATTCACGAATCCGAATTTTCCAATAATTGCATTGTTCTTCTGTTTAATCATCTGGATATATCAATTCTTATACGAATCAACAATTAGTCATTCCCGTGAAAACGGGAATCCAGTTCCTCCTCACAAGCTTTTTCTGGATTCCAGCTTCCGCTGGAATGACATAATTTTATCAATTAATAGATTACTTGATAATGTGGCATTTAAAGTCATTACGGTTTGTCTTATGATCCTTTACATGGTGATATTCACCACATCTGGAAATGAAGCATTTATTTACTTTCAGTTCTAATTCAATCAGATTATCGTTGAGAAACTGGGTATTCGTCCTAGTCATTCTCTTACTTGTAATCTCTCTGCTTCCAGTTTACTGGAAATTAGTAGAGAAGTTTGATCCATCAGACGACTATCGCATCCCCTACGAGTTGAGCAGTGACTACTGGATGTTCTCTCGATGGAGTAAATATGCAAGCTCTAACTATCGGATCCTTATGATTGGAGATTCGGTAGTTTGGGGTCAGTATGTGAAGCCACAGGAAACGCTTCCGTATTACCTGAATGAATTTACAAATGATGGTCTAAAATCCCCCCTTCCCCCCTTTTCAAGGGGGAGTACCAAGTTTCCCCCTTTTGAAAGGGGGAATGGCTCTATTTCCCCCTTTAGCAAAGGGGGTAAGGGGGATTTAAAAGAATTCACTAATCTTGGGATGGACGGCGTACATCCAACTGCGATGCTTGGTTTAATAAAATATTATGGCAAATCTATTTCTAATAAAGGGGTTATTCTCCATCTTAATCCCCTATGGATGAGTTCAAAAAAGCACGATTTGAGCGATACGGATGAATTTCGATTCAACCATCCGAGACTGGTCCCGCAATTCTACCCAAAAATCACATCCTACAAAGCGAAATTTCCTCAAAGATTCGGTATTGCAGTTGAAAGAAGTATCCCTTTCTCCAGTTGGGTGAATCACGTGAGGTCAAATTATTACGAGAATATGGATATAGGCAACTGGTCAATGCAGTATCCATACGAAAATCCCATCAGTGCTATTAATCTCCAGATACCGCTTCCAGAGAATAAGTCTCACAGCGAACCCATAAGCTGGATGGAGAGGGGCATGACGAAACAGGATTTCCCATGGGTTTCGGCAGATGAATCGTTTCAATGGAATTCCTTTAAGAAAGTCATATATCTGCTACAAGCGAGAAAGAACAAAGTATTCGTCATCATCGGACCCTTTAATCCATACATTCTTACAGACGAAAGCTTGAATAGCTACAAGGCAATGAAAAAAGATATGGAAAAATGGCTAAAAGATAAGGGTATAAGCTACGTTGCAATTTCTGATCTGCCAAGTGAATACTATGCAGACGCCAGCCATCCACTAAAAGAGGGATATGCTATGATTGCAAAAGAGCTAATGGAAACGGAATCTTTCAGAAATTGGTTAGCTAAATGATATTATGGGACACACATCAGCGTATAACAATAAAGTAGCAGATGGAGTTATGAATTTATATGATCGAGATATTTAATGAGCTTTACTCTATTTATGGTTCGCAGGATTGGTGGCCCGCTGAAACTCAGTTTGAGGTTATCGTTGGCGCTATACTTACCCAAAATACTGCATGGCATAATGTCTCAAAAGCCATAGATAATCTTAAAGAATATGGACTGTTAGAGCTAACTGTTCTTGCCGAAGCGGAACCTGATTTTGTAAAGAAGCTTATCACCCCTGCTGAATTCTTCAATGTCAAGTATGAACGATTAAAGGCTACTCTTGACTATTTTACACACACTGAACTAGAAAGATTTTCTTATGAACCTATTGATAAACTAAGGTCAGAATTGCTTGATATAAACGGAGTCGGGCCCGAAACTGCCGATAGTATCCTTTTATACGCCTTTGAACGACCTATATTCGTTGTGGATGCCTATACCAGACGACTTTTCTCAAGGTTGGGTTATAATTGGATGGAAAATGCTTCTTATGATGAGATACAAAGATATTTTATGGATAGATTGCCTATTGATTCAGGATTATATAATGAGTATCATGCACTTATAGTTATGCACAGTAAGATAATATGCAAGAAAAATCCATTTTGTTGGGATTGTGCTTTGACTTGCCCGATGAGATCGGTAGATACTCCTATTATAAAGATGAACTCATAAGGGCAGGTTTCGTTGATATATTCAGTAATCCATATAGAAAAGATAATTTTATTTTGTTTATAGATGTAGAAAAAATTAACAAAACCTGCCCCTACAAACCATGATTATACATAAGATAAATAATTAATCTGGTTGATCAGTAGTAGTTTTTCAGATCGGTATAATTTTTCCAGACAAAGATGATTCGTAGGCGGAGGAGATAATCTCGATGTTTTTTAGACCTGCGATTCCGGGGGCGATTGGTTCTTCTTTGCCTTCCAGAAACCTGCTGTAATGCTCGAAAAGGTTTTTATATAGATTCTCAGACGGTTTGTGTTCTTCACGTGTAGCGTTATTAACGTTAATCTTCACGTTGTATTCCTGATAACCCTGACCAGAGTATGCAAGTATAGTTCCTGCTGAACCATATATCTCAAGGGTGCTTTCGCTATATGGAACGACAAAGCTGGCATCAGCTATTGCATTTGCTTCATTTTTCATCTTCATCAGGACAGTTGCAGTTTCTTCGATCTCCCACTTTTTGACTTTTGAGCTTGATAACATTGTCACTTCTGAAACGTCTCCGAGCATGAAACTCAATAGATCAATGGCATGTGCGCCCATATCCATAAGCACGCCTCCGCCTGATTTGATCGGGTCTCTGCGCCACACACCGTCATCCATGTTGTAGGATTTCAACAAAGCGACTCTAGCCTCGATTATCTCACCCAATATCCCACTTGATACCAAATGTCTGATCTCCTGAAAACAGCTATGGAAACGAAGCAAAAAGCATATCTGAAGCTGGACTCCATTACTTTCGCAGGCATCAATCATGCGCTTGCACTCATTTACATTCAGCGCCATCGGTTTTTCGCAGAGGATGTGCTTTCCACGTTCAGCGGACTGTATAACGTGTTCACAATGCAAATAGACTGGAGTTGCAATGTGGACAGCGTCTATCTGTGGGTCTGACAGGATGCCCTCAACAGAATCGTAGTAACAAGGCGCACCATGCTCTTGAGCAAGTTTTCTTGCCTTTTCCAGATCACGAACCATGAGTGCATGTAATTCGTTACCTTCAGCCATATTTATAGCAGGCATACCACGCCTGTGAGCGACTCCGCTTGCGCCTATCACACCCCATTTTACTGTCATCTTCAATAACTCCTCTTTTTATGATAATTATTTCCACCAGCTTGCTTCATACAAATCATCAAGATTCTTTTGGAGTTTGTTTAATTGGTCAAGAGATACCTCTTTATCCATGAGAATATCAAGGTATATATCTGCTTCCATCGAGCATATTTTATCATGAAGCGGGAAGAATTCTCGGTCAAGGAAACAGGTGTATTCTACCAAATCATAAGGTCCACATGCAGCGAAACGTTCCCCGTTTGGACGTTCACATGCTACGGATTTCAAGTTCAATATCGCATCAAATATGTCTTCTTTACTCAATGATTTAGCAAAAACCATCGTCCAATACCAGCCGAAAAGGTCTTTACCGATCTTGTAATTGTAGTGAGTATCCGAATTGCCAAGAATTGGTATCTTATATCCCTTTGCAACTTCCTCGTAGTATTTCGCTATCGCAAGCCAGTTTGACTCAAACTCATGAGGCCAATGACCACCTATTACCTCTACGCCATCAATATTTTTGTCCTTCAAAAACTGGTTGAATAAGGGCAGATTATGATCGTACCTGTTACCTGAGACCCAATATGGATGAGCAAGGAATGCGTACCCGCCAAACTCGTGAATTTTATCAACAGTCCATTTCGCCGGTGCGTATTGTTCTTTTGTGAAATTATCCACCATAACCGTATTCTTCAGACTGTTTTCAACTACTTCTTTCAGTTGGTTTCTATATGATTCTTCGTCACCTCGTGCTTCTGTCACGCTTGCAGATGCGCAGACTGAAACTACATGAGCGGATCCAAAGTCCATCTCTTCACCGGGAAAGAGTAAGAGATCAAGGGCAATTTTCTTTGCCATCTCTATGGCTTCAAGTGAAGGGAAGTATCTTCTATGATCAGTTATTGCGGCAAAATCGAGACCGATCTTCCTTCCCATCACAGCCATGTGTATCGGAGACATACTCCCATCGGAATAATAGGTATGTATGTGCAGATCACCTCTGTATGCCCTTAGACTGGCAAGTTCTGGCGCAGCGGCGTAAACTCGCTCTGTTGTCAGCCACGTATTCTTATCGTCGTCCCGCATTATTGTTATGCTATACTCGCCTTTTGTGGTGAACTTGTGATTGAATTCAATCACTCCACCGCGAGATGGCTCAGAAATTTCTGATTTTACTCTTGCTGGAAGCCCGGAAATTTTAAATTGCTTGTCATCAGCGTGATCGCACATCGCTTGAATACGTATATTATAGGATTGTTCTGGATTAATAGTTCGATCATGCAATCCTGAAATAATAATTTTCACTTCTTGCCCAATGGGAATGACCTTTGGAAAAACCACATAGTTATCATTCATGCTTCACCCTTTCTTGTATCTTGACGATATTAAATTTCAGAGTAACCCAAGATTCTATCTTAGTTTCTGAAACCGATTTCCTTAAATGCCAACTTATATCAATTTTCAATTCAAATATGACATTTAATTAATCATCTATTATAGTGATTTCGTAATCAGAGTCATCATTTATGACGATCTCGAAATTAGTATCTACCTCAATCTTGTATGTTTCGTGCTTTGAGTGTCTGGAGGATGTTTTCCATTCCCATACAAACTCATGGTATCCATCATCAGAGGAAATGATCAATACACACTCATTCTCAACATAGCGATAGGAACCATCATCCCATTTTATCTTTACAGTTTCACCTGTTTTGTTGACTATACGTATGTCATATTCACCATCAGTTACTATTGTGGCTGTATATTCACATCCAATCACCAATAAAGTCATCAGGGCAAGCAAAATAAAGATGAATCCTTTTTTCATGACTATCCCCCTTTTTTAAATCCGATGTAATTATGATTTAACCTATACTCATATAGACTTGAGAATTTCACTTATGTAGACGTTAACAGGTTTACTTTTAGAATTTAGTCGTTAAAAATACTGCTTTATCACGAATTTCACAAATTTTTTGGCATGGTTTATAAAATGTAATCGTTAAAAAATGCCATTTTGGCACAATTGTAGGATGGGTAAATGGTTTTGAATTATTGTTTTTACAAGATTCATCAGCTATTAATTATTGTAAATGTAAATAACAAGCAAAAACCATTTACCCATCCTACTGTAAACCCATTTTTTAACGATTACGGATAGAAAATTTAATATTAATATCAAGGCTATGCCATTATATAATATAACTCCAAAGTTGTCAATCCTTAGCACAAAGCCTGACGAGTACCCACAAAATAACTATCATGCAGCAAGTCTGTCAGGAACTAAGTCATAATGACGTCTAACCTTACGAAAAAGTGATGATGATGATTCTGTCTTATGCTTGAGAATACTATAATGTACCCTGAAAACTGGACAATACATTAAGGTGGATTTTCTACAAAAAATGTGGTAGATTTCTCAACGAAAATGTCCTTTGAAAATTCAACAAGGAGATCATAGTGATCAAGGAAGCCAATTTACCAGTGAAGCGTTCATAAATAACAAACATCAGGCACTCGTATAAGTTGGGATGGACGTGGTAGAGCAATGGATAATATCATTACGTTAGTCGGCGTAGCGTCAAATATGAAAATGCCATAAACTACCAAATTGACAACGAAAGGAAGGTGGTCTATGGCAACAAGAAAAAGATAACACGTTTCGAGTGAAATGGTGAGATTCTCTTCCTTCATTTCAGTAAATCTCTTAGGAAATGTGTCACGGCAAATTCTAGCACGACTTGTAATGGTCTCCTATATGGAGTATTAAATCCCTCAATTGCCAAGCATTCTGATTAATTTTGGTGTCAAGCACCATGAATAAATTGAGCGACCTGTTTAAGAACTACGTAAGACATAGAAATAATAGGAATATGTTGGTATTTGAATTTGTTAATTTGATCAAAACTAGACTAATCAATTTAATGTGTGATATAGCAAATCTGAAATTAATATATTAAAGTATGTACTATAATGCTAATTGAAAACTCGTATCAACTAACTCGTTGATCTGTAGCGATTAGATATTGGCAATCGTCTATCCCTGCCGAAAGCCTTTGGTGTAATCTTAACACCGGGTGGCGCTTGTCGGCGTTTATATTCACTTCGGTCTACCATACGTATTACATCTCTGACAGTATCAGTATTGAAACCACATGCAACAATCTCACTTAATGACTTATCGTCCTCAACATAAGCTCGTAGAATCGGGTCTAGTATGGCATAAGGAGGTAAAGAATCCTCATCTTTTTGATTAGGTCGAAGCTCTGCAGTTGGAGGGCGATCAATAACACTTTGTGGGATAATCTCTTTTTGTGCTTTTTTATTTACGTATTCAGATAATTCATATACAAGTGTTTTAGGAACGTCCTTGATCACAGCGAAACCACCAGCCATATCTCCATATAGAGTGCAATATCCAACTGCTGTCTCGCTTTTGTTTCCAGTTGTAAAAACAAGCCATCCGAATTTATTAGATAACGCCATCAGAATGTTACCCCTGATCCTTGCTTGAAGATTTTCCATCTCAATACCCGGGGTGCCATCACCCAAAGGTCCTTTGAGTGCTTCTGCATAAACAACAAACATTGGATTAATAGGAATAGTCATAAATTGAATATTAAGATTCTCTGCTAATATTTCAGCATCGGATCGTGTCTCATTGGAAGTGTATTGCGATGGCATTGTAACTCCGACTACATTTTCTTTTCCTAGAGCATCAACAGCAATAGCGGCTGTAAGTGAGGAGTCAATACCTCCACTCAATCCCAACACAACCTTCTTAAAACCGTTCTTACGCATGTAATCCCTTGTTCCTATAACCAATGCGGAGTATATTTCCTCTACTCTATCAAGCTCAGGTGCGATCACATTAGAGATTGTAGAAAGGCAATTATCACTATTGGGTGTAACGTCAACCTTATCTGAGTTGTTGATCTCAATGTCTGCTGTTAATATTTCTTCCTCAAACCTTTTCGCCTTTGCGATAAGTTCACCATGCGGGCTTATTATAAGGCTTCCACCGTCAAAGACAAGCTCATCCTGACCGCCAACAAGGTTGTTGTAACAGACGTAAGCATTAGTTCGTCTTGCAAAGTCCGTGATAATATCCCGTCGTTGAGCAAGCTTTCCTGCATGAAATGGAGATGATGAGATATTCAGAACGACTTTAACGTTATTATTTCTAACGTGACCCTCTACTACTGAGCCTTTGATCCAGATGTCCTCACAGATATTCACGGATATTGGAATACCTTTTATTTCAAAAATCAAGCATCCATTCCCCGATGTAAAGTAACGTTTTTCGTCAAATACTCCGTAATTCGGCAATTCAATCTTGTGATATATACTGACTATATGATTATTGTTAATCAATACGGCGGCATTATAGACTTTGCCATCAACACAATCAGCGAAACCAATTATTACAGCTATGCCTTCCGTTTGTTTAGCGATCTTCTCAAGTGCATCACGATTGTCTTGAAGGAACTTGTGTCTTAATAAAAGGTCTTCGGGAGGATAACCGCAAACAGCAAGCTCCGGGAACGTAACGATGTCGGCGCAGGATTCTTTTGCTTGTGATATTGCATTGACGATCTTCTCAATGTTTCCATTGAAATCACCGACTGTGGGATTGATTTGGGCTAGTGCTACTCTTATGGTATTCATTCGTTGACCTTTAAGTTTTATTGTGCTAAAATATAGGTAAGTTTTAAATATATCAAGAAAAAACACAAAGACACTAAGTCACAAAGAACACAAAGTTTATGGAACAAACCGATTCAGAAATTCAATTACAGCGCATTCCAGAATTTTGTCATCGTCAGGACATCAACAACAACCTTATCCCTCTACTTGCTCTATTCTTGGTTCTGGTGGTTCGCTTATAATTGAGTGACCCAATAAAATCGACAAAGGTTGGCAGCATATTTAAAATCGGTGTTATATAGACATCCTTGAATAAGCTATTTTGTTTTAGCTAACGAGATTTTTCATAATTAACTTAAACGCTTCTTCTGCATCAGATCTCTTAAGAAAATCATAAGAATTGGATGTATCAGCAGCGGGAAAACGCATAGTCACAGAATTGCTCTTTCTACTCCCATAATCATAATGTACACTTACTTCACTAATAAAACGCAAAACAATAACATTACAAGAACTATTGATAAGGTAAAATAAACGCTTATTTGTGATTATAAGAAATGCGTCTCCTGGTACGTTTCCTAATGTAAAAGGTGGTCGTGTAAAAATCCTAAGAACTATCTCTCCTGGAATACAATATTCTTTCTCTATTAAGGATCTCACCGTTTCTATACTGTTGATCATTGCTTTATTCTCCTGTTTACAAACCCTTGCTATTTGTTTCCGACTGCTAATGAATAATAGACCAGTTTTCTACCACAAGCCCGGGAATTCTTTCAAAATGTGCAACATTATTCGTAACCAATACCAAACTCTTACTTTTCGCAATACCAGCAATCAAAATATCTGCTTGAGAGAGCAATTCACCTCTTTGCCGCAAATACACATATATATCGGCAGCAGTTTGGATTGCTTCCTCATCTATTCCGATCACGTTATTGTGCTTCACTAAATATTCAAGTCTTGCCAATTTATCTGTCGCACCTATATATTTAAGGCCGCTGAGGGCTTCATAATAGGTTATCGCACTTATGTTAAGTCTATTGAATTCTTTCAAATACTTTTCAATGTTTTCCAATACAGTCTTATCTTTTTTGAGCATAAAAGACAGAATATCTGTGTCAATTAAGCTTAGTTTCACAGTTCAAATCTCCTCCCATTGAAGAATGAACTTCGAGCATTATACACTTGGTTAATAGCTTCAATTTCCTCCGTGGACCAATTACTTACAAATTCATTCAAATCAAAAGGCTCTAAATAAACTTCTTCATTAAGAAAAGTTACGATCACTTCCTGTAATTTTCCTTCGGGTATGCTAATTTTTTCCAGAATTTCAACTTTTTTGCCATCATAAATTCCTCTAACTGCTAACACATTGATTCATCTCCTCTCCACAACAATAGAATACTCGTAAAAACTCAAGCATAGAGGTTATATATAAGATTTTCTCGTTTGTATAATACTATGGTCAAGATCCTTTGTCAACATAAAAAGTATATTACTCCTTGTTGAGTATCGTTCGGCTCGATAACCAAAGAACGAAATTGAACACTTGAAAGAATCGCTCTTTTTAAGAGGGGAAACACTTGCATTCAGGATTAACAAATAATGCGAAAAACTTTACCAGCGAATGTAGTTGAGCGATTACACACTTGGGGGAATTTCTGAAGCTTTCCATACAATAATTCAGGTAGCAGGATTACCAACCATTAATACGCATATAGCTTTCCATAAGGTCTGAGGGACATTGGAACAATTTTGGTGAATGGTTTGCTTAGTAACTCGTCAGCAGTATAACCAAAATAGCTGGCAAACTTGCCGACATACTTTTCAAGAATCTGTTTATCATCGTCATTCATCTCAACTTGACCGACTTCTTTGCCTAACTGTTTTTTATCAAAATCCCCGCTTAAATACATAGCACCACCGTGCATACCTGTGCCGATGAACATAGCCTCGTGTTTTTCGCCTTCTTTTAGACCGAGCCCAAGCAGTATCAGTATTCCACCAGCCATATACTCACCGAGGAAGTCTTGAGAAGTACCACCGATAACGAGGACAGGTCTCTTGTCTTTGTATTCCTTCATGTGTATGCCAACACGATAGCCTACGTTGCCTTTAACGTATATCTCACCACCTCTTGCAGAGATACCGAGTATATCACCGGCATTGCCATGAATTATAATCTCACCAGCATTCATGGTGTTTCCACAACCATCCTGAGCGTTACCAAAAACCTCAACGGTTGATCCGTTCATGAATGCTCCAAGGTCATTTCCGGGCGTGCCAAAAACTTGAATCTTTATAGAACGGTCCATGTTAGTGCCGATGTATCTCTGCCCATATACGTTTGTTAGTTTGGCATTATTTAAGTCATGGGCAATTATAGTATCACGCATCAGCTTATTCATGTCTTTGTAAAACAACCCGTCAGCATTGATCTCAACAGAACCATTATCGCTTATTGTTAGTCGTTCCATTTCACATCCCTGCTCCTTTTATACCGAGGACGTCCATTTCCCATTGTTCCAGTCCTACGCCTCGGAGATGATGCCTGTTTCCACGCAGGCTTTCAATTGCATTGATACCCATTCCACCGAGCATTTCCTTTATCTCAAGGCTCCATCCTCTTACCATATTCACAAGTCTTCTAGTGGTTATCTCTGGATTAAGGCGTTTAGATAGATATGGGTCTTGAGTACATATTCCCCAATTACAAATACCGGTATAACATTTCTGACATAAAGTACAACCCATTGCGACAAGTGCCGCAGTTCCAATGTAGACAGCATCTGCACCAAGTGCAATGGCTTTTATTATGTCACCACTGTTCCTGAAACCACCAGCCACAATTATCGAAGCCTGATTTCTAATACCTTCTTCCCTTAGTCTTCGGTCAATAGAAGCCAAAGCTAGTTCAATAGGAATACCAACGTTATCACGTACGATCTTCGGTGCGGCACCTGTTCCGCCTCTAATTCCGTCAATGGCTATTATATCAGCACCAGCCCTGACCATTCCCGAAGCGATTGCGGCGGCATTATGGACTGCGGCGATTTTAACGCTGATAGGTTTCTCATAATGAGTAGCCTCTTTCAATGCATAAATCAACATTGACAAGTCTTCGATTGAGTAAATGTCATGCTGAGGTGCAGGAGAAAGAGCGTCTGTGCCTTCAGGTATCATACGTGTTAGTGAAACGTCACTACTAACCTTCTCACCGGGAAGATGACCACCGATGCCGGGCTTTGCACCCTGACCTATCTTTATCTCCACATACGCAGCAGCGTTCAGATAGTCAAGATCAACACCGAATCTTCCCGAAGCGCATTGTGCTATAACCCTAGTGCTAAGTTCACGCAGTTCAATTGGCCAACCGCCTTCACCTGTATTACACAGAGTTCCAGCTTCTTTCGCTGCCAATAAAAGAGACTTCCACGCATTGTAACTGATAGCACCATAAGACAATGCAGAGAATATTATAGGCATATCAATCATTACCTGTGGAGGCATTTCAGTCTTTACTGTTCCAGTTTTGGGGTCATATTCGATTTTTTCTGGTTTACGTCCTAGATACGTCCTCAGTTCCATAGGTTCACGCAGAGGGTCTATGGATGGGTTTGTGACCTGAGATGCGTTCAGGACAATATGATCCCAATAAATACGATACGGTTTATCATTACCCGATCCTGTTAATACAACACCACCGGATTCTGCCTGTCTAGCAAGGTCACGAAAATTGTCTTTGCCCCAGTTGGCATTGGGACGGTATCCCCAATCATGCGGCTTTATAGTTAAAGCGTTAGTCGGACACATCACTGCGCAGCGCTGACAACCAACGCACTTTTCTTCTGATGATAGTATTTCGTCATCTTCCTCGTCGTATTGGTGTGTATCAAATCCACATTGACGTACACAGACTTTACACCTTATACACCTTTTATCGTCACGTTCTACTTTAAATTCAGGCAACAGAGTTGATAACATTGTTTTCCACCCCCGTTATAACGGGTTCATTCTTATAAATAACTTCTTTAGTGTCTAATCTTCCAATAATAGGTTCGCCACCCTTTGGTATCCACGTTAAATCAAGGTCTTGACTTATCAGTCTTATGGGAGCTTCTTCAGAAGAAAGATAAAACATATCACCTTTGATACCCGCAACCAAAGGTCTTAACCTAACCCTATCTCCCAGACCGATCATTTCCCCCTGATGTGCAATAATAATCGTGAAAGGACCGTTTATCAGCAACGGACTGTAAATCTGCCTTAATATTGTATCAAGCATGCGTTCAGCTTCTGGCATCTGGTCTATATCTGTCCATAATGGAGACGCCATGATCTTTGCCGCAATATCTATCGGAAGCCCATGTTTTCTGATGAGCAAGTCCACTGCATAAGCCATGACTTCTGTATCAGTGTGCATGGTGCAAAAGTATCCTTTCATTTCGAGGAAGTTTCTGTTCGTTCCATAAGAGGATATTTCACCGTTATGAACAACTGTCCAGTCAAGGATACTGAAAGGATGCGCTCCACCCCACCAAGCCTGAGTGTTTGTTGGAAACCTTGAGTGTGATACCCATATATAAGCTTCGTAATCCTCCAGACAGAAGAAATCACCAATATCCTCCGGATGCCCGACACCTTTGAATACACCCATATTCTTTCCACTAGAGAAAACGAATGAATTATCAATTTTTGCATTTATATTCATAACCTTCTCAACCACGTAGTCATCTGCATATTCTGGTGATACGTTTTTGAGAGGTTCAACGAAATATCGCCATACCATTGGTGGATCAGATACACCGGGGTTGTAGCGACTTGGAATTTCTTCCTTTTTCACTATGCTAAACGAATCTTCGAGAAATAATTCTGTTTGTTCTTTTGCAGGACGGTTCTGGAACATAATGTGCATGGCATAAAAATCCGCATAATCAGGATAGATACCATAAGCGGCAAATCCACCACCGAGTCCATTACCACGTACGCGCATGTTGGCAATAGCTTTGATTATATCTTTTCCTGAACAGGTTCTGCCTTCAAGGCTCATCATTCCGAAAAGCCCACAGTTCGCTATAACCTTGTCATCATTAAAAGGATTGAAATACTGACTCAGATTCTTCATACTCTTACCTCCTTTGCGCTCTGTTCTTCCGTTGCACAGCGGAACGTGATTGGCTCCTGCCTTAGTGACTTAGGGAGATATATTGGACCGAAATCCTCAAGCAAAATCTCGCTTTTGAATGGCGTAATATCTGCTTTATCTCGCATTAATCCAAGAATTACGCCTGCACGGTCAACTTCATTGACAAATATCATTCCAACTATGCGATTGTCTTTTATGAGGAATTTTTTATATATCATCTTATCTGGCTCACTCTTTATTAGAACTTCCATATCCTGCCCTTCTGGTGGATTGATAAATCCAGCAGAGATGACCGGGAATCCGAAGAAGTCCACCGAGTTCATACCAGTTCCCCAAACGTATTCTTTATCTACACCAGCCATGTTAAAACCAGCGATGCGTCCACCAACGTGAGCAGTGGGCCAAAGAGGTGTCAGACGATAGTTATCAAGGATAAAATCGTATACCTCAGCGCAATCACCACAAGAATAGACGTTTGGAACAGTTGTTCTCATGTGCTTATCTACTATGATGCCACGATTGAGCTTTATCGGGGTATCCTTAGCAAGCTCAATTCTAGGACGGACACCTATGGCTACGATAACCATTTCACATTCGATTCTTTCACCTTTATCAAGAAGCACGCCGGTAACCTTACCATTCTCTCCAACAATCTCAGATATAGTATGGTTAGGCAGAACATTTAAGCCTTTCTGTTCAAGCACCTTTTGAATTAATCCTGCGGCTTGTTCATCCAGAACCGGGCTGAGTATCCTATTAGCAAGCTCAACGACAGTCACATTTAATCCTCTGTTCTTCCGTTGCACGGCGGAACGTGGCATGCCTACAAGACCTTCTGCCGCTTTTAAACCTATCAAGCCACCACCGAGGATAGCAATGTTCTTTACGCCCTCTTTCTCTACCTTATCCTTAATTTTTAGAGCATCTTTCAATGTGGTAAAAGTAGAGTATTCGTAAGTTTCCATTCCTGCTATTTTGGGAACGAAAGGTTCTCCGCCTGTTGCCAGAAGAAGCTTTTCATAGCCAATTAGAGAATCATCATTCATAATGACTGCGTTTTTATCAAAATCAATCTTTACAGCCTTTTTGTTGAGGATCGTATCTACTTTCCTCTTCTCGTAAAAATCCGAGCGTCTGTAAAACATTTTGTCATAAGCGATCTCACCAGCAAGGAAATAAGAGATCAGTGGTCTTGAGTAAGTATGATATTCTTCGTCAGAAATAATTGCAATAGTTCCTTCAGTATCTACTTTTCTTATAGCTTCCACTGCACCAATACCGCCGGCTGAATTTCCGATAATTAGATATTTATAATGGTTCATTCTTCCACTTTCTCCTCTTCAAGACACAGTGCCTCGTTTGGACAATGTGCTACGCAAGCGGGAATATCGAGACCGGGGCAGAGATCACATTTTGATGCTATGCGTCTTATTCGCTCATCTCGAAGGATTGCTCCACGACGGCAAACCATTATACACGTCCAGCAACCGACACATTTTTCAGGGTCGTGCATAACCTGTCCCGTTTCCTCGTCAATATACATGGCTCCTGTTATGCAAGAATACACACAGTCAGGTTCCTCACAGTGGCGACACTGCACGGCAAAGGACTGTGGACCTTTTTCTTCTACGTGGACACGAGCCATGGGAGTTTCTTTTTTGAATGCTTTTAAGATGTCTTTTGATGTTGAGTGTTGTACCTTGCACCACACTTCACAAAGGTGACAACCAATACAAACTTCCTCTTTAGCTACTACTCTTTTCATGACTATAGAACCTACCTTCATAAATATTTTTTCTCGTTACTTATCACTGTTCACCAATTTAAGTCTAACTTAAAACTTATGTTTTATAGGCAGTAGGAAACCTATTTCCTACGCATACTTAATTTTAGCTTAATATTACCATAACTTAATTTGTTTGTCAAGTGAAAATTATCGTGCCAAGCATAAACTTCTCGTCCGCGGCAAAATATGGCATAAACTATGCTAAAGAGATGACAAATTAACTCGTGACAAAAAAAGGCACATCCTGTATAAAGAAGTAAAGTTACAACATTTTACAAGGAGGATGTGCCAGATGGAAAATATTACAGAATTAGGCAAACTTTGGCAAGAGGAATCCATTACTCCCTTGACATTGTTTCGGTTATCTGTTATAATTATGTATGTAGCTATTTATAGACTACATTCGCTCTTTCGACAATTGGTATAAGGTTTCAGCACGTCATTGGGTGCTGTGCAAAACTAATTCCAAAACCCCCTAACCCCCTTTGCTAAAGCTGACAAGGGTAGGTTTTTTATGTAAAACCTTTATTTTACTAAGATAAAAGCTAGGTATTGATATAATGACTCCTTTCGAGTATTATTAAATTGTCAACAAAATTAATACTCAAAAAGAAACATCAAATGCCTAGCAAAAGCAATATATCACAAAATAAACGTTACTTCCAGAAGCAACTTGATAACTGGATTAACATTGTTTCTCAAAACCTAACTAACTTACTGAACCACAAGCTGTTGTCTTAGCTATGATGAGCTTAGGAATGATAGTTGCTCAATCTTGTGCTTTGACTGCTATCAGCACTATGCTTGCTATATCCCTGAAGATTAAATACTGTAGCTTCTACCAAAGAATCCGTGAATGGTGCTATGACGCTAAAGATAAA
>Ga0315279_10002472_pt1 | contig 27651 bp, 24 predicted proteins | sample YL17G06_20_MG_FD_203694 | JGI IMG/M metagenome (GOLD analysis project Ga0315279, IMG submission 203694) | Sediment microbial communities from Yellowstone Lake, YNP, Wyoming, USA - YL17G06_20 | ecosystem: Environmental > Aquatic > Freshwater > Lake > Sediment | place: USA: Wyoming | collected... | reverse complement strand
AGTTGCATGCGAGCTTGTCGTAGCGCGTGGCAAGGTGCCTTCGCTCCTTGAGGCAGCCGACCGACCGTTCGATGACGTTCCGGCCTCGATACTTGACCCGGTTGAACGTTCGCGGGCGTCCTCGCCGGCAGCGCGGCGAAGTTCTGCTGTCACCTCGTCTCCGGCGTCGTCTTCTTCGGGATGTACGCGCCGGCCGGCCAGAACGTCTGGCTCTACTCCGCCATCTACAACGGCAGCTACGTCGTCCCCCAGGCGATCCTCTCCATGCTCCTCCTCCCGCCGATCCTGCGACGCGCGACGGCGGGGTGATACGCGTTCGTGTTGAAGACGCTACATCGTGGCCGGAGGGGCGAGGCATGCCTCGCCCCTGCAACCCGTTGTGCAGACGCATCATACAACCGATGCTATGGGCAAACCCCGTGTTCGCCCATGTAGCGCGTTGAAGGCGAATGCGTATAAGAGGGGGAGGGTGGAAGGCGTAGAATGTGCGCCGGGGCGAGTGAACGAGCTGCCGAGTGGTAGAGGTCAGTACTTCGGAGGGATAGTCAGTGGTAGTCCCGGGCGATCTGAGCGCATCTCCTTCTCTCCCTCTTGGCGCACGCAGAAGACGAAGTTGAAGATCGCCGAGCGCGCTAGCTGCAGCATCTGGAGTGTCTTCTGGACGAAGTCATCGTACGGCACGGACACTACAGCCCGGTTCCAGTCCAGAAGTCCGTACTCCATTGGATCGGTGAACTCCTCTCGGTACTTGAAGAGGACCAGCATGCCATGCTCAAGCGCGTTCCTCCACCGCTTGAAGTGTCGCCATTCCCCGTCTTGCTGGCTCAGGTCCGTGGCTTGGCTGTATAGCGCAAGCAGGGATAGGTTATCCAAGGAGTTGATCTTGGCCCATCGTTCGTCGTCGTCCTTACCCTTCTGTTTCTCTCTCCAGAAGCTATGGAAGTATATGGGCTCTTTCGCACCGGCAAGCTGGAACAACTCGCAGACCCCGGAAGCTATCTTGTCAAGAATGCCAAAGCACATGCGAAAGGCGGTTCGCAGCATCTCGGGTCGCACGCCAATGGCTTCGCCCTCCTCGAGCTCCGCAAACTCTAGTTCCTCGTCGAAGGTAACCCATTCCTCAGTGGGGTCCTGTACCGCCCTGTAGTAGAGCAGGCGTGCCAGTGCGAACTCTGACTTGAGGCGATTCAGCAGAAGTATCATCCGGGGAACGAATTCGCCGCCGATCGGGGCGGTTGACTTCGGGATGGCCAGGTCGTCGCGTTGGGCTCCAATGCAGGGGCAGTAGAGGGAATGCTCAGAAAGGGTGAGGTGGTTAGTCAGGCAGAACTTGCGATACTGAGAGTGCGCATTGGCCTCGGCCTGGGTCTCTGCTAGATCACGGTTGGTCCTGTCTTCATCCTGGCCAATTGGTACGAGCCTCTCGCGCAGGTAGTCGCGCTTCGCTCGCCACTGTGCCCGGAAGTGCTCAGGTATCCTTGTGGACCTAGTGGCCATGTCGTAGCCCTTCATCATCTGCCATAACATGTTAGCGGTCAAGGAACCGGAGAGACGATTCAGATGCCACAAGGCCTCTGCCCTGTTGGCGTGCGCCTCTGGGTGGTCAGGGCGCTCCAAGATGGCACTGTCATAATACTGGAGTGCCTCTGCGACCCTGCCAGAGCTGCGCAGCGCGTTTGCCAGGTTGACGAGCAGGTGCGGAGGAGCGGAAGTCGCCGGCATACGCTTGTAGGCTCTCCAGAAATGGTTCTTGGCCTTCGTCAGTACGTCGATGGTTCCCGGCCTCATCCGGAAGCCCGGCTCTGACGCCTGTAGGGCGAAAAGGGCGCTCCTGGCGTTCCCCAGGCAGTACTCGATCTCGTGCTCATCGATGACCGCATTGAGCCTTTCCCGTTCATTGACAAAGATGTCCATTCCTTCCTTCACGGCGTGTCCGATATTCCCCTCGCTACCGATATCGATAAGAGTTCCTGCTATCCAGCTCTTCAGAAGGACCCCGTCCACGGTGGCGGTATCCATTCCTTGCGCGAGCCGCTCGTGAATGAGCGAGATCGCCTCCTCGTAGCGCCGACTGTCTAGTAGCTCCGTCACACGCCCAGCGAAGTCATGCTCACCAGACGGCAACCGGCACCCACCCTCGGTAGCCATGGCCCACTCTCCTCCGTTAAGCGACGATGCCCTGACTCTTGTAGCAGAATGTCCTCAGTTCCCTCGCCGCACGCAACCTGTCCCCCCCTTCCCCCTCATCCTTGCCCCTCTCCCGCGTTTCGCGCACCTTCTTTCCGTCATTCCGCCGGCAACCGCGTCCGTCCCACCGCTGCGAAGGGCTCACCCGTGAACGTCCTCCTCATCGCGATCGACACGCTCCGCGCCGAGCGCTGCCCGCACTGCCGCAGAGACATCGGTCACTACCAGGAATACCAAGTCCAAAGTAGTGCTAGAATATAGGGATTCGTGCCATCGCGCGCGCGTGGGCGTGCGTCCGGCATCGCGGCACTCGTGCCGTCCACGCCGTGCGGGTCGCGCGTGGGAGCTATCGGGCACCCGTTGCGGCTCACGGCGCGATTGATTACCATGTTTACCATGAGTTGCTTCCAGGGCGTCCCGCGGCAGTCCAGCCTCTGTCGCGCGGCGCCGCCGTTCGACGACCCGACCGCATCGTGAGCAATGGACGCCGGAAGACCGCGCGCCACGGTGCCCATGCCCGGCACGTGGAAGACGAACCATCCACGGACGGATGGAGGAGATAGCCCGTGACGACGAGTGCCGAGATCCGCAGCACGCTCCGCGATGACGCGTTGAGGTACCGCCTGTTCGCCGACGCCGGCACCGAGGGGATCATCGTCCATGACGGCGGCACGATCTGCGACGCGAACGAGAACATGGCGGCCATGACGGGATACGCCGTATCCGAACTCATCGGGATGGACGGCGCCGACCTCGTCATGCCGGCCGATCGCGAGGGCATGATCGACCACATCCGCTCGGGCCCCGAGCTTCCGTACGAGGTGACGGTCATCCGGAAGGATGGCTCGGCGTTCCCTGCGGTCATGAGGTCGAGAGTGATCCAGCTCGGAGGCGCCGTCTTCCACGCCGTGGCGGTGCTCGACATCGGCGAGCGCGCGCAGGCGGAGGAGATGCGCCGGCAGAGCCAGGCCATCATGGAGATGTCCGTCCCGGTGATCCAGATCTGGCAGGGCATCGTGCTCCTGCCGCTCATCGGCGTGATCGACACAGTGCGCGCCCAGCAGATGATCGAGCGGCTCCTCGAGGCGATCGTCGAGTCGGAGGCCCGCGTGGCCATCCTCGACGTGACCGGGGTGCCGGTGATCGACACGAGCGTGGCACGGCACCTGCTGAAGACGGTGGACGCGGCGAAGATGCTCGGCGCGGAGGTGATCATCACCGGCTTCAGCCCCGAGGCGGCGCAGACGTTGACCCAGCTCGGCGTCGGCTTCGGCACGCTGAAGACCCGGGGTTTGCTCCGCGCGGGGATGGCCGAGGCGTTCAGGATCGTCGGCCAGCACCTCTGCTGACGGCGCAGGGGCCCGCCGATCGCGCCGCTTTTCCGCCGGCTCGCCTCCCATCGTACATTCTCTGCCGCTCCGCGCCACTATGACACGACGAGGCTGGCGCGGGCACGCGTCACCCGCGCGCGTTTCGAGACGGGCATCCATGGACGACGAGAGGACGGAGGTCATCGGTGAACCCGTGCGCGTCGCGGTGAGCGCGCTGCATCACGCCACCGTCGCGCGGGGAGCGGCGCTTGCGCTTGCGCGAGAGGTCGGCCTGCCGCGGATCGCTGGCGCCGAAGTCGCGACGTGCGTCTCCGAGCTTGCGACGAACCTCGCCCTCCACAGCAGCCGCGGCGGCTTCATCAACCTGGTTCGCGTCCGGAGGGATGGGCGCATCGGCGTCCGGGTCATCGTCGAGGACGACGGCCCCGGCATCGAGGACGTCGAGCGCGCCATGGAGGACGGGTTCAGCACCGCCGGCGGCCTCGGCGGCGGATTGCCCGGCGCGCGCCGCATGATGGACGAGTTCCAGATCATCTCCCGTGTCGGCGCCGGCACGCGCATCGTGGCCACGAAATGGCCGCCGGACCTGCGGCAGAGGCGTCGGTAGCCCGACCGGGGCTCGATCCCGGTCCGCGTCACGCATCGGGGAGCGTCATGCGCATTGCCACGCTCGCGCGGTCGCTCATGAACGACCCCCACTGCGGCGATCAGTGCGGATACTGGCGACAGGACGGGCGCCTGGTCCTTGCCATGGTCGACGGCCTCGGCCATGGCAAGGACGCGGAGGCGGCGGCGAAGGCGGCCGTCGACTACGTCGCGTCGCACCTCGGCGATGGGCTGCCCGACATCTTTGCCGGCTGCAGCGACGCCATCTGCCATACGCGTGGCACCGCGATGGGAATCGCCGTCGTGGACGAGGCGTGCGGCGCCCTGGAGTACGCCGGGGTCGGCAACACGCGCGCGCGCGTCATCGTGACCGGCTACGGCGGGCGAGCATGGTCGCTCAGCAGCGCCTACGGGATCGTCGGCGGCGGGTACCGGCGCCTCGTGCCCGAGCGGGCGCGGCTGGCTCCGGACGACATCCTCCTCATGTACACCGACGGCATCCGCGAGATCTTCGACGTCTCGACGTACGACAGCGCGCGTTCCGGCACGATCGAACGCCTCGCCCGCGACATCCTCCGCGATTGGAGCCGATCGACCGACGATGCGGCGATCCTCATCTGCCGAAACGCCGACTGACCGTCCGGCGACGACGGCTTCCGGAGCCGGTTCGGCGTCGCTATCATTCTGCCGATCCGGGCCGGACTGCTGGCCCGCTGTGCCTCCGGACTCCATGCCCTGGTGCTCGCCGATGACGCCGCGCGAACGTGTCCACGCCGCATTCCGCCACGAGAACGTCGATCGGACGCCCATATTCGAGCGCGAGATCAAGCCGCCTACCGACCGCGCCATCCTCGGCCGTCCCGTGGCGCACCCGTACGATTGGCCCGAGTACATGCGCGTCTGGGCCGACGAGGGATGGGACGTCCTCATGGAACGGCAGGCGCGGGACGAGTTCGAGATCGCCCGCCGACTCGGCTTCGACATGATGCGGCTCATGCTCAACCCGCCGAACAGTGCACCCGTGCCCGAGCGCATCGACGAGTTCACGTACCGCCAAGGTGGCGCGACGTGGCGCTACCATGCCGAATCCGGCGTCGTGGAGAACCTCGACGCGCGGCGGCGTACGCCCGAGGAGTGGGAGCGCGGCTTCCGCCGCGACATCGAGCGCGACTACGCGCCGCCGACCATCGGCGACGACCAACTCGTCGTCTTCCGCCGGGTGAAGGAGCTCATGCGCGAGGCCGGGCTCGACATGGCGGTCTACGTCTCGCTCTACGCGATCCCCGTGGCGGCGCTTCCGGCCTTCGCCCTCGAATGGTTCGTCACCGAGCCGGAGATGCTCGACCGGTACTACGAGACGCAATCCCGCCACATCATCGACATCGGCCGGGTCTACGTCCGCGAGGGCGCCCAGGTCATCGGCCTCGGCGGCGACTTCGCCGGCGACAAGGGCCCGGTCATCTCGCCGCGGATGTACCGCGAGCGCGTCCTGCCGCACATCCGACGCCAGTCGGACGCCATGCACGCCCTGGGCCCGGCGCGCGCTCACGATGCGACGCCCGGCCGCATCTGGACGACCAACACCACCGACGGGTACCTGTGGGACGTCCTGCCCGACTTCCTCGACGGTGCCGGCGTGGACGGCTACGGCGAGATCGACGTCGCCGCCGGGATGGACCTCGGCCGCCTCAAGCGCGAGTGGGGCGACCGTTATACCTTCCTCGGCAACCTCGACATTCGCCACGTGCTCTGCTCCGGCACCGTCGCTCAGGCGCGCGCCGAGATGATCCGCTGCATCGAGCAGGGATGGGGAGAGGGCGGACACGTCATCATGACGAGCAACGTCGTCCACGAGGACGTGCGCCCGGAGCTGTACCGCGCCGCCATCGACGCGTACCGAGCGCACTTCGGCCTTCCTGCGTCGAAATGGGGTTGATGCGCACGTGAGTTGGCGACGTCCTTTCCCGTACGATAGGAGGACGGACATCCCGCGTCCTCAAAGAGGACGTTGTCCGTCCGGCTGGGCAGGAATGCCCGGCCTCCTGTGATTAGGAGTAGGACACTCCTAGGGTGTGTCTGGTAAAACGGGAGGCCTGGCTCCCCACGTTGTTATCGATGCAGGAGATGCTGGTGTGACGGGCATCTGCCCCCGTAGGGGCATGGCGGCGCCATGCCCCTACACACGATTGTGACCATTTGTCAGACACAGCCAATACGCATTCGCCTTGAAAACGCTACATGAGCGAACACGAGGTTCGCCCTTATTGTGGGTTGTATGATACGATTTCACAAGTAGTTGCAGGGGCGAGGCATGCCTCGCCCCTCCGGCCATGATGTAGCGTCCTCAACACGAAATCGTATAACACACCTGCGTATGAGACGGACTGTGGCCGGTCGCGCGGTGGCATGGAGGGGCGGCCCCCTGTGGCCACCCTGCGTGCGGGAGGAGAGATCCAGCTCGGGAGGATTCGGGAGCACGACCCGCCCCGTCGCGCACGTACGGCCGCGAACCGTGCCCCGCGAGCGCATCGCGTGGAGCCGGTCCGCTCACCCGGGAGGCCACCGCATGGAGCGGCCGCCGAGCAGGTGCATGTGGAGGTGATCGACGCTCTGGCCGGCGTCGCGGCCGCAGTTCAGGACGAGCCGGTAACCGCCTTCGGCAAGCCCGCGCTCGGCCGCCAGCTTCTTGGCGAACAGCACCATCCTCCCGATGAGCGCCGCGTCGCCATCGGCCAGGTCGTTCACCGAGGGGATCTCGCGGACAGGGATGATGAGGAGGTGAGTCGGCGCCTGCGGGTTGACGTCCTCGATGGCCACCATCTCGTCGGTGCGGCCGGCGATCGTGCCCGGGATCTCGCCCTTGATGATGCGCGTGAACAACGTCGCCATGCGTCCTCCCCCGGCAATCATCGCGTGAGCAACTGCATGACGTCCCACTCGAAGGTGGTGCGCGACTGGGCGCCGACGTAGTGGTTGCGGACGATGCCCTCGCGGTCGATGATGTACGTCGCGGGAATGCCTTCCACCCGCCAGGCACCGGCGACCTCGTCGGTGCCCATCACGCTTTGGTAGGGGATCTGGTACTGCTGGATGAGCTGGTCCACTTCCTGCGGGTTGCTGTTGAGGACGACGCCGAGGACGACGACGCCCCTGCGCTCGTAGTCCCGCGAGAGGGAGATCAGGTCGGGCATCTCCTGACGGCATGGCGGGCACCAGGATGCCCAGAAATTGATGAGCACGACCTTCCCCCGCAGGTCCTTGAGGCCCAGCCGAGTGCTCGTGCCGAAGTACGGCAGCGTGAAGTCCGGCGCAAGGAGGCCCACCTCGGCATAGGGCGGCGGCTCCGCCGACGCCTTCTTGCCCCGGTCGCAGCCGACGAAGGCGGCCCCCGCAAGGGCGATCAGCGCGGCAAGAGCGATCGTTGCCGCCGGAGAGACGTGCATCCGCATCATGGCTCCGGATCACGCCTCACCGATCGCTCTCCCGTCGGGACGCCGTCCGTCTGTCGCCCCGTCAGCCCGCGTTCCCGGGCGTACCCGGAGAGTTTCTCCTGCAGCATGGCGCGCGCGCGGGAAAGGCGCGATCGCACCGTGCCGATGGGGATGTCGAGGATATCGGCGACCTCCTGGTACTTAAACCCCTCCACGTCGGACAAGAGCAGCACGACGCGGAAGTATGGCGCAAGGCCCTCGACCGCGGCCTTCACCTCATCCGAGAAGAGGCTTTCGATCGCTTCCTGCGTCTGCTGGAGCGCGCCGGCGGCCTCCTCGGCGACACGCGACTCGGAGTGTTCCTCGATGTCGTCGAAGTCGACCTTGTACGGCTCGCGGCTCCAGCGGCGGTACTGGTTGATGTACGTGTTGGTCATGATGCGGAACAGCCAGGCCTTGCAGCTCGTTCCCGGCTTGAACTGGTCCCAGAAACGCCACGCCTTCAGGTATGTCTCTTGGATGAGGTCGTCGGCACTGCTCGGGTCGCGCGTCATGCCGAGCGCGGAGTTGTAGAGGGCATCGAGATGAGGCAGCGCCTCACGCTCGAACTGCGCCCGACGCCCGTTCTTTTGCATGGTGACGGCCATCCTCTGCGTCAGTTCAGGCTCTCGGTGACACGAAGGGCTGTCGATTATGTATAGCCACCGGCCTGAGGGAAGTCAAGAGACGCTGATGCACGCGGCCTCCGCATTACGGTGAGTGATGCGCTCCATGATATCGAGCACGCCGGCTTCCGCCTCGAACGAGGAGGCGTACGTCACCGCCGCGCGCACTTCTTCTACCGCGTTCGCCGGCGCTCCGTTCCAGCCGCACCGGCTGAGGAAGCGCAGGTCACCGCGCGAGTCGCCGATGCCGGCGACCTGGCCAGGCGCCAGGCCCATCGTGCGCACGAGCCAGTCGAAGCCAGTGCCCTTGTCGACGCCCGGCAGCATGAGGTCCACGCCGCGGACGCCGCGGATGACCTCGAGCCCGAGGTCCTCCTTCTCTGCCAGGGCGAGACAGGCTTCCCACAGCCGCGGTCGATCGGCCGCGTCCCGTGGGATGATGGTGACGGAGGCGTCCTTGCCGGGCTGGAAGAACGAGGGGATCTCGCGCAGTATCGTGCCACGGAGGAGGGATCGCGCGCGGGCGAGACGGTCGAGAGCCGCGTCGTCGATGCGCGGATCGAGCGCAGAGACGCTTTGCCGGCCGAGGTCGAGGCCGGCACCGTTCTCGAAGATCGCCGGGATGTTCACGCAGAAGAGCTTCTGAAGGCACTCCACGAAGGGCTGCGGCCGGCCCGTGATGAACGTGAATTGTGGCACCGGCCGGCCCGGCGCCTCCGCCGCTCTCCGGGCGAACCCGCGCATCCGCTCCACGAAGCCCAGGTCGTAGGTGCTGAACTCGTCGCGGATGAGGCAGCCGTCGTTGTCGATGACGACGAGGGAGATGACCGATTCGTTCATGGTTCCTCGGGCGCTGGCGTACGGGGTGATGCGAGCGGGCCGATCGAGCGCCGCTCGGCACTGGTGGCCAGGTGAGGCGTCTCATGACGTGGGCCGGTCCGGTCGGCATCCGCCGCCGACGTCCGGCGCGCGTTCGTCCCGCTCGGCGCCCGCCACGGAGGGCTGCGCGCGACCTGGCGCGGTTCGTCTCCGTGCGTTCGCCGGTGAGGCGGCCGCTCAACCCAGGCCCGCGGAGCGCTTGTCCTCGGCGATCCGGTCCGCGGCGACCGGGAGCCCGTACTCACGATAGATGGCGATCCATCGGTCGAAGTGCTCCGCCGAGCGGATGACGGGGTGGAAGCCGAGGTTGACGTAGACCTTCACCGCGGCCTTGCGGAACTCGTCGGTCAGCAGCATCACCTCGCCGGTCCCCCATTGGCGGAGGACGTGGCAGACCGCGGCGCTCACCCAGTAGGAGAGACGCTTCCCCTGATGTTCGGGCACTACGGCGACCATGTGGAGCTGGGCGACCGCCCACTCGTCTTCGCGGCTCTGCCACGCGCACGCGGTCGCCACGGTCTCACCCTCGTCGGTGACGACGAAGAGAAGCCCTTCCGGCCGGAACCGCGGCAGACCCGTGAGGGTGAGTTTCACCTTCTCGGGCGTATATTCCCCAAGGTGGCCGGCGCGGTTGATCACATCGGCCCACGCCGCCTCGTCGCCGGGTTGGTAGCTGTGCAGGCGATAGCCCGGAGGCAGGACGACCTCCGGCAGTCCGTCGAAGGAAACGCGGCGCATCTTGAGCTGATCCGACATCGGATGATCTCCCGCCGAAGAGGACGAACCGACGAGGTCCGATCGTGCCGCCCTGGTGGGCGCGGCAATCGACGCGCACAGCGCGCCGTTCACGAAGCTCCCGCCCGACCATGAATGGTCGGGCCCATATGGCCAAGCCCCTGCGGAGGCTCCCGGCCACCTGTCCGCAGTCGTGCCAGCGGACGGCTTCAGCCGCCGGCGGTAGAACACGCGAGGCGTCCGAACACCTATCCAGGAGGTCCGTGTGCGGCGAACGTCCCTTATGCGCCTGATGATCGTGACGGGCGCGTTTCTCCTGCTCTACGTCGTGGCGACCCTCGTCGCCGTCCGCATGCTGAGCAAAGACCTGCCCGACCTGATGACGCTGGAGCAGATTCGTCCAAAGCTGTCGACGGTCGTCTACTCCGCGGACGGCCAGGCGCTCAAGACCTTCGCCGTGCAGAAGCGGACCCTCCTACCATATGAAGACTTTCCGCCCGTCCTCGTCAATGCCCTGCTGGCGAGCGAGGACCGAGAGTTCTGGGATCACTGGGGCGTCAACGTGCTCGGCATCGCCCGCGCCGCGTTCAAGAGCGTCATCACCATGCGGCCGGCGCGCGCGACGAGCACCATCACGCAGCAGTTGGCGCGCGACCTATTCCTGACGAAGGAGCGGAGCCTTGTCCGGAAGGCGAAGGAAGCGATCCTCGCCGTGCGCATCGAGCGGACGTACACGAAACGAGAGATCCTCCAGCTCTACCTGAATCAGGTCTACTTCGGATCGGGAGCCTACGGCATTCAGGCCGCCGCGCGGACCTTCTTCGGCAAGGACGCGAAGGACCTGAACGCGCAGGAAGCGGCGACGCTGGTGGGCATGCTGCCCGCGCCGAACTTCTACAGCCCGACGCGCCATGCCGACCGGTCAATCCGGCGGCGGAACATCGTGCTTCTGTCGATGGAGAGGACTGGCGGGCTCACGCGGGAGAAAGCGGACAGCCTCCGGGCGCTGCCGCTCGTGACGACGCCGGCGCCCGAGGAGCTCGGCATCGCGCCGTACTTCACCGAGTACGTGCGGCTCAGGCTCGGCGACCAACTCGATGCGTCGCCGGAGCTCCGTGCGCGGTTCGCGCAGGCGCTCGGCCTGCCGGACTCGGTGACGTCGGACCAGATCATCTACGAGGGCGGGCTCGCCGTCGAGACGACGCTCGACAGCCGGCTGCAGGCCGTCGCGGAGCGTGCCGTGGGTCAGCAGGTGGACTCGCTCCAGGCCTACTTCGACCGGTGCGTGCGCTTCGGCGGGTGCCGCGATTGGGTGGATCGGGAGCGCAGCGCGGAGCTCGATTCGACCGTGGCGAAGCCCGTCCAGGCAGCACTCGTCGCGCTCGACGTCCATACCGGTGCGATCCGGGCGATGGTCGGCGGACGCGATTTCGACGTGACGAAGTTCAACCGCGCCGTCCAGGCGCTGCGACAGCCGGGCAGCGCGTTCAAGCCCTTCGTCTACGCCGCCGCCATCGACAACGGATTCACCCCCGTGTCGGAGCTGCCGAACCAGCCGGTGACGATCCCGTCGTTCGTCGATGGCAAGTGGGGCGAATGGCAGCCCGAGAACTACGACGGCACCGTCGGCGGCCTGACGACGCTTCGCGAGGGGCTGCGTCACTCGATCAACCTCGTCGCCATCCGGCTTCTCCAACAGATCGGCCCGCAGCTCGCGATTCAGTATGCGCAGAGCATGGGCATCACATCACCTCTGCCGCCGTACCTCTCCCTCGCGCTCGGCGTCGGCGAGGTGCGGCTCCTCGAGCTGACGAGCGCCTTCAGCGTGTTCGCCGACCAGGGCATCCACGTCGATCCGTTCCCCGTCATGCGCGTGACCTCGCGCGACGGCATCGAGCTCCTGCCCAGGATGGTCGCCGGCCATCAGCGGCAGGCGCTCAGCCCGCAGACGGCCTTCATCATGGCGAAGCTGCTGGAGGACGTCGTCGATCACGGCACCGGCGTCAACGCGCGCTTGCGGTACGGCTTCACCCGACCCGCCGGTGGCAAGACTGGCACGACGAACGACTACGGCGACGCCTGGTTCATCGGCTTCACGCCGCAACTGGTCTGCGGCGTCTGGGTCGGGTTCGACCAGCGCGTGAGCATGGGCAAGGAGTACACCGGCGCGGGCGCGGCGCTGCCGATCTGGGCGCGCTTCATGAAGGAGGCGTACGACGTGCTCGGGCTCCCGGTGCAGGACTTCCCAATGCCCGAAGGCGTCGTCGCCGCGCAGGTGTGCTCCGAGAGCCACCAGCTCGCGACGCCCTACTGCCCCAGCACGTACACCGAGTACTTCCGCGAGGGCGAGCCGCCGCCGCCGTGCACGATCCACGGCCCGGGAGGCGAGCGTCGGGTGGCGCCAACCCAGGAGAGCGACGACTCCGGCATGCGACGGCGGTTCTGAGGTCGGACAATCGACAAACCCGTGATGGCATGGATGTCGCCCAGCGGATGAATTCGCGGGCTACCGGGCATCAAGCCTGCTGGACGCAGGCTGGCAGGCGGGACCATACCTGCCGCCGGCACCAGCGGAGTCGGCTTATGGTCATCAACGAATTGGCTCTGCAGTCCGAGGCGTCTGAGGGAGGCATCGAAGCTACCACCTGAAACTGGCGCCATGGACTCGCCGTGCGGCTGGAAGCCCTTGTCCTTGGTCACATGTTTGTCGGGTGGCGAGGTGGTAGCCTTGAACGAGCAGGATCAGCTTGTCCCAACCGCGCCAGAGTATCTGCCAGCCGGGGTTGCCATGGGCTTTGCGGGCGAGGAAACCGCCGAGCTTGGCGATGGCAACCATCGCCGTCCGGTTCGTCCAGCCGCCGGCCGGTCGGCCATACATGGTCTCGAGGATCAGCAGCATACCCGCCGGGACATCATCGGCCGCCACCGGGGCATCCGGCTGCGTTGCCGCCAGCAGCTTCAGGTCCAGCAGACGGACCGCCACCACCGCCAAGATGCCCAGCAGCGCCGTGATCCGGGCGGCGGTGGTCAACTGGCTCTGTTCCATGCCCGTGCCGCTCTTGAGCGCCTTATGATACTCCTCGATCAGCCAGCGCCGCGTGTAGGCACCGATTACTCGCCTGGCCTGCTCATAGCTCTCGCACGGCCAGTCGGTCAACAGCACCCACCGGATCGGCGTGACCCCGACCGGCGCACCCACCTCCCGCTCGACGGCGGTGATCGGCAGCGGCTCCTGCCAAGCACCTGGCCGCCAGGGCCCGCGCAGCTGCACCGTCACCGTACGCACAGCCCCGTTCGGGGCTCTTGGCCACTGCCGTGGACACCGAGCCCTCTTGATCGGCCAACGCCCGGGGTGTGCTGGCCCGCACGATGGACCGCCAACCGTTCTGCCGGCAGCGGACGAACACTTCCCAGATGTCTGCTTCCCGGTCGGCCTTTCGCTCTCGCCGGGCACCGATCGGCGGCCCGGTCCGCGCCCACCACTGCTGATGGAACAGCCCCACCACCGTGACCTCCGGTTCCTGCTCCGTGGTCCACCGCGCGACTCGAAGCGCCGGCGTCGAATGCACGAACAGCCCCTGGCCACCATCGTCGCCGATGCGCCCGAGATCTTCGGTTGCCCAGTGCCCCGTGAAGTCCAGCGCGGTCGTGTCCTCGATCAGCAGATACTCCCCTGCCTGCCGGCAGCCGCCCTGCACACGGGCCACGTGCAGCGCGATGATCCGGCCATAGCTGGCCTTCGGCCCTTCGAGCAGCCGGTAGGCTGCCTCCAGTTCAGCCGGACACGCGAACGACTTCGGCAGCGTCCCGTTGGCCTGTGTCGCCGCCCCGCCACCCGCACCAACCGCCGGTTGCGACGACCATCACCCAGATCGCTACCCCCCAACTGCACTTCCGCCCATTCCATCGGCGACAGAAATGTCCCCTCCATCACCCATTCCCATCATCCCGGCTCGATCCACTACCACCCATACATGATACATGTCATGAAGGACAAGGGGTTCAGGGGCGGGCTATTGCGGATTCGGGGCAGTTTCTTTGACCCGATTCTGGCCTCTCGGGGTTTCGCACGCAGTGAAGCAGCAAGGTGCGCGAAGGCTTCTAGGCGTGCCATGTGCAGCGCGTTGCCGGGGATCAGCTGCAATGCTGCTATCGAGGCAAGCAGGTCCGTCGGATCGTATGCCGAGATCGTTTTGGTCAGTCTGTGCAACGACTCGTGCATCACTGCAAGCCTTCCAATTCGGGATTGGATCGTGTTGGGGCTGTCCAAGCTGCGCTGGGTTGAGAGATCTTGACTCGATCCGGTCTGAATTTCGACAGCCGGCATATGTTTTGTCAATACAGGCAACCCAAGTTGGGGCTTCAAAGTCACAAGCCAATACCGCAGCCGCAGCCTCTTGCGTTCGGCCTCGAGCAGAACGCGCCGAACCCGTTCAACCCGATGACGACGATCCGCTTCACCTTGTCCGAGCCGGCCCACGCCCGCCTTGCGCTCTACACCGTCACCGGCCAGCTCGTCCGCGTGCTCGTCGACGGCTCGAAGGAGGCGGGCATGCACGAGGTAGGCTGGGACGGCCGCGACATGCTCGGCCGCAGCGTCGCAAGCGGCGTCTACGTCTGCCGCCTGACGAACGGTGACGCCACCATCGTGCGGCGGATGGTGCTCGCGCGGTAGCCGTCTGCCGCGGTGGCGTATGGTGCGCCGGCGGGTCGCCCGGCCCGCCGGGCGTCCCTACTTCCGCGGCGGGCATTGAGGACGCGGGCGCCATCCTTGCCGGAGAGGAATCGGGCCCTCCCGTGCGGCTCCTTCGGGTCGGTCTTCCGGCCGAACGCCGCGGACTCGGGCGAATGCGCTCGCAGATGGTAGCCATGCCGAGTCCCTTTGCGCACGTGTGCCCAGCGCGCCCATGAAGCTCGGGGACGCGGAACCCAGGTGAGCGTGCACGGCGGACGGCCGGACGTGGCAAGGTTAGACGCCCAATCCTACTGGTGCAAGGTATATGTGCCCGCTCGATGGCATCTCACCGCGAATGGCGGTTCCACGCGGTGCACTGGGTACACTCGGTCTGTCTTGCCGCGCCTTCTCGTCATCCGCGGCCGTTCTCACCCGCGAACCGTACCCGAATTGCGCCCGTGCAACGAAATCGGGTGCAGCCGACGATCTCGACTGCACCCTAAGTCCTCGACATGTCGAGATGAGCCCGGCGGGAGTCGAACCCGCGACCAACAGATTAAAAGTCCCTGCAAGGGGCATTGCCCGCGGTTCGCCGCAACAGATGACGACACAATAAAGCAATGATATACATGAGCATACGATGGGCCTACCCTCTTGTCGTCTTTCGTCGATATTCGCTGGTTTTCGCCGCCGAGTGCACCGGATTTGCACCGGTACGAATGCCCGACAGGCCCCCGTGATGGCGCCTTTCGCCCGTTCGCTTTGCACCCTCAGCGAACGTCACGGTATCTGATACGCGAGCAAGGCGCGGATACCGGTCTGGAAGCGGAACCCAACTGCTCACGTGCGCTGCCACCTTCTCCGTGTTCCTTGCCCCCCACCTCGACCAAGTGCGCGTTCGCCTCGTCGCGGAGCACGTGGACCGGCCGCCTCAGCCGAGGGTGTCCCGCGCGAGCGCTGTCGTCCGGGCGGTGGGATCGGCGTCCGGCGCCCCGAGCTTGTCCCCGCGGATCGGCACGCGCATTTTTCTCGCTGTCGCCTGCGTCGCGGGCACGGATTGGGCGTCCATGCCGTCGTGGCGAGCAGTTGCCGAACACGGTACCGGGGGAGGGTGATCCATGCGCGTCCTGTACATCGATATCGACTGCTGCCGGGCCGACCATCTCGGCTGCAACGGCTACCGCGCGAGCACCGGGCGCGATGTGACGCCGACCATCGACCGGATCGCCGCCGAGGGGATGACCTTCGCCGGCTGCCACACGTCGAACTCGCCCTGCCTGCCAAGCCGGGCCGCGCTCTTCACCGGCAGGTTCGGCTTTCAGAACGGCATCGTCGCCCACCACGGCCCCGGCGAACGGCTCCGGCCGAACAACATTTCGTCGCGGCAGGACCCCGATCGGCCGTTCCTCGTCGGCCACCTTCGCGCGCACGGTCTTCGGACCGTCGCCTTCTCGAGCTTCCACGACCGGCACCAGGCATGGTGGTGGACCGCCGGATGGGACGAGATCCATACAAACCGGAAGCGGGGGCAGGAGACCGCCGATGAAATCGCCGGACCGGCGCTCGCGTGGCTCGAGGAGAACGCGACTTCCGACGGCTGGTTCGTCGATGTCCATATGTGGGACGCGCACTCGCACTACCGCGCACCGAAGGAATGGCTCACGAAGTTCTTCGGTCATCCGGCGCCGCAGTTCCCCGATGCGGAGGCGGTAGAACGGAACCTCTCGATCTACGGGCCACGGTCGGCGCGCGACCTCTGGACCGGCCACGGGAACGGCGAGACCCGCCCCGATACGCTCCACCCCGAGGGTGTCTATTCCCTCGCGGACGCGAAGCGGCTTATCGACCTCTACGATGGCAGCATCGCCCACGTCGATCACTGGGTCGGGCGGATCGTCGATCTCCTCGAACGGAAAGGCGTGCTCGACGAGACGGCGATCATCGTGTCGGCCGACCACGGCGATTCGTTCGGAGAGCACGGCCAGTACATGGACCACGGCATCGCCAACGTCGCGGTGCACAACATCCCGCTCGTCATTCGCTGGCCGGGCCGGCCCGCACGCGGCCGCTGCGACGCGCTCGTCTACAATGTCGATCTCTGCCCGACGCTCTGCGATCTCCTCGGGATCCCGACCCCGGCGGGATGGGATGGCGCGACATTCGTCGACGCGCTCGACGGTAACCCGTTCGACGGCTGGCCGTACCTCGTCTACGACCACGGCATCTACACGTTCTCCCGCGCCGTGCGCACGAGGGACTGGACGCTCATCGCCATGCTCCACCCCGGCCTCTACCCGTACGACGCCCCGTTCCTCCTCCATGATCTCGTCGCCGACCCTCACCAGCAGGCCAACCTCGCGGACGAGCGGCCGGACAAACGCGGCGAACTCGCCGCCCTGCTTGCCGAGTGGCGCCTCGGTCAGGTCAGGAAGGGCGGCGTGCCGGACCCTCTCGAGGAGATGGTCCCCCACGGCCCGTTCATCTACTACGACCCGGCGCGTATGGATGCCCGGCTCCGCCGCACCGGCCGCACGAAGGAGGCGGACGAACTCCGGGCGCGCCTGGCGGGGATCAGAAAGGACACGTGGCGGGCGTGAGTCCCTCACGCCGTTGCCGTTGCCGCCAGGCGACGCCGCGACAGCCATATCCGAAAAGGGCTGCCCATACTTCGCCCCACCTGGACCCCCGAGCACGCGTCATGGGTCTGGCTCCCCGGCGACGAGTGTCCGGGGAACACCTACGTCATGTTCCGTCGGTCGTTCGTGCTCGACAGGCCACCCGCACGGGCGACGCTCCGCGCGAGCGCCGACTGCCGCTACCTCGTCTCGGTGAACGGCATCATCGCCGGCCGCGGTCCGGTGCGGACGGATCCCCGGTTCAAGCAGGTGGACGGCTACGAAGTCGCGGCGCACCTGCGCGCGGGAGAGAACGTCGCCGCCGCGTTCGTTCTCCAGTGGCGCGCGAAGACCTCGCGCCTGTGGCCGGTTCGCGGCGGGTTCCTCGGCGACCTCGACGCGGGCGACGTCCATGTCGGCACCAACGCGACGTGGCGGGCGCGGTGGGCGGATGAGTACCGGTCCGACGTGCCGTTCATGACCCACCAGTGTGGCCTCCAGGAGTGGCTCGACCCACTCCCGGACCTCGACCTCGGGGGCGAACCGGAGCGGCGGCGCGGTCCGGAGCCACGCTCGCGCTCTCATCGCCGCCCCCTTGGCTCGCACGTAGGAGGCGTCGATCACGCACCGCCGCCAGTCGATGCGCCCCTGTCGGTCCATCTCGGCCAGGAGTGCCGGGTGGACTCGCTCCCAGGTGTCGTCGGCGGGCCAAGTCCGCAGGCGGCGCCAGGCAGTGACGTAGTTGCCGTAGCGCTTGGGCATGTCCATCCACCGGCAGCCGGTCTTGAGCGCGTGGAGCACGCCGTTGATGGTCCGCCGGTCATCCACCCTAGATCGCCCCACCGGCTTCTTCGGTGGCAGCAACGGCGCGATCGTGCGCCACTGAGCCTCGGTCAGTTCGGTTCGTCCACGCATCTACTGTCCCATCTCCCGACATGTCGGCCGTTTCTGCTCTCCAACGGCCAGCGACCGGAGATGGCTCTGAAATACATCCCAGTTCCGTCACCGGTCGGTGGTGGGCATGCCGACCGACCAGGCCGAAACTGAGTTCCGCCACTTGGCGGCTCAGCTTCATCGGCGTGGGCTCGCCGGGAGGATGCTCCTCCAATACCCGCTTCATGCCCAGTTGAACCAGCTCGTTTCCCATCATCGCCCGGCCGATTACCCGCTGGAGGTCGGGGACGCTCACGTGCCTGTAGTCCTGTACCAGGTTCCGGAATGCCCGCGCCGGGCCCACGGCGAGGCTATCCTCCGAGCTGCTACGGGATTGTTCTTCAGACGATGTCCCGGCAAATCCCGTGGCACCCTTCCGCCCACCAGGGATGTCCAGCCTCACCCGCAGCTTGAGCATCGACCTGAAGCCCCGGTGCGTTGCCACGACTCGCTCCTCCATCCGGTCAAGACGTTCGTCTCATCCCACGTGTCCAGCCGCAGGGGGCGCGTTGCATTTGTCGGCATGAGGTTATATGCTCTGTCAAAGTGCACCAGAAGTCGGCCTATGCCGGGGAAAACAGATCTCGCTTACTTTAGCGCATGCGATGGAGGAGGCAATGCTCAACTCCTTCTGGGGCAAAACGGGAATAGCAGTCGATGGAAACCTGGAATGGCATCCGGCGATCTGCCACATGGTGGATACCGGTGCGGTAGCCTGCGCGCTCCTTGAGACGTGCCTGCCGCGTCCCATGGTGGATCGCGTCTCCGATCCCCTGAACCTCCCTCCCGAGCAGGCGCGACGATTCCTTGCCTTCCTGATTGCGGCGCACGACGTCGGCAAAATCTCCGCGGGATTCCAGCACAAGGTGCCATCGTTGGCGAAGCGCCTTCCCGAGCCCTATTGCCGATCTCCTTATGGTGGCGAAACCGACCACACGAAGATCGGTTGCCGATACCTGTCGCGATGGTTGCTCGATAAAATGGATATCTCAGGCATCGCGGCCGACGACGTCGGTCGCATGCTCGCCGGTCATCACGGGGGGTTCCCCGGTGACTGCGACGACGCGTACGAGCGCGGTAGTCGTCAAGCTTGGGATGGTGCGCGTCATTCCGCGCTCGACGCGCTACGTGAGCTTTTCCTGTTCGATCGCGTCGCCTTCCGCACCAACGACGAGCATCTTCCCGCCGGCTGGATCATGGCGCTCGCCGGATTGACGAGCGTCGCCGACTGGTTGGCCTCGGATAGCAACTTCTTCTCCTACGAAGCCTCGGTAAAAGTGAAAGCCGGACGAGAGGATCTGGGGGACTACCTGACCCGTTGGGCGATGCCGTCGGCTGAAAAGGCGATCGCGCGACTCCACTGGACGCACTCGGGCAATTCGGAGAGGAAGGACGGTCCCGACTTCGGCGCGCTCTTCGTGGACCAATCCGGGAAGCCTCTCGCTCCGCGTCCGATGCAGTCGCTGTGCCACGAGTACGCGCGTGGCAGTGATCATCCGTTTCTGTTGCTTGTCGAAGCGCCGATGGGACTCGGTAAGACCGAGGCAGCGCTCTGGGCGGCGGAGACGGCGCGGATGCGGATGGGGCAGTCGGGCATGTACTTCGCTCTCCCCACGCAGGCGACGAGCAACCAGATGTTCTCCCGTCTCAACGATTTCCTCGAACGGGCGCGCGGGAGAGAGGTCGTTCCCCTCCACCTGCTCCACGGGATGGCCGATCTGAACGAGGTGTTCGCGGAACTCAAGCGCGCCGGACGGAACCTCGAGGATTCGTCGCCGATCATGCCGCGAGCGCTGAGTGGAGTAGATGGTGCCTCGGGCGCTGTCATCGCCCAGGAGTGGTTCTGCGGGCGGAAGCGCGGTCTGCTTTCCCCGTACGCCGTGGGGACGATCGACCAGGCTCTTCTCTCAGTGCTCACGGTCCGTCACTTCTTCGTACGCCTGTTCGCCCTCGCGAACAAGACGGTGATCATCGACGAGGTGCACGCTTACGACACCTACATGAGCAAGCTTCTGGACCGACTGCTCGTGTGGCTGCGCGAGCTCGGATCCTCTGTCATTCTCCTCTCCGCCACGCTCCCCGAAAAACGCCGACGCGAGCTCATCGCAGCGTATACGGGGCACGACCCGCCGCTCGACCTTGCCGTCTACCCACGAATCGTCTACGCCTCGTTGGAAGGCGAGGACGTCCACGCAATCATCGTCGATGGTGGAGACCGGAAAACGGTGCGGTTCACAGCGGGACCTGTCGACCGGAGCGTCTCCGACGTGCTCGCGGAGCGGCTCGCGCACGGTGGAGTTGCCGCGGTGATCGCGAATACGGTAGGGCAGGCACAGCGGCTCTACATGCAGATCAGAAGAGACACCCGCTTCCGCGACCTGGCGAGTTCGGGCGACCTCACCCTCTTCCATGCGCGCTTTCCCGTCGAGGACAGGTTGCGAATCGAGCGGATTGTGCTCGATCGGTTCGGGAAGGACGGGGCGAACCGACCGCGACGCGCCATCGTCGTCGCGACACAGGTGATCGAACAGAGCCTCGACCTCGACTTCGACTTCATGGTCAGTGACTTGGCGCCCGTCGACCTCCTACTCCAGCGCGCCGGACGCCTGCACCGGCACGTGCGTCCTCGTCCGCCGGGGCTGGACGATCCTCAGTTCGTGTGGCTGCTGCCGGAGATCGGCGAGGACGGCGTGCCGCTCTGGGGGGCCAACGGTTTTATCTACGAACCGTACGTGCTTCTGCGGACGTGGCTCTGGCTCCGCGACAGGACACAGATCATCATCCCGGACGAGATGGAGACGTGGATCGAAGCCGTCTACGGGGAGACGTCGGATGCTTCACTTCTCTCACCCGCCCTCGAACGAGAGCGTGCAATCGCGTTCGAGGAGCTGACGCGGAAGAGGAAAGCAGACGCCGCTGCCGCCGCCGACTTCATGCTCGCCGATCCCCGCCATCCGGACGGGGTGCTGAACGCCGTCGAGCTGACGCCGGAGGACAGCGACAAAGCGCAGAAACTCACCCGCCTCGCCGACCCGACCATTACAATTGTGTGCGCTCATCGGACGCCCGCCGGCATCGCGCTGGATCGCGAAGGGACGGATTTGCTGCCGGACGGTGTGCCGACATGGAGTCAGATCCGCAGGTTGCTCCAGCGGTCGGTCAAGATAGGCGTACGAACCTGGTATGGCAAGGCGGTTCTCAACGCGGATGGCACCCCGAAAAGCTGGGAGTCGGTGCCCTTGCTCCGCCAGTGCCGCATCGCCGTCTTCCACGAGGGCAAGATGAGCGTGGGGAAGCGCATCCTGCGACTGGACCCCGAGCTGGGGCTCTACGACGAGACGATGGCGAATCGCCAAAAGGGGGAGGGATGACCTACTGTCTGATCGATGAGCCGTGGATACCGGTGTTGGGTCCCGGTGGCGGGGCAGCTCAAGTAGGCCTGCGCGACGCACTCGTGCGGGCGCACGACTTTCGCGAACTGCGCGATTCGTCGCCCCTCGTGACGGCGGCGCTCCATCGCCTGCTTCTCGCCGTGCTCCACCGCGCATACGACGGACCCGCCGAGTCGAAGGACTGGGCGAGCATGTGGCGCGCGGGCCGATTCGACGAGGGGCGGATCGGCGCCTATCTCGAGCGATGGCGCGGCCGGTTCGATCTGTTCGACGCCGTCCATCCATTCTACCAAATCGGGAGGAGGTTCGATGTTGCCTCGAAGGACGGTCGGCTACCGGTCGCCCAGCTGGGGCAAGAGTTGGCGGGAGGACACAACTCGACGTTGTTCGACCACACCTCCGACGAATCTCCGGCGGTCTGGGAGCCAGCCGTCTGCGCGCGACGGCTAGTGGCTAACCAAGCATTCGCTCTCGGTCTCGGGGTATCTCCGAAGACGTCGACGTTCAGAAAGCGCCTAAACCGCAAGGATGCGCCTCTCGTTCGCGGTGTCACCGTCATCCTGATGGGGGACAACCTCTTTCAAACCCTCATGCTGAACCTGCTCCTCTACGCGGAGACCGGCACCTTCCCCGTGAGGAAATGCGCGAGCGACATCCCCGCCTGGGAGCGCGACCAACCGCGCGATCCGGGAGAGCACACGCCAGAAGGATGGCTCGACCTCCTCACATGGCAAAGCCGATGCGTGCGGCTGTTCCCTGAGGACGGCGGTGTCCGACGCATGGCATACGCTCAGGGACTCAGCGTGAACGCCGACTCCCGTTCGCGCGATCCGATGTGGTTTTACGAAATGCACGACGGAAACGCCGCTAAAATAAGCCCGATTCGCCTAGATCCTGAAAAGGCGCTTTGGCGATCTGCGGACTCGCTTTTCGCGTTCGCCGCGGACGGGGACTCGAACAAGCAGCGCCGCCCACGTTCATTCGTTCACGCGCGAGATATGAATAAACGCGGTCTGTTCGGGCAACGAAACCGTTTAAGATGCTCCATATTCGGCATCGCAACCGAGCCTGGTAAAGCCGCGAAGCCTAAGTTCTGGGCGCACGACAGACTTCCCGTTCCGACGCGTTTGCTCGATGACGAAGACGCGGTGGGAGATCTTCGGAGAGGACTTCAGATCGCCGAGAAGGCAGGTTTCACGCTTTGTACGAGTTTTGAGAATATCGCAAGACGGCTGGGAAAGTCGGAAAAGGGCGAAGTACGTGACTTCGTGAAAAACCTCGGAGCCGATCTGCGGTTTTGGGCGGCGCTCGACCTGCCATTCCGCGAGTTCCTCGACGAGCTGGCGACGGATCGGAGTAAGGCACTTGTCGCTTGGTGCGATACCGTACGACAATCGGCGTGGGGCGCGTTCGACAGCGCTACCGATGGTCTCGGCGGAAGCCCGCGCGAACTCCGGGCGCGCGTCGAAGCCGCACGGTTTCTGGAAGGACGTCTCAAGTAAATCATTCCACAGCGAGAGGAGGTACCGCATGAACAGCCAGCGTGACGCCGGCGGCGGGCACATCGCCGCGCGGGGGACGCCGGAATCCCGGTTCATCGGATTCCTGCGGGCCCTCGAAGAGCACGAGGACAGGGGAGCGCTCGCGGCGCTCCGCCAGGGACTCGGCAGGACAGTCCCGGAACCGGCGGCGCTCCGGGTGCTCGTGCCGCACCTTCCACCGGAGCGGTGGAAGCACCGCTGGTATTTCCTCGTCGGATCGCTCTTCGCACTCCATCCGGAGCGCGGGGGCCGCGGAAACCTCGGTGAGGTATTCCGCCGAATCGCAAATGCCGACACGACCAAGGGACCGGCGGAGAGCGTCGAGAAACGGTTCGTGGCGCTCCTCGCGAGCGACGCCGATGACCTTCCCCATCGCCTCCGGCAGGCCGTCAGCCTCGCCCGATCGAAGGACGTGCCGATCGACTGGTTCAGGCTCCTGACCGATCTCTTCCATTGGGAGGACCCGGATCGGAAGATGAAGATCCAGCTCGCATGGTCGAGCAGCTTCTGGGCGCCCGCCGACAGGGAGCCCGCCGAAACGCCGCGCGCCGACGCGGCAGAGGAGGTCCGCTCATGATCCTCGAGCTTCATATCCTGCAGAACTTCGCCCCGTCGTGCCTCAACCGCGACGACACGAACGCTCCCAAGGACTGCGAGTTTGGCGGTTACCGCCGCGCGCGCATCTCGAGCCAGTGCATCAAGCGCTCCATCCGGCAGTATTTCGTCAAGCATGCGGACGATTTGTCCCTTTCCGAGCGTCTCGGTAAACGCACGCGGCTTCTCCACAAGGAACTCGTCAATATTGCCGTCGCGATGGGCAAGGACCGCGCGGAAGCGGAAGCCGTCATCCGTTACGCAATGAAAAAAGGCGCGGGCAAGGAAGGTCTTAAAGTGAGTAAAGACGACAGAACGAATGTGCTGTTGTTTCTCGACCCGAAGCTGATAACACCGCTCGGGCAGGCGCTTCTTACTGCGTGGGAACCGCTCAAAACGGCCTCGTCCAAATCGAAAGACGTTGACGAGGAATCATCGGAAAAGGACGACGAGAGCGGGAAGCCCGGATCCACGATGCCGAAGGAGTTGCGGAAGAACATACAAGCCTTCTTCAAAGAAGCAACGAAGGCTTTTCGGGCCGCCGACATCGCTCTGTTCGGTCGCATGCTCGCTGAGATCGAGGACGTGAACGTCGATGCCGCCTGCCAGGTCGCGCACGCCATCTCGACGAACAAGGTCGACATGGAGATGGACTACTTCACCGCGGTGGACGACCTCCAGAAGAAAGGCGACGTGGGCGCCGCCATGGTGGGCATCGTCGAGTTCAACTCGTCGTGCTTTTATCGCTACTCCCTGCTCGACACCGACCAGCTTCTGCGAAACCTCGGCGATGACCGCGCGCTCGCGAACGCGGCGATCCTCGCATTCGCCAGGGCGTCGATCTTCGCGATCCCTACGGGCAAGCAGACGAGCATGGCGGCGCAGAACCTTCCCGTCTACGTCCGCGCGATCGTCCGCGATGGCTCCGCTCCGCGCTCGCTCGCGAACGCGTTCCTCCAGCCGGCCCGCCCGGACGGCAGGGAGGAGAAGGACCTCGCGCTCGTGTCGATCGAAATGCTCGAGCGGCATCACGACGCGCTGAACGCCATGTACGGCGCGACGGGGGTGTGCCTCGACCGACGAAGTTCCATCTATGCAGATCATCGGGACGATACCGTGGACGAGTTGATCGGGCGTCTCGGGGAGGTGCTCGGATGAGCGTGCTCCTCCTGCGACTATCGGGGCCGATGCAGTCGTGGGGATCCCGCAGCCGGTTCACCGAGCGCGATACCGAACGGGAACCGACGAAGTCGGGCGTGATCGGGCTTCTCTGCGCGGCGCTCGGAAAGCCGCGTATGGAAGAGCCCGAAGACGGCTTCCCGGCGCTCTCGGACCTCGCGGCGTTGAAAATGGGCGTCCGGGTCGATCGCGAAGGCGATGTCCGCCGCGACTATCAGACGGCGGGCGGCGGGTCGTGGCCCGGCGTGAAGTCCTACGGTGTGGCCACGGCCGACGGAAAATCCCGGAAACCGGAGGTCTCGAACCGATACTACCTTGCCGACGCGGTATTTCTCGTCGGCCTCGAAGGGTCGTTCGAACTGCTCTCGCGCCTGCATCGCGCGCTCGGAGAACCCGTCTGGCCGCTCTACCTCGGCCGGAAATCCTACGTGCCCGGCGAGCCGGTCCGGCTTGCGGACGGCCTATTGGAAACGGCGCTCCTCACGGATGCCCTCGCCAAGTGGCCATCGCTGGTGGCGGACCGATCGCGCGGCAGACGCACGCCGGACCGGAAAGCTCGGTTCGTGGTCGAATGCGCGCCGGGCGACGACGGCGATCCGCGCCAGGACGTGCCGATCTGCTTCCGGCACGAAGCCCGTGAGCACGGAGTGCGCCGGGTCAGCCAGTTCTTTGCACCGCTGCCCAAAGATGAGAAGGAGGCGGCGCAATGTACCTGAGTCGCCTCGAATTCCCGCTCGCGGACAAGGAATCGCAGGAGCTGCTCGCGAATCCGCACCTGCTCCACCGGGCGCTCATGTCGTGTTTCCCGACCCCGGCCGGTCGTCCGCTCTACCGCATCGAGCCGACGCGCGACGGTCAGGACGAGCCGATGGCGATCGTCCTTGTGCAGAGCGGCGAACGTCCCGACTGGAGCCGTCTCCTGTCGCATCCGAGAGCGCACGTGAAGGAGTTCGCGCCGCAGTTCCAGACGGGACACAGGTTCCGGTTCCGGCTTCGCGCGAACCCCACCGTCAAGAGAAAACGCGACGGGCAGGAGAACGGCGCGCGCGAGGGAATCATCGGAGAGGACCGCCAGCGGGAATGGCTTGCCCGGAAAGGGCTCGTCTCGGGATTCGCCGTGGAGTCCTGCATCACCATCGACGAGCATACCGTGACCGCGCATCGACCCGCGAGCGGGACGCTCAGCTTTCGGTCGGTGCGATTCGAGGGAGCGCTCCGGGTGACCGATCCGGGGCGGTTCGAGAAGACGCTTGCCGCGGGCATCGGTTCGGGAAAGGCATTTGGCTTCGGGTTGCTCAGCCTCGCGCGGACATAGGCCGGCAGGTGCTCTTTGACAATCGAAGATCGGCCACGGGGTCGCTCGACGACGAAACCAGCCCCGGAGAGCGCATCTGTGCGTCAGTGTCGAAGGGAGGTGTTCGATATGGGCGACCTGCATGAACTGCCGAAGTTCGCCGACCGGTGGAGTCACATCTATCTGGAACATGGTCACCTTGAGATGAGTGACGACGCTCTGGTCTTCCACCGCGTGGATGGCTCGATCCAGCTCCCGATCGACCAACTGGGCGTGGTTCTGCTTGGACCGGGAACCACGATCACCCATGCGGCGATAGAGTGCCTCGCCCGGAACAACACCCTCATTTGCTGGGCCGGTGAGCAGGGCGTACGCCTCTATGCCCACAGCACGGGCGGCACGCATCTCTCGAGTCGGCTTCTACGCCAGGCCGTACTCTATGCGAACATGGAAACGCGCGTCCAGGTGATACGGCGTATGTATGGGAAGCGATTTCCGGAGCCGCTGAGCGAAGATCTCACCCTCGATCAGATACGGGGAATGGAAGGGTACCGGGTGAGATCGGCTTACGCTCGAATCGCCGAGGAAATCGGTGTTGCGTGGACCGGTCGAAACTACGATCAAACCTCTTGGACGCGCGCCGATCCGCTGAACCGAGCGCTGTCAGCGGCCAATGCGTGTCTCTACGGCATCTGCCACGCGTCGATACTGTCGGCGGGCTACTCGGCAGCGATCGGCTTCATCCACACCGGCAAGATGCTCTCTTTCGTCTACGATATCGCCGACCTCTACAAGACCGATCTCTCCATTCCAATAGCGTTCCGCAGCGTGAAGGAGAGCACGGAAGATGTCGAGCGACGTGCACGGATCGCCTGCCGAGACGCGTTCTTCGAGGCCAAACTGATGCGGCGCATCCTGCCGGACATCGCGGAGGTGTTGGATGCTCGTGATGATCTTGGAGAAGGTACCGACGAGACTGAGGGGCGCGTTATCACGCTGGATGATCGAGCCAAGGACGGGAGTCTACCTTGGCGACCCGAGCACGAGAGTGCGTGACCGACTCTGGGAAAGGGCGACATCGGTGGTCAGGACCGGCTCCGTGGTTCAGATCTGGAGCGACTCGCAGGTGCCGCAAGGCTACCGCTGGAGGCAGTTTGGCGCATCCGATCGGACTCCGGTTGATGTGGAGGGATGGACGCTTGTGCTCCGGTCGCGGGAAGCGAGTGAGCACCCGACCGAGGGCTAACGACGACGGGTGGCGTTTGCTGGGCGCCCTGGTGTTCCGCGGATGAGCACAAGGGGTCGATGGAACACGTTCGACAACACACCATATATTGGTGTCCTCCCCACGCACGTGGGGGTGAACCGATCATCGCGCATCGGTTGGCCAACCTCGCCAACGTCCTCCCCACGCACGTGGGGGTGAACCGCCAGCTTCCGACGGCGTACCTCGTCGCGATCCGTCCTCCCCACGCACGTGGGGGTGAACCGACATCCTCCACGGACACCAGCTCGGCGGCCGGCGTCCTCCCCACGCACGTGGGGGTGAACCGAAAGGCGCCCATCAATTAGAGGCCGACCATCCGTCCTCCCC
>Ga0315279_10002471_pt1 | contig 27678 bp, 41 predicted proteins | sample YL17G06_20_MG_FD_203694 | JGI IMG/M metagenome (GOLD analysis project Ga0315279, IMG submission 203694) | Sediment microbial communities from Yellowstone Lake, YNP, Wyoming, USA - YL17G06_20 | ecosystem: Environmental > Aquatic > Freshwater > Lake > Sediment | place: USA: Wyoming | collected... | reverse complement strand
TTGGGAAATGATGAAACACCTTAGGGTCATGACGAATGGAATTATGTCATTGGATTTCGTCTGTATTGGATTTGACCAAGTTTAGAAGTCAAGGCTCTTCAAAAGAGTAGTTTGGGCAACAGCCCGTCAAGATGTGACCCTAGAGGAATGGCTTGAGATGAATTTCTTTGTTTTCTTTATACCCACGGGGCACACTTTAATACACATTCCGCAAGGTTTATCGCATTCCTGAGTTTTTCTATCCCACCATTGATAATGAGCACATTCGGACTTGTAGTACTTCCCTGATTTGGAATCCCATGCCTGAGCAGGGCACTTCTTACGACAAATGTCACACTTTGTGCACAGGTCCAATTTTAACAGCGGATCTGCAATTAACTTTGCTGTTGTGAGGATCGATACAAAACGATTTCGCGGACCGAATTGAGGTGTGAGTACCAAATTGTTCCTCCCGAAAACCCCAAGTCCCGCTAATACAGCAGCATGACGATGGGAAATAACTCCCATTTTAGTTTGCGGTTCATAAGGCGTTGTCGGTTGAACGACAAATGCGGTATATCCGTTATTTTCTAGGAAAAGAGCAATCTCATAGGCTGTCTGAGAATTCCATGCGTTCAGGTGAGCGAAAGTATGGTGTTTGTAACTCAAACGTTGTGCGGTAGGGCTCAATGTATCGATCATGCCCATCAAGAAGCGCCTCCCGATGGAGATTACCGATTCGCAGCCAGGCAAGACATCTGCAGGATGATGGCCTTTTGGTGCGCCCTGAAATCTCTCAACAGGGGCAACGCCAATCATATCAACGCCTTTGTTGAAAGCCATCTTTTTGACATGCTTGGTAAGCTCCTTGTTCATCTTACTTTCCTTTCTATTAATGGTAGGGTGAGATTTTGATAAGGACTTGCTTAAAAGTGATTTGATATATCCTAACGTTTGAGGCTATGCAAGTCAATCATGATAGCTGACATCCGATTCATCTCCGAAAGATCTACTTTATTACATCCGGTTCGGAGGTAAGTATTTTTTTAACTCATATTTGCCTTTGAAAAAATTAGGAAGTATCGTTCAGGAGACCTTAATTTTTCTTCTGCCATAAAAATCTCGTGATCACCTGTTTTTCTTGACATGGACTGCTGGTGGTTTTATCCTTTAGGAAATCTGAGGGTAAAAGACGGTAACGGGAGGAGGGTAGGGTTGAGTGATTCAACGCAGTCAACAACCCCCCCTTCGAAAAGAGATAATTCAGAAAGCCGAGTTTACTCCCGATCAAGACAGAGTGAGACGTAAGAGAGGGGGAACCATGAACGTTATTGCATTGAATGGAAGCGCGAGGGGGAAGAAGGGGGTAACGTGGAAATTGCTGGATTCGCTTTTGAAGGGGCTCTCGGAAGGAGGGGCTACCGTAAGAGATATCCAGCTCAAGGAAATGAATATCTCATACTGCCGGGCGTGCCTTACGTGTATGCATAAAACACCCGGTCAATGTGCTCAACGCGATGATATGGACCAGATCTATCCGTTCCTGAGGGAGTCGGATCTCTTTATTATGGGTACGCCCGTGTATACAGACAATATGAGTGCCCAGATGAAAACCGTAATAGACCGCTGCATCTGCGGTATGGACCCATTTTTGAGGCTCGACCCTGCAAACCGGGTGAGGCACCCCTACAATTGGACCATGCCTTCAAAATTCTTTCTCGTCTCAACGTCGGGATTCCCGGAGATGGAGAGTTTCCTGCCCCTGATCATGACGTTCAGGGCCCAGGCAGCGAACTTTGGTTGTGAATCTATCGGGGAAATCTGCATACCCGGCTCAATTGCCCTACAAATGGCGCCGCAACTTTTCGAACCTTGCCTTGATATGATTCAACGGGCCGGGAAAATGCTTGCCCTTAATGGGAAAGTAGAGCCAACCCTTTTGGAAGAGATTAGCAGACCGATTGTGGCGGGGGAACAATACCTGGAAATCTCGGCGAAATACGAAGCCTGGGCCAGAAAGAGCCGAGGACAGACCACATAGTCTCCTGTCCAATAGGCTCGTGGGTAGTCCCTTATCAGCTTTTTCAATCGCAAATCATCAACTCTTAATGTTTGCCAATCCTCACTCCTTGTAGCTGTACTTCTTAATGAAGAGCTAATTTTAAAATATTTGCCAGATTAAGTATCGTTCAGGACATCTTCATCTTCCTTCTCTCTTAAATATCTCGTGATCACCGCAGTATATCTTTCTGTTTTTCTTGACATGGACTGGTGGTGGGTTTATCCTGTGTGAGATTTCAGGATAAAAGATGACGACAGGACGAAGGTGGGGGTCCCGTAATTGAGGGTAGTCAAAAAGGCCTCCGGGGTCCGTGTCCGTTCCTTTATCCTTTAGAAATGTAAATTTAAAGGCGAAATTGCATTTCTAAGGCCGAAAAAAGCTAAATGTGCTGAGTATTGTTCTGGAAAATCAAACGGTCAGCTTGGTCCGACCCGGACCCGAGAATTAATTCTTAAGCGAAGGGTGTCCATTAAATTTACTATTTGATAACAAATGCCAGGGAAAAGAACAGTTGTACCAGGGCAATTTGAAGGATTTTTGGCAGGCTGCCCATTTTGTACGGCCAGAAGAAAAGGTCCGCCAGAAATTGGAGCACGTTTTTGCATTATCACCGGTTACAATGCGGGCAAGATTGGAACTGTTGTCGAGGTTGCTAAGCTACCGTTTGGGGAACCTGTGTGGCCGTACGAATTCCTGGCACAAATGGACGAAGATCCCCTTAATATTCAGCAACGAATCAGATTAAATATAAGCCTAGTACAGCTCTTGCCCATTGGTCCGCCCCCCCAATGGGTACCTCCTCTTTGCCTCCGCGAGGCGGGGGAATTGGATCATGCAGTTGTTGAGTTTTGTGAGAAAAGTTGTACTGCTGAAAAATGGAATATTAATTGGCCTGCGTTTTATGAAATTATTAGAATTGTATGGAACAACCGATTACCGCTCGAGCCCAAAGATTTCTGGCCTGTTCTTAGTGCGCACGGAATTCCCGAGAAATGGAAGAGGGAGTTATTGGAAATGTACGAAAAGGGCCGAGAGATTTTGATCTATTGTTTCGGAAAGAGACCGATCAAGAAAAAGAGGGTGGCCCCACTTTCTGTTTAAAATATTATTATATTTTGGGACATTCTTACAAGAAATTTAGGTATAACGGACAAGCGTGCACGATTTCTGGGTTCTATGACGGATCAGATTGATTACTTGTTGAACATTGTACGACGTATTCGAAAATATGCATCCTTTTGGGAGTGGCCAAATAAAGCCGTTAAGGAGTTGGGGGTCGTGAAGGATCTTTTGACTTCAATGACCCGAGAAGGAGTAAACCGATACACGAACCCACGCTCCGTAGAAGATGATTGGCCTGACTGCGCGGCAGAAGACGAACAAGGGCAGCTTATTGCTATTGAAGTCACTGAGTTGGTTGATGAAGAGGCCATCCAGCGCTCCCAACGAGGGCAACCGGTGTACCGACGTTGGGAAGACAGGGATATCTTAAACGCAGTCCACAGCATCCTTTTGAGGAAGGATCAGAAGTCTTGCCATGGGAGTCTGTACGGCCGCGTAATTTTAGTGATTCATACAGATGAGCCTGAACTAAATGCACGGAGGTTATTTCCTCTCATTCGTAGTGTCAGGTTTCCCCATCTAAATAATATCAAAGAGGCTTACATCATTTGCTCTTATGATCCATTTACTGAGACATACCCCTATTGTGAAATTCCATTAGATAATGGAGCCTTGGCTGCCCTCCATTGAAATAAAGGGGTTAGTTGGATTTTTCAGAGGACTGCCACTTTATTCAATCGGGTTTCTGCTTCTGTGAGTTTCCTGCACCGGGTAGGTATGCTTTAGGTTGTATTTAAACTAAACCTCCATTTTCTGTTTTTCTTGACATGGGCTGGTGGTGGGTTTTTTCTGTGGGAATTTTCAGAGTAAAGACGCTAACGGCTCAAGGGTAGGATAGAGTAATTCAACGTAGTCAACAACGTCTTCTCTTATTTTTGGATATTTTGGTCGGGGAATTAGAAATGACCAGTAATAGATTTGCAAATCAGTCACCAATGCTTGGTCAGATGAAGAGGAGAATGTATTTTGACACAAGCGCAATCAACTGGTTATTCGATCATCCTTATCGTGATCGTTTAGTTGCTGATATTCGAGATAAGGCTGAAGTTCACATAAGCATTTTCACGGTTGCTGAAATGGCCTCGACGTCCTCCAAAGAGCGAAGAACCGAACTCATGCGATTTGCCAGAAAAATTACCTATAATTGGAGACCTCTAGCTTGGCCCGGCGATCTTTTGAGAAGGTCATTAGATGCTTTGGTACTCCAGAAAGAGAACATTGAAGCATCGATGGGAGCCGAATGGAATGGACTCTGGACTGCCTTGTGTAATCCTGAGGCTGTTGAAGTCGAGGAGTGTCAAGAAGCTATTCAATGGAAGAACCAGCAAGAAGAATGGTATCAGACCATGCATGATGAGGGGCGAGACCATATCCCAAAAGCCCTTTCATCTCTTCCAGAAAAGGAGCGCAGATTACTTTATCTGAGGCCCTCAAACGTTCTTCGTCACTTTGCCGGAAATAAAGCTTACATTGCACACCTCATTTCCGAAATGGCAGAACATTGCGGTCATAAATCAATTTCAGAAGGGTTACTAAGCGAAGTCCTCAAATTGGAGGACTGGCGGTTTTTCTTGGCGGCAATGGCTTACGGACTCTTTGTCCGCTCCGTCCAGAAAGAAGGCTTTAGTAAGAAAAGAAACCCAGGGAGTATTGATACTCAACAAGCAATCTATTTGGCAGGCTGTGACGTTTTTGCTACCGCTGATTGGAATCAACGAACCATGGTAAAATGGCTACTCCCTTTGGGCTATATGAGAAGGAAAGTAAGTTTCTTTGCCACTTAGCCACCGTCCCTCAGAAGGGGGAGGTAAATTCTAAAACATTTTAAGATATTTATTCGAATCTTCCACCTCTTCATATACAGTGAAATGATTGAGGCGGAAAAGGGTTTAGAAAAATTCGCTCCCGCCCCGCCTTTGCCAAAGGGAGGGGATGAATTTCTGCCTCTCATTAACCACCCACTTTTTCTTTGACCCATTCCCCTATCATTCACTGAAATTTTGAGTGCTGGTCAGTAGAGCCCTGCCCCCTCTGAGATCTTTACATAATCAATCTGGAGAAAATGTTGACATTTTAATCCTGTTATTATAATTTCCTTCCATCCTAATAAGGGTGAGGAGGGAGATTATGAATTATAAAGAATTTGTAGAAGAACAGATTGCTTCCATTAGAGAATCGGTAGGAAATGGTATTGCCATCAATGCGCTGAGTGGTGGCGTGGATAGTTCGGTCGTCACGGTTCTTGGGCACCGGAGCATTGGGAAAAGGCTCAAGACGGTTTTCATTGATAATGCTCTGATGCGGAAAGGCGAGCCAGAGCGGGTCGTCAAAATCTTTACCAAAATGAAGATCCCAGTAGACTTGGTGGACGCAAGAGGAGATTTCCTGGGTGCGCTAAAGGGATTGATCGATCCTGAGGAGAAACGTAATGCCGTCACGAACACCTTTTATGCCAAAGTCTTCGGAAGACTAATGCGTGAGACAGGTGCAAAGTTTCTGCTCCATGGAACTATCCTGACAGATATCGAAGAAACCATAGCTGGCATCAAGCGACAGCACAATATCCTTGCACAGCTCGGCATTGATCCGGAGAAAGAATATGGCTACAAGGTTTTAGAACCTCTTCAGACGCTGCGCAAAGACGGGGTGAGAAAGGTGGCGAAAATACTGGGACTCCCTGCTGAGCTTGCTAAAAGGATTCCCTTCCCAGGTCCTGCTCTGGCTACAAGAATTGTAGGAGAGGTGACAGAGGAGAGGATTGAAGTTGTCCGGGAGGCAACGGATATTGTTGAAAAAGAGCTCGGAAAGAGCAAGGCCTTTCAATACTTGGCAGTCCTTCTCAATGACAGGGCCACTGGAATCCGCGAGAACAGGCGCGAGTTTGGACAGATCATTGTTGTTCGATGCATCAACAGCGTGGATGCGAGAACTGCAACGGTTACGAAAATCCCATGGGATAAGCTAAACCGTATAAGCAAGCGCATCACATCCATCAAGGGTGTGAACCGTTGCCTTTATGATCTTACTCCCAAACCACCGGCGACCATTGAATATATATAATTCGTAGACATTCGGGGGGAAAAGAGCTTTTGGTAGAAAGGCAAGGGTAAAGATGCCCGTCTCGTTAAGGGATTAAGTTATTGGTCTTCAAGGATTTCACCTAACCCCTTTACCTTAGACAAAACGGGCTTCCTAACCGTAACCTTAACCCGAGACTTTCTTCATCAATTCCTTTAATTTCTTTACGGCTGGAGGTAGGACTTCTCCGATCTTTTCTTCAAAACGTAGATGACAGCTTCTGTCCATCGGAGTCTCCCCCTGATTGATGATGACCAGACGGGCTCCTGATCTCAGGGCTACTCTGGGCATATCATTCGCAGGGCTGACAACGAGACTCGAACCTACTACAACAAAAAGATCGCAATAACTTGAATGTCGGAAAGAATCCTCAAGATCCTTTTGAGGAAGAGGATCGCCAAAGTTCACAACACTCGAAACCAGCCTGCCTCCGCACTCACAGATGTCTAATCCCAGGGATTTGTCCACCTGAGTCTGACAACGCTTACATCTGAGCTTTGAGACATTTCCATGGAGTTCAGCCAATAGCTCTGGCCGAATCCCGGAACGAAGATGGAGGTTATCCACATTCTGGGAGATGAGGAACTTCAATTTACCTAAATTCTGAAGTTCGAAAATGGCCCGATGACCCGCATTGGGTTCAACCGAAGTAAAAGGTCTGGTTTTTGGAGGAAGCCCTTTTTCCTGTCTTGTCCAGATGCCATCCGGTCCTCGAAAATCAGGTAATCCTGATTCCGTGCTGATGCCCGCGCCAGTGAAGACAACAAGATATTTTGATTCGGACATCCATTGGGCTAATTTTTTAATCCGCTCTTCTAAATTCGTCATGTTCGATCTCTTAATTCGTTGTAGCTTAACCCATTTTACAACTTTCCAAAAATTTTGTAAAAAAGTTCCGACTTTAAATTCTCCAATCCGCGATTTGAAGGGTTTTCTTTTGTGGGGAATTGGTTATAATATTTCCCAATTAGAGTATTTAGAGAGGAGAGAGGATGAATCACGCGGACTGGGTGCGAAAGGAATTAAAGGAATTAAGCAAATCTCTAGGTTTCCAATACACACCGCTTGAGGAGATAGAGAACCGTTTCACCAGGATCAGAACCGGAATGAAAAAGCAAGAAATGGATGCATTGTTGGTGGTTCAGAAGATGAATTTTTATTATCTATCAGGAACTACTCAGGATGGTCTTCTCTTTGTACCCCTGGAAGGAAAACCGCTACTGATGATTAAAAGGGAACTGGAGCGGGCCAGAGTGGAGTCAACAATTAAAGACATCATATCATTGAAATCAAACCGAGAGATACCCTTACTGATTCAAACCCATTCTGGTAAACTCCCAAATATCCTGGGACTGGAGCTGGATATCCTTCCTGTGAAAGATTACTTCAAATTTCAGGAACTCTTCGGAGACACTAGGTTCATAGATGCCTCTTCGATCATGGGAGAAGCCAGGAAGATAAAATCCTCTTTTGAAATCGATCTGATGAAGATAGCAGGAGAAATAGGGAAGAAAGTTTACCAGGAAGCCAGAAAGATACTTAAAGAGGGGATGACCGAGATTGAATTCGGGGGCCTTCTGGAAGCAACTGCTAAGAGGTATGGCCATGAAGGTCTTCTCAGGGTAAGGTCACTCAATTATGAGGCTTACACCTGGCATGTACTGAGTGGCCTCATGGGAGGGATTGTTAGCCAGTCGAATTCTCCCATGGGCGGGCTGGGCCTTTCGCCAGCCTTTCCAGTCGGAGCAAGCCAGAAGGTCATGAAAGCCCGTGAGCCCATCCTGGTGGACTTTGGAACGTGCTATCATGGCTACCAAGCAGACGAAACCCGAATGTTTTCCATTGGAAAAATGAAACAGAAATTCATTGACGCTTACAACGCCTGCAAAGAGATCCACGATACTGTTTTGGAAGAGACCCGGCCAGGGGCAGATTGCGAAGTCATCTTTTTGAAGACCCTTCGACTGGCAGAGAAACTGGGTTATAAGGATAGTTATCTGGGGCCGCCAGGACTCCAAACCCATTTTATTGCCCACGGCATCGGGATGGAACTGAATGAATTACCTTTCATCGCCCAGGGACAATCTTATCCTTTGGAGAAAGGGATGACTTTTGCTTTAGAACCTAAAATCGTTTTCCCAGGAGAGGGTTCCGTAGGACTCGAGAACACTGTGGTGGTCACTGAGAAGGGTTACGAAATCCTTACTCCAGTTTCACAAAAGATCTTTCAGGTCTAGAACGCGTGGATGATCGTTAAATATGTATTGATTCCCTCGGGCCTATTTCTCGCTGCTGTTTCGAAAGCAATGTGGGTTTCGACTACCCATTTTTTATAAGTCCACCATACCCCAGGGCCAATGGCAAAAACCCTACCCAAATCATGCTTCACCCTTCCTTCACCCGTCTTATCATCCGTAGTCTGTTGATAAAAATATCCAGATGCTCCGACCCTCAATTGATGTGGTGCCCCCGTTTTGGTGAGAGAATACTCAATGCCATAATCAAAGTGAAATTCTTGTCCGGGCGTAAGGTGAGTTTTTAAACCGGTTAAACCCATATTTCCTATTTTTGTGGCAGTGGAAGAACTAATCATGAAATCGTCATTTCTCGTGTTGAAACTATAATCCATTTTTATCCCTGCTGAGAGATTTGGGTGCCAAGGTAAAAAAACTGTGGCTGCAAAAACAGGCGAAAAGCTCCAAACATTTGTCCCAATATTAACTAAATGTCTTTTATTCCATGGACCGGTTGGAACAGTTATATCCAAGCCACTTGCCGCATGAAATAAACCATTTTTAGAGTGCCATGATAAATTAGGACCGAAGGTAATATCACCTATTGCATTTCGGTGTTCTCCCATTTCTAAAGGACCCCCCGGTGTTAATGCGTCTAATTTCAGACTGGTCCTTACCCATGGAACAATCATCTGTGCTCCCAAAGATCCACCTAAAATCTTTAGTGGCGAGATATAAAGGAATCGTGTGGCAGAGTCATAGACTTCGAGTTTATCTAATTCCATGCCATCCCTCACAAGGTTCAAGGTTCGACCACCATCATTTTTTAGTTTATCGGCAGTATAATAGTTAAGGTACTCCTTCATATAAAAACCCGGTGGAGGTAAGATCCCCACCAAGAAGGCTTCAGACCCGAGGGGTTCATGATTCACTCCTCCAGCAAAGGCAAAAAGGGGAGGAAATAAAATGACTGAAGTAACTAGTGCAGTCATAAACCATCTCAGTAACCTTCCCCGATATTCCATCATGGATCTCCTTTCTTCCAAAATTCCTTTCCATTTTGACTTCTTACGCCTATTCAATGATGAGCATAAGGCATCCCCTCTCTTTAATATCTTGGATATATAGACAAAATCTACAACGAAGAGACTTACTGATATCACAAAGATATTCTTTGTCAATATCCAAAATAAAATTGTGGGGAATTATCTTCTTTATTCGCCAATTTGCTCATTGAATTGAGGGAGGAACTTTACTCTTTTGTCACCTAAAAATCCCTTTTCAGGGTCCCAAACCTCCTTTTACGAATTTGAATAAAATGATCTGGAGCCCGTCTAAATATATAAAGACAAAAGAAAGGGAGTGATTATATGAATAAAAAACTGGTTCTCCTTGGGATTCTGCTTCTGGTTGGTCTGACGTTGTCGGGCTGTGTCACGGTTGGTGGCTACGGTTATGGTTATGGAGGATATGATTATGGCTCTGGCTACGGCTATGGTTATAGTTATCCTAATAGCTACGGTGACAATAACTACGGTTATGGGTATCCTTATGGATATCAACAACCTCGCCGTGACTGGGGCGGCTATCGTGGATCATGGGATGGATCCCGCCATTGGCGATGAAATAAAAGGGCAGGGCGGTAGGATCGTTTTCTAAAAATTGTATAAATAGTTTGAAAGTCATTGAAGCCTACCGCCCATCAGTGTTTTCTACCTAAAGAACTACCCTCCGGACGAATCCTTCGTCTCTCCTTTTAGGCACATCATTTGACCCCTGCTAAAACAGGTGATAAGCTTCTTATATGAATAGGGAGAAAGGCCAGCTTTTTGATGAATGGCCTGAGGTCTATGACAGGTGGTTCACCACCCCTATTGGCTCCCTTGTAAAGAAGTATGAGGCTCAGTTGATGCTGGATCTATTGAAACCCAAGCAAGGCGAGATCATACTTGATGCTGGTTGTGGGACAGGAATTTTTACCACCGATATTCTCTCATCAGGTTCGCAAGTCATTGGACTCGATATATCCCTACCTATGCTGATTCGAGCAAAAAAGAAACTCAAAGAATACCCCTTCTGGATAATTTTAGCAGATATATTAAATCTGCCCTTTCAGGGAAGCTCTTTTGACAAAGTGGTTTCAGTAACCGCTCTTGAATTCGTTGAGGATGCAAAAGGTGCGATAGGAGAACTATTCCGTATTACCAAAAGGGGAGGGTGCATTGTTGTGGCAACCCTGAACAGCCTGAGTCCTTGGGCCTCGCGCAGAAAGGTTGAGGCAAAGGGGAGACATACGATATTTGAAAAGGCTATTTTCAGATCTCCCCAGGAATTACTCTCCCTTGCCTCTGTAGAAGGTGTGGCAAAAACAGCCATACATTTTCAAAGAGGGGATCATCCGGAGAGGGCCGTTGGAATTGAGCGGGAGGGACAAAGAAAGAATTTGAATACAGGTGCTTTTGTAGCTGTGCGCTGGCAAAAACGTTGAGGGGTATTGAAAAGGTACCAACGTGCCGAGAATGTCATTCTGAGCGCGGCGAAGAATCTCATCATTTTAATAGGGTGAGACCCTTCACTTTGTTCAGGGTGACAATAAACGGTGTTTTTCAACAGCCTGTTGAGATGTGATAGAAGGAGGCAAGAATGGACCAGAAGAAAAAGTTATCAGTCGTCATTGAACATTGGATTGAACATAATGAGAGCCATATGGGTGAATACAAAAAATGGGCTCAAACAGCTGGCGAGTTGGGATTAGATCTGGTAAAGAGGGAGATTGAAGAAGCTGTAGGAAAACTCTCTCAATCCAATAAACGCCTGGAAAAGGCTTTAGAAGTCATCTCCTCTTGAAATAGATCGACCTATCCATTACACGGTTCAAAGATTAATATTCAGCAAGTTTACCCTGAGCGGCGCTTAGCGTCGTCGAATGGGTCAAAGATTCTTCAAGAAATTTAATAGGGCAGAATTAAAAGCTTCGGTCTGCTCCACATTGGAAAGGTGGCGGGCAGAGGGGAGGATGACCAGCTTTGAATTGGATATACGCTCGTGAATGGCCTGTGAAGCAGAGACCGGCGTTCCAGGATCGTCTTCTCCCACCATGATGAGAGTGGGCATTGTGATCTCAGAGAGTCGGTCCAGGTAATTAAGCTTTCGAATCGCCTCAGCGCAACCAATATAACCCTGCACGGAAGTGACCAAAATTTGCTTCCTAATGATTTCCAGCATGGGAGAACCCTGTTTGAGAAAGGACGGAGTGAACCAGCGCTCCATGGTTTCGTCCAATAGGGCCTCCATCCCTTTCTCGCGCGCTTTATCAATACGCTCTTGCCATATTGGTTGGGCTTCTGCAGGAACGATGGAAGCCGTATCACATAAAGCAAGGCTCTTGAGGCGATGGGAGTGGTTTAAAGCCAGACCCTGACCAATCATTCCACCCATGGACAGACCAACAAAGTGCACTTGATCAATACCCAGGGCATCCAATAATTTAATGGCATCATTTCCCAAGAGTTCCAAAGTATATGCTCCTGATGGAGCGTCGCTACCACCGTGGCCACGGATGTCGTATCGGAGTACCTGGAAATGGGTGTTCAAAGCCTCCATCTGAGGATTCCACATAAGGAGACTAGAGGACATGGAGTGGCTTAAAACCACTACTGGAGCCCCCTTTTTGCCAGGAAGTTCGTAATTCATCTGGGTGCTGTTGGCCTTGATTCGCATTGTTTCCCCATTATATTTTATTTTTCTAGTACCTTTAATGCCTCCAGCGCCGTAGCTTTAGGACTGATCTTATAGAGTCAATACCTATTGTTCAGGTTAAATGAATGATGGACGCTTGTCAACGGAAATTGAAGAGAGCCTTGAGAAACTACTATACGCTCTCTTGATTACACAGATTTCAAAAAAAATGATTAAAGAGATTTCTGGGCTTTTTTGGAAATCTCAATTTTTTTCTTGACAAGAGGGGGTTAGATGGTTAAAATAGCCGTATACCATAGGGGGGTATAGTATGGAGCGAGAGAAAAAAGACGTCTTGTTGAGATTACGAAGAATTGAAGGGCAACTCCGAGGGCTTCAGAGGATGGTGGAAGAGGGGGTTTCTTGTGCGGACATTCTGACCCAGGTAGCCGCCGCCACTGCCGCTATCAAAAAAGTGGGGATGGTCGTTGTGAAAACCTATATGGAGAAATGCCTGGATAAAACCCAGAAGAAACCGAGTGCTAAGAGAGGGGAGGACTTAAAAGATTTTCAAAAGGCCGTCTCGAGGTATATTGATTGGGCATAATGGAAGGAGGAAGATAAAATGGCGACCACTTTGAAAGTCAAAGGGATGAGTTGTCAGCATTGCGTGATGTCTGTCACGAAGGCGCTGAGTCAACTGGAAGGGATTAAGAATGTTCAGGTGGACCTTGCAAAAGGAGAGGTTCGATTTGATAATACGAAAGAGGTCGCATCCAATCGAATTGAGAAAGCGATCTCAGACGCAGGTTATGAAGTAATTTCATCTTAAAGGGATTAGGGATTGGGGGCTGGGGATTGGCCAAACCCTAAAACCTAAACGCTAATCCCAAAAGGGGAAAGAAATGCCTATCTACGAATATCGATGTCGAAAGTGTGGGAAGCTTTTTGAGAAGATCCAGAAAGGTGAAGGAGGAGACTCTTTAAAATGTCCTTATTGTGGAGGGAAAAAGCCTGAGAAAGTGCTCTCCAGCTTTTCTTCTTCAAAGAGATCAGAATCATCATCTTCTTGTAGTTCTACGGGTCAGTCGACCAGATTTACCCCGTTAGAAAGCCCCGCTGCAAGCAGCGGGGATGGAGATAAAATTCCCTTTGGAGCGAACACGGGGTTTAAAGCCCCGCGTGAGCCATCCCATTGGAAGGTTAGAGACCTTCTAACGGGGTTTACCTGAAGTTAATTCCTACCGGTGGTTCACCGGTAAACAATCCTACGCAGGGTTCTTTTATTATGGAATAACACGGATATTACAATTTACCACATTCGTCGGTTGAACCTTCCCATCCTTAATATAATAGACATAACTTTCCAAGGAATGCGAGCCAGAGTTTTTAGCTCGAACTTGTACCTTGATCGTTCCTGGTGATCCATAATTCACATCTGTTACCTTAACACAGTATGGACCATCACCCGAGAAGGAGAAACAGGCCGTCCTAATCTCCGGTTTACCGTCTGCCTCAAAATTAATATTCACCACAAATGGGAAATTTACTCTGATGTCTCCCCTCTCTGGAACATGCATACTTAATAATCTTAGCTCGCCTGAAGCAAGAGGTTCTGTGGGCACCGTGGCACAAGAAGAAATTGAGAGAATTACAGCTCCACCTATCAAAACGGCAATCCAAATAGATCTCATTGTGAACCTCCTTCTGATTGGGATCTCTCAAAGAAATATTTTCTCGTGGCCAGTAACATCACCTGCAATATTTTTGGATTAATGCCAAGTTGCCGTATTATACCACAAAGACCGAAGTATTTAGGAAAGGGAGAAAAAAGAAAGGCCGATGAACTTTTAGCGGGTCATTCGAAATCATCGGCCATCTCAATCAAAAGACGAACTTGGTCGCTGGGAACGATGGTACAGTTGGTGCATTCGGAACGTACGGTGTTGCCAATTCATAATTTCTGTCACAAACTTCTTTGACGGTATTCATAACCATTTTCTCATGTTCCCATGGTTTTTCATAAATTAGATTGGATTTGGATTTAAAATTATTTGGAAGTATACCTAAAAACCACTTCAGTTATTCTTATTAATTAATAATCCTCTCTTGTAAAGCCTTTGTAACTGCCTGGGCTTTCGATGTAACTCCTAATTTCCTATATAAACTTTTAATATGTTGTCCTACGATTGGTGTGGCTGCGGTATGAAACAACCTGCGCACCCTGAGCTGAAGCAGGCAAAGGATCAACCTGCGGTCAGTAATTATCTATTCGGTACGCCTGAGTTTTGGGAGTGGTGGCAAAAGATTGGAGAACAGTTTGGTATCGATAACCTCAATGGGGCGCTGAGAATGGCAAACATGACCATAGCAGACCTGGACACGATCATTTTTCACCAGCCTGCAGATATGTTGTACGATATGTGGATAGAAGGTGCGGCAAAAGCAGGGGTAAGTAAGGATAAATGGAAGCATACATGGAATAAATATGGTAATCTTAGTTCTGCTGTCCCTCCGGTTAACCTTGCAGAATTTTGGGGAAGGGGTGAGCTAAAAAAAGATTCGATAATCGCAGTTATGACGCTGGGAGCAGGAGTAAACGTCCCTACTATGATTATTAGATGGTTGGTTTAGAATAAGAGCAAACGAAAAATGAAAGTTAAGGGTTATTTCACGGTTTATTATTAAAAGGCATCCAGATAGCCCGAAAAAGCTTGGGTGGTCTTCCTTAATTTGCGCGGTCCATATTTTAATCAAAAGTTGATAAAAAAATTATTCGTCCTTTTCAAAAAAATTATTCAACCAGTCCGACCTTTAAGATCTACCATCTTCGGGTAGACGAACCTCAGAACAATGAGGAAATAATGAAGAAGGGGATAGAAGAGGGGCTTCCTCTCGGGAATGAGACAATTTTGATTGTGGATGATAATCATGAAGTCCGGAAGGTAACAGGACGAATTCTTAGGATGCAAGGTTATAAAGTCTTAGAAGCATCTAATCCAAATATTGCCTTCTCTACTTGTAATAAGCGTGAGGGGCATATTAGTCTTATGATAACGGATGTGGTGATGCCTGAGATGAATGGGCCTGATTTAGCTAAACGTCTAATGTCACTCTATCCAGAGATGAAGGTACTTTATATGTCTGGTTACGTAAAGAATTTTATTTCGCATCAAGGCATTTTAGGGAAAGGGACGAATTACATCCAGAAGCCCTTTACAGTAATTGAGTTGGCGAGAAAAGTCAGAGAAGTGTTGGATAGATAATTGAAAGATGCATATCAGTATTTAATTCTGGGTAAAAATCTTCCGGCCATAAGTAGGAGCATCCGGGGTCAAGCATCGGCAATTATGTACTGATAAGAAATCTTAGAAATAATTCATGTACTTTGCTCACGGATCTTCTCTTGGACCCATAAATTAATCAGTGTATCAGGAGAGACACCCCGTTCCTGTGCGATGGATTGGACTTTTTCGGATAGTTTCTTGTCCAGTGAATAGTAGGTTATCTCAGACTCGATACCCACCTCAAATTTTACTCTTTTGGTTTGATCCCAGAAGTCTGATAAGTCATGGGTGTCCCAAAATTCTCCAATTTCTTTATAGGATTTTGCCTTCGATATGGAACTCTTACCTCTCTTCATATCTCTTCCTCTCTGCGGGCATCATATCCCTGGCCGATAAAATAATTACATGTCCGTCTTTTTTATATATAAAAAATAGAATGAGATACCTTCCCCCTTTTGTCTGGCCAATTGCAGCATATACGTCCTCACCGGGGCGATGACCCTTCTCAATGAACCGAAAATAAGGCCGATTTGATAAAACCTCAAGAACTTCAATCTGACTTACATGATGCTTTCTATCAAGTTTGTCAATAATTTCATCGAGCCAGATGAGTCCTCTAATTTTCAACGGGTTTTCTCCTATAAAATATAATACCACACCGTCTTTTTTAGTAAAAGAGGAAAAAATGCAGATTTCGAATTTGGCGCTCAGGCCTTGCAAGCCTGCATCACATAGCAGAGAGTCTGCCTATCATTAGGAAGCAGGAAATAGGTGATGGGTTCTGACGATGAAATCTATTAAGATAGGGATGTTTAGGTGGTTCCACAGTAAAATCAAAAAAAGCCCGATACTCATGCTGGGTGTCGGGCCTTTTAATAAGCTCAAAAAATTCTTATTTACTTTTTCCTTCTGAAGGTTTTTTCTTCGGTTTTTCCTTCTTCTCTTTTGGAACCTCTTTTTCTTCCTTCGTAACCTTCTTTTCTTTTTTCTCTTTTCCCTTTTCCTTTTCTTTCTCTTTTTCTTTCTTTTCGGTCTTCTCTTTCTTTTTGGGGGTCACCTTTTCAAGAACTTCCTTGGCTTTTTTTAGGGTCGATTTCTTTTTCTCTTCGGGTGCTGCATAGGTGACCAGTTCGACGAGGGAAAGGGGAGCTCCATCCCCCTGCCGCCATCCCAATCTATAGATCCGGGTATAACCTCCTTGTCGGTCTTTAAACTTCGGGGCGATTTCATCAAAGAGCTTCTTAACGATTCCCTTATCCCGGAGAAGGGCAAAGGCTCGTCTTCTGGCATGAAGGGTACCCTTCTTTCCGAGACTGATGATCCTATCTGCCCAGCTTCGAAGTTCTTTTCCCTTGGCCAATGTGGTTTTAATCCGTTCGTATTGAAGCAACGAGACCAGCATATTACGAAACATCAACTCTCGATGTTGAGTGTGGCGACTTAATTTTCTGCCTGCAACACGATGCCTCATCCCCTGCTCCTATCCAATGGCTCCTGATTCCATTTCCTCTTCAGATTTCTTCGGAGGCCAATTGTCTAATTTCATTCCCAAGCTGAGTCCCATCTCAGCCAAAATTTCCTTGATCTCGTTGAGGGATTTTCGGCCAAAGTTCTTGGTGGCCAAAATTTCTGCCTCTGTTTTCTGAACCAGATCTCCGATCAACTTGATGTTTGCATGCTTTAAACAGTTGGCAGACCGGACGGAAAGTTCTAATTCATCCACGCTCCGGAGGAGGTTTTCATTAAAGGTCTCCTTTTCCTCCTCATCTTCAGGATAGGACATCTCCGCTTCTTCCTCTTCCTCAAAAGTGATGAAAATGAGGAGTTGATCCTTCAAGATCTTCGCCGCATGGGCCAAGGCTTCTTCTGGATTCAGACTCCCATCGGTCCAGACCTCCAAGGTCAACTTGTCATAATCGGTGATCTGCCCCACTCGAGCATTGGTCACAGTGTAGTTCACTTTTTTGATCGGAGAAAAGATCGCATCCATTGGAATCGTCCCGATCGGTTGGGTCTCCTCCTTGTTTCGTTCTGCAGAAACATATCCTCTTCCCACCTTCACCACCATCTCCATGGAGAGTTTGCCATCCCTAGAAAGGGTGGCGAGATAATGGTCTGGGTTAAGGATTTCCACTGCATCGCCTGTGAGTATATCCCCTGCTTTAAGCACTTTGGGACCTTCTGCCTTCACCCGAATGGTTTTGGGACCTTCGGTGTGAAGTTTCAACCTTACCTCTTTGAGATTGAGGACGATCTCGGTAATATCCTCTTTGGCCCCAGGGATCGTTGAGAATTCATGGAGTACACCGTCAATTTTAACCGATGTGATCGCCGCTCCTTGCAAGGAAGAAATGAGGATTCGTCGAAGAGAGTTTCCAATCGTAATGCCGAAGCCTCTTTCAAAGGGCTCCGCCGTGAACTTTCCGTAGAAGGGTGTCAATGTTTCTTTTTCTACTTCCAACCGTTTGGGTCGAATCAGGTCTTTCCAGCTTTTTTGCATATCGCCTCCAAATTACTTCGAATACAACTCGACGATTAACTTTTCCTGAATAGGGATGGTGATGTCCTCTCGGGTCGGCAGACCCTTCATACTCCCTTTCATTTGTTCCTTGTCCAATTCCAACCATTGAGGGACCCCTCGCCGAGCCACTCCTTCCAAAGCCTCTAAGATACGAACGACCTTCTTGCTCTTCTCCCGGAGCTCGATGACATCCCCTGGCTTCACGAGATAGGAAGGAATGTTTACTTTGGACCGGTTGACCAAGAAATGGTTATGTCGAACGAGCTGACGTGCTTCGTTTCTTGAATTGGCGAAACCGAGTCGGTAGATGGTGTTGTCCAATCTCCTTTCTAAAAGGGAGAGGAGGGTTTCTCCAGTAATCCCCTTTCGTCTGTCCGCTTCTTTAAAAATGTTACGGAATTGGTTTTCCAAAACTCCGTACATCCTTTTCACTTTCTGTTTTTCCCGAAGCTGAGTTCCGTAGGCCGAGAACTTTTTCCGACCCTGACCATGTTGTCCAGGAGGGTAATTCCTCCGGTCGTACGCGCACTTCTCCGTATAGCACCTCTCCCCTTTGAGAAAGAGTTTGAGATTTTCTCTCCGACATAGCCGACAAAGGGATTCCGTATGTCTTGCCAATGCTAACCTCCTGCTCTAAAGCTGATTACACAGATTAAGAAAAAACACGATTACACCGATTAGAACACCACCCTTTTTACTTGACAGCTCTTGTTACCAAAATTAATCAGTAAACCGACATGAAGTCCTGACGCCTTCAAATATGAAATCAATTGATGCTCAAAGATAATTGGAATATTGCCTGCCAAAGATTTTATTTCCACTATTACTTGGTTTTCGACTATTAAATCCGTCCTAAAGCTACCGACCTTTTTGTTAAGGTAAAAGACTTCAAATTCCTTTTCTGTTTCGTATCGGAGTCCTTTTTGTTCCAATAATAACTTTAGTGCATTATGATAAATCTTTTCGTTAAATCTGGGTCCTATTTCTTTGTGAGCTTCAAAACAACATCCGATGATACGCTTTGTAATTGAATGACTTTCTTCCATCCACTCTTAATCGGTCCACTCTTTCTTCATCCGCGTAATCTGCTAAAAATCTGTGTAATCTCCTTTCAGAATCCGTGTAATCAGACGCGGTCTTAGACGCGTCTTCTTTTAGGAGGACGACACCCATTGTGGGGAATAGGCGTGACATCCTTAATGAGGTGGACTTTCAAGCCGGCTGCCTGAAGTGATCGCAGTGCTGATTCCCTTCCAGCTCCTGGGCCCTTGACATAGACATCAATGGATCGAACACCATGTTCCATCGCCTTTTTGGCAGCATCCTCTGCTGCCATTTGTGCAGCAAAGGGAGTGCTTTTTCGGGAGCCCTTGAAACCTTGTGTGCCGGCGCTAGACCAGGTGATCACATTTCCTTCCGGATCAGTGATGGTGATGATGGTATTGTTGAACGTCGCCTGGATGTGAGCAATTCCCACTTGAATATTCTTCTTAACCTTCTTTTTCTTTATTCCCTGCCCTTTGGGCATATCTCCTCCTTTACCCCGTTAGAAATAAATATTGTCGTTTACAGCAGATGAATTTCATAAAATGTCTATCCAAGTCTGATACCCCGTTTTAATTTTCTAACGGGGTTTACCCAACGATTCCTTCTCTTTTTTCTTTCCGATGATGGCCCGGCGTGGTCCTTTTCGAGTCCTGGCATTGGTGTGAGTCCTTTGACCGCGCAAGGGCAGAGATTTTCGATGGCGAAGCCCTCGGTAGGAGCCGATATCCATCAATCGCTTGATGTTGGTGGCAACATCTCTTCTGAGATCCCCCTCCACCTTGTATTCCTGTTCGATAATATCTCGGATGCGAACCACCTCGGTCTCAGTGAGCTTGTTCACTTTGGTGTCCTTATTGATGTTCGCCTTTTCGAGAATTTTATTGGAAGAGGATCTTGCAATTCCATAGATATAGGTGAGGGCGATCTCCACCCGTTTATCCTTTGGAAGATCGACTCCTGCAATACGTGCCATAATGAGCTCCTCGTTGCGTGATAGTGATTAGTGATAGTGTTAGTGAATAAATAATTTTTAAACCATCACTCACACCAGTCACCACCACGACTATTTTATCCTTGTCGTTGTTTATGCTTGGGGTTCTCACAGATCACCCGGATCACCCCTTTTCGTTTTACGATCTTACACTTGTCACAGATTTTTTTGACCGATGCCCTGACTTTCACAGTTTATTTCTCCCGAAAAATAATTCTCCCCCGCGAGAGATCATAGGGGGAAAGCTCCACCATCACCTTATCTCCTGGGAGGATTTTAATGAAGTGCATCCTCATCTTTCCAGAAATATGGGCCAGCACCTTGTGGCCATTCTCCAATTCTACCCGGAACATCGCATTGGGAAGGGTTTCTAAGACCTTCCCTTCCACCTGGATCGCATCCTCCTTTGGCATAGCGTCTCCATCCGCACCCTTAAACGGGCGGTGCGTCTAATAGACGGATGATTTGATCAAAAATTTGATCGGGACCGCCCACTCCCTGGATTGAGCGAAGAGTTTTTTTCCCTTGGTAATACTGAATGAGAGGAGCGGTCTGCTTCTCATATTCCTTCAACCGTGTTCGGATAGTTTCTTCTTTGTCGTCTGCACGTTGGTAGAGCGTTCCTCCACACCGATCACAAATCCCTTCTTTTTTCGGTAATTGGAAAAGGAGATGGAACATCGCCCCGCAATTTTTGCAAGTCCTTCTTCCGGTCAGTCGGCGCACTAATTCCTCGGGATCCACTTCAATGTTGATGACGTGGTCAATCTTCTTTCCGATTTTGGTGAGGATGGGTTGGAGTGCCTCAGCTTGAGGAATTGTCCTTGGAAATCCATCGAGGATAAAACCTAGATTGCAATCTTTTGCTTTCATACGTTCTTCAATGATCCCGATGACAATTTCATCCGGGACGAGCTGCCCTTGATCCATAAATCCCTTCGCCTTCATTCCCAAAGGGGTGCTCTCCTTCACCGCTGCCCTCAGAATATCTCCGGTAGAGATCTGAGGAATGTGATAACGGTCCACCATTCTTTGGGCCTGAGTGCCTTTTCCTGCCCCCGGAGGGCCAAGAAGAATGAGATTCATCGAATTTACCCCCGTCTCCCTTTCAATCTTCCTTTTTTCATCAATCCCTCATAGTGTCTTGAGAGCATATGGGCTTCAATTTGTTGGACTGTGTCCAGGGCCACACCCACTACGATCAAGAGTGATGTTCCTCCAAAATAGAAGGAGACATTAAATTTTCGATAGAGGATGGTGGGCAGGACGCAGATAGCAGAGACATAAATTGCTCCTCCAAGAGTGATCCGAGTAAGCACCTTATCAATATACTCAGCCGTCTTCTGACCAGGACGGATGCCAGGGATATAACCACCAAATTTTTTCATATTATCGGCGACGTCATTTGGGTTAAAGGTGACGGCCGTATAAAAATAGCAGAAGAAGATGATGAATCCCACATAAAGAAGATTATAAAGGAGTGCACCGGGGCCTAAACTGTTGAGAATCGATTGAACCCAGGGATGTGCCTCCAACCAAGGCTTCGGCGTAAAATTAGCAATCGTCAAGGGAAACATCAGTATCGAGGAAGCGAAGATAGGAGGGATGACACCCGACGTGTTCAACTTGAGGGGAAGATGGGTGCTCTGGCCACCGTAGACCCTTCTCCCTACAATCCGCTTGGCGTATTGCACAGGCAGTCTCCGTTGCCCAGTTTCAATAAAGATGATGACTGCGACCACCAACACCATGAGGAGAATTAAGAATAGGATCGTGATGATACCCATCTGTCCCACTCTGAAAAGTTCATAGGTGCTGGCTACGGCATTGGGCATTCTGGCGACAATCCCCGCAAAGATGATCAAGGAGATACCGTTCCCAATTCCCCTTTCTGTAATTTGTTCGCCCAACCACATGATGAAGGCAGTACCCGCAGTCAGGGTAATAACCGTCATGATTCGGAAGGACCATCCTGGAACAAGCACGATCATCTCGCCGGCTGCCCCTCGCATATTCTCCAAGCCGACAGCGATGCCGAATCCCTGGATCATGCTGAGAACGACTGTTCCGTAACGAGTATATTGAACAATCTTTTTTCGGCCAATCTCTCCCTCCTTCTGAAGTTGGGCGAGGTAGGGAATGACCACCGTGAGAAGTTGGAGGATGATGGACGCGCTGATATAAGGCATGATGCCTAAAGCAAAGACCGAAAGCCTCTCCAATGCTCCTCCTGAAAACATATCGATGAGGCTGAAGAGGGTGCCCCTTGCCTGGGCAAAGAAAGAGGCTAAAGCATCTCCATTAACTCCTGGCGTAGGAATGTGGACACCGATACGGTAGATCGCCAGGAAAGCGAGGCTCCACAGTATCCTTCTTTTAAGCTCCGGTATTTTGAAGATGTTCTGGGCCCCTGAAATCATGAGCCGATAACCTCCACCCTTCCTGAAGCACTCTCCACTTTCTTAAGAGCAGCCTTGCTGACTTGATGCACACGAATGGTCAAAGGATGCTGAAGTTCTCCATCAGCAAGAAGCTTTACCGGTTCCTCTTTTTTTAGGAGGCCAGATTGAAGCAGGAGATTAGGTTCTACAACCGTATCTTTCGCAAAACGGTTGAGATCTCCAACATGGATGATGGCAAAGTGTTTTTTAAAAGGTGAACGAAACCCTCTTTTGGGAAGACGTCGTTGGAGAGGCATCTGACCTCCCTCGAAACCTGCTTTGGTTCCTCTCCCGGCCCTGGAATTCTGACCCTTGGATCCTTTACAGGCTGTTTTGCCATGGCCAGATCCAATTCCCCTTCCTACTCGTTTCCTCTTTTTTCTTGCTCCTCTCGGAGGCTTCAACTCATCTAATCTCATCCACGTTCCCTTTCAAATCATTCCTTCACCCCGTAGAAAGCCCCACCCTTTATGGTGGGGATGAATAAAAAATGTTCATTCCTTATTGAGGGTAGGGTTCAAAGCATCGTCGTTTCTAACGGGGTTCACTTCTAATAAGTGAATCACGCGATTAATCATCCCCCGAATCTCGGGTCGGTCCGGCAAGGTGAGGATTTGATGGAGTCTTTTGAACCCAAGGCCACGAATGGTCTCCTTCTGTTCATCGGTTCGTCCGATCACACTCCTGATCCATTTGACTGTAATCGTTTTCTCCATATGGAATCCCTCAGTTTTCATTTGCCGTTTCAGACCTTTTTCCAAGCACCTCTTCAGGAAGCTTCAATTGGTTGATGGCTTGTAGGGTGGCTTTGATGAGATTGTAAGGGTTGTTTGATCCGAGAGATTTTGTCAAAATGTTTTGAATCCCTGCAGACTCGGCAATGGCCCTGACGGATGCACCCGCAATGACACCTGTTCCTTCGGAGGCTGGTTTGAGTAGAACCTTTGCTGCTCCAAACCTTCCCATCACCTCGTAAGGAATCGTTTTATTAAGGATGGGGACTTTGATCAAGTTCCGTTTCGCATGTTCAATCCCTTTTCGAATGGCCTCCGGGACTTCATTGGCTTTACCCAACCCGCTTCCTACATGGCCGTTTCCATCTCCAACCACCACCAAGGCGCTGAAGCTGAATCGTCTCCCTCCCTTCACCACTTTGGCTACCCGGTTGATATGAACCACCCGATCGGTTAATTCCAATGTACTTGGATCAATTTTTGGCAATGTCTATCCCTCCGTTAAAAGATCAAACCACTTGCTCTGGCGGCCTCCGCTAATGCCTTCACCCTGCCGTGATAAAGATACCCATTTCGATCAAAGACCACTTTTTGAATTCCCTTTTCAAAGCATTTCTTGGCAATCAGTTCTCCAACCTTCTTAGCTGCCTCCACATTCCCTGGATGACGAAAACTCCCCTTCAGTTCAGGGCTCTTGGTGGAGGCGCTCACCAGGGTTTTTCCTGTTGAATCCTCAATGGCTTGGGCATAAATATGTTTCAGACTTCGGAACACATTGAGACGAGGGCGTTCAGAAGTCCCTTGGACACGGCTCCTCACCCTCTTTTTCCTTTTTGTTCTGGCTAACTTCTTTCTATCTTTCAAGGTATTCCTCCCTGCCTACCGGTAGGCAGGCCTGCCCCGATTTGCGGGGACGGGTTTCTTTTTTAGGCTTTGGTCTTCCCGACTTTCTTACGGATCCGTTCGCCGAGATACCTAATCCCTTTTCCTTTATAAGGTTCGGGTGGCTTAATCGAACGAAGTTGGGCGGCAACGGTTCCCACCTGTTGTCTGTCAATTCCTTTCACCGTGAGGAGAGTTTGTTTTTCTATCTCTACCTTGATCCCTTTAGGGATGGGATAGAGAATCGGGTGAGAATATCCCAAGGTCAGCTTGAGGGTGTTGCCTTGAAGATCTGCCCGGAAACCCACTCCAACAATCTCAAGTTTTTTTTCAAATCCCCGGGTAACCCCAGTGACCATATTGGCAAGGAGACTTCGTGTCATACCTTGAAGCGCTTTGGAGGTGCGCTGGTCATTGGGACGGTGAACGGAAATCTTTCCTCCATCCACTGAAACCGAAATCCCCTGAGGGAGAAGCTGTGTGAGAAGACCTTTGGGTCCTGTCACCTCTACCCTTGAAGGATCACTGGTAACCTTTACTTCCTTGGGTAATGCAATGGGCATCCTTCCAATACGAGACATCCTACACCTCAAGCTGAAACTGAAATGTCAAATGCCAAAGTTCAAATTTCAAATCAAATCCAAATTTCAAATATTGAAAATCTCGATTTTGAACCTTGACATTCATTTGACATTTGAAATTAAAAAATTCTTACCATACGTAGCAAAGCAGCTCTCCCCCGACATTGGCCTTGCGGGCAGATTTATCTGTCAGGATTCCTTTGGGGGTGGAGAGGATTGAAAGTCCTAATCCACTCATGACAGAGGGGATGCTATCTTTTCCGACATAGACCCTCCGTCCTGGTTTGCTGATCCGTCGGAGATGAATGACTTCCTTTCGGTTCGTATCGTATTTGAGAAAGATTCGAAGTATCTCATGTTGTTGATCATCTGTGACGACTTTAAAATTTTTGACGAACCCTTCCTCCTTTAAAATCTTGGCGACTTCTCGTTTTATTTTGGAGGAGGGGATATCGACTTTTTCAAATTTCGCTTTAGATCCGTTGCGAATTCTTACAAACATATCGGCTAATGGATCGGTCATGGACATACAAACCCCCGTACCTTTCACCAGCTGGATTTGATCATCCCGGGGATTTCGCCTCGGGAGGCATATTTTCTTAAACAGAGTCGGCACATGTTAAATTTTCGATAATACGCCCTTGGTCTTCCACAGAGAGGGCATCGGTGGTACTCACGCACCTTAAATTTCTGTGGCCTTTGTGCCTTGTTCATCAATGAAAGTTTCGCCAATTTTTCCTCCTGCTCAAATTCTAATTCCGGAAGGGCATTCCGAGTAACTTCAGCAGTTCCTTCCCTTCCTCATCGGTCTTGGCTGTGGTCACAATGACAATGTTCATCCCTTTTACCTTGTCAATTTTATCGTAATGAATTTCTGGAAAGATCAATTGTTCACGAATCCCCAGGGCATAATTTCCCCTTCCATCAAAAGACTTTCCAGAGAGGCCCTTGAAATCCCTCACCCTCGGAAGGGCGACATTCACTAAGCGATTGAAAAATTCGTACATCCTCTCTTTCCGAAGGATGACCATGCATCCAATCGGCATTCCCGTCCTCAACTTGAATTGGGCAATCGATTTTTTCGCCTTGGTAATCACAGGCTTCTGTCCTGTAATTTGACTGAGTTCCAGAACCGCGGAATCAAGAATTTTAATATTCTGGATGGCCTCTCCCAATCCCATATTGATCACGATCTTCTCCAGCTTAGGGACTTCCATCTTGTTCTTATAGTTGAACCGCTTCATCAGCGCAGGAACTGCTTTTTCCTGATAGACCTCTTTTAATTTGGCCATTCGATCACCTACTTATCCAAAAGTTCCCCACATTTTCGACAGAACCGTGCCTTCTTTCCATCTTCCAAGATGCGGTGTCCGATTCGAATTGGTTTATTGCATTTCTCACAGAGGAGCATCACATTCGAGATATGAAGGGGTGCCTCTTTTTCCAAAATCCCTCCCCGTCTCTGTTTCCCATGGGGGCGTGAATGCCTTTTGACGAAATTGATCTTTTCGATGAGCACCTTCTCCTTCTCGGGAAGGACTTTCAGAACTCGACCACTCTTCCCCTTTTCTTTTCCGTTAATGACCATGACCAGGTCATTTTTTTTAATGTGATATTTTGGGACGATCATTTTAAATTCCTTTTCTTAAAGGACCTCTGGAGCCAAGGAAATGATCTTCATGAATCGTTTGGCCCGAAGTTCCCGGGCAACCGGGCCGAAAATTCGAGTTCCAACGGGATCTCCCTGTGGATTGATGAGGACAGCAGAGTTGTCATCAAATTTGATGTAAGAACCATCAAGACGTCTCACCTCTTTCTTCGTCCGGACAATGACGGCACGAGCCACATCCCCTTTTCTAATCTTGGAATTGGGAAGGGCATCTTTGACTGAAACAACAATGATATCCCCTAAGGTGGCATACCTCCGACGGGTGCCGCCGAGGACTTTAATACACCCCAATTTTTTGGCTCCTGAATTATCGGCGACTTCGAGAATACTCCGCATCTGAATCATGATCCACTCCCTTTTGGAAAGTGGAAAGTGGTGAGTGGTAAGTGGAAAGTGATATCTCTAGGCCACCTTCCACATGCCACCTTCTACTTTCCAATTGGTTAAGCGGCTCGTTCAAGGACCTCCTTGACACGCCACCTTTTCTCTTTGCTAAGCGGACGGGTTTCGGTCAATAAGACTTTGTCTCCAACATGGCAATCATTCTTTTCGTCGTGGGCCTTCACCTTCGTCCTCTTTCGGATATATTTTTTGTAAGTAGGATGGAGGACGAGACGATTGACCATGACGACGACAGTCTTATCCATTTTATCGCTCGATACCACGCCCGTTAACGTTTTTCGTTTGCCTCTTTCTCCCATTGGCTTCATTTCCCTTTGTTCAGAGCCTTCTCCTTAAGGATCGTCTTCACCCGAGCGATATCCCGCTTGACCTGAGGGATTCGCATAACATTCTCCAACTGTCCTGTGGCATGCTGAAAGCGAAGATTGAAGAGTTCCTCATCCAATTCCTTTTTCTTCCCGAGCAACTCCCCTTCGCTCAGTTGGTGAAGTTCCGTTACTTTCATAGATGGCTCCCCCTCATGATGAACTTTGTATGAATCGGCAATTTATGGGAAGCCAGGAGGAATGCCTCCCTGGCCCTTTCTTCAGGAACCCCTTCCATCTCATAAAGAATTCTGCCAGGCCGGATGACGGCCACCCAGTCTTCAGGAGGGCCTTTTCCTTTTCCCATCCGGGTCTCTGCAGGCTTTTTGGTAATCGGTTTGTCTGGGAAGATGCGGATCCAGATACGGCCAGTCCGCTTGATGAATCGGGTCATGGCAATTCGTGCCGCTTCGATCTGACGGGCAGTCAACCAACCACATTCGATGGCCTGGAGTCCGAAGTCACCAAAGTTGAGGGTGTTTCCCCGCGAGGCAACTCCCCTTCTCTTTCCCTTTTGTTGTTTTCGATATTTTGTTTTCTTCGGCATCAACATGGTTGGTCACCTTAAATAAGATGGCAAATAACTATCGACAACCTGCATCAGG
>Ga0315279_10002470_pt1 | contig 27682 bp, 24 predicted proteins | sample YL17G06_20_MG_FD_203694 | JGI IMG/M metagenome (GOLD analysis project Ga0315279, IMG submission 203694) | Sediment microbial communities from Yellowstone Lake, YNP, Wyoming, USA - YL17G06_20 | ecosystem: Environmental > Aquatic > Freshwater > Lake > Sediment | place: USA: Wyoming | collected... | reverse complement strand
GGATGATTACTCAGGTAACGGTACGATCAAGTTCTACGTGGATGGTTATGACCTGCAGCGGGGCGAGGATATCAACACCATCCCTGCCTACACGCCGATGAGCGTCTCGCAGTAAAAAAAAGCTTTTAAAAAAAGGCCAGGTTTATCCTGGCCTTTTTTATCGGACATATTAAAAGGAGAAGCGATGAAAAAACTTTTCACGGTGGTCCTGCTGCTTACTCTGGTCTCCATTCTAGAAGCCCGGGGTCCAAAAACGGAGAAAAAACCCTTGTTCGAGCTCAGCGCTAAAGCCAGCGCTTTCATGGGTGAGGAAGATTTTCAGGCCGGTATCGGCGTCGAGGCCGTGATCAATCCGGTGAGTATGTTTGGATTCCGTTACGAAATGCTCGACGCCCGTTTTGGCAGCGGTCTCGTGTCGATCGGCATCCTGAACATATCATCCCTGGACGCGCTCGTTTACCTGCCCATGGCGGGCATGGAGCCATATATCCACGCCGGGTTAGGGGTTTCGACCGCGTTCGGTTCCGGTTCCTCGGTTTGGATCTTCAGCGTCCGCGGTGGTATGGGGCTCAATTACCGGATCAATAAAAGCATGAAAATTTTTGGGGAACCCGGGATCCTGATCGACCGGCTTCCCGGAGTCGGCACGACAACTACCTTCCGCCTTTCGGTCGGAGTGCGTTACGGGTTGATAAAGTAAAACTAACCGTAAAGCAGATGATAGATAAAGGATAAAGGATGAAGGATGAAGGATGAAGGATGAAGGATGAAGGATTAGAACATTGCCCTTGAAATGAATTTTGTTTTTGATACAATATGTCCATGAAAGTCCTGTATTTTGACCCGATCCTCGGCGTGAGCGGCGATATGATCCTGGCCAGCCTGATCGACCTCGGCGTGGACCGTGCATACTTGAAAAAAAACCTTTCTTTCATCGGTAATTCCGATCTTCAGATCCGGCGGATGGACAAGAACGGCGTCAGCGCCTGCAACCTCCGATTTGTGATCCGAAAAAAGATCGGTGAGCACGATTTCCTGCCCTTGATCCGCAAGAGCCGTTTGCCTGAGCTTATCAAGACCGCGGCCATAAAGATCATTGAGCGGATCTTTGCGGTCGAGAAAAAGGTCCACCGCATGGACCGTCTTCACCTCCACGAGCTGGCTGATGCCGACACACTGCTGGATGTGGCCGGCTGCCTGCTGGCCGTCGATCACCTGAAGGTCGACCGGGTTTACAGCCGGCCGGTCAAGGCGGGCAAGGGTTTTATCAAAACCGTGGAAGGGAACATGCCGGCTTTCAATTTCGCGACCGCGCACCTGCTCCGGGGTTTTCCGGTGGAGTTCATGCCGGTCGCGGCCGAACTGACCACGCCGACCGGCGCCGCGATCCTGAGCGCCATTGCCGAGCCGAAAGAAGACCTGGCAATGCGGAAGATCGAGGGCATCGGACTGGCCTGCGGGACCAGGGAGATCAAGGACTATCCGAACCTGCTGCGCGTGTTCAAGGGCGACGTCGAGGAGCGGCTTAGCGACGAGTGCCTGGTCATCGAAACGAACCTGGACGATATGAACCCTCAAGATTACGAATGGGTCATGGACCGGCTCTACCAGGCCGGCGCGCGCGAGGTGTATCTTACGCCCACGATCATGAAGAGATCGAGGCCCGGCGTACTTTTGACCGTGCTCTGTGATGAGGACCGGACTGATATCTTGGATGTTCTTTTTGAGGAAACGACGACCCTGGGTGTGAGGATGTGGCGGACCAGCCGGGCAATACTGCCGCGGGAACAGGTCTTGGTCCCGACCCCCTACGGCAAATTGCGGATAAAAGTGTTCATCCACAAGGCAGAAAAAAAGTTCACCCTAGAATACCAAGACCTGCTGGAATTCGCCCGCCGCAGCGGCCGGCCATTAAAGGATTTACGCAGGGAATTGACGGAATATGTCGAAAAAAGAAGGTTTGGAAGTAAGGACAAAAAAAGATAAAAGGTCCAAACGGGTGATCAATCAATGAACGAGACCATAAAAGAAGAAGGAAAAACCGAAAAAGTAATGGAATTACCGGAGAAAAAGGCTATTAAAGGGGTAAACGATTTCACCGGCGAATTGTCTAAATATCGGGATCTTAATGACGACGAGCTGATCAAGCTCGTCCAGTCGGGCGAGGTAAGTCCGTATGATGAACTTGTCCGCCGGTACCAAATAAAGATCCATGATCTTTGCTATAAAATGCTCAAGAATTATGACGATGCCCGGGATATCGCCCAGGAGGTATTTCTGAAGGCCTACCGTAACATCAATAAATTTTACGGCCGGTCTAAATTCTCAACCTGGCTTTATCGGATCGCGGTCAACACCTGCCTTAATTTCATCAAGAAGCAGCGACCGACCGAAGAAATTAAAGAAGAGATCCTGGAAATGGCCAAGGATAACCCGGTGCAGCGCTATAAGAATAAGCGGATCCGCGAGGAAATATACGGTGCGGTGGCCCGGCTGCCCAACGTGCAGAAAACGGTTTTCACGTTGCGCGCGCTGGAGGAGATGCCGTATCAAGAGATCAGCGAGATCCTGAAAAAGCCGCTCAGCACGGTGAAGGTCGATTATCACCTTGCGGTGAAGAATATGAAGAATTATTTGAAAGGAAAATTATGAACGAATGCCAAGGTCCGGGTTGTCCCGAAATAAAAGATAAGATCATCGAATTGATCAGGCACCAGTTGGGGGCGGAAGAGCAGGAAATGATCGAGGAGCACATCCAGTCCTGCCCGATGTGCGAGGAAGAGTTCCGTTTCCTTCACGAGTGCATGAAGGCATTCGAACCCGAGGACTGCGTGGAGATGACCGAAGCCTACTGGGAGGAATTCACGGTTTCGATCCACGACAAGATCGCCCACGTCAAACCCCGGTCCCGTTTCCCCTACGCGGCCGTCCTGCCGATCGCGGCCACGGTCCTGGCCGCCCTGGGCATCACCTACTTCGTTTTTATCCGGCCCAAGCCGCAGCAGGTGGCGAAACCGAAGATCACGCCGGACGATACTTACCAGGAAGTCTACGAGCTCACGCCGGAAGAGCAGCAGGAATTCATCAAACTCATAAACCAGCGTTACGGGAGCCAATAAGTCCCGTTAGAGACTTAAAGAATTATTACGGCCGCGGTCTCTATTTAAAGATCGATCCGGACTTGAATCAGTCTCTAACGGGATAACTAGGTTAAAGGGTTACCGCAGATGTTCGATCAGGATCTTGATCCCGATCAAGATCAGGATCAAACCGCCGGCCAGTTCCACCCGACGGTTCAACAACCGACCCACTTTTTCCCCGATATAAACCCCTAAGAACGAAAGGCCGAATGTGACCGCGCCGATGATGAGCGCCGGCCGGATGATCGCGACCTTGATGAAGGATAAACCGATACCCACGGCCAGGGCGTCGATGCTGGTCGCGATGGCCAGCATGAAGAGGACCAGGAGGTTGCGGGGATCCGCGGCCGGTTTGGGATCCGGTTTGGGGAACGATTCGTAGATCATCCTGCCGCCGACCGCGGCCAGAAGAACGAACGCCACCCAGTGGTCGATCCCGGTTATCAGACTGCGCAGCCCCTTACCGCAGAGCCAACCGAGAACGGGCATCAAGGCCTGGAATCCGCCGAAAAAAGCGGCGATGGTCAGGCTGTTTCGCAGACGGACCGGTTTGATGATGATGCCGCTCGAAACCGCGACCGCGAAGGCGTCAAAGGAAAGCCCGACCGCGATCAGCAAGATCGATATTAAGTCCAGATCCACCTCATTTATCCCGTTAGAGAAAACCACCGATTTACCCCGTTAGAGAATCCGGGAAAAAATACAGACACTGATAAATAGGTAGTCAGTCCATCTATCATACTATCTCTAACGGGATTTATTTCTCCTCACGATCCTACCGGACCGCCGTTGGCGAATTTTTTTGCCGGACCAAGCAGGCGATCAGTCCGATCCCGATCAGAACCAGGGCGAGCAGGCTGATCCGCGATCCGATGAGATAAGTCTTAGACCGGAAAATGAATTCGATCTTGTGCTTGCCCGCGCCGACCGCGATTGCCCGGCCGCAGATATTGGCCCGGTGGATCTGAACGGGCCGGCCGTCGAGCTCGGCCCGCCATCCCGGGTAATAAGTGTCGGAGAGGAAGATCCACCCGTCGGCCGGCGTTTCGGCGTCGACCACCAAACGCTCTCCGGACAATTCGATAATGGATATCGCCGCGGTCCCGGTCGTGTCGGTCGCGGTCCCGGTGAAGATCGTATCCGCCAAAAGAACCTGGCGCCGGAGATCGACCGCGCCGGCAACGAACAGCGATTCGGCCTTTTCATCGGACGCGGCGACCGCCTGCGGAACAAAAAAAGCGCGCGGTTGTACCGACCGGTTCCGGTACAGTTGAAAGCCGTTGAATAGACCGAGCGGCTCCAGTTCCGGATGATCGATCCGCCAGATCGAGACGAGGTACTTCACGTTATAAGCGTTCATGATCTTAAGAAAAGGTTCCCGGGGAATGAAGACGAGGTTGTTCGCTGCGATGCCGGCGGTTTTTGTGATCAAACCGCTGACTTTCTCGTTGCCCCATAACCGGATGAGGTGGCGGGGGACGAGGTTGATGTAACCGGTATTGCTCGCGATCTTGTCGAGCATGTTGGCGGACGGCTGGAGGCTGCTTCTCTGCCGGACGTACGGCGTGAGGTCGCCTTCCCAACCCTGGGCCATGACGTATGCGGACATGTGAGACTCGCTTCCGCCGAGCGTGTAGACCCGGAACCGTGTTGGATCCCGAAGGATCACTTGGGCCGTGGCGGGTAAGGCTTCCCAGCGATCCCGGGATACGACCGGGTTCTGCCTTTTTTGCATGATGTACAGGTCGGGAATGGTCAGCCCGATGACGAGCAGGAACGCCCATGCCGGTCGGTTCTTGAATGCCCGGTCGAGGCCGATCGAGGCCAGTGCGGCCAGGGACAGGTCAACAAAAAGGATGAACCGCTGGCTGAACCGGAAGAATTTCATCCCCGGAACGACATAAAATAGAATTTTGAAAAGCAGGGCCTGGTCGCCGAGCATCAGGACCAGGGAGGCCGCGGCCAGAACCGTAAAAAATTTGACGTGGCGGTTTTTTCGGAAGGCCTTAACCAGGGCGTAACCCGCGAAAAAAAGCGGGAGCAAGCCCAGGTAACCGTAATCTTCCCAGAAGACGCCGGATCCGTGATAGGTCGCCCGGCCCGGATCGCCGTTGACGAAAGGATAGATAAAAGTCAGCAAATTGCGCAGCCAGTATTTATGCTGGACCGCGAAACCGTAACCGATTCCGCCGACTCGCTCCGACCAATTGGTCAGTTCGTAACCGGGCAGCAGCTGGACCATGCCCAGGCCTAAGGCCAGCGCGAGAAGGATAAAAAGATACGCCAGGGACCGCGGGGCGTGACGGATCGTCTTCAGGTACGGCCACTCGATCCATAAATAATAGCCGATCACGAGGAACACCGTGTAGTATGAGATTTGGGGATGGCCGGCCAGGATCTGTAAACCCAATACGCCGGCGGTCAGGAAGAGCCAGAGCGGCGACCTCCGACGCCGATATTTTTCCAGCAGGAAGAGCAGGAGTGGCACCCAGATCGCGGCGTCGTGCATGTTCAGGTGCTTGAGATGGCTGATAAAAAAGCCGGACCAGCTGAAGGCGATGGCGCCAATAAACGCGGCCCGGGGATCGATGCCGATCTGCCTGAGGTAGAGGAACATGAAGAGGCCGGCCAGAAAGAATTTTAAAATGATGGAAAGGTTCAAAGCCCAGGACGGGCTGAAGAGGCCGAAGAAGAAAATATTGAGCGGATAAGTGATCCCGGATTCGGGATTGGCCTGCAGGGGAAAACCGCCGTAGATCAGGGGGGTCCAGAGCGGCAGCCGGCCTTGTTTCAAACCGCGGGCCAGCTCGACCCGGACCGGGTAGCGGTCGTTCATCAGGTCGCTGGCAAAGATGTCGTCGGTGATCACCAGGCCCCGGTTGAGCGTCAGCCGGAGGTCGTAGAAAAGGCTTAAAGTTAGAAGCGCCGCGACGCAGCAGAGGACGAGTTTTTTGCCGGGGAGGGCGGGCATCAAAAATTGTTTTAGGAATGAAGGATCAGCATTCCTTGATGATTTTCTTGTCCGCGCAGGTTCCGAATTCGACCTGGATCGTGACGTGATCGATCCCGAACCGTTCGCGCAGCAGTTTTTCGATCTTGCGGTTGAGATCGGCGATCCGGCTGATGTTCAGGTCCTCGCAAATGTCGACGTGTCCTTCGAAATGGATCTCGCTCTCGGTGACCTGCCAGACGTGAACGTGATGGAGGTTTGAAACCTCGGGCAGTTCCTCAACCGCGTTCTGGATATCCAGGATATTGATGTGTTCGGGTACGGCGTGCATCAGGATCTTGATGGTCTGTTTGATGATATCATAGCTTTCCTTGAGCACGTACAGGCCGATCAGCACGGTCAGGATCGGATCGATCCACTTAATCCCGAACAGGATGATGAGGATACCGCCGACGACCACGCCCACCGAGGAGAACGTATCGGCCAGGAGATGGAGGTAGGCGGATTTGATGTTCAGGTTCTTCCGCGAGTCCTTTCTCAGGAGGAGCACCGCGATCAGGTTGGCGATGAGTCCGATGAAGGCGACCGCGATCATCAATGTGCCCTGGATCGGCACCGGGTGCCGGATCCGCTCGAGCGCGGCGCGGAACAGGAAGAAGATCACGACCAGAAGGACCGAGGCGTTAAACAGGGCGGCCAGGATCTCGGCGCGCTTGTGGCCGTAAGTCAGCCGGAGCGATTTCTCCCGCTGGCTGAGCTTGAGGGCGATGTAGCTGATGATCAGCGAAATGCTGTCGCTGAAATTATGCAGGGCGTCCGAGACCAGGGCCAGGCTGCCCGCGAGCAGGCCGCCGACGGCTTCGGCCGCGGTTATGACCAGGTTCAGGAATATGGAAATAACGATGTTCCTTTCGTTGATGCCGCGGTCGTGGTTGTGCATCATGCGTTTTTCCGGTGCCGCCGGATCAGTTTTTCGATCTCGGCCGCGAAAAAGACGATCGACGAGAGGCCGAAACAGACCAGGAGCTCGACCAGGGTCAGGGGTTGGGTTCGGAAGACCGGGTGCAGGACCGGGAGGTAAATGGTCATAAGCTGGAGGCCGATGGTCAGGAGGACCGCGCCCAGGAGCGGCAGGTTGGTGAAGAGGCCGAGCTTGAAGAGCGATTCCGTCTCGGAACGGGTGGCCAGGGCATTGCCCATCTGGACCAGGCAGAGGACCGTGAAGACCATGGTCTGCCAGTGCGCGTCGCCGACGTGGATGGCCCAGGCCTGGGCCGCGATGCAGATTAGGCCGATCAGCAGCCCGACCCAGATGATATAACTGCCCAGGCCGTGGCTGAACAGGCTTTCCTGGGGGTGGCGCGGCGGACGGTCCATGACGTTCTTCTCTGCCGGCTCCGCGGCCATGGCCAAGCCGGGCAGACCGTCGGTGACGAGGTTGATCCAGAGCAGGTGGATCGGCAGGAGCGGTATGGGCAGGCCGAAAAAGGGCGCCAGAAAGATGGTCCAGATCTCGCCGAAGTTGCAGGACATCACGTATTTTATGAATTTCCGGATGTTGTCGAAGATCCGGCGGCCTTCCTTGACCGCCCGGACAATGGTCGCGAAATTGTCGTCGAGCAGGATCAGGTGGGCGGCTTCCTTGGCGACGTCGGTGCCCGTGATGCCCATGGCGACGCCAATGTCGGCCCGCTTGAGCGCGGGCGCGTCGTTCACGCCGTCGCCGGTCATGGCCGCGAACTGCCCACGGTCTTGCAGGGCTTTGATGATCTTAAGCTTTTGCTCGGGAGCGACCCGGGCGTAGAGTCGGATCTTCTCGACCCGTTTTTCGAAATCTTCCAGGGATAATTTTTCCAGTTCCTTGCCCGTGATGATCTCATCCAGATCATAATCCATTTCAATTATGCCCAGGCGGTGGGCGATCGCGCGCGCGGTTATCGGGTGGTCGCCGGTGATCATGACCGGTTTAATGCCCGCGTTCTTGCAGAGGCGGACGGCTTCAAATACTTCTTCCCGGGGCGGGTCCATGATCCCGGCGAGGCCGAGGATGACCAAGTCCCGCTCCACGACTTCCGGCGTCATTTCCCGGGGCATATCCGGCCACACGCGCATGCCGATGCCCAGGACCCTCAGACCATCGGCGGCCATTTTCTCGTTGACGACGTGCAGGGTGTCGAGGTTGATCTTCACGCCCGCCGCGGCCAGGATGTTGACCGCTTTGTTCGACAGCATCTCGATCGCGCCCTTGGTGAAAGAGATGATCCGGCCTTCCGGGTCGTGATGGAAGGTGGTCATGCACTTCCGCGTCGAGTCGAACGGGATCTCGCCGATGCGGGGGTAGTTCGCGACCAGCTTGTCCTTGTCGAATCCGGCGTCATATGCCGCCTGAAAAAGCGCGGTCTCGGTCGGGTCGCCGATGAGGTTACCCTGGTTGTCCCGCTGGGCGTCGTTGTTCAGGGCCAGGCCGATATAGAAATTGTTGAACGGGTATTCGAGGATCGGCGCCGCGTCTTTTTTAAAGGTCTTGCCGCCCACGTATATTTCCTCGACCGCCATCCGGTTCTGGGTCAAAGTGCCGGTTTTATCCGAACAGATATAGGTCACCGATCCCAGGGTTTCCACGGCCGGCAGCTTGCGGACCAGGGAATTCTGGCGGGCGAGTTTTTTCGCGCCCATGGCGAGGCCGATCGTGACGATGGCGGGCAGGGCTTCGGGGATCGCCGCGACCGCCAGGCTGACCGCGGTCAGGAACATCAGGGAGATCTTTTCCCCGCGGATCAGGCCGAAGACGAAGACGACCGCGCAGATGGCCAGAAAGGCGAGCGATAATTTTTTGCCGAACTGCGCCAACCGCTTCTGGAGCGGCGTTTTTACTTCCTCTTCCTCCTGGATCATGGTCGCGATCCGGCCCAGTTCGGTCGCCATGCCCGTGGTGACCGCGATACCAACGGCGCGGCCGTTCGCGATCACCGTGCCCTTGAACGCCATGTTCTTCCGGTCGCCCAGGGGCAGGGACTCGTCGTGGTAGTGTTCGATGATTTTGTCGACGGTCACGGATTCGCCGGTCAGGGCGGACTCGTTGACCATGAGCTGGGCGGTTTCGATGAGCCGGATATCGGCCGGAACGATGTTGCCCGCTTCCAGGATGACGATATCGCCGGGCACGATCCCGGCCGAGGGGATGACATGGGTTTCTCCGTCCCGGCGGACCGTCGCGTTGGGCTGCGCCATCCGGCGCAGGGCCTCGATAGTTTTTTCCGCGCGGTATTCCTGCACGAAACCGATGACCGCGTTGATGACGACGATGGTTATGATCGCGATCGTGTCCGTCAGCTCGCCGATGAACCCGGAGATGATCGCGGCCGCGATGAGGACCAGGATCATGAAGTCCTTGAACTGGCCGAGGAGCATTACCAGGGGTGTGCGTTTTTTCTGTTGTTTGATCTCGTTGGGACCGTGAATCAAAAGGCGGTTCCGGACTTCATCCGGAACCAGGCCGTTAGGCGAGGTGTTCAAATTCTGGAAAGTTTGATCAATGCTCAGGCAGTGCCAGATCGCCGGCTTCGGTCGGAAATTTTCCATGGCGATAAATATAACCGAAAATTACCCTACGGTCAAGATTCTATGGTTTATCATCCCCTCCCTTGATGGCTTCATTAATAAGAGTCTGTGGTAAATAATTGTTGTCCCCATAGGAGAGGGGAATAAGGGGAGGGTGAAAAAAACGCCGTCTTGTGCGCGTTGACATTAATTCGCGGAAAAGTATAATAAACGGCAATGCTCGATGATCACGATGGTACCGACGACCGAGAGTTGTTAAGACGGATCGTCCAAAAGGACGAGAAGGCATTCCGGCAGCTCTTCGAACGATATCAAAACCGGATTTTCAACATCGCATACCGGTATACCGGTTCCTTCCATGACGCCGAGGAGATAACCCAGGATGTGTTCCTTAAAGTATATAAAAGCGCCCATACCTTCCGGCATGATTCCGGCCTCGGCACCTGGCTCTACCGGATCACGATGAACACGGCCATGAATTTCAAAAGGAAAAAACGGATCGCGGCGGAATCTTTGGACCAAATTACCGAGCCGGGACAAAATAGAGAAGAACCGGCCGCGGCCAGCGCGCAAAACCCGGAAGAGATATATAAAAGGAAGAAAAGGCAGGAATTGATCCGGGCTGCGCTCGATTCCCTGCCGTCGAACCAACGGGCGGCCTTTGTCCTGGCAAAATACGAAGGGATGACTTATCTCGAAATTTCGAAAGTTTTATCTGTGTCGGTTGCGGCCGTCGAATCCCTGATCTACCGGGCTCGTCAGAGCTTGGTCGTCAAGCTGCGGCCTTTGGTCAATCGCGGTGAATTAGACCGCAAGTTTTAATCCTTAACCGGTGTCTAATCTTTATATGGGATGCAAAAACAATAAAACCATCATTTCCCGGTATCTCGATGGGCTCCTGAATGAAGACGAAAAAAAGTCCATTGAGGATCATATGAATGCCTGTCCGGAGTGCCGGAATTTTTATGAGGAAATCAAGGCGGTAATGGTCATGATCGAAGCACCGGACCAAGTCTTGCCGTCCCCTTATCTTTACTCGAAGATCCGGAACAACATCGAAGCCATGGAAAACCGGCCGGCCGCGCTTAAGTGGTTAAGGCCGGTCCTGGTTCCGATTCTGGTCGCGTTGACGTTCCTAATATTCGGCATAGGAAGTACCTTGTTTTTTCAGAGCCTGGGGGACCGCTCCCAACCCCAAACCCAACGATCCGGGTCTGACCTGAACCTGCAGGTATTTAACGACGCGCCCCAATCTTCCCTGGCCCTGGCCTACGCGCAGATAACCGGAGTTCGTAAATGAGAACGCGGATCTTGCTGATAATATTGCTCGTCGCATCCCTGGGCGTTAACGCCGGGCTCTTGATCAATTACTATCGGGTCCCCCGCGCGGCGGCCGTTCCCGCCGCCGGCTGGAATTGCCCGATGATGCAGGATCGTTTTAAACTAACCCCGGCCCAGGCCGAAGAACTGGAAAAAATGAGGCTCGCGATGGTCGCGAAGACCGCGGAGATCAAGGAAGCCCTGCGGGTCAAAAGGGAGGCGTTGCTCGAAATCTACGGTCGGCCTCATTTCGACGAGGCGAAGGCCGATAGCCTCCTGATGACGATTGCGCTCCAACAATATACAATAGAAAAAGCGGTTTTTAAACACCTGCAGGAAGTCAAGAACAAAATGACGCCCGACCAACAGAAAATGCTTTGCGGTCTGCTGGCGGACGAACTATGTCCTGGCATGATGCAGAATTGCCAGATGAATTGTACGGATAAATAATTATTTAAAAAAGGAGATGAAATGACCAAGAAACTAAGCCTGACCTTTCTTATCATCGTCGCGGCGAGTTTGCTCGCGGCCAACACCGCATATGCCCAGTGCCCGATGTCCGGAAAAGCCGGCTGCCCCGGCGAGATGAAGGGCGCGGCCGCGCCCGGTGATATGAAATTCACCGCCGAGCAGGAAAAGCAGATGATGGACCTGAAAGTGACTCTGATCAAAGAGACCGAGCCCTTGAAGACGGAAATGAAACTCAAGGGCATGGAGCTCATGGCGCTCTGGAAAGAAGACAATCCCGACGTCAAGAAGATCCTGGCCAAAGTCAAGGAAGTTGGCGAGATCAAGCTCAAGCTGCAGGAAAAAATGATCACGCACAAACTGGCAATGTTCAAGATCCTGACCCCCGAACAGAAAACGATGATGAAGGGGATGATGGGCATGGGCTGCGAAGGCTTTGATTGCTGCGACGTGGGTGAAAAATGCGGCATGATGGGCGGTGCCGGCTGCGGCAAGGGCGGCGATAAAATGGGCGGAGCATGCGGAGACGGCGGATGTTCTAAATAATCACTCCTAAGCCTGAAGGGGCGGGGTTTCCCCCGCCCCTTTCGATTATTTTATCATTTATCACTGAAATCTTAGATGAAATCACCGTAATCATGAGCGTGATGAACAATGTTCATCACGCTCAGCTAAACCTCTTGACAAATAAATATTATTAAATATAATGACTGACTGGTCAGTCATTATTAACCAATTTCCGTAATTAGGGTCTAAAATGTGATCGTTGGCCGACGGACAAGTTGCTGACCAGAATAATAAAAGGAGACGAGAAAAGCTATGGCCATAACGATGCTGATTCTGATTAATTTATTTACCCTGCCCGGGGACACCCTCTTTCTGGATCTGCCGGGGGCGGTCGACTATGCGCTCATCAATAACCCCGAGATCCGGGATCTAGCCCTGGACCTGGACCTTTCAAAACTTAAGATCGACGAAGCGACCGCCGATTTTCTGCCCAGCCTCACGGCCAGCGGTTATTATTCCTATATTAGCTACGTGCCGGTCATCGAGTATGGTAACGTGCGGATCCAAATCGGCCAGCATGACAATTACAATGTCCAGCTTTCCCTGCAGCAGGTGATCTTCACCTGGGGTAGGTTGTACGATGCCTACCGGTTCGCGGATATCGGAAAGAAAATCGCCAGCCTAACCTTGGCCCGCAAGCGCCAGGAGATTCGTTATGCGGTGACCCAATCTTTTTACGGCCTGCTCGTCCTGCAGGAAATGGTTAAGGTCACCGGCGAGAGTTATGCCCAGTTGAAACGCCATGAGGATGCGGTCCGCAAGCGGTACGAGGCCGGCCTGGCGGTTCAGTTCGAACTGCTTCGGGCGCAGGTCCAGGTGGCCAATCTCAAACCGCGCTTGACCGAAGTCGAAAACAATTTACTGCTTGCCCGGAATGGTTTCCAGATGCTCCTGGGCATGCCGCTCGACCAGGCCTTCGGCTTGACCGGTGAACTGGGCTTGATCGATACGGCGGATTACGAACTGGCGGACTTGAACGATTCCGCCCTGGCCAACCGAGCGGAAATACGGAATCTCGAGAACGCCGAAAAAATGGGCCAGCTCGCCCGGACCATGATCGGATGGAGCAACCTGCCAAGCATCGCGGCCGGCGCCACTTATGCGTACAAGAACCCCGCGGGCTTGACTGATAACGGTTGGGGTGGTAACCTGACCTTGAACGTCGGATTCAACTGGCCCCTCTTCAGCGGATTCAAGAACCTGGCCCGGTATCGGGCGGCAACGGTGAACATGAAGCGAGCCCGCCTGGCGGTTGAAGAGGTGAAGAAAGCCGTCACGATCGAGGTCAAGAACGCTTACGCGACTTACCAGGCGGCACGGGAAGCGTCCGTCGCCGCCCGGGAAAACTTAGACCAGGCGGACCAGGCGCTTGTCATGATCGATAACCGTTACAAGAACGGCCTGGCCACCAATCTCGAATACCTCGACGTTGAGTTGGCCCGGATGCAGGCGAAAACCAATTACCTTAACGCCCTGAAGGATTACCATACGGCCCGGGCCGCGATTGACCGGGCCGTCGGAAAGGAGTAGGCAGCAATGAAAACAAAATCGGCCGCGGAACCGACGAAACGGGCGGATAACCGCCGGCAAGTCCGGCAAAGGATCATCGACGCCGCTTCCAAACTTTTCGCCCAAAAGGGTTTTTTTGAGACGACGGTCGACGATATCGCCCGCTCGGCCAAGATCGCCAAAGGGACGGTCTACATCTATTTCAAGGACAAGCCGTCCCTGTACGTGGGCATCATCAACGAGCACTTTTCCAGCGCGATCCAATTTTTGAAGAAAACCGAAGCGCAGCGCATGACCAACACGGATAAACTGCGCGCCATCAGCGACGATTGGCTCAATTACATGCTGAGATTCAAACATCGATTTCCCATGTTCACGATGGAAAACGTGGATATGACGAGGAAGCTCATGCGGGGCATCCACGTCATGGCTTTTGGCCGGGTCGGCGAGATCATCGACCATATCGCCCGGATCATCGAATCCGGCATCGACGCCGGCGAATTTCGAAAAGTGGACCCCAAGATCGGCGCCATGTGTTTTTTAAATTCGATCCAGACCGTATTTCTGACCAGTACCATGTTGCCCGAATGTCAAGAACCAAAAAAGCAAATCGTGGAAATGCTTTTTAGCGGATTAAAAAAGGAGACAAAATAATGAAGAAAATCCCATTCATCTTACTGCTCATACCGCTCTTCATGTTTGCCGCGGAAACATATAACCTGACCATCGACGATGCCGTGAGCCTGGCGTTGGAACGGAACGAGGCGGTCCTGACCGCGCAGGCGAAATTGAAGGAACGCCGGGCGGACAAAGGGGTCGCTTTTTCCTCATTCCTGCCGTCGGTGGACCTGCAGGGCACCTATACCCGTTTGGGCCGGATTTCGGAATTCACGATGCTGGCCGCCCACGATACGATCGCGCCCCTGCCGGTCTACGACACGAACGGCAATATCATCGGTTTTACCCAACCTTTCCTGCAGACGATCGGCGCGGACACGTTTTCCCTGCCCTTGAGTCAGCATGACAATTACGTGCTCCGGACCACGGTCAAGCAGACGCTCTTCACCGGCGGCAAGGTCCTGAACGCCTATAACATCGCCCGATTGAACTACGGGATCGGCAGCGAGCAATTAGTCAAAACCGTGGATTCGGTCCAATTCAACGTCATTCAGTCGTTTTACACGGCACTGACCGCGGGCGAGGGCGTCAAGCTGATCCGGGAGTCCTATGCCCAGCTTGAACGGCACGTATCCCAGGTGCAGGCCCTGTACGACAACGGCATCATCACCAAGCTCGATCTGCTGCGGGCCAAGGTCAGCCTGGCTAACCTTAAGACCCAGATGATCCGAGCCGAAAACGGCCTTCAGCTCAGCCGGGACGGCTTAAAGATCGCGATCGGCTTGAAACCGGAGGACGAGGTGGACGTCTCGGGCAGCCTGGAGTATGTGTCTTATGACGTTCCCCAGGATTCAGCCCTGGAACTTGCCGCCGCGTGGCGGCCCGAACTTAAGATGATGAAGAACGTGGTATCGATCTCCCGCGACGTGCTGAACATCGAATGGGCGAGCTTTTCACCCAACGTGTTCGCCGCGCTGAACTACGACTACAAGAACCCGGTCGGCATGGGCGCGGCCGAATGGGGGACCGACTGGAACGTTACGGTCGGCTTTACGATTCCGATCTTCTCGGGGTTCAGCCGGACCAACAAGATCGACCAGCGCAAGGCGCAGCTCAAGCAGGCCCAATACAGCCTGCAGCTGGTCGAAAAGGGTCTCGAGCTCGAGGTCAAAGTGGCCTTTTTAAACCTCAAGCAGGAAGACGAAATTTTCAAGTTCCAGGAGGAGAACCGCCGAACCGCGGAAGAAGCCTTCAAGCTCGCCGATGAGCAGTACAAGAGCGGCTTGATCACGAACCTGGAGTACATGGACACCCAGGTCGCCCTGCTGGGCGCCAAAACCGAATACCTTTCATCGTTATCAAGATATCTGATCGCCCGGGCGAAGATCGCCCAACTGACCGGCGAAGAAAAAGGAGACAAAAATGATTAATAAGATCGCCATCATCTTATCCGTAGCGACGCTTTTCGTTTTGCTCAGTTGCCAGCCCCCCGGTTCCCGCGCGGATAACGCGCCAATAAATTCGCAGGGCCTCAAGGTCACGGTTCGGGACATAGTCAAGGGTCCGATCGAAAACCGGCTGACCCTCTCCAGCATGATCGAACCGTGGGAAATGGTCATGGTCTTCGGCAAGGTACCGGGCAAGTTGGTGGAAAAGAGCGTCCGGGAAGGTCAGCGGGTGGCCAAGGATGACCTCATCGCCCTCATCAACCGGGACGAGATCGGCGCCGAGGTAAACAACTACCCGGTCAAATCGCCGATCGCCGGCATCGTTTCCAAGATCAGCGCGGACGTGGGCGCGACGGTCGCGCCCGGCATGCCGATCGCCACGGTCGTCAACATGGACCTGGTCAAGACGTCGGTCAACGTCATCGAATCGGAGATCGGCGGCGTACGCAGCGGCCTCTCGGCCGAGATCACCGTGCCCGCGTATCCAGACCGCAAATTCCCAGGAACCGTTACCAACGTCCTGCCGACGGTCGATCCGCTCAGCCATACCGGCAAGGTCGAGGTCCAGATCAAAAATTACGACAACAAGCTGAAGCCCGGCATGTCCGCAACCGTCGAGCTCCGGCTCGGCCGGCACGATAACGCGGTCGCCATCCCCAAGGACGCGATCATCGAGAAGCTGGGCGAGAAATACGTTTTCCTTTATGACAACGGGATCGCCCGTAAGTCGAACATCGAAACCGGTTACGATAACGGCACCGAAGTCGAAATAATCAAGGGCGTCGCGGCCGGTGACCGGTTGGTGATGAGCGACATGAACGTTCTCGTCGACGGCACCAAGATCCAGGTCCGGGAAGGGAAGTAGGAGACACCATGAAATTCACCGAATTCCCAGTCAAACGGCCGGTCACGATCATCATGATGATGTTGATCGTGCTCGTGCTGGGCGGCATCTCGCTCTCCCGGTTGACCGTTGACCTCATGCCCCAGATCAAATTCCCGAACGTGTCGGTGGTTACGACCTATTCCGGCGTCGCGCCCGAGGAGATCGAAAAATCCCTGACCCGGCCCCTGGAGTCCGCCGTGCGCAACGTCCCCGGCATCAAGAACGTGACGTCATCCAGCGTCGAAGGCGCTTCCCTGATCACGGCCGAATTTCCCTGGGGGACCAACCTGGACGAGGCATCGGCGGCGATCCGCGACCGCATCGGCATGGTCAAGAAATATTTGCCCGACGGCATCGACGAACCGCTCGTCCTCAAGATCGACATCTCCCAGATCCCGGTCCTCTTCCTCAGCCTTTCCGGGCCCCAAAACATCAGCGAGCTCAAGCGGATGGCCGACGACGAGATCGTCCCTAAGCTCGAGCGCGTCGACGGCGTGGCCAGCACCACGGTATCGGGCGGCCGGGACCGCGAGGTTCAGGTCTACGTGAATAAATCCCAGCTGCTGGCCTACGGCCTCACGCTCGACCAGGTGATCGCCCGGATCCGCTACGAAAATCTGAACCTTTCCGCCGGCACGCTGACCGGCCCGGAGCAGGAATTCGCCATCCGCGGCATCGGCGAGTTCAAGAACCTGGAAGAACTCCGCGGCCTGGTGGTGGGCGTGAAGAATGGCGTAACGGTCTACCTGCGCGACTTCGCCCGGATCGAGGACGCCCTGGCTGACGAGACCAGCGTCTCCCGCATTAACTCGCGCCCGGGTCTGACCATAATTATCACCAAGACGACGGACGCGAACACGGTCCAGGTCGCCCAGCGCCTGCTCAAGCTGATCCCCGCGCTCAACCGGGATCTGCCCGAAGGCGCCAAGATCTCGGTCGTGTTCAATATGTCGGAGATGATCTCCGATTCCATCAACGGCCTGAAGCGCAGCGCCCTGGAGGGCGCACTCCTGGCCATCCTCATCATCTTCCTCTTTCTCCTCAGCTTCCGGCCCACGATCATCGTTTCCTTATCGATCCCGCTCTCCCTGCTCCTGGCCTTTGTCGGTATGTATTTCAACAAGATGACGATCAACATCATGACCCTGGGCGGTCTCGTCATCGCCCTGGGGCGGCTCGTCGACGATTCGATCGTGGTCATGGAGAATATCTTCCGGCACCTCCGGCTCGGGAAGAGCGCAGCCCAGGCCGCGATCGACGGCGCGGCCGAGGTTTCGACCGCGGTCATATCCTCGACCCTGGTCACCGTCGTCGTATTCCTGCCCATCGTCTTCGCGACCGGTATCGCCGGCCAGCTCTTCACGGCCTTCGGCGCGACCGTCTTTTTCTCGTTGATCGCCTCGCTTTTCGTCGCGTTCACGGTCGTACCCATGTTCTCGTCGCAGATCTACCGGGTCGGTCGGTCCATGCGCGAGGAAAAGGACCGGGGTGTCTACCCGGCGGTCCGGGAATTTTACGGCCGGGTCCTGTCCTGGTCGCTCAAGCATAAAGGAGTTATTCTGGGCGGCGCCCTGGCGATCCTGATCTTTACGGGCGCGCTCTTCGTCAAGGTCGGCAAGGAATTCATGCCCAGCACGAACATGGGCATGTACTCATTCACTGTTTCCCTGCCCCGGGGCTCCTCGCTACCGGCGACGTCAGCCGTGATGGAACGTTTGGAAGCACGTTTCCTGGTTTTGCCCGACGTGGATAACGTCACGAGCATCATCGGAACCTCGAGTAATGCTGCTCAAATGGCTGCGAGCAGCGGTATGCGAGGTTCCAGCGACGTGCAGTTCATGGTCCGCATGTCCCGGACCAAGAAGCGGGTCACCACCGACCGCAAGGTCAACGCGATCATCCGGGAAGAGGCTAAGCTCAATCCCAACGTCAAGTTCGTTGAGATGGCGATGGCTTCGCGCATGTTCGGCGGCGCCCAGCCGGTCGAAATCAAGATCTTCGGCGACGATCTGGCCAGGCTCAAGTCGATCGCCGAGGATATCAAAGGCCAGATCTCGGCCGTGCCGGGCTTGAAGGACATCTCGTCGAGCGTCGAAGAGGGCATGCCCGAACTGACTTTTACCTTTGACCGCGAGCGCGTCGCCCGCTATGGTCTGAGTGCGGCCCAGATCTCCAACACCGTTGCTAACGAGGTCAAGGGTCAGGTCGCCTCCATCTACCGGGAGGCGGGCCGGGAGATCAACGTCCGCGTCCGGCTCCAGCCTTCGGACCGCCGGACCCTGGATGACATCAAGGATCTGCCGATCGCCACCATGGCCGGATTTTCCGTGCCGCTGCGCGACGTCGCGCAGGTCAACTACTCGGAAGGGCCGAGCATGATCCAGCGCGAGAACGCCAAGCGGGTCGTCCAGGTGACGGCGGACATCGCCGGCGGTAACCTGAACACGATCACGATAGCGGTCGCCCGGATCCTCAAACGTTACCAGATGCCCCAGGGATATTTCTATGATTTCGGGGGCGAGTTCAAGAACATGCGGGAAACTTTTTCCAGCTTGGCCTTCGTCCTGCTTCTGGCCCTGCTTCTGATCTACATGATCCTGGCCTCATTATACGAGTCCCTGATCCATCCCCTGACGATCATGGTCTCCATCCCTTTCGCCTTCACCGGCGCGATCGCCGCGCTCTTCATCACCGGGACGACTCTTTCCACGACTTCTTTCATCGGCCTGATCATGCTCGTCGGCATCGTTTCGACGAACGCCATCGTGCTCATCGATTTCGTCCTGAAGAACCGTCAACGCGGCATGAACCGCCACGACGCCCTCGTGGACGCGGGTAAGGTCCGGTTGCGGCCGATCCTGATGACCGCGATCGCGACCCTCTTCGCGATGCTGCCGCTGGCCATGGGTAGTTCCGAAGGATTGAACATGCAGCGACCCATGGGCATCGCGGTCGTCGGCGGGCTTTTCACATCGACCTTCCTGACGCTCGTTGTCGTTCCGTGCCTGTATGAGATCTTCGACTCGATCGGCGTACGCTTGAGCCGTAAGGCCAAGGAGCTGAGTCCGGAAAAATCCGGCGCGGTGCCGGTGAAATAGAATTCCGCTTAAGGGATCTGTCCGTTAAAGAAGTGAGCTGACGGCGGTATCATACCGCCGTCAGTTTTTTTTGTCGTTTATCCCGTTTGAGACTCCGGCAATAAATACATACGCTTGATAAATGGGAGGGAGTCAATAAATAATCCTGTCTCTAACCGGATTTATTTGGCGGATTTTCTCAAGGAGCGCAGCTTGTCCCAGGGGTAGGTGTTGACCACGTCCCGGGCTTCGAGCCAGCCGCGGCGGCAGGTTTCCAAACCGAATTTGAACCAGCGCAGATCGGCAACGCCGTGCGCGTCCGTGCCGATCGAGATCTTGATCCCCATTCCCCGCGCTTTTTTCAGGTTGACGTCGTTCAGGTCGAGCCGGTCCGGATAGGCGTTGCATTCCAGCCAGGTGCCGGTGGCCGCGGCTTTTTCCATGACCTTGTTCAGGTCGATCACGTAACCTTCGCGGGAGGAGATCAGCCGTCCCGTGGGGTGGCCGATGATGTCGACGTAGGGATTATCCATAGCCTTACACATCCGCTCGGTCACGTTCTTGGTAAAGCCCTGGTGGATCGAAGCGAGCACCAGGTCGAATTCCCGGAGGATCTTATCCGGGTAATCGAGCTTGCCGTCCTTCAAGATGTCGACCTCGATTCCCTTCAGGACCTGAAAACCCTTGAATTTTTTGTTCAGCCGTTCGATCTCCCGCCACTGTTTTTGGAGCCGCGGGATCTCCATGCCGTGCGCGTACGCGGCCGTCCGCGAGTGGTCGGTCAAGAGAATGTATTTATGGCCCAGTCTTTGCGCCTCGCGGCCGAGTTCTTCGATCGTCGCTTCGGAGTCGGAGTAAGTGGAATGCATTTGCAGGTCGCCCCGGATATCCTTCATCTCGACGAGCCGGGGCAGCTTTTTCTTCATGGCCGCTTCGATCTCGCCGCGGTCCTCGCGGAGTTCGGGTTCCACATAAGCCAGCTTGAGATATTTGTAAATTTCCTCTTCGGTCCGACCGCAGATGAGTTTCTTCCCCCGGTACAGCCCGTACTCGTTGAGTTTCAATCCTTTGGCCGCGGCGATGGCGCGCAGCTTGACGTTATGTTCCTTGGAACCGGTGAAATACTGGAGCGCGGCGCCGAACGATCTTTCTTCGACGATCCGGAGGTCGACCTGGACTCCGCCCTCAACGATGATCGAGCCTTTGGTGTCACCCGCGGCCGCCACCTCCCGGGTTTCCGGGAACTTAGTGAAAATATCGACGATCTTCGTGCCGTCCTTGCCGGTCGCGAGGATGTCGATGTCACCGATCGTTTCCTTCCAACGCCTCAGGGATCCGGCGGCCGAGACGTTCGAAACCGGCGCGGTCTTTTTCAGATAGGCCACGACCCGGCCCGCCACGTCCTCGGCGACGTTGATCGCGAGCCGCTCATGAGATCGTTCATAAAGTTCGATGCCCTTGAGGATATTCTCGGCTTTCTTATCGCCCATCATGGGCAGCTCGCTGAGCCGGCCGCTGGCAATGGCTTTTTTCATATCGGCGATGGTCTTTACGCCCAGTTCCTTGTGGGCCAGGGCCAGGGTCTTCGGGCCGATGTTCTGGATGTTGAGCAGCTCCAGGAGGGACGGCGGTATGTCTTTGGTTGCCTCTTCGAATTTTTTCATCCGACCGGTCGATAAGTACTCGGCAATCTTCTCCGCGATCGCCCGTCCGATGCCCGGCAGTTCCTGGAGCTTGCCCTGAGCTTGGAGTTCCGCGACGTCGTCCGCGAGTTCGTCCAGGATACGGGCCGCCTTGCGGTAGGCCAGGACCTTGAAAAAATTCTCATTCTTGAACTCCAGCGCGTCGGCGATCTGGTTGAAGATTGCGGCGATCTCCTTGTTCTTCATGGTTTGGACTCCGGCAGGGCCGGGTCGACGAAGATCACTTCTTCGCGCATGAGGATCACGCTGCCCGGCTTGCCTTTCTTATTTTTCTTGATGTACTTGCGGGGCGCGTACGAGACCGGCACTTTTTTCTGCTTTATCGCCTTGCTGTAGTAAGCGGCGATGCCCGCGGCCGCGGCCAGGTCGTCATGGGAAGGCTTTTGACCCCGGGGGACCCGGGATTTAAGCAGGGTGTGCGCGCCCTGGTAACCCCGGGCGTGGAAAAAATAATCGTCGGGCCGGGCGAACGCGAAGGTCAGTTCGTCGTTGGACCGGTTGTTCTTGCCGACGTACACGACGGATCCCGAGGCGAGGACGAACTCCCGGAACGGCTTTGGTTTCTCCGGTTTCTTTACGTCCGGTTTGAGACCCGTCTTGACCGCGGGCAGAGCCGCGCCCGCTTCGATCTTCTCGAGCTTTTTTTCAATCTCCCGGATCCGGAGCATGATCCTGGGCCGACCGCGCTTTTGGCGCTTGTATTCCTGAAAATAGTCCCGCGCGTTCTCCTGGGGCGTGTGTCCCGGATCGACCGGGATGGTTACTTCCTTTTCGGTGTAGGGGTTGAAGACCGTGACCGTATCCGCGTTTCTTTTGATCCTTGCAATGTTGGCGAGGATCAGCTCGCCCCAGATCCTTTTTTCCTCGGTCTTCGTCTCGTCGGCCAGTTCGGAGCGGAGACGACCGAGGAGTTTTTTCAGCTTGGCGGCTTCCGCCCGTTTTACGAACGCAGCGTCTTTCCGCGCGCGCTCCTGGCGAAAGGACCGGACTGCTTCGGCTACAAGCTCGTTAAAGGATGAGAATTCCCGTAGGAATTCCGGCGCGAACAGACTGACGCGCAGAGGGGCGATCGAAACCAGCCGGGGCCGGGGCCGGACGTCGCTGCTGTCCAGGATCTGAAGGATCTGCTTCAGAGTCCGGGCATTCAATTCCGCGGCCAGGTACTTGTCCAGGCCTTCGTACTCGGACGTCAGTTTAAGGGCGGTATCCGCTGCGATTAACTCCGGGTTCAGGTCGCGGAGCGATTTTTTTACCTTTGGGATCAAAACGCGGGGATAGAGGTTCTGGACATGACCGTCGAAATCCACGCCGATGTTAGGCGCCTGCCGGTAGAGCGAGACCATGATCCGCGCGGTCTTTTTTTCCGCGTAAAATGGTTTGGCGAGCTCCAGGATGAAATAAGGGTTCATGCCGGACTGGTTTATCGCGACGACCTCGTAACCGTGAAGTTCGTTGTCCCAGTTGCGGAGGCTTGCAAAACCGCGGACCGGTTGGGATAAGAAGATGCCCGGTATGTCCGGGTAAAGGGATATGAAAAGCGTCTGGTCCGGGAACTGGACCTGGACCAGCCGGCCGTCGTAGAGAACCGCGGCGATATGCCGGCCGATCAGGGTATCCCGGATATCCCGCAGCAGGAGGCAAAGATAAATGCCGTTCACGCTTTTGGTTCGGGGAAGTTCTGGCGCAAGTATTCCAGCACCCGGGTCATATCCGGCGGCAGGAGCGCGCGGAGATGCATTTCCTGGCCGGTCCGGGGATGCTGGAATTTCAGCTCGGCGGCATGCAAAGCTTGGCGGTCGATCAAGCCCAGGATCGCCCGGAAATAGGGCAGGTGCGCGCTCTTTTTGATGACCGAAGGGTTCCGGCCGTCGTAATCGGGGTCGCCGACCACCGGGCATCCGATATGTTTCAGGTGCACGCGGATCTGGTGGGTCCGGCCCGTGATGAGCCAGACTTTCAGGTGACTGGCAAACGGAAAGCGTTCGAGGACCTTGAATTTAGTCGCGGCGAGCTTGCTGGAAAGCGGAGTGACGGTCATCTTGGTTCGGTCCAGCCCGCTCCGGCCGATCGGCGCTTCGATCATGCCATCGTATAGGCCGGGGAAATCCCAGCAGACCACTTCGTATATTTTCTGGATCTGGCGCCGGGCGATCATCTTGCCCATGGCGGTTAGCGCGGTATCGGTCTTGGCGAAGATGATCAGTCCGGTGGTGTCCTTGTCCAGGCGGTGGATGACGCCGGGCCGGACCGCATCGCTCAAACTGGGCAGCCGGCCGCAGTGATAGAGCACGGCGTTGACCAGGGTGTGCTCAAGGTTGCCCTGAGCCGGATGGACGATGATCCCGGATGGTTTATTGAGGACGATGATGTCCCCGTCTTCATAAACGATGTCGAGCGGGATATTTTCCGGTTGGATCTCGGAACTCACGAACATCTCGAAGCGGACGTAAACATTGTCGCCCTCTTTCAGCCGGTAGGCGGGCTTGACCGGCTGGTCGTTGACGAGGACGCGGCCCTGGCGGATCAGTTTCTGGATCAGGTTGCGGGAAACGCCGATCCCGGACCGGATAAGGTAATGGTCGATCCGCGTACCCCATTGTTTTTCGGATACGACGGCCCGTTTAAATTCCTGTTCAACCCGCGCCAAATAAATTCATCTCCGTTTTGACGATCGTCTTGATGCCTCCCGCCGCCAGGTCGATGAGCCGGTCCAGGTCCTTGCGGTTAAGGGGGATCTTTTCCGCGGTCGCGCCGATCTCGACGACCTTGCCCCGCCCGGTCATGACCAGGTTCATGTCGACTTCGGCCCGGTGGTCTTCTTCGTAACAAAGGTCGAGCATGGGCTCGTCCCCGACCATGCCCGCGCTCACCGCGGCGACGAAGTCGAGGATCGGGTTGGTGCGGAATTCCTTGTTCTCCATCATTTTCTGGACCGCCCGGTACAGGGCGATAAAGGCGCCGTTGACCGCCGCGGTCCGGGTGCCGCCGTCAGCCTGGATGACGTCGCAGTCGATGATGAAGGTGCGCTCGCCGCAAAGGTTCAGGTCGAAGACCGGTCTTAAGGAGCGGCCAATGAACCGGCGGATCTCCTGGGTCCGGCCGGTGAGCCGGCCCGTATTCGCCTCGCGCTGGGTCCGGCCCTTGGTCGATGCGGGCAGGAGCGCGTACTCGGCGGTCAGCCAACCCTGGCCGGATCCGATCAGGAACGGGGGAACCTTGTTTTCAACGTTCACCGCGCACAGGACCTCGGTCTGGCCCATCCGGATCAGGCACGAACCGGCCGGGTGGTTAAGATAGTCGAGCTCGACGCGGATCTCCCGCAGCTGGTCATGGGCTCGGTTGTCGATTCTCATTATTTTTCTCCTATTCTCCCAGCGATACCCGGGCGAAGTTCTTCATGGGCTCGCCCAAGAAACGCTCGCCGATCTCCTTGAAATTCTGGGAAAGGTCGGTCAGGTAAATGGCGATCCGGCCCTTACCTTCGGTATTGAGTAGTTGACGGTTTTCCAGTTCGGATCTGAGCTCGGCGCTTACTTCGCGCGAGGCGTCGACGTAGGATATGTCGCCCATCACTTTCCGGATCGGTTTCATGAGCAGGGGAAAATGAGTGCAGCCCAGGAGGAGGGTGTCGATATTGTCTTCTTTCAGGGATTTCAGGTAGGTCTGGGCGATGAGGTCGGTGGCCGGGTGGTCGAGCCAGCCTTCCTCGACCAGGGGGATGAAGAGCGGGCAGGCCCGGCCCAGGATCTCGCATTCGGCCTTGATCTTCCGGAACGCCTTCTCGTAGGCGCCGCTATAGATCGTGAGCGACGTGCCGATGACGCCGATCCGGCCGGTACGGGTCAGCTCCAGCGCTTTTTGGACGCCCGGTTTGATCACGCCGATGATCGGGACGTCGAATTTCCGCTGGATCGTATCCAGGGCGGCCGACGTCGCCGAGTAGCACGCGACCACGATGAATTTCGCGCTCCGGGAAATGAGGAATTCCGTATTCTGGATCGAGAATTCGATGATCGACTCGATCGATTTGGTGCCGTAGGGCAGGCGGGCCGAATCGCCGAGATAGACGATGTCTTCGCCGGGGAGGATCTTGCGGATTTCCTTAACTACGGTCAGGCCGCCGATCCCTGAATCAAAAACGCCGACCGGATTTCGGTTCAATTGTTCATTCTCCTTTCGTATTCGACCACGTATTCCTTGAGTCCGGTGTAAATGCAATATGCCAGTTTTTCCTTGAAGTCCGCCGTCTTCAGCAGCTTTTCCTCTTCCGGGTTAGTGAGGAAGGCGCATTCCACGAGGACCGCGGGCATGAAAGCGCCGCGCAGGACGTAAAATCCAGCCTGGCTGACGCCGCGGGCGGGGATGGAGAGCAGCCGCTCGGCCGAGTTTTGGACGAATTCGGCCATGCTGTTGGATTCCTGCAGGAAGGCGTTCTGGGCCAGGTCGTAGAGGATGTATTCGATCTCGTTCTTCGGCTCCTCGATGCCGTCGAATTTCAGGGACGCGTTCTCGATCGCGGCTACGGCCCGCGCCTCGTTGGTGCGTGCCTCGGAAAGGAAATAGGTCTCAAAGCCGCGCGATTTGGAACTTTTTGGCGACGCGTTGCAGTGGACGCTGACGAAGAGGTCGGCGCTCATTCGGTTAGCCAGATCGGTGCGCTCCTTGAGGGACAGGTAGACGTCGCTTTCCCGGCTCAGGACCGCGTTCACGCCCAGGGAGTCCTTGATCAGGGTCTGCAGGCGGCGGGCGATCAACAGGTTGGCGTCCTTTTCGTACAGACCTTTTTTTCCGACCGCGCCCGGATCGATGCCGCCGTGGCCGGGGTCGATCACGATCCGCGCGATCTTGGTAGTGATCTTCTTGTACAGGAGTACCTCGTTATCTTTTTCGAGGACCGAATTGACATCGCCCGTTTCGATCTCCAGCCGGGTATAGGTGTTGTACGGCAGGACCTTGATCCCCTTGATCTCGCCGGTCGGTTTCAATTTTTCCTGGGACAAGTAGCGGCCGTCGATCTCGACCACGACCCGGCCCGAGAGCATCTGGACGTCGAAGTCGACCGGCCGTTCCCAATCGAATTTGATGACCGAGGAATCAGCCCGGGCTTCCAGGGTGATGTTTTTTATCAGCGGTACTTCCTTGATCTCTTTCAGGAAGACCAGCTTTTCCATGGGCCCGGCGATCGTGGACATGATCTCGTCCGCCGGGAAATAAACCGCGCCGCCCGAGGTTCGCGGCCCGAAGAACAGGTTGCGAAAGGCGCTGTCGCATTTCACGACGTTTATGTCCGGGATCATGACCACCTGGTGGCCGTTGCCGGCCAGGAACATCCGCTGGGACGTCTGGTCGAAAACGAAATTGACTTCCAGGGCGTCGACGATCGACTTCACCGGCAGGTAATTCTGGAACCCAAGTTTCTTGCCTTCGACGAGCGTCGTACTCGAGTCGCAGGTGATCTCATATTTGGGCGTCAGTGCCCAGAGCAGGACCAGAAAAGTCATCATCGGACCGCCCTCCGGAGCCGGGAGATCTTCTTTTTTTCCTCTTCCTTCATGATTTTTTCTTTTTTATCGTATTGCCGTTTATGCTGGCACAGGCCGATCGTGACCTTGGCGAAACCCCGGTCGCTGAAATAGATCTTTAAGGGGACCAGGGCGCTGCCCCTTTGCGAGACCTGGCCGTACAGTCGTCGGATCTCGCGCTTCTGGAGGAGCAGTTTTCGGCGGCGCTTCGGGTCCGGCGTCTGGTAGGAACTGCATTTGTAGGGCGTGATGTGCAGGTTGAAAAGGTAAATCTCGCCTTTCCGGAAATCGGCGTAGGCGTCGCTCATGGAGACCGAACCGTCCCGCAGGGATTTCACCTCGCTGCCCTCGAGCACCATGCCCGCCTCGTAATTATCGGTGATCGTGTAGTCGTGAAAAGCTTTGCGGTTGGTCGCGACCACCTTCATTTTTTATTATATTGATAAAATGCGCATTCGTCAAGGAAAATGATTACGGTGATTGATATAATTAATGATTACAATGATTAATAAAGCAATGATTACCCCGTTCTTCCATTAAAATTCTCGACGATTGAACGGGACGCAAAAACCGCGCGGTGATCAGGAACAATGATGACAGTGATTAAGAATAAGATCACGGTGTTGAGGGGTGGCGGGTAATGTCAAGAGTTGTGTGGAAATTCTTCTAGAAGACCACATAGCGGCGTTCCTCCCATCGGTTATTATAGCGTTTAAATAAGGCATACACAATTCGTTCACAGGAGGCGACATTGGCAAAGAGCGACATCGGCCGGGTGCGGCGCCGCAGTTCCTTAAAGATCCGCTCGATTGCATTGGTGGTCCGGATCTTGATCCAGAGTTTCGAATCTTCACCGAAGCACGCCAGCATATCCTCGATATCCCGTTCCAAGCAGGCCACCGCCTTCGGCACG
>Ga0315279_10002469_pt1 | contig 27687 bp, 26 predicted proteins | sample YL17G06_20_MG_FD_203694 | JGI IMG/M metagenome (GOLD analysis project Ga0315279, IMG submission 203694) | Sediment microbial communities from Yellowstone Lake, YNP, Wyoming, USA - YL17G06_20 | ecosystem: Environmental > Aquatic > Freshwater > Lake > Sediment | place: USA: Wyoming | collected... | reverse complement strand
AGGATTTTTTCCCCTTGCAGACCTACGTGCTGTATAAGCAGTTAAACGCTACTTGGTATGGCCCTCCGGGATCTAAAAACCACTCTTCAACCTGTGCGTTACTTATAAAACAATTGTAGCAAATTTCATCAAGAATAACTTTATCTAACGTAGGATTCAAATAAATATGTCTGCAATTAAGGCAACGTACAACCCTACCACTGTCACAACGTATACTTACAATACTAAACTGTCCACAGTTACAAATAGGACAGTTAATAATTGGTAATTGCGAATAGCTTATGGGTTTCATTTGAAGCCGGGTGAAGTAGGAGTAACGCCATTTGATTTATTAATTAACCATTTATATAAATCCTCCATATCCTTTGTAACCTCTTTCATCGTAGGTACTTCAGGAATACTCATTCTCAATCTCTCAAGTATATCTGGCTCTTTATAGATATTCTTAATTATCCTTAATAAATCGCTGGGATCTCCGGGCTTAAATAATAATCCCCCCTTACCCTCTTCGACTAACTCTGCGATACCACCTATTCTTGCTCCTAAAACTGGAGTATGGACTGCCCAAGATTCCAATAAAACAAGGGGGCCTGTCTCAAGCCAAATTGAAGGAATAATTAAAACATCTAACTGACCCAAAATCTGAAATTTGTCCTTTTCTTCTAAAATACCTAACCATTTTATTCTTTTTTCCCTGCGTGTCTGTCTAACAAGATTATTATAATATTTTCTATCACTATTATTTCCTCCGGGCAAACCATAAATATACAGCCCTATCTGATAATGCCGGGGTAGTAATCTAAAGGCCTTTAATAACATATCAATTCCTTTTACCGGATGAATACGCCCCAGGTATCCTAAACGCAAGGCACTGCCTTTTTCTCTTTTTGTAACCGCAGGAATTTGACCGATTCCCTGTCGACACAAAGTAGTCTTTTTTTGCGGTATATCATTTTCTATTAAAAGGTCATAAACCCACTGACAAACTGCCACAAAATGGTCTATCATTTTAAATCCTTCTTCCCATCTTTTTATACGCTCACCTGTAAACCAGGGAAGCTGCAACCAGGTTGCAAAACGGCCATACATATTATTAGATACACTTCTGCCTGATAAATTGGTTATACTCTTAGGCAAATTTGCCCAAACCCAGGCAAAACAAAGAGGGACTCGGTATTTTGTCTGCATACATATCAGACATCTCTTATAATCAATTTTTCCATCGCAAGGCTTTTTACCAAGATAAAGCATATCGGAATGGCTACAAGTCATCATCGGTGTATGATAGGTAAGAATTATGGGTAATCCCATATCTTTTACTGCCTGCATCTGAATAATTACATCCGTGGGAGAGAAATGATGGAAATGGACCACATCAGGATGAACTCTTTTTAAATACTCTTTAAAAGTAGTATATATCTCTGGATATCTATCGGTATTAAAATACAGGTCTTTGGTCTTAAGTTTAAAGTTATTCTTTTGAATTACAAAAACAGGTACCCCCTCAAAACTATATTCTTTTTTCTTAATCAGGGGACCGTTATTCTGCGAGAATCCACTAACATAACTGATAAAGACCTGATTACCCTGCAATAGAAGTTCTTTGCTTAGATTGCGAACATAGACCTCTGTTCCTCCGACCGACTCAGGAAAATAATTACAGCTAATCTGAAGAACTTTTAATCCCATCTGATAAAAGTCTCGAACCTTTAATTCTCTCTTTCAATCGGTAAAATGCATAGCGTGGACATTGGAATATATAATTTCTTATAAGCATTCGTTTTAATTTTGCTCCTTCGGGCTCTTTTATCTTCTTTATGGCGTTCAAATTTACCCGGCCGCCCCTGGTTAAAAGACCATTTAATACATTGGGCCAAGGGCAATCCGTTATATAACGATCGTCGGTAACAATTCTTTCAAACGACCAACAATCATAGATGCTATTTCTTAAAGCATATTCGCATGTTTCCAGAAGATGATTGAACTTCCATATGCTTGGCTGGAGTTGGTTATAATAACGAAAGGCCTTGGGAGTCTTGTAAAGGACGTGATTACCAATCTGTACTTCCTCTAGTTTACTTCGATCAAAATCATAAGTTACAAATGAGACACAATTAATCTGATCTTTTAAGACTGTTTCTTGAATTTCTGATAAGTTTTCTACAGAACAAGGCCATAAAGGATAAAGATCTTCTAAAATAAGATAAACATATCCAATCTCAGGAAATGCTTTTTTTAAATGCCTTAATCCTTGAGTTAATATTGACACCCAACTACTCGAATCTATGCAGATTTTATGGTCGAATTTTATGCGCCGACCATTGTCGGTGATGAACCATATTGGAGGATGACCAGGCCACATAGAGTCTATTAAACCAACCAATAAATCACAATACTTCTCATACCGTGAATGTGTCGGAGTAACGATGATAACATGGTTATTCTTTCTTTTCAAAAACATTATCTTAGTAAATAACTATAACTTATATGGAGTGTGCGCATATGAGATTATTAATCGGGTAACCCCTATTTAATATTAAAAAGGTTTTTCAACCGGGGCATTAATCTTCGTTTAAAATAGTATGCAGCCATCCATATTTTATTGTTTAATAAATAACACGATTTAATAGCATTGATGCGAGGCTGAAGTAATTCAAAAATTCTTTTTTTTCGCAACCGACCGTCTTCCTCAAGACTATAAGGCGCATCTAACCGCATAAATGTTCTTAGCCACCAACTGGTTAAACTTAAATTGATATCATAATCTTTATTTTTTATCCACCTGTCACTATGGGTGGTTCCATCGTGGTCCGCATGCACAATAAACATAAATTTACTGGCATCAATTAACGGAATCTTCTCTGCGCGAGCCTTAAATATAAGCCAATTGTCCCATGCAGTTCCTCCCATGGCAAAAGGAGGAATATTACGATAAAACCATTTTGGAAACAAAAATAGATCTGCACTTTGAGATACTGCGGGAGTCTTTTCGTTTTTGTGAACGAGGTTGCGAAGTTGGCCCTCCCAATCCAAGCCATAAAAGTCTATTTCATGCTCTATGGCCAAATTCCATACACCACAAAAAAGAACGAAGCGCTTCCATTGCTTACGGACAATATCAATTGCCTGTATTAAGCTCTGGGTTACTATAACATCTGAATTCACATAACAGATTAAATCATATTTTGCTAATCTCTGAGCCTTTTCAAACAAATCATTAATAAGCTGACCGCCAAATTTACTACGGGCTACCCCTGGTACATGGATTAAACCTAATTCATGACAAATCTCAGCGGTTCCTTCCTCATCTCCCAATAAAATAATTTCTGGTTTAGGAGATAGAAGTGTCCAGCTGATAATAGCGTTACGCTGGATAACAGCAAATTGACCTTTGAAATGCCTTAGGCAAGCAAATATAGTAATCATAAGCATTTTCCTTATTTAAAGGCCTAACATTACTTTTGCGTTTTACGCTCATAGATGTGCTGCGCGCATCAGAACGAATGTTGCTAAAACTAAAAGATACGGAAACCTGGTTTGCCTACCGGTGAAATTTTTAACGGACAGCAATATATTAGACTCATAATACATCATTTAGCAGGAATATCTGTACATTGAAATAATAGTTGGTTTATTGCTTTTTTGACATCCTCCACTGTAATCTGTAAAATACAATGGCTTTCAGAACTTAAGCATTCTCCTGCGCAAGGAGGAAGTGGTCTTTCAGGATTAACCACGATATGTCTTACCTTCCACGGCGCAAAACGCAAAGGAGAATACATAAATTCTTGACTATTTTTAGGCCAGCAGGATATTTCTATAACCGGCACCCTCATCGCAGCTGCCATATGAATAAGGCCGGCGTCATTACCAATATAAAGTTTACAGTATTTTAAAAGGGAGGCTGCCTGGCGTAAGGTTGTTTTGCCTATAATATTTATTATCCTTTTTAACGCGCTATCTTCTAAATTTCTCTCTACATATCTACCCAGATGGGCTTCGTTTGTATTTCCAAAAAGCATTAATTTACAATCTATTTTTTCCAAAAGCCACTGGATTAAATTTAAATAATTCTCCACTGGCCATATCTTTCTCAATGATGGCGCGCCCAGTCCCATCCCTATCAGAAAATAATTATTGTCTATATTATTATTTTCTATAATTGATTTTGCAAAGGATACATCATCTTCATCCAACCATAATTCCAGACTATCATCTTCAATCTTTCCTCCTATAAAATCAATTATTTCTAAACCATGCTCTAATTCGCATTTAAGTGTTTTATCTAATTTTAGATGCGTAAATAACTTATCGCAACCTTTATTTAATCTTTGTTTAATCGAGTTTACATTTTCAGAATAGGCGACTCTTTTTGCTGCTCCGCTAAAATATGCAACTAAAGAATCATTATAAAAATCGCATCCCCAGCGCGGCAGAATTGCCAAATCAAACTTTTTCTTCCAAAGATGCAAAAAAGCAAGTTTTAAAGCTTCTAGATGGGTTATTAACTTTCCAAAGCTAACCGCTATCCGTAAACCGAAAGTTAATACCTCGTTAACATAGGGACATGTCTCTACCAGATTGTAAACTCGGGGGTCAACTATCAAGGTGATATTGGCATAAGGAATATTTCTGCGTAATTCTCTCAAAAAAGGCGTGGTCAATACCATATCGCCGATATCATCCAGTCTTACCACCAATACATGCTTGGCTTGGGAAAGTTGAATTTCTTTTCCTTTGCGGCGTAACCCCATAAGCCAGAAAAATGGCTCGCCTAAGTAGTAAGTTACTGAATAGGAGGTAACCCATTTGATTATCTGTTTTCCAATAGATTTAATCTTGTTAAGGATAATATTGATTATCATACATTACAGAATAACCAAAAACCAAACTTTTTAAAATGTATCCTAAATTATGGTAGCCTTGAAGCAAAATAGAACGAATGGCCTCTAGTTGGGGGCTCTCTTCTGTCCAAGGCCAGCTAGTTTTACCTCTCGGCAAAGGCGGTAAATCTTTTAAAGTAGGACAACGCATTATTATCACTCTGTGTTAAAAGTTAACCATAAAACTCTGATATATTTCCCATCAAGACATGTTCAACATAAACGCGCCAAATTTATTTAACCATATTATTACGCGAATCTCCTTTATTTTGTACGATTAGGATATCCGCGCTTTACCGTATTCTTAAATATAACGATTTCAACCTACTAAGAATTCCATACAAAAAATAGCTTCTGGTAATTCTTTTTAAAGATTTATGAAGAACAAAAAAACTGATTCTATTTATTATAAAGTTTGTCAATAATGTTAACCTCTGATTCAAAAAACTATAAAAAGCGATAAAAAAATCCGAAAGTAAAAATCTAGGCATAAACCCAATCCTAAAGCTATTAGCATCTCCCGCCATAAGCAATAATATAAAATGGAAAATCTTATGTTGAATATTTTCATTTTTAAGAATTGAATATCCGATAGTAGATTCCGAGTGTTTGATCCGCCTGTTTACATCTATCCCGGCCCTAAGCGCTTGTTCGTACAGTTTGGTCCCTGGATAAAAGGCAAGATTATTGTTGTAAATAAAAAAGGGGTGTGGAAATTTCTTTATTAGCCTGATAGTATCAATAAAGTCTGCCTCTTTTTCAAAAGGATTCATTCCGATAAAATCGTAGCAAATCTTTATATAAGAATATTTATGAAGAGTTTGAGCTATTTCCATAATTCTTTCATTAGATATATTACGTTCATAAATATTGTAATTTGTATTTTCGCTGCCACTCTGAATTCCCATAATCATCTTATTCATACCCGCATCAATCAGAAGCTTCAATTTATCTTCACTGAATGTCCACGGAGAAACGAGGACAAAAAAGGGTTTATTGATTCTCTTTTCGTACCTTTGAGAAAAATCTGCGATTTCTTCAAGCTCCTTGATAAAGAAAGTATCATCTTCAATCCAGAAACCTTTTACCTGCGGATAAATTTTGCATACTTCTTTTAAGTGATTAATGAGATGGTTAACTGAATAATGCCGAACTTGCTTTCTCCATGGAAACTCATCTTTAATTTTTTGATTAGAACAATAAGTACAGTGATGAGGACATCCTCTGGAACCTAAAACAACAAAATCGTCAAATAGTATATGTCCTTGAACGGGTTTCATCGGAACTAACTGCTCACCTTCAAGAATGAACTGATGAGATAGATCATAATCGGGAAATGGATAGCCATCTAAATCTCGCTTCAAGGGGCAACTTGGATTTCTAATAATATTGCTATCGCGTTTAATCCATAGGCCAGGAATGTCACAGTATGGCATATTATTAATCAGACGATTCGCCAGCTCTACTATTAAGTCTTCGCCTTCGCCATGGCAAACTAGGTTGAAATTATTAAGGAGGCTTTCCGAATCAAGCGAAGCATGAATTCCACCTATCATAATTGGAGCTAATATTTTTTTCTCAATTGCCTGTTTAACCTCTATTGCCTTCTGTACTCCATGGGTCATACACGAAATACCAACTAAACAGGCATATTTACAAATCTCCTCAAGATCATCCCAATGGAAATTATTATAATTTTCTGCAGAAGTCGGCATAAGAACAACTGCGGTATCAAATCCTCCCTTAATAAGACATGATGAAAGCGTTTTAACCCCCATACCCACGATGGCTTCATCGGTAGAGATTAGGACAATTCTTGGTTCTGCCATCTTATTGTTTTAACTATTTTTAATAGAGGATAATGGCTTTCTTACTGCAACCATTACATCTTCCACCGTAATCTGCAAAATACAATGGCTTTCAGAACTTAAGCATCCTCCTGCGCAAGGAGGAATAGATTTAATCTTGCTAAGAATAATATTAATTATCATACATTACAGAATAACCAAAAACCAAACTTTTTAAAATGTATCCTAAATTAGGATAACCTTGAAGTAGGACAGAACGGATGGTTTCTTCAATAAATTGAGCGTAATTATAATTAGGCGTGACAATGCTTATCTTTGGCCAAGGCCTACCGTCAGGCATTACATCGGGAAGCCGGACGCTCTCTTCGGTCCATGGCCAACCAGCTTTACCTCTTGGTGGTACTGGTAAATCTTTTAAATCCGGACAGCGCATCTTGAAAAAACCCAACCCTCTGTAAGCATTAAGGTTAAAATTGAATTGACGTTATCCTAGTGCTTCTTACCAAAATACCCGGGTGGTACGATACAACCTTGCATTGAAAGTAGCCTGTGGTATTATCCTTGAACTTCCCAATACTTGTTATGGATATAGCGATAGATATGTTTTATTGACAAAGGGGTAATTTTTGCCAAAGGCATTTTAATTTTTGGCCATAAGGTGAATCGCAGCAGTGTGCTTGAAAGATAGCTCCAATACTGTGGATTACCCAAAACTACTCGCAAGACCTGCCAAGGTATATATGAAAAGTGCGATGTTTGCCTAAAGCAAGAACGTACATCTCGGTAGGGAGGAGTTTCTAGTAATTTAATCATATTAAGCATAACCCTACGCTGCTCCGGCCATCGCCCATATCCAGATGAAAAGGAATCCTCTCGTATTCTAAAAATCATCAAAGGTTCTGGGATGTAGCATATTCCATATCTAAACGCAATTACTAAAACAACAAACAAATCGGAGGACCATTTTAACTCTGGGATGGAACCCCCCGCTTCTATAAGAGCAGCGCGTTTCATAATCACAGAACCAAAGGCAATTGGTGGATGAAAGTGCATCCGCATATATTTAACGAATTCACTAGGAGAAACATACCTCTGTTCATTAAAACGGGGTATCTTGCCTTCTGTCATCTCACCTGTATTCTCTATGAGTAAAAAACAATCCGTGGAACACAAACCTGCCTGCGGATAGCGTTCAAGTAAACTCATGGATTTTTCAAAAAAACCAGGCAAAACGTAATCATCTGCAGCAGCAGCGTAAATATATTCTCCTTTAGCAATTTGGAGCAGTTTTTTGCCATTTTCAACAGACCCTGCATTTCTTTCGTTCCTGAACAAATGCACAATTGAGTCCTGTTTAACAAACTTTTGAATAATTTCAACACTATTATCCGTAGAAGCGTCATCAATAATAATAACCTCTATTGGCCTATAAGATTGGCTTAAGATAGCTTCAAGGGCATTACCGATATAGTGCGCATGATTATAGTTACTCATTATCACGGATAAATTTGCCTTTTTCATTTTAAAATTCCATCTCAATCAATACTCGGCCTATGCTTTCTTTACCTATGGCGTCAATGGCCTGATTAATTTCTCCCAATCGATAAGTATGCGTAATGAGAATTTCAAGATTAAGTCTACCTGACAGATAAAGGTTTACATAGTAAGGGATGTCTTTATCAGGCCTGCTTTCTCCACCCCAGCTGCCTTTAATTCTCTTACCTTTTATTAAATCAAAGGGGTTCAAGTTAATAAGTTCTCCTTGCGCAAGGTTACCTGCCAGAACACATAAGCCACCATTATCTCGTACTGTCTGAAATGCGGTCTCCATAGCCTGGCGTACACCCGCGGCCTCAATAGCATAATCTACCCCTTGGCCTTCGGTAAATTCACTGATGCGTAGCAATGGGTCTTCTTTTTGCACATTCACGGTATGGGTTGCGCCTGCCTTACAGGCAATTTTAAGTTTCTCATCAAATTTATCAACCGCAATAATCACCTTTGCCTTTGCTAATTGAGCTTGCAATATCGCGCTTAAGCCTATTCCTCCCACACCAAATACTGCCACTGTGCTCCCACGCTTAACAGAAGCTGTATTCCTGATGATTCCTGCGCCGGTTAAAACTGCACACCCCAAAAGCGCTGCTTGACGCAAGGGCATCTTTTGGGGAATTTTCACCAGGCGGTTTTCTGAAATAATAGCGTGCTCCATAAAAGTAGAGATGGCTCCTGAGTTAACATCTGTTCCATTGTTTCTCTTATAAATTGTCGAGGGAACGTCTCTGCCGCTTGCCTTAATCCAGGTAAGCACTACATGGTCACCTGCCTTAACTTTTTTTACCCCCGGTCCGACTCCCTGCACAATACCTGAGCCTTCATGGCCGAGTGTATGAGGTAAATATTTATCCTCGCCCTTTAACCCCTGCACTTCATTTAATTGGGAGCGGCACAGGCCACTATATGCAACCTTTACCAGCACCTGCCCTGTCTTAAGTCTTGGCAGAATAAGCTCTTCAACTGACAGAGGTTTATTGATTTGCACAAGAATTGCGGCTTTAGTCTTCATCTTTGGACAACTATATCAGGATACAACATTTACCCCTAATTTACGCCGGGTATCTTTACGCCACTGTCCAAGTTCTTGCAGGTTAATACCTTGAATTCTGGCAATGGCTGCTTTTCTTTCAGCTGACCTAAAATTTATCCTATCCCATTCAAAGGCGCGTAATATCTGTAATTCTTGCGGCGTAAATTCTTCAGTAGATATAACGCCCCGGGTATAACCTACCTCGCTAATATTTTTAAAGTAATCTCTTGGCAGATACCCCTCTTTAATACATATCTCCATCAACTCTGTATTAGGCAATGGTGTGGCGATATGGAAATTAATCAAATCTACCTCTAATTTTTCCGCGAAACTAAAAGTGTCTCTTATCTGCTCCCACGTTTCATCAGGAAACCCTATCACAAAATTAACAATTACTTCAAAACCTTTCTTCTTCAGTATTGCCAAAATTCCCGGTATTTTTTTAAGGTCTATGGGTTTTTTAATTATATTATCCAGCACATACTGATTCCCTGATTCTATCGAGATAGTATGCTGGTAACATCCGCTTTCTTTCATTAGCCCGAGCAATTCTTCGTCAAGCGCAAAAACCATAAGGTTGCCGCATTTCCAACAAAGGTCATATTTACGTTCTATTAGACCTTTCATAATATCTATGACACGTTCACGGCTGAAGAGGAAATGGTCATCCATAAAAATCACTTCTCTTATGCCCTGTCTATACAAATGGTTGATTTCTTTCAGTACATTTTCAGCGCTCCTCATCCGGACTTTTCTGCCGCTAATCCTTGGCCCAGAACAAAAAATACAACTATAGGGGCATCCTCTTGAGGTTATCGTCACGGCATAAGGATATCTTCTTGCACATCCTCCCTGTGCATATTTAAACTGTTGATGGGCATAATCCATTACATTAAGATTTCCATAATCAGCAAACGACACAGAATCTAAATCTTCAATATAGGAATCTGGCATTACTATTCTCGCCTGATTATTTTCATAATAGGCTAATCCTTTAATATAGCAGAGATCTGGCTTGGGTTTATTCAGCTCATTTAAAAGCTGCAGAAAAGTTATTTCCCCTTCTCCAATTACCCAATAATCTATATTTCTATCCTTCAGCGCAATATCGAGCGCTGCCGTTGGTAATATACCGCCTTGCACTATTATGGCATTAGGCAAAGCCTCCCTCACCAAGTCTGCCATATGTTGAATGTTCTTTATATATTCAACTGAGTTACTACTTATACCCACAACATCCGGGTTAGACTTCTTAAGCGCCTCTATAACCTCATCATCATTGAGATTTTTGAAATTAGGGTCAAAGAGTTCGGTTTCATAACTATCTTTTATACAAGCATTGATAATTCCTAAAGAATACGGATACATTTTCCAGGTCCGCTTGTTAAACCAGGCATAATTTGGCTGCGTCAATAAAACCTTATTTATCATCCGCAATAAACCAGTAATAATCTCCTTTGTATCCTACTTCTTTAAATAATTTCTTCCACTCATCAACATGCATATAAGTCAAGGCCGTGAGATTCCATTTCAGAAGACGCTCGTGTTCTTCTTCAGTGCGCCATGCATCTACCGTAATGAAGGCGTGTTTGCGCGCAACCCGCTGAATCTCTACTAACGCCTGAATGCATTCTTTTAATGCTAAGTTATGTATAGTATTTATAGAAATCACCAGGTCAAAAGATTTATCCTCGAAAGGCAGTTCTTTGGCGTTTCCGACACATAAAAACGGCTTAACCGTTTCAATGGCATTTTCAATCGCATACTCTGAAATATCAATCCCACTAACAGTAAGACCTGGCATTAATTCCTTAAAATCATGAAGCATAAATCCTTTAGCACAACCCACATCCAGAACACTTGCGTTAGCGGCCTGACAATAGTAGTCTCTAAAACGCTTAACGGTCTCCTGCCAAAAGCGGGGATGATAATAGTAACCACCATAACCAAATAGCCGGTCGCCATCAAAATACTCTTTACCAAACTGACGTGCCACTTTTCGGTGCTTTTCAGTAACTAGATTACCTCGTTCCTCAATCGGACGCCTTGAGCGAGGATACAAATCCATTAAATTGATTTCAGCCATACGTCTTACCCCCAGGGTTTAATCACCATATTCTCAAGAAATTCCTTGCGCTCTAAATAGGGATACATATCTTCTAAGGGCCGGGGTGCATATGTCCCGTCTGCCTTTTTATCAAACCCTTGTCGTGGTATTACCTGTTGATCTCTCGCTATCATTACCTCACATAATACCGGGCCTGATTGTCTAAGAGTCCATTGAATTTTTTTCTGAAGCTGCCGATGACTATTAATCCGGACGCATTTAATCCCATATGCAGAAGCCACCTTTTGGAAATCAGGCAGACTCAGTCCACCTTTAACATCCGAACCTACATAGTTACTCTGCAGGAAACCATCCTGGGTATGACGGATTGCCAGATAGCCACCATTGTTAAAGACAAATATCTTTATCGGAAGTTTATGGTGAACAATCGTCTGCAGCTCCTGAATATTTAGCTGCAGACTTCCATCTCCACACAGACAAATGATACGTCTGCCACCGCTGCCAAAATATGCCCCAATACTCTGCGGTAATCCTGAGCCCATCGCAGTCAACCCAGTATCTATCATTAATCTTTGCCCCTCCTTGACCTTAAATGACTGGAAAGTAATCTGAGCACCTGTGCCTCCTCCGTCCAAGACAATAATATCATCGTTTTCCAATACATCTGATAAAAGATCCATAAATACATACGGGTTTACGTCCTTTTTCTGGTTCATCCAATGTCGAGGCACCGCATTGTAACATTTGTAGTGTGCACACCTTTTAAGCCAGAGACTAATATCCCTACATTTATTAATTTCAGCCTGCCTCAACATCTCTTGTAAAAACTCTTTGGCATCGCAAGCTATGGGAAGGTCTACATGGACGTTGAGATGCTGCAATTCTATTTTATCCACATCAACCACTATCTTCTTGGCTTCTCGGGCAAAGGCATTGAACAGGGTCCCGGTCAAAGGGATACTAAGATGTGAACCAATACATATCAGAAGATCGCAATTCTGAATAGCCAGATTTGCGCCACGCTGTCCAAATATGCCAGGTCGTCCCAGATATAATTCATTAGAGGTTTGTATAATATCACTAACGTTCCAGGTTGCAAGAAAAGGAATGCCAAGTGTTTTAATAAGTTGAATAAATTCCTTTTCAGCCCCAGCCAGTCTAATACCAAAACCAGCCAGTATAACCGGCCGTTCTGCCCCAGCTATAAACTCAAAACATTTATGGACATCTTCTTTAATAGAATTAAAAGGCGATAAATCTCTTTTTTCTTCTAAAGAACTAAAAGATGCAAGTGAATGCGGCTCTATGGATGCCCACTGTAAATCCAAAGGAAGGTCTATCCAGACAGGTCCGGGTCTTTCTGCGCGTGCAATGGATATAGCCTTCTGAAAATGATATTTAATCATACGCGGGTCATCTATCATAATTGCATACTTAGTAATAGAATCCACTACTGAGATAATGTCAAGCTCCTGCGGCCCTCGTTGTCTTATATTTTTTCCCCGTGAAGTATGTGCAAGTCTGGTTTGGCCAGAAATAAACAGGCAGGGTATTGATTCTATCCATGCCTCAGCTACACCTGTAATGGCATTTGTGCCTCCGGGACCGGTAGTTACAATAGCAACCCCTACATTACCACTGGTCCTGGCATAAGCCACAGCAGCGAAAGCTGCGGATTGCTCGTGATGCGTAAAAATAGGCTTCATCTGGGGGATTTTTGATATGGAATCAAATAAATGAACTACCGCTCCTCCTGTTAAACCAAAAACATGCCTAATCCCATGTTCTGATAAAAAACTCGCTACATAATCTGTAAGTTTCATTTTTTGTCTTTTAGCCCTGCAGCAACTGACCAGAGATAATGACACATGGGTGCATAACCGGTATGCAAAACCTCGTCATTCATACCAAACATAAATACATTCTCAAAATACCTCTCCATCAGTTCCCGTAAAGATTGCATACTTTTTAAATTTATGTGCTGAACAGCACTGCAGGGGCTGGCGTATTTTTTTGCAGTTATATTGGGAGTGCCAGTGATAAACACGCCGTTATGAGGCAAACAGTTCACAACATTTTTGAGGAGTCTGGTTTCTTTTCTCGGATTAATGTGTTCAAGAAAATCAATAGAAAAGGCAGCATCAACTTTAATATTAAGTTCTTCTTCAGTAGGATCGCATTGAATCAAGGTGACATTTTTTATGTATTTAAAGAGGCGTCGTCGTATGCTTTCCAGCGACCTTTTCTCCCAATCAACACAATAAACATGTTTAGCCACCTGCGCAATTATGGATAAGCCAATTCCATCCCCGCATCCAAGCTCTAAAACGGTGTTTTTGCCTTCTAACATCTTAGCGCAAAATTTGTAGCGCGTTAATACAAATGCCAAGTGTTTAGGGTCATGTGTAAGGCTATAGGATGATGGGGCGCCTAATAGAATCTCTTCATGCCCAAAATGAATCTTTGCAGCTTTTTTATATCGTTGTTTTTCGTTCATCATTTTTCTTACCCGCCTTGTCTTTCCAATCGTTACGAAATCTTCTTAATTTATACATATTACTGTCATTTAACAATACCCGGGACAATTCTTCGCTACCCCAATAATCATGGACAACCGAGAAATTACGGCCACCTGCTACTGTCTTGCCCTGAGAGCTAAGCCAGCGGATACAACGATATATGTCATCCATACTTGTACCTTGCTGGCTCTTTAAGAAATTCAGCGTTTCATTATATTTTTCAGGAGAAACGTGGGGGTCGGAAAGTATGCGTTGATGCGCCTTAGTCTTAGTCCAACCCGGACCAATGATAAAAACATTCAAGTCAACATTTTCTACATACAGAAGCTCGCACATTTTAATAAGCATAATCTTTGATATTACTGCTGCAGAGAAATTCTTTACTGCATTATTTGTGCCCGGGCCTGCAAAGAATACCACATTGGCTACCACTTCAGTGTTTCTGAATGGGTAGATACTGTGCAATACCCGCAGTTGCTCAATAGCATTGATATGGATAGCCTGACTCCACTCATCGAAATTACTCGTAAAGAAACTAGTCAAGGGCGTAGGAATTGCAGCACAAGAAATAAAAGTTTCCCAAGGCAAACCAAGTGCAGCAAACTGCTTAATAGATGTCTCAATGGTTTGCTTGTCGCTAAGGTCGCAATAGAAAAGATGACAATCAGCCAAGCCAGAAAGTTCAGGCAAAAACTCCTTGGAACGGTATGTCCCTGCAACAATGTAGTTATCTTTAGAATACCTCTTTGCTAAAGCAATGCCAATATCGCTGGTTATGGCGCTTATAAACACCACATTCCTCTTGGAATCTAAGACATTCCCCATCTTGTTTATCTCCTTATTCTTATAATCACTGCCTCGTTGCTAATCTTTTCTCAAGCATGGCAATTCTATTTTCGTCTTCGGCCTTTACCCTGGAATAATACCTCCTTTTACTCTTCAACCAGAACAGTTCAAACTCAATCGCCCTCAGTATAGCATCAACACCATACTTAACGGAATCCGCACGAAACACAACCTTTCTCGTTTCAAACTTATCCAAAATCCCCATCTCATTAAGACGCTGGATTGAATTGAGAGAGTTAGTAGATATAGCTCCGCCAAGGCCTGTTTTTAGATTTCTTGCTTTGGCCTTCCTGAATACCGTCTCACAGATATTAAACACTTCTTCACTGTCAACATAATCCCTATCTTTATTCATGGAGCTTGTTAAATCTCTACGACCGACCGTAACACTGGCAATAAGATGTATATCAGGTAATGTAATCATTCTATCAAAATTTTCATATGCAGTTATCGTTTCAAGATTGAATGCGAATTCAATATCTTCGGCATTGTCTGAAGGGACAAAATTCTTAATCGTATGAAGATACTTAGACAAGGCAAACGGTGTTTCAGCCATCGGCGCTATTAAACCTTTTATGCCAATTACCAGGCCATTATAAATATCAGTGATAGCCTCTACGCCACCGATTTTTAAGATAATGGGAAGACCAACAGCGGTTGTAATGTCTTTAAGGCGCATCAGCTCTTCCATACGGCTACCCTCTGCCTCAAATTCAGCCTTTATTTCAAGTACGCCGTATTTTGATTTCAGGTCTTTCAATATCACAATCATTTCCCGCTCAAGGACATTCATGGTTATCTCCTGGTATAATCTTCACCCTAGATATCCTAGAGCGAATTGGTTAATAATGTGTTAAAATATTGTTATGTATAACCCGTGTTCTTTTTTAGCAGGGATGACAGCCCACAAATCTCCTTATGGTCCGCCAAAGAATTGTGTCGGAACCATTCAATAAAGACTGCTGCTTCTTGCTTATTTAACTGGAACCATTTATTTAGGATGATATGGGGTGGGGTTGACGCCTCTGCCACCATTTATATTCCAGGATATGGTATATGTTAAATAAAGCAAGAAGGTCTATCCCGACTATCTAAAAGAACAAACTTTCTAATCCTAAAAAGGAGGATTTATGTTTTATCTAGGTATTGATGTTGCAAGAGATACGCACCGCCTTGTGATGCTTGATGACAACGGTGAACGGGTATCAGGCGGTATCTCCTTCCAGAATAACACTGCTGATTTTGAAAAAGTATTAAGCAAGCTCAAAGAGCTGTCTATTAATCCTGATAACTCTATCTGTGGCCTTGAAGCCACCGGCAACAACTGGGAAAATCTTTATTGCTTCTTAACCAGCAATAATTTTAAAACTATCCTTCTAAATCCACATCAGACCAATAAATTCCGCGAAGCCCTTCGGAAAAAGGCCAAAACCGATGATATTGACGCCTTTGTTATTGCCGGACTGTTAAGATCCAATGAATTTGCTTCCAGCTATGTGCCGGAAGATAAAATTCAGACCTTAAGAGAATTAACCAAGCTCAGATACGAATTTATCAAAGACCACAAAAATTACCAAAGGCAGGTACTGGCCCTGCTTAATATCATCTTCCCGGAATATAGACAGACTGCCTTAAAGAACCCTTTTACAATAGCCTCTACGGCTATCTTCAAAGCCTTCTCTACGGCAAAACATTTATCTATTGCCAAGCCTAAGCATATCGAGAAAATAGTCCGTTCCATAAAAGGCAATAACTTCAATGTCAAAGAGATTGAGAATTTAATCTCAATAGCAAAAACCTCAGTCTATTCAGGCCGCTGCCAGGAATCACGCGCCTTAACCCTTAACATACTGCTAACCCAGGTTGAAAACTTCGATAAATCTATTCAGCAGTTAGAAGAACAGGTTAATCTAATACTCTCTCCCACATCGAACGATGATATCAACAGCTTCCCGGGAAGCAATCTTTTAACTATACCTGACGTAGGGCCTAAAACATTAGCCGCGATACTGTCCTGTGTAGGAGAATCAGGCCAGGCATTTTCCTCCGGTATAAAACTTATCGGTCATATCGGATTCTTCCCGCAAATTTACGAATCCGGTGAAACCAAACGGGCTAATAAACTATCTACCAAAGGCCCGGCTTATTTAAGACACGCTCTTTACATCGCATCCGTCGCTTGCATTAAACACAATCTACAGTTACGCAAACTTTATCACGACAAATTATCTCAAGGCAAAAAACCCAAACAGGCGCTTATTTGCGTGGCTAAAAAATTAGCCCATTTATGCCTAAGCATGCTTCACAGCGGACAAGACTATAACCCTGCCCGGGTATTTAGTTACGCATAGTTTTAAAAGAACAATTGCCTGCCTGACCGGTAGGCAGGCTCTTTGAAAATCTATTAAAATTTATCTTTACTCCTTATAGGATGTCTTTTGTTTAAACGCTACTAACCTTTAACATAATTTACTAAAAAGAATGTTTTTGAGATCATCGAGTGCGTTGGCGAATTCAGTTTCTGTAACATCGGAAATTTTGAAAAACCAGAATTTCTCATCTGGAATAATAACTGTAAGATTCTCTCCAGTGCGCTTTTTATCGGCTCTCATGCAATCTAAAAGTTTCTCATAGTCAAAATGTTCTTTTCGTAGTTCCAAGGGAATATTCTTAAGATTAAGCTGGCTTGTTACTTGCCTAAAAACTCCCTCTTTAAGCATGCCTCGCCTTAAAGATAAGGAATTAGCAAAAATCATCCCAATATTCACTGCGATTCCGTGAGGTATATAATAACCCGAAGTAGTTTCAAGTGCGTGTCCAAAACAGTGACCATAATTCAAGAGATTTCTGCTGCCATGATCGAACTCGTCATCTAACATATAGCTTATTTTAACTTGGAGGTTATCCCGAATTAACTCTAAAATAAAATCGTAATCTAATTTTGCGCGGCCCACGAAATCAATAATTTTGTTGATGTCCCTAGGACAATCTTGCTTCATAAGCTGAAGTTTTATTACCTCTCCCATTCCACTGTAAAAGTCATTTTTAGTGAGTGTCTTAAGAAATTTTGTATTAATATATATCTCAGCGGGAGGATAAAAGGTGCCAATCAAATTCTTAAAAGTCTTGTAGTTCAGGGCTGTCTTACCGCCTATACAGCTGTCGGTTTGCGCAAGAAAAGTGGTGGGTACAAAAATCCAACGCATACCACGATATAAGGTTGAGGCTATAAATCCTGTTACATCCTGGGTAATACCACCGCCAATACAGATGATTACCGTGTTTCTCTTTGCAGACAATTGAATTAGATAGTCGTATATCTCAGAAATTTTTTTAAGACTTTTATTTTCCTCTATAGCATCAAAGAGATATACATTGTCCATCTTGAAATTACTACTAATAATCTCCTTATAGAGATGGTAAACATTTCGATCCAAAATAACCGCGTGATTGGTTTCGTTCGACAGTTTCTTCAAGAAAGAGTAATCCTCTTGGAAAAATACATCGTAATCACAAATTTTCGATTTAATACGCAGAGAATTCACGCTAAGAACCCCCCATCTATTGTTAGTAACTGACCAGTAATATATGTATTTTCACTGGAAATAAGAAACTTTATAAACGCTGCAATTTCCTGAGGTTCTGCAAGCCGGCCAAGTGGAATTGTCCCTTTAATAATCTCCAATTCCTGTTGAGAAATATTTTTCCGGGTCAGCTCGGTATTCACATATCCAGGGCACACTGAATTTACCAGGATATTGTAAGGTCCAAGTTCATGCGCGAGTGCCTTTGTCAAACCATTGAGACCAAATTTTGTCATCGAATACAAAACTCTCAATTCTTTCGAACGAATCCCCCAAATAGAGCTGATATTAACAATATGACCATACCTTTGTGATTTCATATGGGGTACAACATGTCTGATAATCCGCAGTGGAGCTTCTAGATTCACTGAGGTCATCTGCCGCAGTGAATCCTCTTCGATTTCACCCACTGCCTTTAAAATATTAATACCCGCGTTATTAATCAGAATATCTACCCCAGGTATATTTCGTAAATACCGCTCTATCGATGCGACATTATCAAGATTCATCTCCTGGCGTGTTGGCGCCAGTATAGTATAGTGGCTGGTTTCTATTAACGCCTCGTAGATGGCCTTACCAATTCCCCTACTGGTTCCGGTTATAAGCACAGTCTTATGAGAATTCGCTTCCATGTCAAGCCTCCTAAGTATACCAATTCTCTTGCGTATCTACAAAACACACAGAGACAATCCTCTTTGATTTCGTCCTTCAACAGACTCAGGACTCATCTTTAATATTATTGAGGGCTCCCTTAGGGCAAGCCTCTCCAGAGATATACCGAGTTGACATCTAATAGACGTACGTTTTTTCTTTAATTGCGGTCTCTTCAAGAAAATCTTCCCACCCTGATTCTAATCCCAAAATTTTAATGCTCCTATCTGAAAAACCAAAGACCGTGCCGCTTACTGACAAAATGTCTCTATTTTTAATAAGTACCGCTCTCAGCTCTTCTCTTGTCCTTGTGAAAATCTTTTCCCAAAAATTATCACCCGTATAAATATTCACGTACGTAAAAGTATTCGCATCGTCCACTAAAATCTCAGCGGGATTTAAATTAATAGCCCAATCTAAAAATAAACTAAATTCATGGATAGTTAGCGGCGTGGTGAGGTATTTTAAAATCAATCTGACCTTTCTTCTCTTGGCAAGCTCTTCGCTAAATCGCACAGCCTTATTAACATCCATCCCCATAACGGTAGCGTATGTCAAAGGTTGGAACCCTACAAACGAAACATTTACACCGTAGAACAACTCTTCGACTTTATCAATCAGATTTAAGTTCATATTTCCATTAGTCGAGATAATAATTTGTAAATGCGGATAGATACTTCTTAATTTTTCAATCCACCCTAGAGTCTCCTTCTGGATTAACACTTCTCCCCCCTGTACTAAAATCTGTCTGGGGCTAAATTCGTTAATGATTTGTGTCAAGGAGTCATAATAATCGTATTCACCATGCCAAGAAGGTGCATTTACAGCGCACATTGCGCATTTGCCCTGACACAGTAGCGAGACTTCAATACTTATATAATCCACGGCGATCTTCTCTTCAGCTAATCCTTTTCTTAACTCAAAGCGTGCGCAAGAACAGGGATGATAAAAATTCCGGAGTGATTCAATTAAATTATCATCGCGGATATGTCCAATTTTCATATCCCTGCTACCCCATATCATACAACAGGGGAATATTTCTCCCTTGTGGGTAATAAAAAGTTCATAAAAATGACATACCCGCGGTTTTGGCTGCGTTAAGCCAATTTCCCTTTTTTTGTGTTTTTCAATAACCCTGTATGCCTTAAAGGCGACTCCGACAAAAATACCCTTCAGCAAGCTATGAAACTTCCTGACGATGGTATAGAGCTTTAAAAAACAGGTACTGAGTATATATTTGATCATCTTAAAACTAAAAAATCAGATCGCGCGCCTATTTCTTATGGATATATTCCAGGGGTTCTTTTTGAATCTGCTGCCAATTATCCTCAATCCAGCGAATAACCTCGCTTAAACCTTCACTAAGAGAAACCTGCGGTCTCCAATGAAATTCTTTTCTTGCCTTGCTAGAATCAATTATATAACAGGGATCCTGTCCGCGTCTTTCCTGCACTCTCTTAGTAGCCTTCTGAAAGGCAACATGCATCTTCTGGCAAATCATCTTCACTACATCCCTGACCACAACCCCTTGCTGAGGCGAGAGATGATAAATGTTACCAATTCTACCCCTCTCCATTGCTGATAATTCCCCACGCGAGACATCTCTTATATGGATATACGACTTAATTGCCTTACCGCCGCCGTGAAGTTCTATGATTTTTTTCCGCTTAATATAAATTACTGTCCGGGGAATAATTTTAAAGAGTTGCTGGTGCGCTCCGTAAACATTGGTAGAACGAATCATCACTAAAGGAAAATTATAGTTCTTATAGAAGGTGAATAGAGATAAATCTCCCGCGGCTTTGGAAGCGGCATAAGGAGTGCTGGGATTTAAGGGTGCATCCTCCTTAACTATTCCTTTGCAGGCCCCGTAGACCTCTGGAGAAGAAATATGTACGTAGCGTTTGATAAAAGTGCAGTCCTTTAAGGCATGTGCCAATTCCGTAATCGCTACCGCATTAGTCTGAAACCATTGCCCTGGATTTTCCCAGCTTGGCCCTACTTCACTCTGGGCAGCAAAATTAATTACATAGTCCGGTTTAAAATCGTTAATTAATCCCACAATACGCGATATATCTTTATTCAAATCCATTTGATAGAATCTAAAATCAGCATTTGTATGCCGCTTGTAAGGCAAAAATAAGGCACTTTTTTCTGGCGACCTACTCACTCCTATAATGGAATAGCCTCCTACTTCTAATAACAAGTCAATAAAATCGCTGCCAGAAAACGAATTACTGCCTATGACAACAACTCTCTTTTTATTTTGCATAATTGTCTTTTTTAAAAAGGTCCGCTAAATGTGGTATCCGGGACATCTAATGGAGTAGGGTAAACAATCCCCAATTCTTCTTCTGTTTTTTCATTAAACCCTAACATTTTTCTGGCGGCATTAATAATATCTATCGCTGTAGGATAAAATTTGTTGGCTAAAGCCGGGGTAGTCGGCGTGGGACAATCAGGAAGCGCTACAGAACAGGGAGGAGCCTTTAACAAAGCAAAACCTTTTTCCGCTACCCTACTTATAACTTCCGCGGCAAAACCGCATGCCTTCCATCCCATGTCAGCGACGATGAGTCGGCCTGTCTTACGCACGGATTCCAGAATTAAATCCTCATCCCATGGCTTCAGGGTCCGAACATCCACAATTTCTGCATTAATATTGTCTCTCGCTAATATTTCCGCAGCCCGTAACGCTTCTATGCTCATATAGGAAGTTGCTACAATGGTAACATCGCTGCCTTGCCGGGTTATTTTTGCCTTGCCAAGAGGCACCCGATAAATTCCCTCAGAAACATCACCGGTAAGATGATAAAGCCAACGATGCTCAATAAAAATCACTGGATTGTTATCTTCGATAGCGGAAATGAGTAATCCTTTGGCATCATAAGCCGTAGAAGGCATCACTACCTTCAGGCCTGGTATATGGGCAAACCAGGCTTGCAGGCTTTGGGAATGCTGTGGACCCTGTCCCCATCCCCGTCCTATAATCATCCGGATTACCAAAGGGATAGTCATCTTTCCGCCGAACATATAGTGCCAATTAGCTGCTTGATTGACAATCTGTTCTACGGCTAATAACGCAAAATCTAAGCGTTGATGGGTCATAATCGGCCGCATCCCTGCTAATGCAGAACCGATAGCGATTCCTGTCATCCCATTTTCTGATGCAGGCATATCTATGACGCGCTGGCTGCCATATTTCTCCTTAAGCCCCAAGGTGGTGCCAAAGACACCTTTTGGGTCAGGAACACCTAATCCCATAATATAAACCGCGGGGTCTTTGGCCATACATAAATCAATGGCTTCATTAATCGCTTGAAAAAAAATCAATTCTCGTGGCATAAATATTTTTCCCTTTGAACTTTACCTAAGCAAAAATATCTTTCAAAAGAAAATCTTCCGCTGGAAACGGGCTTTGCTTCGCAAATAAAACTGCCTCCTCTGACTCCTTATTTAACTTACTTGCCATATTTTCAATATCCTGACCGGTGATTAGCCCCTCTTTAAACATGTATTCTTTTAATCTTTCAACAGGACAACGCTTCTGCCATTCTTTAAGTTCATCCTCACTGCGACAACCAGAGGGATAATCATAAAGCGGGCCGCAATGTTCCCGCCAACGATAGGTCTTAAATTCTAAAAAGGTGGGGCCTTTGCCCTGCCTTGCCTTTTGCACAGCCTTACCCGCTAAGTTGAACACCTCAATAACATCATTGCCATCTCCCTGAAAACTATCTAAACCATAGCCTCTGGCCAAGCGAAAAATCTCCCTGCCTTGCGGCTGGCGCAAGGAAAGCGGAGTATTTACAGAATAAAAATTATTTTCGCAGACAAATACCACGGCTAAATTCTTAAGCACGGCGAAATTTAAGCTTTCATGAAATACGCCTTCCTCCACTCCTGCATCGCCAAAAAATACTACGGTTACCCGTTTCTCTTGCCGCATTTGGCACCCCAGAGCTACTCCCACGGCAATGGGAATAGTGCTGGCAACAATCGGCGTAGCGCCCAAGAAATTAACCGAGAGATCCACTAAATGCATGGAGCCACCTTTTCCTTGAGAACAACCCGTAACCTTCCCGTATAGTTCTGCCAGCATTGCCTTTAAATTTCCGCCTTTGGCCAGATAATGTCCGTGCGAACGGTGATTACTCAATACATAATCTTCCTTTGTAAGATGCGCGCATACGCCTACTGGAATCGCCTCTTGCCCAATACATAAGTGCACCGGACAGCGTATTTGTTGTTCCGGATACAACTGGGTAATCTTTTCTTCAACCATACGTATCCTTAGCATATGGTAATAAAGCGAAAAAATAGTATTTTTAGTTATCATAAATCGCCTATTTTAACTTTATTGCCTGCATTGTTTTAATATTATAATAACGGGCATCTGTAAGAGCATTGGGAATCTTGCCGGCTTTAAAGGCAGCTACCAAATCTCTTACTGCATCTTCGATTGTATGGCGAGGAATAAAGCTCAATTCACGCTTGATCTTTTCCGAAGATATGTGATACGAACGGTTGTCATCGGTAGGCCTTACCATTATCTCTAAATCTCTATCCACAATAGTGCGGACAATCTCTGCCAACTCAATAACTTTTTTGTTTTCGTATCCGGCATTAAAAATCTTTCCGTCAATTGCCGCATCTGGCCATTCTAAAGCCTTAACATACAAATCACACATATCCTCTATATGGATGTTGGGCCGCATCTGCTGTCCGCCATAGACAATAATTTTCTTATTATTCACCGCATGGTTGGTAAGGATATTTACCGTAAGGTCTAACCTCTGCCGGGGAGAATAACCGCAAGCAGTAGCTGGCCGTAATATTAAAACTGTAAACCCCGGCGCACGTTCTTTAAGCAATATCTCCTCGCATAAAACCTTATATTTAGAATAATCAGTTAACGGCTTAAGTGGCATATCCTCTGTTACATTCTCTGTGTCTTTGACACCATAGACACTGGAACTTGAGGCGAATATAAAACGACGTACCCCATTTTTCTTAGAAATATTCACTACCTCAAGAAAGGCATCATAGTTTATGGACCTGCCTAGTTGTGGATCAAGTTCAAAACTCGGGTCATTGGAAATACAGGCCAGATGAATCAGGACATCGCAACCCGGAATAACCTGTTCTAAAAGTGACTTATTACGAATATCGCCCTTAATTTGCTCTAAGTTTGGATCATTTTTTACTGCCCCTAAAACATCTTCTCCAAAAATATACAAATCCAGCACCTTGACATGGTATCCCTTCTTTAACAACTTAGTCACTAACACTGCACCCACATACCCAGCTCCGCCAGTGACTAAAATATTTTTTAACTTATGCATCTACAGTTTTGCCCTCATCCTGCCTCTACTTTGAAGAATGAGCTCAAGGAAACAATTACAAATAGAATGGTGGGTCACTTCCACCAGACCATAATTTGCTTGGGGCACATAGAAATTTAATTCTCCTAATTTACTCAAGGGGTTATTCATAGAAAATCCGGAAAGGGTAATTACTTTCATTTTCTTGCGCAGTGCCATTCTTGCTGCCTTTAGGATATTCTCAGATTTACCTGAACTACTAATAGCAATTAATATATCCCCTGCGGCACCAAAAAGCTCAATGGGTTTCTCAAATACATATTTATAGCCTAAGTCATTAGAGACACAGGTCAAAAGAGAAGCATCATTAAAGGTAATAGCCCTTATATGTGCGTTTTTGCAGAAATCTGCAGCCATGTGGCTGGATATAGCAGCACTGGCTCCGTTGCCAATAAAAATTAATTTTTTCCTAAAAGAAGATTGTTTCTGAATAATCTTAGCCGCATCAGCAACTCCCGCATAAAAATTAATGGATTTGCTTTGGGAGTCTTTTACCTCCACAGATTTAAACAACTTTTCGATCTGAAAGTAATAATTTTCAGCACGCTGTTTCATGGGTTTATCCTTTCCTTTAGCGCAATAAAGTATAAATAAACTCAAATAACTTCTGTGGCTCTACGGGTTCACGGTTGCAAACAATCTGCACCGCAATAGCACCTGCTGCATTTCCCACAAATGAAATGAGCTCCAAAGGCAAGCCCTTGGCAAAACAGGACGCAGCAAAACTAAAATAGGCATCCCCTGCCCCAATCCTGTCTACAACCCAAGAGGAAAAAGCGGGAGTTGAGTTTAATCTGCCATGACCATCAACACCTATGGAACCATTCTTACCGCGCGTGATAATTAAACAACGCGCATGCACACATTTGGCTAATATTTTGGCAATATCGTTTATTTCCCCAAACCTATCTTGACAGGCCAAACGTGCTTCTGACTCATCAATGCATGCAAAATCAATATTATGGTATTTGGTTACCATATTAAATCCTAAATTTGCACCGTTAGCCTGCACATTTACCGCTAAAACCTTGGCCTTTTTTTCTATAAGTTTAATCGATTCTTCGGTGATGAAACTATGTCCATAGTCACCGACCATAATCAAGTCAAATTTGGGAATTTGTTTATTGAGATAATCTAAAATTTGTTTTACTAATTTCTTGGGCATTTCATTATCATTAATGTAACATATCTCAAATAACTTCTGGTTCAAATATTGGTTGATGAATCGGCGTTTCACAATAGTAGCAGCGTCTTGCCGATAAAAAAACTTAGGTTTAATATTTTCCTTAAGTTTCTTTAATATAAAATCCTTTTGAGGATTCTGGCTGCCCAATATAGTTACTAAATGCACATTGTCGCATATTCCGGCAACATGATTGGCTACAGCTAAAACTCCACCGGCAAAAGACTCATCAGAAAGATACTTGTTCACCACTAAGTGCTCCTTCACAGACTTTCCCAATGGCGCGCAATAGTGGTATTCGTCAATTATGGTATCACCTATAATGAGGACCTTTAATTTTTTAAGGCCTCCGAGCTGGGTGATAATATCTTGGGCAGTATATTTTTTCTGAAATTCTCTAAGATACTTCCTTGTTTCCTCTGGATAGACATCAAGAAATTGGTTTATGATGTTTGTAGAGCTAAAAACCTCTCCTGGTGTATAATGAATTTTGCAACCGGCAACATTAAAGGCCTCTTCCTCCTGCTTGATTTTTCGCATTGTCTCTTGGTCTCTTTCTTTATAATCTTGGCCACGTGCAAATACATCGGGTTTTAAAAACTTCACACATTGTAAAGGAATAGAATCATCCACGCAAGATACATAATCCACACACCCTATTGAAACTACATTTCTCACTCTTAAGTCTTCGCCAAATATAGGATAACCCGGGCCTTTGCGCACATCTTTATCCTTTATTACCGTAACTATCAAAACATCTCCCAGCCTCTTAGCAGACTCAATATGCCTGATAATGCCAGGGTGAATAATATCAAAGACACCATGACATTGCACAACCTTTCTGCCCTTTTTCTTTTGCTGAGCAACAATCTGGCATAGTTCTTTAAATGTCTTAATTTTATTTTCCGCGTTCATTTTTCTCCTTATTTTCTTTGAAACGCAAAGTATTTCTTTAATAACTTTGTGGAAGAAAAAACAATCTCATGTGTAAACTTTATGCGACACCCGATTGCTTTTACCACTTTTAGCTCTTTTTGTAACTTTCCTGTTTTATCTTTTTCACCCTCAAATTCCTGGCCTTTAACATAAATATGGGGTCTTATTCTCTTGAGAGTCTCTTCAGCTGTTGGCCACTTATTGATACTGGCAAAATCCACGCATTCTAACGCTGCTACCAAGCTTACCCTTAAGTTTTGATTAAAGACGGGTCTACCCGGTCCTTTGTCTACGTATTTATCAGGCGTTACCGTTACCACCAGAACATCTCCCATTTTCTTGGCTGCCTGGAAGTGTTTAATATGGCCGGGATGCATCAGGTCAAAACAACCATGGCATAAAATAATTCTTTTACCAGCGCGTTTTAGATTCCTTAAATTTTTAACTAATGTATCAAATTTAACGACCTTTCCCAAAGGTAGCCTCCAATTTATTTATATGCACCCACAAATTCGGGATGGTTTGAGAGTGTTTGCCTCTGATATAAAAACTTTTTCCGCCACCGGCAATACTACGCACTAACATCGTCTTCCAGGGTCTAAAATAGTACGTAGGTTCATTACGCGAAGGTTCTTTTTTAATATTGTGCGGAAGTCGAACAAGATCAAAAACGACGCTGGTAAAATGCTTAATCTGTTTACCTTGATTGTGTGCAACGTTTCTGGCCATGCTTAAGGCCTTTAAAAAAACTTCTGGCCCCATTACCGCGCTACCGAAATTCAAAATCAGGCCGTTTTCTAAATTTTGGACCACAGAAACAAATTTTAGAAAATCATTATAAGAAAGAGCTCCTGTAGCTGCACCATCACAGTTGGGATGCTCGTGGATAATATCATAGCCTATACCTACATGCACTGTAATCGGTATGCCTAAACGATAACCCGCGGCTAAAATACTAATGGATTTATATGGCAGGTTAGAATGTTCTAAATAGCGCCCAACAGCCTCTCCCATACCTATCTCTTTGTCTTTTTTGTATGCCTCGTTGATGATATCGTTCAATTGGGCAGTTTCCTTCCATAAGCCAAATTGCCCCTCTTTGATGTAGTATGCCACATTCTCAGTTGTAGCACCAATCAAAGCAAATTCAAAATCATGGATAATGCCTGCGCCATTCATAGCGATACAGGAAATATACCCTCTCTTCATCAAATCAATCAGGTAATTCTGCACTCCTG
>Ga0315279_10002468_pt1 | contig 27710 bp, 21 predicted proteins | sample YL17G06_20_MG_FD_203694 | JGI IMG/M metagenome (GOLD analysis project Ga0315279, IMG submission 203694) | Sediment microbial communities from Yellowstone Lake, YNP, Wyoming, USA - YL17G06_20 | ecosystem: Environmental > Aquatic > Freshwater > Lake > Sediment | place: USA: Wyoming | collected... | reverse complement strand
GATTGAATTTGTTCTCCAAAAACCTGTAGCTTTCCTCTGCATAATTTGCCGCAATCTCGGCAATCTCTTTTTCCTCAGAGTAAAAATAAACGTTGAAATGATCGGTGGTCAAAACCTGCCACGCAAAATCTGTATATTGAACCTTATTCTTTCCGAAATAGTATTGCCCCCAGGCGGGAGCTGAAAACGAAAGAAAAAAAAGAGTTAGTAGTAAAAGTTTCAAGCTTCTGGATAAATCGAATAGCCCCGCCTTTATGGCGGGACGGAGGAAAAAATTCGTTTTGTCGGGGCGGGGTTTGAGCCCTTCAGGGCGAGCCTTCAGGACGAGCCCCCGTTCTTCCTCTGCGGTCAGACGAACGCTCGTCTGGGCGGACAGGGGTGCAACCCCTGTCCGAACATGTAGTAACCTAAAGAAATTGATAGGACTGATCTTAACCAAGCTCAAATTTCCAAATCCAGTTTTAAAAAATTGTAAAACTCTCTTATAATAAATTTAACTTCTTTCTTTAGATTTGTCAACCGACAGCTAAAACTTTAGCCTTTCTGAATTTTCAAAAGAAAAAGTTCGCAGGAGATAACGAAAGTAAAATATGATTGGGTTAGATGTTTATGCGTTCATACGAATTTTGTCAAGTGGTTGATTTCAGAGGAGTTTCCCCATTTTTTCGATCCCTACCCCGTCCATATGGACGGCTACCAACCGCCCTACCAACCACTTATAGTTACAAGAGACGTCAAGTTAAATAGTTAATGACCCTTAGTCAATACCAAATAGTCAATGACTAAGCTAAGTTCTGCTTTTTATCATTTTTAAGGTCTGCTCGGCTACCCCTGTTAGGGGATCCTTGGTGAGAAGAGCTCTGATTCGCCTTTTTTTTTGGCTTATGAACTTTTCAATCTCTTCAGCCAGGTTGGGGGTTGTGGTTTGGGGGGAGCTGGTCGAGCCAATCTTACCGAGGATATTTAGGGTGGTAATCTTGATCTCTTCCTTTTGCCGTCGGGACAAATCTTTTACCCCTGAATCTTCTTCGGATAAAAGTTTCAAAAGGAACCCCACGGCTTCTTCGCCGCTACCTTGGATCCTGAGGGCAATTGTGCCAATGGCGGTAAGTGCGGAAATCTTATCTTTTCGATTACGATGAAAGTGGTCGATCAGAGATTTTAAACATCGTCTGTCCCCGACTACACTCAAGGAGCCTATGGCGCTTTTTCGAACCTCCTCATCTTTGTCCTTCAAAAAGGTCAATAGCGCATCCACCGATCTCTCTTCCCCTATCTTTTCCAAAGCCTTGATGACTTCCAGCCGGACGCGTGGATCCGGATCGGAATTAAGTTTCACTAAGATCTCCACACTGGATGGATCCGGGATGCTTCCCAAAACATAAATGGCGTTACGCACTTTATACCAATGCTCATCTATCAGAAGCTGGGTTTCCTCTTCTCTTCCGAAGGCGTTTATGTTGGACAAAAGATAGCCTAAGGCGGCTATGGAGCTTTGTCCCAATTTGCTTAAGACCCTGAGTGAACTTATCCGGGTAGGTCTATGATCCACGGTAAAAATCTCCAAAAGCTTTTGCGCCACTTTGTCCTTATCCAAACATTCTAAGATCTCCTCGATGACCCTGGTATTCTGTAAAGCTCGAAGGTCTTTGAGTTGGTTTATTAAAATGGTAAGAGTGGACTCATCGGAGACTTCCTTCAAAAAGTCTTTGGCAACTTCTCTTACCTCTTCAGAATACGAAACCTCCCCGCTTGATCGGGCATTATATTCAGAGAGTATCTTTTTTGCCTCCTCAAATTCTTTCCTTTGCATCATTTCGGAGAAGATGATCTTGACCAGCTCGGTAGAGTCATTCAAGACATTGGCTGAAAGCATCTGATCTTTGATCTTATCATATAGCCGACTTTTTAGATATACGAATTCAACTTCCATCTTTCTCAAGATCAAACTGCTCAAAATCTCCTTTAATGCCACAACCGAAAGGCGTCTGGTTTCGCCATTTTCCGAATCCAGATTGGAAAGGAGCTTATCCATGGCATATAACCTGATTTTGGGTTCCTCGGAGTCGATCACCCTCGCAAGCAGGAACATGAATCGCTCAAAATCCACCTCTTTTTCCCCAAGTTTATCTGTCAATGCTATCAGCTCGTCCAAAACCGCCTGACTTTTCAGCCATTTCTCCTCAAATATCAAATCAAAATATTTCTCATCCAAGATGCGATGTGAAGAGAGTATCTTTTTGACCTGAGGCAAAAGCTTCTTTTTTTCCCTATCCTGTAAGAGTTTGTGCACCAAGTTAGCCACTTCGTTTACCACGGATTTTTTATCTTCACCTTCGGATTTTTTTAGGGTAGACTCGAGTCCGGAAGCCAAAAGGCTCAATACTTCATCATCCGTGAGATGTTTCACCTGCTTTTGAATCTCTTGGGTCAATTGATCTAAGTTTACTTCGGTGCCAAATTTCTCTATACAGCTTTCCTGTTTCACCGGTTTATTCAGGAGAATATCTTTAACCAGATCAGGATTTTCTTTTATGATTTTGGAGATTTGAGCCTTTAGGTCCGCCCCCTCCAGAACTTCCGCTTTCACCACCACTTCATCGTCTGAGACCAGCTCATATCTTAATTCATTGAATTGGATGGAACGGATTTCATTCTTACTGATAAATTCAATCAAGCTTCTCTTGCGTGCACTCTTTTCCAAAGGCTTGACAAAGAAGCTTAAGAACTTACTTAACTCTTCTTTGGTCAGGGTATTAAGAAAGGTCAAACTATTAATATTTTGCTCCTGAAATTCCTCTTTTAGTCTCTCCGGTAGAAGATCCTCCTTCACACTATCTCCATTTACAATGATTTTATCACCTACCTGGCTTATGGTCACGTGATCCGTATTCTCAAACATCTCCTGCAAAGTGAAGAAAGGTTTTTCAGCGGCTTTGATGGCGGCAGGATGTTCGGGAGGATACATCGCCAATCGTTTTATGGCGGCATCTATCTCCTTTAGGACATCGTTCCCAAAGTGCCGGGTGGTGGTCTTAATCTCTTCCATTAAATAGCCTTCTGAGTTCAAAATATCTGTTCTCTTGCCTTGTTTCGCAAACAAAGAGAACCATATCCGCGGTTTTATTAACCCCTTTCATTTATCATCGACAAAGTAAACCAAGCTCTTGAACAAAAATAGAAAAGTCGCAAAGCTTTGTCAAGTGGTTTATGGGAGGGCTCTGAAAAAGCCATTTTTGCGGGGCTGGGAGCCCCGCCTACGCGGGATTAGTTATTGTTATTCAATACCTGACCGCTTAGGGCGGGCTCTTAGCTCGCCGAATTCAGGCACTTTTCCAGAGACCTCTATCGGGGTGCGGTAGCCTTTGTAGGTCAAGTATCTCGTAGGTCATTTGACTCAAATGGGGTGCTTGACAAAAAAGGTTGCCTTAGTTCTGGCAGGAGTTGCACCCCTGTCCGTAACGAGGGTGGGGGTGCAACCCCCCCTAACTAAGTAGGGGCTATCAACGGATGAAACGAATTTATCGGATTAATCCGTTTCATCCGCTCTCTCCGTTGACTGTTTTTGCTTCCTCCCAGAGGGAATCTAAAAGGGGAAGCCCGGCTTTATGAAGTGAAATCTTTTTCTCTTTTAGACGCCTTTCCATATAATTGAATCTTTTCACGAATTTGTCTATGGTCCTTCTTAAGGCAAATTCGGGGTTGATCTTCAAATGCCGGCAAAGGTTGACCCAGGAAAATAGAATATCCCCCAATTCTTCCTCAATATTTCTTTTTTTCCCTTTCTTGTACGCCCGTTTTAATTCTTCAATCTCCTCTTCGATCTTCAAGAATATCTCGTCTGTCTTCTCCCAATCGAAGTCGAATCTGCCTACCTTTTCCTGCACCCTATATGCTTTCAATAATGCAGGCAAATGACGAGGAAGACCGGAAAGAACTGATTTATTTTTAGCCCTACTCCGGGTGAGTTTGATGTGTTCCCAGTTTCTTAGCACTTCTTCAGGAGCTATTTTCTTTTTTTCCTTGAACACGTGGGGATGCCTTTCAATCAGTTTCTGACCCAGACTTTCTATCACCTCATAAATATCGAATTTCTTTCTCTCTTTGGCTATCTGCGAATGGAAGATTATCTGCAGTAACAAATCCCCCAATTCTTCCTTTAACTTTTGGTCGTCTTTTGCCTCGATTTTGTCTAAAACCTCATAAGCCTCCTCGATCAAATAGGGCAAAAGAGATTTATGGGTCTGGGCTCTATCCCAGGGACATCCATCCTTGGATCTCAGCTTTGACATCAGTTTGATCAAATCGTTAAAATTATCTTTGGTTCTCTTTTTCATGGGATTGTCGATATTAACATAAATGTAATTATTTCTGATACCTTTCTGTCCCCTCACCCTACCCTCTCCCCGGAGGGGAGAGGGAAATGTATAAGGGGAATCAAATAATAGCTCAAAGATTCTAAGCTCAGAGCTAAAGGCAAATAGCAATATAACCTAAAAGGGACAAAGGTAAAACATTTTTTCTCTGTTGGGCTTGACAAAGTGATTTGTTTTTATTATGATTTAAAATAATATTAGGTAAAGGAGATCAAATATGAGCTTGAAGGATTTGCCCAAGCATTATAATCCTAAGTTGGTCGAAGATAAATGGTATGATTTCTGGATGAGGGGGGGATATTTTCATGCCGACGTGAAGTCCAAAAAGGAAGCTTACAGCGTAGTGATTCCTCCCCCCAACGTTACCGACATCCTCCATCTGGGGCACGCCTTAAACAATACCCTGCAGGATATTTTAGTCAGATGGAAAAGAATGCAGGGATATGAAGTAGAGTGGCTTCCCGGGGTGGATCATGCCGGAATTGCCACCCAAGTGATTTTGGAGAAGAAATTGGCAGAAGAAGGTAAATCCAGGCAGAAGATCGGAAGGGAGAGATTCGTTCAACTGGCTTGGGAATGGAAAAAGAGAAACGGGGAGGCGATCTTAAACCAGCTCAAGAAAATTGGATGTTCTTGCGATTGGGAGAGAACCAGATTTACCCTGGATGAGGGACTCTCCGAGGCGGTGTTAGAAGTTTTTGTTCATCTTTATAATAAGGGCTTAATATATAGGGGAAAACGCATTATCAACTGGTGCCCTCGCTGTCAGACCTCCCTTTCCGATGACGAGACCGAAAGGGAAGATAAAGAGGGGCGCCTCTGGTATATAAAATATAAACTGAAGGGATCGGATGATTTCATCAGCGTTGCCACTACCAGGCCGGAGACCATGTTGGGTGACACTGCGGTGGCGGTAAATCCCAAAGATCGCCGGTTTAAGAAGCTGGTGGGAAGATCCGCCATATTGCCCATCCTGGATCGGGAGTTGAAGATCGTGGCAGACGATTTCGTCGATCCAGAATTTGGCACCGGTATGGTGAAGGTTACCCCAGCCCATGATCCCAACGACTTTGAGATCGGGAATCGACATAATTTGGAGAAAATAAACATCCTTAATCCTGACGGGACCTTAAATGAGAACGCGGGGAAATTTGCCGGAATGGACAGATATGTGGCTAGAGAAGCATTGGTGGCTGAGCTTAAGAAAAAGAAGCTTCTGGAAAAGGTTGAGCCTTACCATCTGGCTTTAAATCTCTGCTACCGGTGTGGCTCGGAGATCGAGCCCTATCTTTCGGAGCAGTGGTTCGTGAAAATGGAGCCCTTAGCTAAACCAGCCATCGAGGCAGTTAAGAGCGGTAAGGTAAGATTCTATCCGGAACATTGGGCTAAAGTCTATCTGCACTGGATGGAAAATATCCGCGACTGGTGTATATCCCGACAGCTCTGGTGGGGACACCGGATTCCGGTTTGGTATTGTTTGGATTGCGGAGAAATCACAGTTTCAAAGACCACACCGACTGAATGTCACAAATGTAAAAGCAAAAACCTAAAACAGGACGAAGATGTTTTGGACACCTGGTTTTCCTCCTGGCTTTGGCCCTTCTCCACCTTCGGCTGGCCTAAAAAGACGGAGGAGCTAAAAAGATTTTACCCTACCAGAGCACTTTTCACCGCCTCTGAAATTATCTTTTTATGGGTTGCTCGCATGGTCATGGCGGGATTGGAGTTCATGGGGGAGGTGCCCTTCTTTGACGTTTACATTCACGGGACGGTGAGAGATGCCGACGGAATCAAGATGAGCAAGTCCTTGGGCAATGGGATCGATCCTTTGGAGATAATAAAAGATTACGGTGCAGACGCTTTGAGGACCAGTATGATACTGGTCACCCCGGAAGGACAGGATCCCTGCATCTCCTTTAACACCTTCGAGCTGGGGCGTAACTTCGCCAACAAGCTATGGAATGCCTCAAAGTTCGTGACAGCTAATCTAAAAGATGATTATTCGCCCAGCGCCGGGATAAAAACAGGCTCAATCGACTTGAAGTTAGAGGATATCTGGATTTTGAGCAGGTTGAACCGGACGGTGGAAGAGGTTACCAACCTCATGGGGAACTATAGGTTCAACAGTGCGGTCAAAACGCTATATGATTTTGTGTGGCACGATTTTTGTGATTGGTACGTAGAGATGGTAAAATCCCGCTTCAGCTTGCCGGAGAAAGATAAAGACAGGACTTCCGCCCAAGAGGTGACACACCTGGTCTTAAATCATATCTTAAAACTTCTGCATCCTTTTGCCCCATTCATCACCGAGGAGATATGGCATCATCTGTATAAGATAAAAGCTTCCGAGTTTGATCATGCATTAATCCAATCAGGATGGCCTGAAGTTAAAAAAGAACTTATCAATTTGGGCTTGGAAAACACCATGGAGAGGGTGCAGGAGGTGGTCTATTCCATAAGAAACATAAGATCGGAGATGAACGTCCCTCCTAGCAAAAAGGCAAATGTGGTGGTTAAGGTGGACAATAAGGAACTATCAAATATATTGGAGGATAATAGAGGTCATATCATAAATTTGGGCAAAGTGGAGAATCTTAAGATAGGAATGAGGATAAAGAAACCCGAACATGCGGCCAGCGCGGTGATAAAAGATGCGGAAATTTTTATACCGCTTTCGGGCTTAATCGACTTAGAACAAGAGCGGTTCCGATTGGAAAAGGAGCTTTCCAAAGTAACCGCATTTTTGGATAAGACCAACAAGAAGCTCTCCAATGATGACTTTTTAAAGAGAGCCCCTAAGAACATAATAGAGAAGGAGAAGGCAAAAAGAGAGGATTACCAGAGGATGGTGGGAAAGTTGGCCAAGAACTTAGAGGAAGTCACGGGTTGGTGATTATGTAAACCGACACGTTGTCCATCTCTCGGCTACGAAGCCCGTATCGAGGCCCGGCTTAAGGAATTGGAAACCCGATAAATAAGAGAAGATTATGGCTAATCAGAAACAACCGATTAGAAACTACAGAGATTTAGAAGTTTTAAGGGTTGCGTCAGGAGTGACTCCTGACGCAACATCAAATACGTTGTAGTGGTCGAGCTTGCTCGACTGTGTATGAGTGCAAAGCAATCTTTGCCACTACAATTTTCTCTTTTTCATCATAGTTCGGTGGAATAAAAAATTTTTTGATTTGTATAGAATAGTAAAAGTGCGAACAAAACCTTTTATTTCGTAAGGTGGTGAGTTAAATGAAGAAGGATGTAAGTTTGAAGTTAGCGGTTTTTGTTTTTCTTCTGGTGAGTTGGATTCCGGGTTCAGTGTGGTCATCTGAATCCAGCGTGGCGGTGACCATTTATAATCAGGACCTGGGTCTGGTCAAAGACGTGCGGGAATTGGAATTTCAGAAGGGAAACAGCGTGGTAAAATTCACGGACGTGGCGGCTCAGATAGATCCGACCTCCGTCCATTTCAAGCCGGTGGACGTGGCTGACAAAGTTGCCATACTGGAACAGAATTATCAGTATGATCTGGTCAGTTCCTCCAAAATACTGGAGAAATATATTGACAAAGAAATCGAGCTTTTCACCAAGGGAGAGGGTACGTCGGGGCAGGAGAAATCTTATAAGGGAGTGTTACTCTCATATTCCGGTGAGAATCTCACCTTAAAAGAGCCTGAGGGTGCCATCCGCATTGTGAGATTGAATGAGGTGAGGGATATGTATTTCCCCAGCCTCCCTGAAGGTTTGATCACCAAACCGACTTTGGTCTGGCTTTTAGATAGCCAGGTAAGCGGGAAAAGAAAAACCGAGGTAAGTTACTTAACCTCGGGGATAAACTGGCATGCGGAATATGTGGCGGTGGTGGATCAGCTGGATCAAAATTTGGAGCTGGCGGGTTGGGTCTCTATCGACAATCGTTCCGGAGCTACCTATGAGGAGGCAAAGGTGAAGCTCATTGCGGGAGAGGTCCATCGGGTAAGAGAAGAGATGCCTCTCCCGCGTTTGGGTAAGGGAGAGGTGATGGAGATGGCTGCGGGCACACCTCAGTTTGAGGAAAAGCCGTTCTTCGAATATCACCTTTATACCCTTCTGCGTCCTTCCACCATTAAGGATAACGAAATCAAGCAGGTCTCCTTGTTTCCCACCACCAATGTGAAAGTCAAAAAAATATTCACCTATGATGGAGCCAGGGAGGAGAAGAGTGTCAAAGTGGAGGTGGAATTCAAGAATTCTCAGGCTGATGGTTTAGGCATGCCTTTGCCTAAAGGCAAGATTAGAGTATATAAGGCAGACGTCGACAAATCTTTAGAATTTGTGGGTGAGGATTTGATCGATCATACCCCTAAAGATGAGAAAGTTCGAGTTTTTTTGGGAAACGCCTTCGACATAATGGGGGAAAGAAAGAGGACCGATTTCAAGCAGATAAGCAAGGACGTCACCGAGGAATCTTACGAGATAAAGCTGAGAAATCATAAAGAGGAAGCAGTGGAGGTGGTGGTAGTCGAGCACCTCTATTTTTACACCACCTGGGAGATCATAGAATCCAACTTCAAATATGAGAAAAAGGACGCCGGCACCATCGAGTTTAAGATACCTTTAGCAAAAGATGAGGAAAAAATCATAAATTACACCGTGAGATACACAAGATAAGTTGAGGATACCTCCCACTAAGCGGTACGGTTACCAAATAAGTTGGGAGGCACCCCTTGAGGTGAAGAACCTTCGCAGGCTGATGGGTGTGTTGAAAAACCCTCTTGTTCGTGCGGGAATTGGATTTTTCCGCTTCTGGCGGAATCCTGGTGACCCGCAAGAGAGTGGTTCGGGAATTCCAATTCCCGAACCAACTTAAAACCGTGAAAGCCCCGCAATGCGGGATATCCTCTTCGCTCCGACAAGCTTTCGCACTCTAAAAACCACTTTTTCAACGCAGGCTGAAGCCTGCGGCTACAAATTCCACTGTAGCTTTTTTGAATGGAGGCAAAATGAGATTCTCAAAAATTACAAAGCAGTTTTACCCTTTGTATTTTGCTTTTTTCTTATTTTCAGTTATCGCCTTACTATCAGACTGCGGGGCTAAAAATCCCGGTTTGGCTTCTGCCAAGATTTATCTGGGACTGGTTCCCCCGGATTATGACAAAGCCACAGAACAGCTAAAGATAGCGTTGAATAAAGATTCCACAAGTGCCGAGGCACATTTTCTTTTGGGGAAGATATATACGGAAAAAAACATGTTCAAGGAGATGATGGAGGAGTTCCAAAACGCAGAAAAGTTTAATAGATTCGGCAAACGCACTCCCAGATTGAATCCAAAAGACTCGGTGGAGATAATTACGATAAAAGACAGAAAATGGACCGAATTGTTCAATTCCGGAGTAAAATACGGTGAAAGAGAAAAAACAGTAGGCGGGTATAAAACTGATCTGATGACTGATTTTTCCAAATACCCCGCCTATAAGGATAGTCTGCGGGTGTTTACAAGTGGATTGGAGGATGCCCAGAGATTTGCCTGGGATAGTTATCTTAAATTTGAGGAAACGAAGCCGGTCCTACAAGACCTGGAGGAATCTTTGTCCCAAAAAGCACAAGAGATGTACCAAACAACCTTTTTGATCGACTCCACCAGATATGAAGCCTACCTCAACCTGGGAACGGAGTTTGCCCGAAGGGAGAAGATGGAGGCCGCTTTGAAATATTTTGAGAAAGCTTACGAGCTGAAACCGGAAGATTCCGGGGTGATGACCAAATATGCCATGGGCTTGCTTTCCGCCAAGAAGTTCGATCAGGCTTTGGGAATCTATGAAAAGATTATCCAGAAGGATCCCCGGAATGTCAATGCCTTATTTAATCTCTCCTCGGTTTATATGGAAGAGGGTGATTCCCAGAAGGTTATAGAGACATATTCCCAAATCATCTCCATAGACCCGGAATATAAAGATGCCTATTTTAATCGAGGATTATTACATTTTAATAAGGCGCAGAGCTATATCTCGGTCTTGGGCGCATATAAGGATTCTCTTGAAAAAAGGACCAAAAATAAAGATATTGTGTCTCGATATGAATTGGCAAAAGAGGAATATGAAAAACTGTTTACCCAAGCCGAGTCTGACTTTCAGAAGGTTTTCGAGATCGACACTGCAGATAACTATGCTTACTTTCACTTGGGTCTGCTTTATATAAGCAAAGCACAGACCTATAATCCGATACTATCCGCCTACCGAGATTCTTTAGAGAAAAAACCAAATGATAAACAGCTTTTGGGCAATTCCAACATAGTCAGAGAAGAACAGAAGGGATATTTTAATAAAGCTGAGACTTCCTTTCAAAAGGTTTTGAAGTTAGTTCCGGATGATTGGGAGGTTTTGAAACTTTTGGGTTTTTGTATTTTGAGTCAAGATAAATGGGTGGAGGCTTCAACCGTCTTAGAAAAACTGGTGGGATTGGTTCCGAACGATAAGGAAGCCTGGAGTTATCTCTCCATTGTCTACACCAGATTGGGCAAAAAAGATAAGGCGGAAGAGGCCCTAAAAAAGTCCAAACAATAGCTTTGTAATTTCTGTTTTTTAAGCAGATTCTTTGCATTTTTCCAGATAAAAGCGGGTGTTAAATGGTTGCGTCAGGAGCTTCACTCTTCCGCCTTCGGCGGAATCCTGGTGACTGACGCTTTTAAAGGTGTCAGGACTGAGGTCCTGACACAACACGAAATCTCGGAAAAAGTGACCATACCCCATCAGAGGACACAAATACTTCATTTTGAGAGCTCTGAAAAAACCATTTTTGCGGGGCTGGGAGCCCCGCCTACGCGGGATTAAGTTATTGTTATTCATTACTCGACCGCGTAGAACCCGCCTAAGGCGGGCCGGAGTCTGGCACTTTTTCAGAGACCAAATTTTAAACACTTGACAGATCCCAAAATCATTTTTAGATTCGATCGTTGATTGTCATTGCGAGTCCAGATGAAATCGGGACGAATCAATCTCTCTTCCGTTTAGCAACTTAGTTGGAGATTGTTTCGTCGGCCATACGGACTCCCCCGCCTTCGGCGGGATTTTCAACTCGCAATGACAGTTCATTTAGCCGGTTTGTATTAGATGCTTTTATAATAATAGGAAGACCCTATGTTCGCACAGGTGGCTTTGCCTTTGCCCTCGCACAAATTATTTACCTACAAAATCCCCTCTTATCTTGAAGGGAAAGTGGACTTAGGCTTTCGGGTTTTAGTCCCCCTGAAGAAACGCCTGATCTCGGGCTTTGTGGTGGAACTGACCCAAACCACTCCAGTTAAAAATACCAAAGAGATCATCGACCTTTTGGACCTTTATCCTTTGTTTTCAAAGGAGATGCTAGAGCTTACCAGATGGGTCTCCGAATATTACTTTTGTTCCTGGGGAGAGGGCTTAAAGGCAGTTTTGCCAAGAGAATTGCAGGTGAAAAGCGAAGTATGGGTGGAAAGAAAGTCGGATTTGCCAATTGATCTAAGTGAAAAGCAGACAGCCTTCTCTTTGAGGCAGAAAAAAATCTTGGAGCATTTATCCAAAGGGAAGTGTAAACTCTCTTGGCTTAAAAGCAAACTCGGAGGAAAAGGACTTTATGCAGATTTATATGATTTGGAAAAGAAAGGGTGGGTGAGAGTGTTTTCTCAATTGGGAAAACCTAAAGTGGGAATAAAGTATGAAAAGATCATCCGGCTAAAGAATTTCAACAACACCACATCGGAAATCGAACTTTTCAGGTTAGCGATTTCTACTTTAAAAAGAAAAAGCCCCAAACAGGCAAAATGCCTGGAGTTACTACTCGATAATGGTGGCAAGATTTCTTTAGAGAAGCTTAATCTTGAGGTAAAAGAAAACACCTCAGCTTTGAACGCACTGAAAAAGAGAGAATTGATCGAGTTTGAAATGATAGAGAAGATAAGAGAAAGCGATTGGGGTCTGGATCTGCCTGAGACCACCCAGATCCTACTTAATGAAGAACAAAAAGAGGTTTTAGGCAAAGTAAAAGGAGGGCTGGAGTCGAATACCCACTCTACTTTTCTTCTTCATGGAATCACCGGGAGCGGAAAAACTCAAGTGTATATCGAAGCCATAAGAGAGGCTATAAATTTGGGGAAACGAGCTTTAGTTTTGGTGCCGGAGATTTCCTTGACTCCCCAGATCATCTCCAGATTCAAAGCCAACTTTGGAGACCGGGTAGGATGTCTTCACTCTCGGCTTTCCCCCGGTGAAAGGTTTGATGCTTGGCGAAAAGCTAAAGACGGAAGGTTTTCCATCATGGTGGGAGCAAGATCAGCCGTCTTTGCACCCATAGAAAATTTGGGGTTGATTGTGGTGGACGAGGAACACGATCCCTCTTATAAGCAGGATGACCCGGCGCCCCGATATAATGCGAAAGACGTAGCGGTGGTAAGAGGAAAATTGAATAAGGCGGTGGTGATTTTGGGCTCAGCCACCCCGAGCTTAGAATCTTATTTTAATGCCCAGAATGGGAAATACATCCTGTGCCAGCTGGAACAGAGGGTGGAAAAAAGAGCTTTGCCAGAAGTTAAGATCGTAGATTTGAGAAAAGAAAGAAAAGAGGGGAAGGGCGACATCCTTTCAACTGACCTATCCTCACTTTTGAAAGAGAAAATTGAAAAAAACCAGCAGACTCTTTTGTTTTTGAATCGGAGAGGTTTTTCCGCCTTTATTAAATGTGGGGAATGCGGGCATATCATGAGGTGTTCTCGTTGTGACATCACTTTAACCTTTCACCGAACGGATTTTTCAATGAGGTGTCACTATTGTGGTTTCACCCGGAAGGCACCTGAACTCTGCCCTAATTGTCAAGGTTTTAAGTTCATTTACAAAGGGGTAGGGACTCAAAAAGTGGAGGAGGAGCTCAAAAGAAATTTCCCCCAGGCAAAAGTAGAGCGAATGGATCTGGACACCACCTCCAAGAAGGGTTCTCATCGAAGAATCTTAAGCGATTTCGGTAAAAAGAAGTTTAATGTTCTTTTAGGAACCCAGATGATCACCAAAGGTCTGGATTTTCCAGAGGTCACCTTGGTGGGGGTGGTCTCGGCTGATTTCAGCCTGGACCTTCCCGACTTCCGAACCAAAGAGAGAACCTTCCAATTGTTGACCCAGGTGGCAGGCCGGGCCGGCAGGGGAGACTTGGGAGGGGAGGTGATCATCCAGACCTACTATCCCGATGAATGGGCTATCAAGTTAGCCGCAAAGCATGATTTTTCCACATTTTATCAAACCGAGATCGAACAAAGAAAAGAGTTAGGTTATCCTCCTTTCGGTCACCTGATCTTGATTCTTTTTTCGGGAGAAAATGAAAATAGGGTGATCGGTCAATCTGAGAGGTTTTGTTCGTTACTTAAACGGATGGTGACAAAAGAAAATTATAAAGAGACAGAAGTTTTAGGTCCTGCTCCGGCGCCCCTTTCCAAGATCAAAAATCAATACCGCTGGCAGGCGATTATTAAAACAAAAATCACCCGGAAACTGGTTGAGCTGATTGGGAAAATCTTAGAAGAGGGGAAAGGCTTCTCCCCAAAATCTTTTGGAGAAAAGAAAGGGTCTGGGCGTATATCAGTTAATGTAGATCCTGTTGACATGCTTTAAGATTCCGATATTTTAGAATAGGGAGGGGACTGTTGCTTAAGTCTGTTTATGCGTCCCGCATTTTGCGGGACGAGTCGTCCATCGGTTTGGGTTTCGGCCACGTATCGGTTTCGGATGCACGAAGTCTGTGTCTTGAGATCGGTTTCGTCTTTAGTCTTAACACGATAAACGACGACGACTTCACGATAAACGATACTTTACCGCAACCGCAACCTTTTTTTCCGCCAAAGGCGGATCCGCCTCTGGCGGAAACGAAACCCTTGAGAAGAATACTTAAGCAACAGACTCGGAGAATGCATAACCATTATCTAACACTAACACCTGATTTCTGCTAAAGAGGTGAAGTATTGATGGTAACTTTAGAGGATGTGAAGAAAAATGAGCAGGTGAAGGCACTAATCGACAAGGCGGATGAAGTTCTAGGAATTATAGGATATACTGAACATGGGCAGAGACATGCCAGCCTGTGTGCAAACATTGCTCATAATATCCTTGTCAGGCTGAAACATTCGGAAAAGAGGGTGCAACTGGCAGCCATTGCCGCATATCTGCATGACATAGGGAACGTGATTAATCGGGATTATCACGCTCAAATCGGAGCGGTATTAGCTCGGGACATCCTTTTGGAGATGAAAATGTCTTTAGAGGATGTAATGGAAATCATTGCCGCCATCGGAAACCATGATGAAAGAGACGGTTATCCGATATCGGATATTTGTGCGGCGGTGATTCTGGCGGATAAATCTGACGTCCACAGCTCCAGAGTCCGCACTCTGGAGATGATTAAGCAGGATATCCATGATCGGGTGAACTATGCGGCTAAAAGCTCCTTTTTGAGGGTGGAGGAAGATAAAGGAGTCATCACTCTGGAGATCAAGATCGATACCTCCGTATCGCAGGTGATGGAGTATTTCGAGATATTTTTGTCTCGAATGATCGTCTGCCGAAGGGCGGCTGAGTTTTTGAAGCAGAAGTTCCAATTGGAGATAAACGGGCAAAGGTTGTTGTAGTAGTGTAGGGGCGGAGCTTGCCTCCGCCCGATTTAGGAAAATCACCGATGGTGAAAAAGAAAATTGATTATAAAAGCTCAGGCGTAGACATTTCTGCGGCTGACCGGGCAAAACAAAAGATAAAAGCTTTAGCTAAATCCACCTTCAGCCCTCAGGTATTAAAGGGCATTGGGAGTTTTGGGGGATTTTTTTCGTTCAAAAGAAATGAGTATAAGGATCCGGTTTTGGTTTCTAGCGTGGATTCAGTGGGGACCAAATTGAAAGTGGCTTTCATGATGGGAAAACACAACACCGTGGGGGAGGACATAGTCAATCATTGTGTAAACGATATATTAGTGCATGGCGCAAAACCTTTGTTCTTCCTTGATTATATTGGCACTGGAAAACTCTACCCAGAGGTAATAGAACAGATCGTTTCTGGTTTGTCTGAAGCTTTAAGAAAAGTGGGGTGTTCTCTTGTCGGTGGCGAGACTGCGGAATTGCCTGAGTTTTACAAAAAAGGCGAATATGATTTAGCTGGATTTGTCGTGGGGGTGGTCGAAAGAGAAAAAATTATCGATGGTGCGAAGATCACCCCGGGTGATCAGATCATCGGCTTAAAATCAAGCGGTCTGCATACCAATGGATATGCATTAGCCAGAAAGGTAATTTTTCAGATAGGTCGTTTTAAGGTGGATGATTATGTGCAGGAATTAAAGGCCACGGTAGGGAAGGAGCTTCTGAAAACGCACAAATGTTATGCTCCTCTGATTTTCAAGTTGTTAGAACGATTTCCTATCAAAGGTATGGCACATATCACCGGCGGAGGAATCGAGGGGAATCTGAACAGGATTCTTCCGAAAAATTGCGATGCCAAAATCTTTGTTGACTCTTGGAAACCTCCTCCTGTATTTAATTTTATTCAAAATATTGGCAACATTGAAAACCAGGAGATGTATAAGGTTTTTAACATGGGAATAGGCATGATTTTGGTGGTTTCGAAAAATGAAGTTACAAAGATTTTGAGTCATTTATCTAACATCAAACCTCAAGGCACAAAATTCGTGGAGTCCGCCTTTCACATAGGCGAAATCTCGCCTGGGAAAGGTAAAGTGAAGTTGCTCAATTTAAAATAAGAGATCATTTGAAGTGTCCGACTCCAGGCAGACCTTTTGGTCCGGCTAAAGCCGGACACTCCAAGTTAGTTTCTTATTTTTTTTCCAGCTCCTGCAAAATAAATCTATAAATCTTGCCTGTTTTTAGATTCTCCAAATACGGAGTCTTTCCCGAATTTGCTGCAGATAGGTTATTCAGGTAACACTTAACTTGGTATAGTTTTAAGGGATTTTGTCTCTCTTTCTCGGTTTTAAATCCATAACGGACTTTTTCCAGCAGACGCCAAGATCCAATTTAAGTTCCATAATTTCTTAAGCATAGGAGATGTTTATTCCGTGGTCGGGGAACCCTATATTCAAAGCTCGACACACAGTCAGGTCAAAAACCATACCCCCAAAAGAATTCTATTACTTTTCCCAGTTTTGCAGAAAATATGGGACAGTCTTTTTTTGAGGTATACCATCCATTAAATAGCTGTTGCAGAAGTCTTTGACTTCACGCAGACTCGTCTTGGGAGAGATTTAGTATGAATATTACATTCCTATGCGTTAGAATTCGGGTAAGGATGGATAGTTTCTACCTACTTGCTTATAAATGTAGAAGTTTTTTAAATTTTTTCTTGACAAAGAGATTTTTATGATTATCTTATTCTAACACGGTTCTGGTCAGGAATCAAAAGTTTGATTTTTTTGAACATTTCAAGACCAGCAGGGAGATTTTGAGCCGATTTTTGGAAAAGGGAGTCGTTTTTGCTTGCCTCTTGTTATTATTCAAATCAAGACAGAAATGGATTTTTCGGTTTTTATTCAATGATTTTTTACCCAATCAGTGGTAGTTAGTCTATTCGGATATTGGAACCAATTGGAGCTAATCTATAGCACAAACAGGATTTAAACGTTTCCGAAGATTTTGCAAATAGAAGGATTAAAACTATATCACCTTAAAAAGAAAAAGGAGGTAAGGTAAAATGAAGGTTAAAGCGGTTCTTTTTGGATTGATTTTGGTGGCCATTCTTTTTTGCACGACCAACCATAGCCGGGCTTATGTAGCTCCTAATTATTCTCTGGATCCGTTAGGCTATCCGAGCGAACATCCCTGGCAGCACAATGATTCATATGAACCGAATGATAGTCTGGGGTGTTTGACAACTAATGTTGTGATCTTGCCGATCTGCCCAGGCATGAAAGCTATCCTCTGGATTCAAGACACCAGGGACATGAAGGGGTCAAGTGGTGCCCCAGGCGGACCCAAAAACAATCATATCCAAATATTGTATTTACGCAAAAGCAGATGACCGGACATTCAAAAGAGATTAATCATATTTTGCGACTTGACCTAATAGAGTCTCTGATCCAACAAAAGAAATTTAAAGAAGCTTTGGCTGAACTCAGGGACAGAGAAGCTCGAAGAGATTGGGATCAATGTTCTTACGAGGGTGGCTGGTGCTCTCACCTCTCCTCCGTTTCGCTTCAAGCATTAGGCAGATATGAAGAGGCATTAGTTAGAGGCAAGGAGGCCTTTGAAATATTTAAAAACACCTTAGAGAACGAAAAGATTGCTCAAATACAGTTCAACCTTGGAATAATCTATTCTGATCTCGGAGATTTAAAAGAATCGGAGCTACAGTTCAGAGACGCTGCTTCTGCCTATAGGCGAGTCCAAAACCCAATAGGAATTATAAAGACTTACAATGAGTTAGCTCGGATCTATTTTACCAAGTCCGACTTTAGCCGGGCTATTGAATATCTCCATGATGGGCTTGAATATTGTAAGCAAATAAAAGATGACAGAAGGAAAGCAAGATTGTCCGGGAATCTGGGCACCATTTATATGATCAGGGACGAATGGAAGCTAGCTCAAAAGAATTTGCTTGCCAGCCTGGAGCTGAACACAAAATATAGAGAAGAAATCAACATGTGTCGGTGCCTTTTGTCTTTGGGCCACTTGTCAGTTCTGCTTGGGGAATTTTCAAAGGCGGAGAGCTATCTCAAGAAAGCATATCGTATTGCTTATGAAAATAGCTTTTTGCGTGAATTGGCCATCTATCATGAATATTCAGGCGAGCTGTCCTTTATCCAGGGTGACTTGGGGGAAGCCGAAAGCCATTACCTAAACGCTATTCAGATAGGGGAGAAGATCGCACCTCAAAGCGCCATCATCAGCCAGACCTACCGACTTCTGGCAGAGCTCTACACGGAAAAAGAGGAGTTTGAAAAAGGAGTGACCTCCTGTGAGAAGTCACTGGTGGTATCCAAAAGCATTGGGGAAAGATTGGAGGAGGCTTTAGCCTACCGAACTCTGGGCCAACTTTATGGTCAGCAGGGTCACCCTGCTGAGGTTAAGGAAAACTTTGCCCAGGCCACCCGTATGTTAGAAGAAATCGGGGTTAAATTTGAACTGGCCAGAACCTATCTGGATATGGGAAAAAGTGGCAGTTTCGACTTCTGGGAAAAGATGAGATTTTTGGGGAGGGCAGAAGATTTAGCTTCCCAGCTGGATTCCCCATATCATTCAGGTAAGATTAAGTTTGCTTTCGCACTCCTCTTTTTCAAAAATAAAGAATATGAGAATGCTTCAAACTTCTTGGGTAAAGCCAAAGAGATTTTTGAGCAATGCCAGGAGAGGAAGGACTTAGAAAAGGTTTCAGAACTTGAAAAACAAATCCAGGCTGTTTTCCCGACAAAAGAAAGCTCGAAAGAACCCTCTCCCGTATTCTCCTTCAACGACATAATCACTCAAAATGGGCCGATGTTGGAGATGCTGGAAAATCTCCAGCGGATAAAGGATTCCGATATCACCATTCTTCTGGAAGGAGAGACCGGAACCGGAAAAGATCTTTTGGCCAAAGCGATCCATTTTACCAGCAGTCGAAAGAATAAGAAATTTGTGGTGGTAAATTGTGCGGCTTTGCCGGAGACTCTTTTTGAAAGCGAGCTTTTTGGCTATAAAAAAGGGGCTTTCACCGGAGCTTCTTCTAATAAAAAGGGACTTTTGGATGAGGCGGCCGGAGGAACCTTATATTTGGATGAAGTGGCCGAGGTGCCCCTACCCATCCAGGTGAAGCTATTGAGAGCCATAGAGGAAAAAGAGATCACCAGGTTGGGCGAGGTCAAACCCCAAAAAGTGGATTTCAGGGTAATAGCCGCTACTAACAGAAATTTAGAAAAGTTGGTGGAGGAAAAAAGATTCAGAAACGATTTATATTATCGCTTAAGCGTGATAAAGTTCGATCTGCCACCTTTGAAGGAAAGGAGGGAGGATATCCCTCTTCTGGTGGAACATTTTATCAAGAAATATTCCCCTAACGGACAGGCTCGGGTCGGACGAGCTCCCGAAATCTCTGGGTTTGATCCCAAAATCATGGGGCTTTTTTTAAACTATGATTGGCCGGGAAATGTGCGGGAGTTAGAAAATGACCTAAAAAGCTTGTTGGTTTTTGTGGGGAATGAGGGTAAGATCCCCTTCGAGCTTCTATCCCACTGTCAGGACAAATTTAATAACGGTAAATCGACTAACCACACCTCGCTTTTAAGCCAGTTGGCTGAATATGAAAAAGAACAGATAAAAATAGCCTTAGCCAAAAGCAATTGGATCAAAACCAAAGCCGCCAGATTCTTAAACATCGACGAAGCTTTACTTCGATATAAAATAAAAAAATACAATATAACCCCCTTCTAAGTCGAAAATCCTTTCGCAAATTCGAAATATTTTTCGAAGAAATCTAACTCCAAGGATAAATAACTTCGCTTCTTAACTACTTGGCAAAAGAGATTTCTATTTTGTAATATAGCCACTTACCGGTAGAACAAGTGATTTTTTAATTTTTGGAGGCATGGTGGCATTTTTTTTGCTTACTTAAAATATGGTTTCTCTTGTGTTAAGAGGGGAGGACAGAAGAGAATAAGCAACAGGGCACACCCTCTTGAAAAAGAGAAATTTATCTATCGCCTCTCTAAAAATGTGGGGGCTTTTTCTTTTTCTGCCTTTTCCCATTGTAAGATTATGTCAGGCTTTTGAAATCGGATTTATAGAGATCATTTGGAATAAGAATGATTCTCTTCCCAAAGAACCCGCCTCTTTTTTTCTCAATGCAATCCAGGGCTCAAAACTTTTTGAACCCAGGTTTTTCTTTTTTCTTGGAAAATGAGATTTTGTATTTTATAATAAGATCATAAAGAATAAGGTTTAAGGAATTTAATGGAGGACAAAAACTTTCAAAAAAATCTGTATGAATCCAAATAATTCTCCGCAGAAAGAAAAAAGCAGGGTAGCTTTGATCTCGGTCTTGGCGGCGGTTTTTCTGGTAGGGATAAAGCTGGTGGTAGGGGTGGCTACCGGAAGCTTGGGAATTCTTTCGGAGGCGGCTCATTCAGCTTTGGACTTCTGGGCGGCACTTATAACCTATTTTGCAGTGAGGATCTCGGGGAGGCCCGCAGATTCAGAACACCATTACGGACATGGCAAAGTGGAGAGCCTATCTGCTCTGGTGGAGACTTTTCTCCTTTTAGTCACCTGCTTCTGGATCATCTATGAAGCTTTTCGCCGCATGTTTTTCCATACCGTGGAAGTTGAAGTAACCATTTTTAGTTTTATGGTTATGCTTATTGCTATAATCGTTGATTACACGCGATCGAGAGCCTTATCAAAAATGGCCAAAAAGTATTCCAGCCAGGCATTGGAGGCGGATGCCCTGCATTTCTCCAGTGATATTTACAGTTCCTTGGTGGTGATTGTGGGCTTGATTTTTACTAAAGTTGGATTCCCTGTAGGGGACTCCATAGCCGCATTGGGAGTGGCGCTCTTAGTGATCGTCATCTGTTATAGATTGGGAAAAAGAACTCTGGATGTTTTAATGGATCGAGCCCCTGAAGGCTTAAAGCAAGAGATTGAACAGATGGTAGAAAAAGTTCCTGGGGTTAGCGAATGTTCACGCTTGCGCATCCGAAGAGCGGGTGCACAAGTTTTTGTGGATATGAATATCTCGTTAGACAAAAATACCAGTCTTGAGCAAGCCCATCATATAGCCGGTGAGGTGGAAAGGAAGGTACGATCCATCCTTCCTGAAACGGACATAGTGATCCATACCGAGCCCACCGAGGGGTTAAACTTCATTGATCGAAAGATAGATTTAAGCGAAAAAGCGAAATGGTCACAGGATCAGGAGGCTGAGCAAATCATAAAGGGAACCCTCAATGAACACATAGAAGATTTCATTGAGTTTCACGAGTTGACCCTCCAAAGGAAAATGGGCATTCCTTTGATCAACCTCCATTTGGTCCTCCCCAAAAATATTAAGTTCGAAGACGCCCATAAGTTCTGCGACCATCTGGAGGAGGACATTAAAAAAAGATTAGGGGAGTCGGAGATCGTCATTCACGTTGAACCATGTGACGGTGACTGCGAAATTTGCCGAAAAGAATGCGATTAAACCTATTCGTAGCATTTGTTGAAGTCCAAACTCCGATAAAACTGAAGGGAAGAAAAGAACTTATGAAACTTGCCAAAGGGGTAAACAAATGATATAATAAAGGTGTATGGTTAAGGCTAAGCGCGATACAAAGACGGGGTTATTTACTTTTAGTTTACAAGGAGGAAAAAATACGAGGTTTGAGGTGATTTTAGAATCCGAGGAAGAGGGAGGCTATTCTGTTCATCGCCCAGCTCTCAAAGGATGTCATTCTCAAGGTCAAACGGTAGAGGAAGCATTAGCCAACATAAAGGAAGCTATCGAAGGATGTCTTCTGGTTCTAAACGAAAAAACACCACTTACTGAGTTACGCGTAAACAATGGAAAATCATTCTCCCCCTCCTTTGATGGGAGGGGACAGAGAGGAGGGTGATCAAAGCGCCTTTTTTCACCCTCTCCTTAATCCTCCCCCATCGAGGGGGAGGAAATTGTGGTGAATCAAAATTTTTCCATTCATGGTGAATCCTTCGGGGCAAGCCCTTCCTTCGACACTGAGTCTCAGGACGAAGTGCAGGATAAGTCCATTCAGGATGAATCCATTACTTATATGAAACTCAGTAATTTAAATTAATTCCTTGAAAAAACTTTTATTTTGATTATGAAAAAAAGAAAAACAGATAAAACTAAATCGAGACTGAAAGCCCACAAATCCATCATAAAATTCTGCGTTATTTTTTTGGGGCTTTTGATTATCCTAACTACCACCTTTCCCTTCTTAAGCGATAAATTCAATCCCCAGCTTACCTGGTTGATGGTGGTGACTGCTGATCTGACCGGTTTAGTTTTGAAACTTTTTGGAATGACGGTAAATATAAGTGGGCGAGTAGTCAGCCTGAACAATTTTTCCATGGAGGTGGTGGGGGAATGCACCGGGCTTTACGAGATGCTGATCTTTTTAGCGGCAATGATCGCTTATCCCGCCAGCTATAAAAAGAAATTGATTGGGGCAGGTTTAGGCCTCCCTCTGCTCTATATAATCAACGTAATCAGAATGGTATTTATCGCCCTTATTGGAAATTGGTCGCCTAAAAGCTTTGACTTTATGCATATTTATTTCTGGCAGGTGGCAATGATTTTGATCATCGTGTCGGTCTGGGTTTTATGGATAGAAAAAGTGGTTCATTACCAGAAGTCTGGATCAGTAGGATGAGAGAAAAACTGTGGATCTTCATAGCTAAGTTTTTGGTGGTCTCCTTACCCTTATTCGTTCTATGGTATTGGAAGGGACAAGATCTTTACATAAGCATTTTGGATAACTCTCTTTATTTTTTTCTTCATACTCTATTAGGAGTTAATTCAGACTTTACCTTCCCCAAAGATATTTTCAACAATCTAATCCCCTTTGTGTCACTTATGGTCATCACCAGTGGAATGAAATTCAAAAAGAGAGTAACAAAGTTAGGATGGGGGCTATTAATTCTGATCCTAGCACATGTGGTTTTATCAAAACTCATATATCTTCTCTGCCCTGAGCCCGGAGTAGTCTCAAGATGGTATGAAAAACTGAGCGTCCCCTTTTATCTTTTCAGCGAAGCCTTGCCCTTTTTGCTGTGGATACTTTTTGCCCGAAAACAGGTGGTTGATCTTTTTATGCCTCGAAAGGTCGCGAGTAAATAAAATCTGGCGGAATCTCCAAGAAATCCAAGGAGTTAATCCGTTCACGGTGAATCCTTCGAGGCAAGCCCTCAGGACAAGTCCGTTCAGGATGAATGCGTCAGGATTTTATACATAAAAGGCTTACGCCTTAAATCCATAAACTTAGAGCAGGAGAAACCAATGGAAAACGAGTATTATGTAACTGAATCGAACTTGAAAGCCAAAGCCTCTTTGTGGGAAAAAGAGATCAAGCCTTATAATCTTCACAAGATGAAGCCAAAATTTTCCACATCCTGTCTTTTGGTGATTGATATGCAGAATTTCTTTCTGGACCCCAAAAGCTCGACTTTTACCCAGGGTGGCTTGGCGGTCATCTCCAATATCGCTAAATTAATAAATGCTTTCCGCAAAAAGAGACTTCCAGTGATATACACGGCACATGTGCACAAAGACAAAAAGTTGGATGGTGGGATCTTAGCCTGGTGGTGGGAAGGGATGGTCATCGAAAATACTAAGGATGCAGAAATTCATCCACAAATAGCTCCATTGCCGGAAGAAAAGATCATTTATAAACATCGTTATAGCGCATTTTACAACACCGATCTGGAGATCACCTTAAGATGCCTTAATATCACCGACCTGATCGTCACCGGGATAATGACTAATTTGTGTTGTGAATCGACCGTGCGGGATGCCTATTTCAGAGACTACCGGGTCTTCTTTTTATTGGATGCAACGGGAACAATAAATGAAGACCTGCATTTAGCCACACTTAAAAACTTAGCTTTTGGATTTGCTTATGTGACGGATACCGAGGAGATTCTTAAAAAATTGAACAAAACCCGATAGGTGGTTTCTTGTTCTGTCAGGACCTGCTCCTGACAGTTGTGTCAATCAGCTCGGAAACGAATCTAAAAAATCTTGACAAAGTTAGATAAATGATTATGATATGTTTGATTATAGAATGGTTTTTTCGTAGAATTGGGGTAGGGCCGGCCCACTCGTGAGCATAATATGTTGGCGAGTGATTGGTGCAGGTAATTCGATATTCTTGTTCTGTCAGGAACTACTCCAGACAGATGTGTCAGGTTTAGGAGCTGGCATAACACTGATGTTGTCAGACTCATTTGCAAAAGCTATAATTAAATCAAAAACGGTAGAATATGCTTTTATTCGAATGGGATTCAACTAAAGCAAGAAAGAATATAAAAATTCACGGCGTATCTTTTGATGAAGCCAGCACAGCTTTCAGAGATACTTTATCGTTGACGATTTATGACCCTTTGCATTCTGATGAAGAAGATAGACAGATTTTGATTGGAAATTCTTATAAAAATCGTCTCTTGGTAGTTGTTCATACAGAAAGAGGAGACAAAATCAGGATAATAAGTGCAAGAAAGGCGACAAAAAATGAAAAGAAACAATATGAAGAGAATGCGAAAAGATCCAGACATGCTTGAAGAATATGATTTCAGCAAAGGAATTCAGGGGAAATATGCAAAAAGGTATCAAGAAGGCGCAAATGTGGTTGTTATTGAGCCCGACGTTGCAAAATTTTTCCCGGATCATGACTCAGTAAATCAGGCGTTGAGATCATTGACTGAGATTATTAAAAAGCAGAAAAAGAGTGCTTCCAACATAAGCCAGAGGGCGGCTCAGAGCCGTCACTGATTTTGGGCGTTGAGTTTAGAGCAGTTAAACAGTTTTCCTGTTCTGTGAGGAGCTACTCCGGACAGTGGGTCAGATGCTCCGAGCACCTGACACCAAGATAAGTCAGGAACACGGGGCTCCTGACCTACAAGCTCTATTAGATGTGTCAGGTCTAGGACCTGACACAACACAGAAAGGAGGGATTTTAATGCCATACACGACAGTCGAGATCAAGAAGTATCGCTGTGCTCTCTTCTCTTCAGGAGAGAACCCTGCCAAGGTGTCTTTCTACGATTCCCAAGACGCAAACTTTGCGACTGCCTATATCAGGCCGGATTCAGAGGCGCTGCCGACGGCCTATAAAGACTCTGAAGGCATGTATAGGTTGTACTACAAATACTCAAGGCTACCCGACCTGCTTGACATACTGCGCAATGAGAAGCCGGTGTATCTCCACTTCTGGAGCGGAAGCGAGAACAACACTCATATTGCAACAGGGCCAGAACCTGTTGGCGAAGCGGAGGCTTAGGGAGCCGGAACGGACTAAAGCGAAATTCAGCGACTTATAGTTCGGCCTAACCGGTCACTCCAGCGGACCCGCCGCAAACGGCGGGCCCGCTGAGCTTTCACGTTAGGCGACGCTACGGGAGACGAGCATGCGGTATGTGGACTTCAGGTATGTGATTCGAGAGGAGCTTCGCCAGAATCCTGCTGGCTTGACCTGGGCGGAACTTAGGGAGCGGCTCGACTTGCCTTATGATCGCCCATGTCCAACGTGGGTCAGGCGCATGGAGCAGGAAGTTGGATTATCAAGAGTGAAAGGTTCCGGACGTGCGTATGTTTGGAAGCTTCGACCGGAAAAACGAAGCAGGCGCGTTTTGCCGAGCCGAAATCGGCACCGGCAAGCGGGGAAGCGTTAGGATATTCAGAACATGCTCAAATCAGTCACTTTAGGAGATTATTATGCGCACAGCAGGAAACACCATCTTAATTACCGGTGGAGCAACCGGCATAGGTTTGGCTTTAGCAGAAGCTTTTTTGCGAAAAGGAAATGAAGTTCTCATTTGCGGTAGACGAGAGGATAGGCTTACCCAAGCAAAAAACAAATTTCCTAAACTTCAAATTAGAAGATGTGACGTTGCTGACCCGGAAGATCGAAAGCGCTTGTATGATTGGGCAGTCACAAACTACAAGCACCTAAACATCCTCATCAACAATGCCGGCATTCAAAAAGAGATTGATTTTAAAAAGGGAACCGCTGATTTGCTGGGCGGAGAAAATGAAATTGAAATAAACTTAGAGGCTCCGGTTCATCTTTCTGCGTTGTTCATTCCACATTTGATGGAACAGAAAGAATCCGCCATCGTTAATATCTCATCTGGACTTGGTTTTGTTCCCCTTGCCATTATGCCTTTGTATTGTGCTACCAAAGCGGCATTACATTCTTTCAGTTTATCCTTGAGACATCAGTTAAGAAATACAACCATAAAAGTCTTTGAAATCATTCCTCCTACAACTGACACGGAACTCGACGGAGGGGCACGGGAAAAAAGAGGACAGGCAGATCGAGGAACCAAGCCTGAAGTAGTTGCAGAAGCAACTATTGAAGCAGTGGACAAAGATGATTTCGAGGTGGCAGTTGGTCAGGCAGAATTTTTGCGCACCAGTTCGCGAAATGAGCCAGAACGAGTGTTTCAAATGATAAATGCACGATAGAGCTTTTATATTCACTTTGTTTTCTAAAGAATATTATACTTGACAAATCCTAACCCTTAAACTTATGCCTTAGCAGCTATTCCGTAGAAGACCACAAAATTTTAATATTTCTCAAACAACTTTCCCCAGGTGGTCTCAGACCACTTTTTGAAGATTCTTTTTCCCTTAAGGGGCCACCAGAAGCGGTCGTGATAAAAGGCGGAGCCGAAAACAAAGAGGTAAACCAAAGGAGTGCGGAAGAAAAGTTTTTGAAAACATCTAAGCGGGGAAAACCAGAAGAGATCACCAACGCGGCTGGCAAGATTATCTCCCACCGAGAAAGCAAAATTTATTTGGGAAATATCTTCTCCCACAATTTCGATTTCCTCCATCCTCCCTTTGCCCAGACCCTGTTCATGAGCCAGTCGAATGTATTTTATGCTCATGGGATCGAAGCCCATCATCTTTGCAGACACCGCATCTATGGCTACACAATCCCCAGAAGCTAAGATGAAATCTTTTATCTCCGGTTTCATAGTGCGCGGACCGGGTCCATTTCCTGCGGTGGTTCCATCCATCACCGCAAATATACCGGAGTGAATCTCCTTCTGAATAGTAAGAAGATCCACTAAAGTCTCGTGAATCCAGGTATGGGTGTAGTGTCTTTTGGTGTTCAAAAGTCCACCAAAGGCATTTTTCATGGCTCCGGTGGTGGTGGTGTAGATATGGCACTTCAAGGTGGGAAGATGGATAATGTTTTTGTCAAAGAAAAATTCAGGGAGGTAAATCCCCTTCTTGTAGATTTTGGGCAATGCTAAAAGCTTGCCTTTAGGCTCGTATCTCACCCATTTAAAATCTTGAGAAAAATTAAACTTTACCTGGATGTCATGTTTCTGGAAAACCCCAGCATATTTGTTCAATCTATCCCCTTTTAATGCATTGGTCACGACAGTCTCATTCTCCACCGCTACCAGTTGCCCAAATCCCAGCTTCTTTAGAGCTAAGATGGTTCCTTCCAGTTGCCAAGGTGTGGTGTTAGCTCCGGGAAAAGGATAGTGCCAGGAGATGTTGTCCTTCAGAATGGTGACTTTATCCTTGGGGAGAAAATTCTCCACCCCGGCTAACTTTAAGAGCTTTTGATAATCCTCCAAAACCGTCTCTGGTGATGTCTTAATAACAGCAACTTTTGATTTCGCCACAAAACCTCCTTAAAAACTAT
>Ga0315279_10002467_pt1 | contig 27719 bp, 20 predicted proteins | sample YL17G06_20_MG_FD_203694 | JGI IMG/M metagenome (GOLD analysis project Ga0315279, IMG submission 203694) | Sediment microbial communities from Yellowstone Lake, YNP, Wyoming, USA - YL17G06_20 | ecosystem: Environmental > Aquatic > Freshwater > Lake > Sediment | place: USA: Wyoming | collected... | reverse complement strand
CTGGTGCTGCGCCTGCTGGATCGGGAGCCGATGTACGGCTACCAGATGATCCAGCATCTGCGAGATCGAAGTGAAGGCTATTTCAGTCTGGGCGAGGGCGCGCTCTATCCCTTGCTGCACGAGCTCGAAGAGCACGGATTCGTCCGCGCCCAATGGCGGGAGCAGCAGGGCCGGCCCAGCCGCCGCTACTATCACCTCACCGCCAAGGGTAAGCGCGAGCTGGCGCGGAGAGTGCAGCGCTGGGAAGGCTTCACGAAGGCCGTAGACCTGATGCTGGAGGCGAGCCATGCGTGACTTCGACGAGTACCTCAACCAACTCCGAGCGGCGCTGGACGTGACGCCGAAACGCGCCGACGAAATCTGCCGGGAGGTGCGGAGCCACCTGGAGACTCGGGTAAGAGAATTGATGGCGACAGGGCTTGACGAAAACGAGGCCGCGCAGGAGGCGGTGCGCGAGTTCGGGGAGCCGAAACACGTGGCCGCGCAGTTGACTCAGGCCAACGACACACATCGCCGCGCCAACCGAGTTAGGGCGCTGCTCGGGTTCATGGTCGTCTTCACCGCAATGTTTACCGTGGCCATTTTCTGGCAGGTCCCATCATCTGTCCGCAATGGTGTCCGCATTTCTCGCGATCTGCGAGCGATACACTTGCTAGCGGCCTACACCCCGTTGTCCTTGATGCAGGCGAAATCCCTTTTTCAGTTCCTGGTGGTACTGCCGGCTGCCGTGTTGGCGGGGATGCTCGCGGGCCGGCGCCGGTGGTGGGTGGCTGGCGCTCCGCCGCTGCTCCTGTTAATTCTGCTCATTTCCGTCGTCGTATTGCTGGGCCGAGGCCCGCACCCAGCGATGAGCTTGAGGGATCTCGGTTATCCAGCGCGGTGGACCCTGATCTCGGCGCTGGTCATGGCCGGCTGCGGCTATCTCGGTTCCCGGGCGCTGAAACGGAGATCGACCGCTTTGGTGGTGGGCCTGGTTTGTGGCGCCTACGTCGCCCTGACTGGGCTGGCAATATCGGGGATGATGGTCGCAGTCATATCTCACGCCGGAACTCGGCGTATAGCCGGAAACATATGGTGGATAGTGATTCTCGTGGCCGAACTCAGCGTATTGTTGTTAGGGGCATTGGCCCATCGGGCCTATCGGAATAGGCAAGTCTCTGCGTGAAGGCTGCCGCGCTTCTGTGTCATAATGCGCCTCCTCGGCGCATCGTCATTGCCGATGTGGGTTGCCGGGAAATCCTGCTGCCCACCTCCGCCCCCTGACCCCACCCCGGAAAATCCTTCTCACCAAGAGTCAACTCTTACGCTTGACCGCGAGGGCCAGGATCGGGTACACTCCTATGGGAGTGTGAGGCAGAATGCCAAGAAGAGCGTCGGGCATGGTGACCCTGAAGATCCCCCGCCCCCTCTACGATCGGCTCCAGCAGTTGATCGCAGGCACGGGGTTCCGGTCGGTCACCGAGTTCTCGGTATACGTCCTGCGGGACCTGGCCGCGCAGCCGAAGGATAAGAAGAGGAAGGCCCCCGACGGCCGCATGACCGCCGGCGAGCTGGAGGTGGCGCGGAAGCGCCTGCAGGAGCTCGGCTATCTCTAGGCGCGCGGACATGCCGGATTCTGCCAAACGCAGATCTCTCTGGCAGGCCTTGGCTGTGCCTCTGGCCCAGCAGAAGAGGAAGCGATGATAAGACCCCACGGTGGGAAGCTCATCAACCGATTGGTGTCGGGCGCCGAGGCCGCCCGCCTGGAGCGGGAGGCCGAGCGGATGCCGGCGATCCCCCTCAACCAGCGCGAGCTGGCCGACCTGGAGATGATCGCGGTCGGCGCCATGAGCCCGCTCGACGGGTTCATGACGCAGAACGACTACCTCTCTGTGCTCGCCTCCACCCGGCTCACGAACGGCCCGGTGTGGTCGCTGCCGGTGGTGCTCTCGGCGAAGACGCCCGAGCACGAGCACCTCAAGCCCGGCGACCAGGTGGCGCTGGCGGACGACGAGCAGCGGCTGCTGGCGGTAATGGAAGTCAGCGACTGCTACCGCGTTGACCATGAATACGAGGCAAGGACGTCGCTCGGGACTACGGACGAGGGCCACCCGGGGGTGCAGTATCTGAGGAGCATCTCACCTGTCTACCTGGGAGGCAAGGTGCGGGCAGTGCGCCTCCCGGAGCACCAGGACTTCCTTCGCTATCGGCTCACTCCCAAGGAGACGCGGGTGCTGTTTGCGGCGCGGGGTTGGCAGCGCGTGGCCGCGTTTCAGACCCGTAACCCGATTCACCGCGCCCACGAGTACCTACAGAAGTGCGCGCTGGAGCTGACCGACGGATTGCTCATCCACCCGTTGGTGGGCGAGACCAAGTCGGACGACATCCCCGCCGAGGTGCGAATGCGGTGCTACGAGGAGCTGATCGAGCACTACTACCCGCGCGAGCGTGTGGTGATGTCCGTTTTCCCTGCTGCCATGCGCTACGCCGGGCCGCGAGAGGCGATCTTCCACGCCCTAGTGCGCAAGAACTATGGCTGCACGCACTTCATTGTGGGCCGCGATCATGCCGGCGTCGGCAACTACTACGGGACTTACGACGCGCAGCGCATCTTCGACAACTACCAGCCGGAGGAGCTTGAGATTACTCCCTTATTCTTCGAGCATGCCTTCTACTGCCGTGCTTGCGGAGGCATGGCGACTCCCAAGACCTGCCCGCATGGAGCGGACCAGCGTGCCTCGCTCTCCGGCACGAAGGTGCGTGAGCTGCTGGCGAAGGGGGAAGCCCTGCCCGCGGAGTTCACTCGCCCGGAGGTGGCGCGAGTGCTCATGTCAACCAGGCGCCAGGAGAGCGCAGGATGAAGCGACTGGTAGTCATCGGCCTCGACTGCCTGACGCCACAGCTCGCCTTCGGAGCCTGGCTGGCGGAGATGCCCAACCTGAAGGCGATCCTCAACGGGGGGATTGGGGGCCCGCTGCGTTCGACCGTCCCGCCCATCACCGTGCCTGCCTGGGCCTCCATGATGACCTCGCAGGACCCCGGGATGCTGGGCATCTACGGATTCCGCAACCGCTCGGATTACGGCTACGAGAAGCTGCAGATCGCCAACTCCACCAGCGTGCAGGTGGATACGGTATGGGACCATCTTTCCCGCCGGGGCGTCGAATGCCTGGTGGTCGGGGTGCCGCTCACCTATCCCCCGAAGGCGCTGCGCGGGATGATGGTCTCCGGCTTCGAGACCCCGAGCACCGACGTCAGCTTCACCTATCCTCCCGGCATCCAGCCATTGCTAGCCAAGCTTTCCGGCGGTGAGTATGTGATTGACGTGAAGGACTTCCGCACCGATGACAAGGCGGCCTTGCTCGCCTCCGTAAGGGAGATGACGCGCGCCCGGTTCCGCGTCTTCCGCGGGCTGCTGCAGGCCGGCAACGCCGCCTTCGCGATGATGGTGGAGATGGGGCCGGACCGCCTTCACCATGGGTTCTGGCGCTACTGCGACTCGTCGCACCGGCTCTTCCAGCAAGGCAATCCCTATCAGAACGTCCTGCACGACTACTATCTCGAACTCGATGAGGAGATCGGCCGCACCGTGGAGGCGGCCGGGGAGGGCGCCTCGGTGATGGTCGTCTCGGACCACGGGGCGAAGGCGATGGAGGGGGCAATCTGCATCAACGAGTGGTTGCAGGCAAACAATTGCCTGAAACTCAAGGAGAAGCCTTCTCAGCAAACGCGGCTCACGCCGGAGATGATTGACTGGCCGCGCACCGCCGCCTGGGGAGAGGGCGGGTACTACGGTCGCCTGTTCCTGAATGTGGCGGGCCGCGAGCCGCAGGGGTATGTGCCGGCAAAGGACCGCGCGCGCGTGAGCGAGGAGATCAAGGCCGGGCTGGAGGCGCTTGGTGATGAGGAAGGCAATGCTATCGGCACGCGTGTCTACCGCCCGGAAGAGGTGTACCGCCGGGTAAACCGCATCCCGCCGGATCTGATCGTCTACTTCGGAGACCTGAACTGGCGGTCGGCGGGCTCGGTGGGTGTAGGGTCTGTGCACATGCGCGAGAACGACACAGGCCCGGACGACGCCAACCACGCCGAGGAAGGCGTCTTCGCCTGGCGGCTGGGTGGAGACCGGCGACCAAGGCGGGCCGAGCGCTACTCCATCTACGACATCGCGCCATCAATCCTGCGCTTCTTCGATATGGAACCAACAGCCGACATGATCGGCGATGCTATCATCTGAAAGGCGGGCAGAACTGTGGCGAAAGGTTTCACCCTCTGGTTCACCGGGCTTTCCGGCTCTGGCAAGAGCACGCTGGCGCAGCGGATGCGGGACGTCATCCGGGAGCACGGGCTGAAGGCCGAGCTTCTGGACGGAGATGAGGTCCGCCAGAACCTCAGCAAAGGCCTGGGTTACTCTAAGGAGGACCGCGACACGAACATCCGCCGCATCGGATATGTCTGTCATCTGCTCACCCGCAACGATGTGGTGGCGATCGCCGCCGCCATCTCCCCCTACCGCGAGATCAGAGACGAGAACCGCCGGTTGATCGGGCGATTCGTGGAGGTCTACTGCCAGTGCGATCTGGAGACGCTCAAGGCCCGCGATCCGAAGGGTATGTACGAGAAGGCGCTGCGGGGCGAGATCAAGAACTTCACCGGGGTCAGCGACCCCTACGAGCCGCCGGAGAACCCCGAGGTCATCTGCGACACCTCCGCCGAGGAGGTCGAGGCCTCCGCCGCCAGGATCACTGCCAAGCTGGAGGAGCTGGGCTTCCTTCCCGCGCCGGAAGCCGAGGTGTACACTCCCGAGGAGGAAGAGGCGATCAAGAAGCGCTTGCAGGACCTGGGCTACCTGTGAGGCAGTAGGTGATGCGTCTCCTGCGCGCGCGCAAGAAGAGACGGGCCTGTGTGGTGGGGCTGGACGGGGTGCCGATCGGCCTGCTGAGGGAGCTGGCCGACCGTGGAGTGATGCCTCGGACGGCGCAGATACTGTCGCGCGGCAGCCTGCAGCAGATGAAGGCGGCGCTGCCTCCGATCTCCTCCGTGAGCTGGTCCTCCTTCATGACCGGCGCCAACCCGGCCGAGCACGGCATCTTCGGGTTCACGGAGGTTGACCCACAGACCTACCAGCTTCGCTTCCCGCTGTTCTCCGAGCTGGCCGTTCCCACGCTTTGGGACCGGCTCGGCGAGAAGGGCAAGCGCTGCGCCATCCTCAACCAGCCCGCCACCTATCCCGCCCGCGCTGTCCCGGGTGTGCTGGTCTCCGGCTTCGTGGCGCCCAGCTTCACCAAGAGCGTGTGGCCGGCCCAGCACATCGCGGCCCTTCGCGGCATGGCCTACCAGGTGGACGTGGACACGGAGGGAGCGCGAGGGAATCCGGAGCGCTTTCTCGATGACCTGATGGAAGCTGTTAAGATTAGACGGAAAGCGATAGCATACTTCTGGGAGCGCGAGGACTGGGACTACTTCCAGATCGTGGTGACGGAGACCGATCGCTTGCACCACTTTCTGTGGCACGCGGTCGAGGACGCGGACCGGCCGCTTCATGGGCGAGCGATGGAGGTCTACCAGGGCATTGATCTCCTGATGGGCGAGATGTGGGACCTGCACGCGCGCCGGTCCGGGGCAGCGGAAGGCGACGGCTTCGTGATGCTCTCCGACCACGGGTTCTGCGAGCTGAAGCAGGAGGTCTGCCTGAACGCGTGGCTGCGAGAGAATGGGTACCTGAAGTACGCGAAGGACGACCCGGCTTCGGTCGCTGACATCGCCGATGGCACCCGCGCCTTCTGTCTGGATCCCGGGCGCATCTATGTCAACCGGAAGGGGCGATTCGGCCGCGGCTGCGTGCCAGAGGAGGAAGCGGCGGCGCTGGCGGAGGAGATCGCCGAGAGACTGGGCGCCCTCACCTGTGACGGCGAGTCGGTGATGGCGGAGGTGTTCAGACGAGCAGCCGTCTACCGGGGGCCGAGAGTGCAGCTCGCTCCCGAGCTGGTGGCGCTGGGGCGGCCCGGGCTCGACATGAAGGGGACGACGAAGAGCAAGGAAGTCTTCGCTTCTCCTCGTTTCCAGGGGATGCATACCTGGGAGGACGCCTTCGTGTGGAGCCAACTGGCGCTGCCCGAGGAGCCGGAGATCTCGGAGGTCGCGCCGGCCCTTCTCGCCTGGCTCACCGCATGAGACTCAGATCTGCACCCGCAGGGGGCCTTTCAGCGCGTAGCCGAAGATCATGGATAGCGCCAGCCAGGGCCACAGCCAAGCCATCCGCCAGCCGAACAGGCGGAGTTCCGCGGGCTGGTAGGCGACGTGGATGGACTCAATCCCCGCCGCCGCGGGCAGAGGGGGCTCGCCGGGGTGGAGCAGTTGCCGCCAACCGCCGGCCGCCAGCCTGTGGGTGGAGATGCGATCCCTGCTAACTTCTCCAACTACAATGCGCTTGCTGAACTGGCTACCGGCGTTGGTCAGACGGAGATCATAGACTCCCGCCTTCTCCGCTCGCACCCGCCAGTCAACCTCCCTCAGGGCCGGGATGCGCAGGGGCGGTGTCTCGACGGTCACGCCCGGCGGCGCGGAGATGGCGGCGGTGTCCACACCGCCGCCCCCGGGTCCCAGCTTCACGCTCACGATCGCCCGTTCCCCGGCCTCCAGCGGGCGATGCCCATAGCGCAGCTCGCCCTGGATCAGCAGCAGGCCCACCGGGATCACCATGCATGCCAGAGGGACCAGCGCGCAAGCCAGGTAGCGGAGGTTGTCGCGGAGGATCGCCCCTTCTGCGCGCAGGACCACGCGCAGGTCGTCCCGGTACAGCGCCACTTCCAGCAGATGGGAAATGATAAGATCCTTGATCCTCCGGATGGCGCGCTGGTTGGAGGTGTAGCGGAAGATGAGCATGGCGAGAACCGCGGTGACCAGCGCCAGCGCGGCCACTCCTGCCCAGGCTCCGCCCCAGGCGAAGGGGGTGAGGTAGAGATCGAAGAGGCGCGTGATTGCGGCGTTGACGACAGCCATTACAGTTAGTCCAGGTATCCGAGTCCTTTCAAGCGCTTGCTGATCTCGTCATCGCTCTGCCCCTCCTCCGTCCCAGAGACCGCCTGCTCGAGCACATGGCGGACGAACTCCTCCGGTGAGGAGTAGCCGGCCGCCTCCGCGCACTGCTTCACCCGTTCATACAGCTCTCTGTCCAGCCTGATCTTCGGACCGAACACTGCTCCCTCCTCACCACACAGAGTTGCCCGTCATTTCCTCGTCCGGCTCCACCCCGAACTCGGCGAGCACGCCGGCGGTCACGTCCTGGATTGCAGGCCGCGGCGCGCCGATCGTCTTCGTCGCCAGCAGCACCCCCGGCACCGCCTCACGGTCAATGCAGTGATCGCCGCTCCACTTATCCGTGTTGTCGGAAACCATGCTGCCCGAGACCTCGCCAAGCACAGAGGCGTCCGAACACCGGTAGCCCCGCGCGTACCCAATGACGAGATCGGGGGCGCGGTCGGGTATCTGCCGGCGGTAGACTTCGTCGGAGAGGTACACCTGATCCACCACGCGCGCTCCGGTGTCGGGATCACGCACCTGGCGCAACTCCTCGGTGATCTTGTGCGCGATGGACAACCGCTCAGCAGGGCTTACCCAGCCCGCGCCCTCACGCCCCTGCATATTCAGGTAGACCGCGTTGAACCCTATCCCATAGGCCGCCGTTCGGGACCAGTCGGCATTCTCGAAGATGCTGCTGCCGTCGCTCCAGTCCTGCAGGCCGACAAGGTAGCCGTTGTCAGCTAACCAGGCGTTCACATTGAACTCCCGGTAGAACGGCGCGAATCCGTGGTCCGAGAGCACGATGAGAGTGGTGTCCCGGTCACATGCCTCCAGGGCCTGTCCCACCAGCGCATCGGCCGCGCGGTAGCAGTCCTCGATCACGCGGCCGTACCTGCGCGCCACCTTCGGATCGTAGGCCGGATGTCTGGGGTCCATGGTCCGCCAGAACAGGTGCTGGGTGCGATCGCTGTCCGAGAAGTAGCAGAAGAGCAGGCCCTGTTTGAACTCGTTCAGCGCATCCTCGTACATCCGCTTCGCCTCAGCAAACGCTTGCCCGGACTGCTGGAGATACTCGCCCTCGTCCAGCACCCCTTGGCGCAGCGCCTTCACGTCCTCCGGGAACCCCTGGGTGTAGTAACGTCCGTAGCGCTCCGCCAGCTCGCGCGCGAATCCCACGGGAGCGGTGATGGGAAGTGCCGGGTCCATCGGATCAACGTTCACCGGAGTGGCATACAGCTTGAACTCCGGCGACACCTCCTTGAGGTAGAACCGGCAGATGCCGGACACGCTCTTCACGTGCGGTATCAGGGTGAACGAAAGCGGCACCCAGTCGCTCCATTCGCCCTGGCGAAGCAGCACCTCTTGCTCCTGGGCTACGATCTTCGCCACTCGATTCTGTCGGTCAAGCCACACCGTGAAGTCCACATAGCTCTCCGGCTTACCCTCTTCGAGCGTGTTGCGCGGGCCGATCAGGCGCGCCTCCACGCGGCCGTTCCTCACCGCCACCGGGTAGGTGGCGCCGCCGGCGATCTCGCCCTGGGTCCGGGACGCCGACTCAGAGAAGTAGGAGTACTCGCCATAGGTCCCTCGCAGGTCCGGCGCCCCCAGGCCGGCCAATTGCCTGGCGCCGGTGTCGCGCGGAGGGAAGTTGGAGGGAGCGCGGTACACGGCGCAGGGCACTCCCGCCTGCTCCAGCAGATCCCAGAACGCCGCTCCCTTTCTCAGCAGCTCAACCTTCCCATGGGAAACTGGCAGGCGCCACTTTCCCAACGACAGCTTGCGCGGCGGCTCCTCCGTGCGGGCGATGCCGAGGTAGGGCAGGTAGGTGGCCGGATCCCGCTGCACGAAATCGTAGATCCCATGTCCACCCGGGTCCTGTCCGGTGATGAAGGTAGCCCAGGCGACGGGGCTCTGCGGGGGCACGGTGCTGGTCAGCGGACGCAACCCTCCCTGCTCCCGCAGCCGCTGCATGTTTGGCAGCTTGCCCTGCTCCATCAGCCTCCGCACATAGCCGGCGTCCAGCCCGTCAATGCCGACGACGACTACCTTCCGGTCTCTCCTGGATGAAGTGAGCGATTTCCTGGCACAGGAAACCAGGAGGCTGCTGTCCAGCAGCGCCAGCGCGCCCAGTGCCGCCAGCTTCTTCAGCGTCTCTCGCTTCGCGGGGTCGCGCGGCGCATTGGGATCGCCCGGCTTCGCCGCCGGTGCGATTGGGTTTCTGGCACGTTTTCCAGGCATGGTCCTGAAGCTCACCTATCCATCGAGCAAGAGAGATCGGCCCTGCATGTATCCAGGCGCCGCAACACCAAACAACGAGAGCACGCTGGGGGCAATATCAGTGATCGCGGCGTCGTCACCGGAAAGCGGCCGGCTGCACAGCAGCACCCCCGGCACCTGCTTGGGGTCTACGCAGTGGTCGCCGCTCCAGTGGCGGGTGTTGTCCTCGATCACCGGCCCCGCCGCCTTTCCCTGCGCCCCATCCCAGGAGGCCCGGTACCCGGGAGCATAGCCCACCGTCAGGTCCGGCCCGGAACTGACGTAAGGGCCGGGACACTCCTCCTTCATATCGAAGACGCGTGCGATGGCGGTGGCTCCGCGCGCCTCGTCGCGGAGCCCGGTCAGTTTCCCGATCAGCTCGCGCTTGACCGCCTCAGCTTCCGCGCGGCTCACGATTCCGCTAGCTTCCCGGCCGTTGATGTTCAGGTAGATGCCGCCGAGGCCGATAGCATAGGCGCGCGTCCGCGCCCAGTCCACATCGCGCAGCCATTCCGCCTCGCCGTTTGCGCCCGGCTTCAGCGCCAGGTAGCCGTGTTCCCGCAGCCAGGCGTTGATGTTCACCCCGCGCTCGAAGGCGGTGAACCCGTGGTCGGACAGGACGATCAGCACATCTCTCGGCCCAAGCTCTGAGGCGACTCTGCCCACCAGAGCATCCGCCTGTTCGTAGGCGGCCTCGATTGCGCGCCCGGCACGATCCCCGCTGCCTGCTGCCGCCCGCTCTCTCCAGAACATGTGCTGCACCCGATCAGTGGTGTCGAACACACACACGACGCATCCGCTGCTGCTGTTGCGAAGGGCGTTGAAAAGCATCCGCTCCCGCTCCTCGAACAGCAGTTGGCACTGATCCAGAAAGGCGTCGTCATCGAGCACCCCTTCGTTCAGCGCCCAGGTATCCTCCGCCAATCCCAAGGTAGCATAGCGTCCAAGCCGCTTCGCAAGATACATCGAGTACACAAAGGGATGAGACACCGGTAAGGCGGGGCGCTCCGGGTCAATGTTTATGGGCGATGCGTACAGCTCAAGCTCCGGCTCTACCCGCTTCAGATAGAAGCGGCAGATGCCGCTCGCCCTCCGCAGGCGGCCGAGCTTGAACTCAACGGGAATCCACTCGGAGAACTCGCCCTGCCGGAGCAGCACGCGCTGCCCACCGATCTCCAGACGCACCCCGTTGGGCTCTCGCAGGAGAGAGAAAGGCAAGATGGCACTCGCCTCCGAGCCGTCCTTTCCCCTCCTTGGCGGACCAGGCAGAGAGGCGCGGGCCACACCGTTGCTCCACTGCACCCGGAACCGCTCTCCCCCCGTATACCCGGCCTCTCCCAGGTCAGCGGTGGTAAAGAAAGCAAACGACCCCTGGGTTCCACGCAGATCGGGCACACACATCCCGGACAGCAGCAGGCCGTGGAACGGTTCCGGGGGAAAGGTGATGGGAACACGAAGCACAGTGCTGGCAATGCCGTGCTCGCCCAGCACCGCCCAGAATGGCTTGCTTCGCCGCAGCGCGCGCACCGAAGTCCGGCTCCGCCTGACCCGACACACGCCCAGGTTCAGCGTGCTGGCGCCGGTGCGAATCTCCGCCGAGGAGAGATCGGGCAGATAGGTGCGCGGGTCCCGCCGGAGGAAGTCGAAGATGCCGTGGCGACCCGGCCCGGTACCGGTCATGAAGGAGGACCAGGCCACCGGCGACATGGGCGGGCAAGTGGTTGCCAGCCTACGGTAGGCGCCAGTTTTCCGAAGCTCCGCCAGGTTAGGCAAGCGGCCGGCCGCCATCATCTCCTCGACCAGATTCGGGTCCAGCCCATCCAGGCCCAGCACCACTACCCGGTGCGCTCGGCTGCGCGCATAGGCGCGGCGCCTCCGCCGGTACAGCACCACCGCGCGCAGCGGCCAACTGACCAGCACCAGCGCGCTCAGGGTCACCGCCGCCACCAGCACAAGGAACGAACCGATCACGGCGAACCCGGCCCCGGGACCGATGTAGGCGTGGGCCGGAGACTGCCAAGCGGCTACCATCAGGTAGAGTAAGGCGATGCTTGACAGAGCGGTGCCCCAACCCGTCCTGGCAGTTCGGAGGGAGCCTGGGTAGGCCTGGCCGAGGCGCGAGGCGTCCCCTGCGCAAGACACCGTCCTAGTTGTGGCGAGTCTCTTTCCCACCGTTAGCGCCAATCCAGCCCAACAGCGTGAGAGCGACCCCTGGGGTCGCTCCCTCGCCGCCACGTGGTGAATTCGCCTTCTGGCGGCATCTCTCCTGCCCGACCCTGGGAGACGAGACAAGGGACCCCGCCCCTCCGGGCGGGGTCCCATTGTTCCTCTTGCGCCTCTCTGGCGGACCTACGGCGCGGCGGTGATCTTCACCAGGTCGGTGCAGTAGTCGTAGGTTGCCGAGGTCTGCGGACCAACCTGCACTCGCACCTTGACGGTGCCGCCCGAGATGTAGTTGCTCGGGTTGGCTACCGTGTTGGTGTAAGTGGAGTCCGAAGTGGTCAGACCGCTGGTGCCCTGGGAGACCCAGGCGTTGGTGGAGTAGTTGTAGAGATACACGGTCTGGGTCTGCGTGCCCGTGCTCAGCTTGCCCTCCACCGTGAAGCTGAGGGAGGACAGGCTGCCGAGTCCTGTGTTGAAGATGAAGTCCAGCCGGACTCCCTTGTAGGACTTGACATAGCTGTGCACCAGGTACTGATCATCCGAGTAGCGGACGCTGGTGACGTCACCGGAGACATAGGTCCCGTTGATCCGCTCATACGAGTCGCAGAGGTAGTCCTGTCCCTGCGACGGCGTCACGGTGATGTAGTTGGTCTTGGTGTTGGTGTTGGAGCCATAGGCATTGGTGGCAGTCAGGCTGACAGTGTACTGACCCGCCGAGTTGTAGGTATGGCTGGGGTTCTGGGCCGTGCTCGTGCCGCCATCGCCGAAAGCCCACGACCACGAGGTGGGGTTGTACGTGGACTGGTCGGTGAAGCTAACCGCCAACGGCGCGGTGCCGCTCGTGGGGTTGCCGACGAACTGCGCCACCGGGGGATTGCCGCCGGAGCCCACCGAGATGTAGTTGTTCTTGGTCTTGGTATTTGAGCCCGCGGCATTGGTGGCGGTCAGGCTCACGGTGTAGTTGCCCGCGCTGTTGTAGGTGTGGCTCGGATTCTGCGCGGCGGAGGCTCCGCCGTCGCCAAAGGCCCACGACCAGGAGGTAGGGTTGTTAATGGAGAGGTCGGTGAAGGCCACGTTCAGCGGGGCAGTGCCGCTGGTGGGGTTGCCGGAGAAGTCAGCGACCGGCGGTTGCGGGCCGCCGCCGCCGTACTCGTGGAAGCCGAGATCAGGGCTGGCGTCTCTGGCGGTGCCCCAGAAGTCCGTAGCCACGCCTACGGAGGTTCCGTAGTTGATGCAGGGGGAGCTGCCCGTGAGTTTCCACCCGTTCGGGATATCGGTCCCCGTCGGGTTCACGAGCAGCGGGTTCGCGGCGAAGCTGTTGGGGTGCGAGCCGCTGGGAACGCCGTTGGGCCAGCAGTTGTAGGAGGTCACCCACACGCTGGGGTTGGCGATGGAGCAGGTGCCGTAGATGATGTTGTTCTTCAGCTCGTTGGGGGCGGTGCCTCCGCTGTCAATGTAGAAGCCCCGGCCTTCGCCCGGCCCGACGGTGTTGTGGTAGATCTTGAGGTTGTTGTAGGACTTAGCCGCTTTCCAGAAGGCGATGCCGTCCTTGACGCGGTAGACGAGGTTGTTGTAGATCTGGATGTTGGAGTTGTCCACCTCGGTCCAGCCTGTGTATCTCTCCGAGGCCAGGAGGATGCCATCCGGAAGCATGCCACTCCGGCGGTGCTCGTTTTCCGGGGTGGTGTAGACTACATTGTTGCGGATGACCCCGTTCTTGGCGTTGTCAGCGTAGATGGACACGCTGAAGCTGTTGGCCACCGTGTTGCCCTCGACCAGGAACCCATTGGAGTAGAGGACGTTGATGGCTTCGCCCCAGGTCTCGTGGACGTAGTTGTTGCGGAAGGTGATATTGGTGGGGGTGATGTAGCCGGCCGACTCGCCCTTCTCGCTCTTGAACCCGCAGCCCCAGCCGCCACTGGATCCTCCGCCTTGGTTCAACATGTACAAGTTGTACCCCTCATTCCCTTCGGCGGTCATGTCGTGACCGATGAGGTTGATGCCGCAGGCCCCAACGTCGTGGACGATGCAGTTCTTCATCACCACGTCGTCGCATTCCCACCAGATGATGGCGTGGGCCTTCACGTTGTAGGGGGTATTCCGCAACTCGAAGCCGTCCATCACGACGTGCTGGCAGTTGTAGAAGATGAAGATCGAGTCCCCGCTGACCCAACCGGTTGCGCCCGTGCCGTCGAAGATGGGGCTCTCGCCTGGGTAGTTCTTGAAGGTGATGGGGTTGCCGGCTGCTCCGATGGCTTGGATGCCCGTGCCGCTGGCATGGCGGGTGGCAAGGTAGACCCCGCCCCTGGCATACACAGTGTCGCCGGCGACCGCATCGAGGGCCGCCCTGTCCAAAGTCCGATACGGGTTGCCGATGGAACCGTCCCCCGTCGTGTCGCTGCCTGACGGAGAGACGTAGATGCTGGCGGCTGAGGCCGCCGTTGGTACTGCGAACATCACCATGAGAGCCAGCGCGAGCGCGCACCACATCCGCGCCTGCGCTGGTCCCGTCCCTGCCCTGCCGGTCCTGTTCATAGCCGTTCTCCTCCTGTGGGAAGACTGGTACACCAGCCCTCTGGTCATGATACGGTTTGGGATGATGGGGGTCTATTCACGGCCAGGACCTTTTCTTATACAATCGGGCCATGAGTGGGGGCGCCAGGGAACCGCGGAGGAAAGCGCACGTGCAGTCGCCGGAGGAGTCTCCCCTCGGGCGCCAGAGGCGCTTTGCCGATGTCCCGCACCAAGAGCTGCTGCTCTCGGCGAGGCACCCGATCGAGCTCGCGCCAGTGACTCGGAGTGGGCCCGGGCCGCCTTTGGCTCACATTCACTACCCTCTCGAGTTGGGTGTGGTGCTTGCCGGCGAGCAGAGGCGTGTATTTGAGGAGTTCAGCTTCCGTGCCTTGCCCGGGGATGTCTGGCTGATCCCCATGTGGGAGCCGCATGGCTGGCAGACGCTGTGCGAGAAGACCGAGCGGGTGGTGATGCATTTCCTGCCAGATTTTCTCGGCGGCGAGATGATCGGCGACGCCTCTTGGCTGGCCGGCTTCGCGGTGGGGCCGCACCTGCGTCCTCGTGTGCAGGGATCGCAGATGCGGGAACAGGTGATGGCGATCGCGCGTGAGCTGCGGACAGAAATCCAGGAGGAGCGGTACGGGTGGATCGCGGCTGTACGCGGATGCCTTCTGAGGCTGCTGGCTCTTCTCTACCGGTCATGGGAGCGCGCTGATAGCAGCGGCGCCATCGCCAGGCCCACGCTTCACCCGAACAGCCTGGCCCGCGTCATGCCTGTCGTGGCTGCGGTCCAGCAACAGCCGGGGAGGCCGATGACTGTGTCGGAAGCGGCCGGCTTATGCAACCTTAGCCGACGCCAGTTCTGTCGCGTCTTCTCTCAGACCATGGGAGTGGGGCTCCAGAAGTTCCGCCTGCGCGCCCGCCTGGCTCACGCCGAGCGCTTGCTGACCACCACCGATCTCCCCATCGAGACAGTTGCATGCGAGTGCGGCTTCTTTGGCGCCGCACACCTGCACCGCCATTTCGTAAGACACTACGGCTGCACTCCAGCCGCGTTCAGGAGACGGAGCCAAGGCGTAGAGTAGCCCGCCAGAAGGAACACGTGAGCTATGACGACGCACACCGGAAGACCCGAGGTCCTGGGCCTCGGCCTCGCCTGCTTGGACTATGTTTTCCGCAGCGACTGGGCGGAGCGGGGCGGGCAGGCGCGGGTGCGCGACCACGCGGTCTCCGGCGGCGGCCTGATCGGGACCGCCGTCGTGGCCGCCGCCCGCCTCGGCGCGGAGACGGCGATCTGGACCTGGGTCGGGGATGATGACGAGGGGCGACAGGTGATCGCTGGGTTGCGGGAAGAGGGGGTGGATACCAACGCAGTCGAGATCCTCCCCCACGCCCGCACGGCGGTCAGCTTCGTACACGTCGAAGAGGAAACCGGCGAGCGCACCATCTACCACCGGCCCGGCTTGGAAGTTCCATCGGAGCGCGCGCAAGCCGTTGGCAGCCGACAGCTCTCATGTGATGTGCTGCTGGTGGACGCCGTCTGGCCGGAGGCCAGCATCATCGCCGCCCGCCGCGCCAGGGAGGCCGGGATACCCGTCGTCGGCGACTTTTGCCCGACCGACGCCGCGGACCCGCTTGCCGGATACACTAGCCATCTCATTGTGCCCGGCGCGTGTGCAGAGCGGATCGCTCCCGGGGCATCACGGGGCGAGCAGTTGCGTAGGCTGATGGACGTCTGTGTGGCAGGAGATGAACTCCTGCCCTACGGGGCGGGCCCGGAGTTCGTCTGCATCACCGCGGGACCTGAGGGCTGTCACTACCTCGATGGCGCTTCCGCAGCCCACCAGCCAGCCTTCCCCGTTGAGGTCGTTGACACCACGGGCGCGGGGGATGTCTTCCACGGCGCCTTCGGCTACGCCCTCGCCTGCAGATGGCCGATCCCCCGATGCGTCGAGTTCGCCTCCGCGGTGGCGGCGCTGAGCTGCCGGGCCCTGGGCGGACGAGCAGGCATCCCTAACCTAGCGGGTGCCTGCCGGGTTCTGGGCTGGGAAGCCTAGTGCCCCCTCTGGTTGGCGGGATTCTGCGGACAGGTGGCGCAGTCTCTCCAGTCGCAAGCCACAGGCTTGCCGCAGGCGCCAGGCTTTGCCGTTGCCTCGGGCTCCGCAGCCATCCGCTGGGCGGGCGCGGGTGCCTGCGAACTGGCGGGGGCGGGAGCCACGGCTACTGCTGCCCCCGAACTCGGCTCGCCGGCACTGCCGCAGCCTGGCAGCAGCGCCACGCCAACGACAGCGACGGCCACCAGTCCTGCCGCTATCAAGAGAACCGCCAGCTTTCCTGACATCTAACACCTAACACCTCCGTCATTCCTCCCCTACCCGCATGCTAAGACGAATCGTCGGGCCTGCCATTCCGCTGCGCTGTCCCGACGCGACATCATCCGCGCAAAATCCTCTCCTGCCGGGGAACATTTCACCCCCCTCATGCGTATATCTATACAGACGAGAGAACGGGGCGATCACCATGACGACACTAGCTGGCACACTCAACAGGGAATCGGATACAGACGTAATGACTGACATTCAGCCAGAGGACCTGGCTCTGGACCGCGCCGAGATCGCCGCACGCCTGGCACGGGCCGCCAATGACGAGGCCCATTACCTGCTCAGGGAAGCCGAACGCCTCAGCCACGTGCTGGACGCCGAGAGGATCCGCAGACATACCGCCTGGATGACAAGATAGGGCCTTCCCCCCTCAAGCCGCGGGGCGGCGTCCACCCAAGGTGGACGCCGCCTCAGCGCGTGTGCCAGGACCACCCAGAGAGGACCACGACCTGGTTATGTGTAAGGAGGATGGGAGCCACAGGCTAGAGGCCTGTGGCATTATGTGCAAAGAGGTGCCTGTGAGCGACCAGATCGTCGGCAAGTCATCCGGCTGGGTCGGGCCGATTCAGGAGTACGAGCGGAACCAGGGCTCGGTGGGCCGGAAGCGGACTGTGTTCGTGGGGGCGTCGTACAAGTTCGTGCACAAGGTCCTGCGGGACATGCTGCTGGTGGGCGGGTTCGAGGACTGCGAGCTGGTGGTGCACGACCTCGCCGAGCGGCCGTTGACGGTGGTCGCCGACCTGCTGGAGCGAATCGCCCGCCAGAAGCACACCAACATCACCGTACTCCGCACCCTGGATCGCGAGGAGGCCCTGCGGGGGGCGGACGCGGTGGTCCTCTCTATCACCACCGGCGGGCGGGAGGCGGACTGCCGTTCCTGGGAGGTGTGCGCGAAGTACGGGATTCCGGTGGGTGTCGGTGACACGCTGGGCCCGCCGGCCTTGGCGCGCAACCTGCGCGAGATTCCGGTGGTGGTGGGGATCGCACGGGATATGGAGCGGCTTTGCCCGGAGGCGGTGCTGCTGAACTTCACCAACCCCATGTCGTGCATCACCGGCGCCATGGCAAGACATACGTCGCTGCCGGCAGTGTGGGGGCTGTGCCATTCGGCGGATGAGCTGTTCAGCTACTTCGCCCGCGTGTTCGGGGTGAGGAAGTCCGAGGTGGAGATGGAGCAGGGCGGGGTGAACCACCAGTCCTTCGTCACCCGCCTGTGGATCAAGGGCGAGGAGCGCACCAAGGAGATCCTGCAAGCCACCCAGGAGTCGGAGGCGAAGCTGGAGGACAACCTCCTGGAGACACACCGGGAGGAAGTCCGCTTCCAGCAAGATATCTTCCGCTTGCTAGGTGTATGGCCCTCCACCGGCGAGACCCATCTTGCCGAGTTCTACGAGTACTTCTTCACCCCGCGCCGTGCTGACCAGCTCGGCCTGCGCAGCCACACCCGCCGGATCATCCCTGGGCGCCAGCCCTTCGGGCCCACCGAGCCGCCGAAGATCATCATGGACTGGACCTACGACGCGGAGCCGGTGGGCGACCTGCACCTGATGACCACCGAGCACGCCCACGAGCTGCTGTGGTCGTATTTCACCGGCGAGCCGTACACGCGCGGCCTGAACCTGCTCAATACCGGCGAATGGCTGAAGGGAATCGCCAAGGATGCCTGTGTCGAGGTGATCGTCACCGTGTCCGGCGCCAAGGTGACCGGCAAGCAGGTTCAGCTTCCCCCGGCCGCCCACTCCCTGGTGCAGCGGTGGACCACCATCCACGACCTCAGCATCAGGGCGGCGATGGAGTGCGACCGGGAGGCGGCGCGCCAGGCGCTATTCCTGGACCCACACGTCACGGACATGTACGACATCGAGCCGATGCTGGAGGATATGTTGAAGACGACGGAGCCTTGGTTGCCGAGGAAGTGGTTCGAGTGACACACAGGCTGGGAGCCCCTGGCCGGGCAGGAGGCAAGCCCCCTTCGCCAAGGCTTCGGGGCCGGGCGCTCCTGCCCAACAGAGGAGTGAAGTGATGGCGAAGGCTGCTGTTGACTGCAGGAAGCGGAGCACCTGGCGGAAGGGCTTCTCCGCCGATCAAACCATCCAGCGGGTGAGGCCGCGGGAGAGCAAGGAGTACGTCCTCAATCCTCACAAGGGCACGACCACTTTCCAGCGGTTCAACGGCGACCCGCTGTATGACGGCAACCGCTGGAACGACCGGGTGGCGCCGGTGAAGTTCAAGCCGTACCGCGGGGGAAGCCTGAAGAACGGCCTGTACCCTGACACCACCATCTCCTATTGCCGCTGGATCTGGTCGGTGATGGAACCGGAGAAGGGCAAGTACCGGTGGGACATCATCAAGGGCGCGCTGAAGGCGGCGGAGGAGCGCGGGCAGACGCTGCAGGTGAGGATGCAGCCATATGCGACCGACGACCTGCCCCAGTGGTTCTGGGACCTAGGCGGGGTAAGGCAGCGGAAGCCGACGAGCTACGGCTTCCGGGAGCCGGACGCCAACCATCCGCTTTACATCAAGCACTGGACGGAGTTCATCCGGGCGTTCGCGCGGGAGTTCGACGGGCACCCGAATCTGGAGAGCTTCGACATGGCCTACGCCGGGCCGTGGGGAGAGGCCGGCGGGAACTCGATGCCGGCGACGGCGGCGAAGATTGTGGACGTGTACCTGCGCAGCTTCAAGAAGACGCAGTTGGTTTCCATGCTAGGCACGCACGGGTGCCGGTATGCCGCCAGCACAGGGAAAGCGATTGGCTGGCGGGCGGACTGCCTCGGCGACATGCGCACCGACGGCCGCGGCGTGGTGCCGGAGGGCTTGAACTGGAACCATATGTACGACGCCTATCCCATGGAGGTGGTGCGCAATGGCGTGCTCGATGCCTGGCAGCGCGCACCGGTGACCTTCGAGACCTGCTGGACGGTTGGTTACTGGTGGGAGAAGGGATGGGATGCCGACTGGATCATCGGGCAGGCCCTGCGCTATCGCGTGTCCGTGTTCATGCCGAAGTCGTGCTATGTCCCCGAGGAGTGGGCGGACAAGATCGCCGACTTCAACAACCGCATGGGCTACCGGTTCGTGCTCAGGCAGCTCTTGCTTCCTATGGAAGCGAAGCCCGGGCAGAAGATCAGGATTCAGGTCTCCCTGGAGAACGTCGGCGTCGCGCCCATCTACCGCCCCTACCGCTTCGCCTTTCGCTTCCGGCAGAACGGGCGGGAAGAGGTCATCCAGTCCAAGCAGGACATCCGCACCTGGATGCCCGGCCACGTCTGGTTCGAGGAGGCGGTCACCTTCCCCAAGTGGCTGAAGCGCAGGGGCTCTACCAAGCTCGACATCGGCATCGTCAACCCGGACACCAACCAACCCAAGGTCCGCTTCGCCATCGAAGACCTTCGCGCCGACGGCTGGCATCCGATGACGATGGTGGATGTGCTCTGATCCTGCGGCAGACGCCGCCTACAGGACCACCCGCGCCATCACCGGGCCGACTGGCCGGCAGGGCCGGCGGCGCTGGCGCTGCTGCCGGGCGGTGCAGCAGCTTCCTCCGACAGCAGCCGGAGGACTCCCTCCTTCAGCTCCGCAAGCCCTTGCGCGCTGGCCTGGCCGAACTGCAGGGCGGCGGCTTCGTCCGCGAACGCCTGCCTGAACTGCGCGCCCAGCGGGACTCTCTGGGACACCAGCGCGCCGATCTGCTCCCGCGAGTAGCCTTTCTTGTCGGCCAGCAAGCGAAGCAGCTCCACATCCTGTGCGCCGCGGCGCAGCGCGAACACCCGGAGGCTGGCGACCGGGCTGGGGCAGCCGGCACGGTCGCCGGGCACGATCAGCGCGGTCTGCTCCGCCTTGACCAGGGAGTCCGCGTCCCCGATGGAGTTCCAGGGCAGGACCCCGTTCAGGCCGAGCGCGTAGGCCTTCAGGCACCACACCGCAGACTGGACGTTGGAGGTGTCCACCGGGTTGCAGGCCCCGTAAACGTGAGGATCGGGAATGCGGCGGTTGTACCTGCGGGCGAACTCGGGCAGATCGAAGATGCTGCCTCCGTAGTAGATAGTGTCCATCAAGCCGTCGAGCTGATCGTACTGCCACCACGGGCGTGACACGTCGCCGCGGAAGACGAAGCGCACCGCTCCTGAGTACTGGACCGCGGACTTGTAGAGCCGGGCGAAGAAGCGCATCACCTGCCAGTCATCCCGGCAGACGGGTTCGTCCAGCGTCCAGTAGGTCGCGCCCCAGTACTGGTACTTGTTGTTGAGGTACATCTGGAAGTCGGTCTCCGTCCACCCCCTCTCGGCGAAGTGCGCGGCGAAGTCGCGGGCGACGTTCCGGAAGCCTTCCTTGTATGCGTCGGGGAGCGCTTGCTCTATGGGCGGCGCTTCAAGTTGATGTCTCACAATCACGCCCTCGTTGCGTGGGGGCTCCCGGAAGGCATAGTAGTCGAGCAGAGGCAGCGGCCAGTTCTCGTGCAGCGGCAGGTAGAACTCGCGCACCGGGACGCGGCCGCGCGGATTACCCTCGAACGCAGAGCCGTCGAACAGAGGCCCGAACAAGCGGTCGAACTGAGTCCAGTCCGAGACGTGTACAGAGGCGCCCGAGCCGGTCAGCTTCGGCACGTATTCCGGGATGACCCGGCCGCTGTGCGAGTAGTGGACTGTGTTGATAACGCAGCGGTGGTAGTGTGCCAGGCGATGCGCGGCGTAGAAGTACGGTGTCCCCGCGGTTCCCTCAGGAGGCCCGTAGCAGTTCAGCTCGGGGCTGAAGTGGATCTCGTTGGGGATGGTGACGGGGTAGACGACAAGTTCGAGATCCACTGCCACGGGGTCGGCCTGGCCTTCGCTCACCGAGAGACGGCCGCGGTATGTGCCAGGAGCGGCCTCGCCGGGAACGGCGATGTCCACGTATACAGACTGGACGGTCTGGCCCGGGACGGCGTTGTCAGCCGCTGGCACGTCAAACGAACCGGCCAGCGGGATGGCGTACTCCTCCTGCCAGGCATTGTCGGCCTCGACGTACCAGGTGCGGAAGAGGCGGAAATGCTCCCTTCCGATCACGCCGGAAGGGCCGCGCAGATCGCTCACCTCGACCCGCACATGCTGGAGCGGACCGGCGAGGGCTTCCACGGCGAGTTGGAAGGCGGCGATCTCGCCCCTCGCCGCGGGGAGCCGCACCAGAGACCGCGCTCCCTCCCATACGGCATTGGCGGCGCGCAGATCGGCAACAGACTCGAACATCGCCTCCCCGGTGACCGGGCTCACCTTCATCACCTCGGGGTAGGCCCATACCCTCATCCGCGCCGTTGACGGCGGCGCTCCTGCCTGCGGTGAGAAAGGCGAGGCCGGCAGCGGCCCCGGGGAGGCGTGTGCCGGTGACGACCGGCCCTTCGCCGTTGCCGCGGGCGATACCAGGCCCAGCTCGTCCACGGCGCGCACCTCCACCTGCAGCGCGCTGTCCCCCGGCAGGTCCTCGATCACGAACTGCTGCCACTGCCCGCCAGCGGCGGCCAGTGGAACCTGCCATCGCTCCAGTTCCGCGCCGTTGACGGTCACCCGGTATCCGAGAGCTCCATCGGGCACGAACAGGCCTACGCGACACGCGCCATCCCTCAGGATGGAGTAGTCGGGCGCCGGCTCCACCGTCAGCCCGCTCGGCGCCGAAGGCGCCGGACGATCACAGCCCTCGCTGGTGACAACTAGGTAGGGCGCGTAGGCGCCGGACTCACGCGAGTGCACGTAGTTGTTCGCGGCCAGCCAGCCGGCGGTGCCCGATTCCTCGGCGACCAGGAGCCCATGGCTCAGCCCCGCCACCATCGCGCTCACCAGCTTCGGGTCCACCGGCACCTTCCACCATCCGTCCCCCTGGTACTCTCTCTCCGTGTGCCAGTGGAGGGAGTTGCCGTTGCCCATGATCACCGCCCAGAGCGCGGAGCCGGGATAGGCCCAGTCGCGCCGGCCGTAGCTGGCCTGGTTGTAGGTGGCGCCGTGACCAACCGGGTCCGGCTGATAGGTGGCCGCCTGGTCGCCCTCCACCCAGGGACTGCTGACTGTCGAGATGCCGATCTTGCGCAGGCAGTCCGGGCGGTCCGCCGGAACGCCCAGGCGCTTCTTCTCCTCCGCAGTCGTCTCCGCCACATTGTGCATCCACAGCTCCGCGGCGAGCACGCGTCTTCCCCGTAGGCCCGAGACATCGAAGTCCAGCAGCGCCACTTCGTCGTGGACCTTCAGCTTGAGTCGGTCCGTCTTGCCCATGCTCGTATCGGCCTCCTCCCCGCTCGAAGAGACCCAGATATCGCGGGTGGCCGTCAGCTTCGTGTGCGAAGCATCCCCCGGGCTGGAGCAGAAGCCGGGAAGTTGGGCCAAGAGCATCAGGCCAATGCCCAAGGCTGCTCTCGCCAGTGAGTCTCCGCCTCTCGCCACGAAGGGGGATACCATTGCTTGTGTCCTCCGAGTTCAGACTGCTCGTTCATCGCGCACCATACCCGTTCGGTGATTCGACGGCCAGCCGCCGGTATCCCTGCCGGACGCCCGCGCGCTGCCGCGCGGCCAGGGCAGCAAGGCCCGACCGGAGACGCCGCCTACAGGACCTCCCCCACATCTCCTCGAATCCACAGCAGCGCTACCATGAGTGAGTCGAGGCGGAATCTGCGTCGCGAGATAAAGCTGCTGCTGGTGATGGTGGCAGCGCTGGGAGTGACGAGCGGGATCTTCGAGACCACGCTCAACAACTTCCTCAACGACACCTTCAACATCACCGCCGAGCAGCGGGGGGCGCTGGAGTTTCCGCGCGAGCTGCCCGGCTTTCTCGTCGCCGTGCTTGGCGGGATGCTGTTCTTTCTCTCCGAGATCAGGCTGGGCACTGCTGCCGCCTGCTGCCTGGCCTGCGGCCTGGCCGGGCTGGCCTTCCTGGGGGACCGGAGCTACGGGGCGATGATCGCTCTGCTGGTGCTCTGGAGCACCGGCAACCACATGCTCATGCCGGTGACCAGCACCATCACGCTCAGCGTCTCGCCGAAGAGGATGCGGGCGGGCCGGATGGGGCAGATCGGGGCGGTAAACGTGGCCGCCGCCATCCTCGGCTCGGGGCTGGTGTGGGTCGGCTTGCAGTACGTGGACCTCAGCTATCGGGCGATGTTCATCATCGCGGGGGCGTGCGCGCTGGTGGCGGCGTTGGCGGTGTCGCAGATGCACCCGCTTCCGGCGCGCGCGGGCCGCCGGCCGAAGCTGGTGCTGAAGCGGCGATACTCGCTGTACTACGTGCTGTGTGCGTTCTCCGGCGCGCGCAAGCAGGTGTTCATCACCTTCGGGCCGTGGGTGCTGATCAAGGTGTTCGGCGAGCCGGCTCCCACCATCGCGAAGCTGTGGATCGTGGCCTCCCTGATCGGGATCGTCTTCCAGCCGCGCCTCGGCCGGCTGATAGACCGGCTGGGGGAGCGGACCATCCTGATGGCCGATGCGCTAATGTTGATCCTGATCTGCCTGGGCTACGGGTTTGCGGAGCGGCTATCCCTCTCCCACCCCGTGTGGCTGGTGTATGCCTGCTACGTAATGGACCAGGTAGTCTTCGCCTGCGCCATGGCGCGGGTCACATATCTGGACAAGATCGCGGAGAGTGAGGCCGACGTACACGCGTCGCTGTCGGTGGGAGTCTCCATAGACCACGCGGTGTCCATGTCGGTCCCGGTTTTGGGCGGCCTGCTGTGGGTAAGGGCAGGGTATCCCGCGGTATTCGTGGCCGCTGCCTTCATCGCGGTGTGCAACCTCACGGCGGCCAGCTTCGTGCGCGCGCCGCGGAGCGGTGTGGGGGCAGGGGAGATCGGGCCCGAGGCGCGGACAAGGTAGGGACACGCGATACCGGCAGGGCGTTTCATCGTGCGCCGACAAGAGCCCTCGGGCCTGAGCCTGGCAGGGATGCCATCAAGCCCTTGGGCAGGACGGATGACGCTGTCTACCGCCAGTCTCTGTAGCGGTTCGCATATCGAGGTAAGACTCTGTGAGTCTTCTACTGCCTTCCACCCTGGTTTGTCTGATGCCACTCTGCGAAGTAGCGAAGCTCCTTCGCTACGAAGCACGAGGTTTCGCCGTGTACGGCAGAGCGCAGCGGCTAGGCCTCCGGCCGCCGTGGCGGTCGGCATTGCCGACCTAGCCACTCCGCTTCCTCCAAACTTCTTTCGGCGAAACTCAGTAGATGGCTTCTGCGCTGCAGGTGGGGTTTACAGACGATCCGAGGCGTGCTATACTAGCGTTGGATCGCGGGGTAGAGCAGCCAGGTAGCTCGTCGGGCTCATAACCCGGAGGTCGCAGGTTCGAATCCTGCCCCCGCTACCAGCCCGATTCCTACACCCGCCTCCACGGAGGCGGGTGTTAGCTTTTGGCCGCCGCGGGACACCGGCACGGACGGGCGGCTGAAGAGATGTATCAGCATGTAGTGGTCAGTTGCCTCTGAGGCCGGCATGAGAGCCCTGAGGGGAACGGCGCCCAAAAACGCCGCCCGAAGGTCTCGCATGGTAGAATGCCCAGGACTCGCAGGGACGCCGGCAGGGCTGTCAGGGGTGTCCCATTGCCATTTGACAGCCACACGGGGATCGATGGCAGCGGCCTGACCGCTCCGCGAAGACCGTCTTTGGGAGCATTGACCGGCGGTTCTTTCCAGACACGCGGGTCACAGCCTTCCGGTTGGCGGCGTGATGTCAGGCCGGCTTCACGGGCGCCTGACAAGGACACCTGGCGGCAGCGGTTGTGCGGAACGTGCCGGACGCCAGCGTCAGGGACTGGTACGCGTACCACTGCGAACGTTACGGTTGGTCGGGGTAGGACGGTGGGCACAGAACCGATGGTATCATCCATGCGGGCAGGCCACGGGGATTTCCACGCAGACACACTCCCGGCAGAAGAACTGCGCCCGAAGGCGCCGCCCATGGGTCTCCCATGCTAGAAATGCCTGAGACTCGCGGACAGGCCTGCAGGGCGGTCAGCGATGTCTCATCACTGCCTGACAGCTACGATCTGCCCAACTGACGCTGCCTACGGCGCTGCATCGCGGACGTAGCGGAAGCCCAAGTCTCCGAAGGTGATCTCTGGATAACCGTCTCGATCATCGGGCCCCTTCCCGTCGAATGGCCGCCGGGAGCATGCGAATCGCCAAGTGTAGGTGTCTGTGTATGCACCTCCTCGGATCACACGCAAGCCCCACACGCTCTTCTCTGGCGATGTAGTCTCGCCCGCGGCGTAGCGCTGGTAGCTGCTATCGTCATACCAGTCCGCACACCACTCGCAGACATTGCCTGCCGTGTCGCGGCATCCGTAGGGGCTAGTGTCTCCGGCCGTAGTGCCCACCTCCGCTGGCCCCTGCGGTGCCTGGTGACGACTGGCCTGGCCGCTGGCGGGAGGTCGCTGCGCCGGCGGGACCGAGTTCAGACACCGGTTGCCATCCCATTCGTTGCCCCACGGGAAGACGCGTCCGTCAGTTCCTCGAGCGGCCTTCTCCCACTCGAGCTCTGTCGGCAGACGGCCTCCTGCCCACTCGCAGTAAGCACGAGCATCCTCCCAGTTCACGAAGACCACCGGGCAATGGTCGGGGCCGTATGGCATCGCCTTTCCGCCAAACCAGCTTGGTGGCCGGTGTCCCGATGCTCGCGCGAACCCTTGGTACTGGGCGTTGGTCACCTCGGTACGGCTGATCCAGTAGCCCTGCAGCCGCACCCGGCACTGTGGCTGCTCATCTCCGAAGGGCTCCCGTTGGGCATCCGACCCCGACACCCGATCATTGATCTCCGCGTCGCTTGTCCCCACAGTGAACTCCCCCTCCGGCACATACACCATCTCCATCCCATCCTTCGGGTTGACCCACACATCCCCGGCCTGAGGGCCATTGGGGGGCGCCGGTGTCCGCCAGACCACCGCCTTTGGGTTACTCTCGGGCGATGGCATAACCGCTTCGCTCGGACGGGCTGAGCCGCCATTGTAGGTCGTGTCCTGCTCCTGTGCCAGCGATGAGCCCACGTCGCCGGGCTTGAGCGTCTTGAGAGCCTTGCTCTCCGGCGACGCCGTTAGGCCCATCTCGCTCAGCATCGCTTCCATCTCCTTGTCCAGCCCCAGCTTGCGGTAGATCGCTAGCGCCTCCTCGTAGTAGGCAACGGACCGGTCGTATTTGGCAGGATCAGCAGTCACCGCTCCTAGGTGCCTGAGGGTGTCTGCTGTTTCCCTCTCCATCCCCAGCTTGCGGTAGATCGTTAGCGCCTGCTGATCGTAGCCGGTGGCCCTATCATGTTGAGCAAGGCCATCCGCCGCCAGACCCATGACTCTCAAGGTCAGCGCGCTTTCCGCCTCCATGCCCAGCTTGCGGAACACAGCCAGCGCTTGCTCGCAGTAGTCTAGGGTATTGTCATACTGGCCAAGTAGCCCGGCCGCAAGGCCAATCGCCTTCAGGGTCAGCCCCACTTCCTCTTCCATGCCCAGCTTGCGGTAAGCCGCTAGCGCTTGCTCGTAGTATGCCATCGCCTGGTCGTAACGTGAGGTGTCACGAGCAGCATCGCCGAGGCCACCCAGGGCGCCCGCGGCCTCTTCCTGCATCCCTAGCTTGCGGAAGATCGCCAACGCCTGCTCGTAGTATCCCACTGCCTGGTCGTACTCGCCAAGGTTGGCCGACACCTCCGCCATTACGTTCAGCACCATCCCTGCCGCCTTCTCGGCGCCGACCTTGCGGAAGATGGCTAGCGCCTGCTGGAAGTAGCTCACAGCCTTGTCGTAGTGGCCGAGCTGCGCTGCCACCGCTCCCAGACCGCCGAGAGTGGCCGCTACCTCCTCTTCCATCCCCAGCGCACGGAAGGCGGACAGCGCCTCGTCAAAGGCCGCCTGTGCGCCCTGGAAGTCTCCTCTTTCCGCCAGTTCGGCGCCCCGCGCCCCGAGCGCTCGGGCGGCGGCGGCATCGGTAACCGCGGCTAGGCGGGGAGCAGCGGAGAAGGTGGCGGCAAGACTCAATACGAGCACAACAGGAACACGTCTCAGACCGAGAACCCATTCGCGCATCGCCTACCCTCCAGCACATCACTCACTTATGCTCGAAGTCTACCTTCCAGCCGAAACTCCCCCACCCCTCAATACTCACGCGGAGAGGGCGCGGGCATGCTTGACATCTCGGGCGTCTGCCGCTACCTCTCCCCCACCACCACAAACGGGGCCCAGTAGAAGGGGTGGTCATAGCCAGCCTGCCGCAACGCCTGCCGGGCGGAGGCGAGTGCGGCAGCCTTGTCCTGACCTGCCTTCACAGCCTGCAGGAAGCTCTCCGCCAGCAGGTTCGTGCTCTCGTCCTCTACACTCCATAGGCTCGCCAGCACGGTCCTCGCTCCCGCATACTGGAACGCCCTCCCCATCCCCATCACCCCCTCCCCGCTCACCACTCTCCCCGCTCCACTCT
>Ga0315279_10002466_pt1 | contig 27728 bp, 19 predicted proteins | sample YL17G06_20_MG_FD_203694 | JGI IMG/M metagenome (GOLD analysis project Ga0315279, IMG submission 203694) | Sediment microbial communities from Yellowstone Lake, YNP, Wyoming, USA - YL17G06_20 | ecosystem: Environmental > Aquatic > Freshwater > Lake > Sediment | place: USA: Wyoming | collected... | reverse complement strand
CCTGGTGCCTGGCTGCTGATCAGCAGCGAAAAGCATTTGGAGCGGCTGCAGAACTCACCCCGTCGTCGCAAACCGGCATGCCTGCCAGCATGGATTGCATCCGATTCCTTATTTTAACGCCTATGGGCTGACAGGGCCTCTCCAAAGATTCTCGCGATTTGGCTTTGATCCATCTGGGAAGGAGCGCTGGGCGCCTGGCTGGCGCTGGCAACCTGTGTAGCAGCCATTGCCTCTTTGAGATCCTGTGATCCTTGGGCATTCGAGACTATTATCCGCCCGACATGTCCGTCCACATCTGGAAGCAGAACGAAGACGTTGTCAGGGTCTTTTGCGGCGGGCGCGGCAGGCTGTGGAACGGGACGGCGTGCGGCACATCCCTGAACCAGGAAGGCAACAACAAGAAGTAACAGCTTCAAATATCGGGCAGTCATGGGTTGCTCCTTGCCTGAACAGTGTCTCCCTGGACCTTCACCGCGAAGTGAGTGCCGCGGATTCCGATGGTAGCCACAGGGGTTTCAAATTTGGCGGTCGAGGGCGACAGCTTACCGATCACGCCTGAAAGATAGGCGATAGTGCCACGCATGATCTTGATCAGGAAGCCGAGCTTGCCCTCGGCCGGGGCAAAGAGGAATTGATCAAGGATCACTCGGCTGCTCGGCCCCATGGACAGAACAGAGTCATCCCGAAAGATCAGTCCAAGGCTGCTGTCCGGGCCTGTCTGCAGTGTATCGTTGAGATAGAGCTTGGTTCCAATAGTTGTGGGAATCGTCTGTTGACCTCTGATGACTGAGGCGTTGTCCTTGACGGTCTTGATGACCCCGATGACCTGGCTATCAGCAGACATCACGGGGAGGACAAGGAGGAAAAGCAGCAGGGGCGTAACAAATCTTTCACAGTGCCGCATGGCATGGCCTCCTATATGTGCGGGCAAATCCACTGACAAATGTTACAGGCCTGTCTTGCCTGCTTTCGGCTAACTTAAGGCAGCGACTTGCGCATGTCAACCATTGTATCCGAGGGACTGAGGCCGGGAACCTATCAGATCGGGGGACAGGCTACGCAACCTCGGAATTCGTAAGACTTTAGATCGGGAGTTGAGTAGCCTGTCCCCCGGCCCCGGTCTTAAGAAATACAAGGATGGGCACTCTCAGTTTTTCTCCACAGCCCAGGGACTCGCGAGCAATGTTATCGTGTTATCGTGTTATCGAATAAATGATATAAGGATCAAAAATGAGGGCGCAATTCGAACCCACGTACAGCTTTTTGTACCGACATTCGATGGCAATCTCCGGCAGCCAGAACACCGGCACGCACCATGAATCAGCGAGGTTACATATGACGTACATGATCACCACAATCTGTGCGACTGCGCTTCTCTCCAGCATCCTGACGCTCGGCCTGTCGTATTTCTTTTTTCAGAGGATATTAAAAAATGACCTCAAGTCACGATTGGACCAGCTGTCCGGGGAGGTCACGGAAAGACTGAAGCAGGGCGTGATCGACGCAGGGATGGATCTCCTGCCAAAGTTCCGCGCAGCGGTGCGCGAGGGCTTCAAAGAAGCGATAAGCGATACCGTGAAGCCCGATATGATCGAGAAGAGCGCCAAAAGCATGGCTGATATTGGAAGTAGCCTGATGGATACCAGTCTGAAGATGCTCTTTGGGACCAAGGCCTAGGAGGGTGTCAGGTCTACAAGATCCAATTTCTTCCCGCTTACCAGAACTATTGAAGGGAAAGAGGGTGCGCACAGGGGGCGGTCGGAGATTGGATTTTGGAAATCCTGATCGTCTGTTTGCTGCTCCTCCAGTCGTGCGTGAACAGGCAAACTCAAGACGAGTCGGCGCGCCTCAGTTCTTTCGCCCCATGTTCAAGCGCCTCAATCAGATCCTGCAGTTTCCTATCCGTTTTCTTTCTCTTCTCGCTTGCCATACGGCAGTCACAGCCTGGGGAGATCGACTCGTGAGAATAGCCACCTGCCGCCCCGTCAATCCGCTAATTGGATTTTGTAGACCTGACACCTTATTCTTCACCGCGCCGGCACGCGCAGGATGGTCAGTGAGTTCGGCACGAAAACGTACGAAAACTCCGCCCCCGAGATCTTGACTTCCGACTCGACTGGCACGACGACGTTCGGCCGATCCAGAGAATTCTCCGCGGCCGGATCCGCGTGGCCGAGAGTGAACACTTTGGTCCTGCCACCTACCTTTGAGAGGCCCTCGATCGAAAGTGTCGCGCTCGCAGGCGAAAGCGTTGGATTGACAACCTTGATCACAACCTCGCCACGCCTTCGATCCAGCCCGGCCAGAGCATAGATCTGCCGGACCTGCGTCGGTTGCGTCGCGACCGGGCGAGTCGATGCCCCGCTGCCTGCCGGAGCCGCCGGCGGAATAATCATCGCCACGGACGCCTGCACCTCGGTCTTCAGAACATAATCGGGCCGATTGGCACTGAAGAGCTTCTGCACTTGATACGACGATCGGCCCACCACGCGAGAGCTATCCATCAGGATTAGATTGACCGCCCAACGCCGATCGTTCACGTTTTCGAACAGCGGCGCGTATGAGCACATCTTCACAACATCGGAATTCTTCTCCATGTTGAGCATGAAAACCGCTTCGGACAGAGCCCCGAGCAGATTTCCCGCCCCGACGCCTTGATTCACCGCATATTCCCCCACATAGATCTTCGGCCCATTACGGTCGGCCGTGTCGTACTGATTGGCCATGTTGAAGAAGCGAGAGGGATTCACGTAGAAATGATCGTCCACGAACTCGACGGGCATATCCGGCATGCGCGTGTTGGCGATCGCGATGATCTGCGGATACCTGGCCTTGATCGCGTCGTAGAAGACCTTGTAATGACTCTGATAATCCGGCCCGCGATTCTCGTTGCCGATCTCGACGTATTTAATCTTGAACGGCGCGGGGTGTCCGTTGGCGGCGCGCTGTGCGCCCAGTGCAGAGGTCGCCGGACCCATCGCATATTCCAGCGCGTCCAGCGAGTCCTGCACATACTGGGGCAGATCGGTATCGCTGGCAAGCTCATTGGGCCGGCGGGAGTTGGCCTGGCAGCTCGTGCCCGAATTGATAACGTACATCGGCTCGGCGCCCAGGTCCTCGGCCAATTGCAGGAACTCGTGGAAGCCCAGGCCATAAGTGTTGTAATAGCTCCAGAGATCAAAATCCCCCTGTCGTTGTGCGATGTCGCCGATGGAATCGCGCCAGCGGATTCGGTTGTGCAGAGTGACGCCCTCCACAACACACCCGCCGGGGAAACGCAGAAAGGCGGGGCGCAGATCGACCAGCATCTGAGCCACATCGGGGCGCATACCGTTGGGCCGATCTTTGAAGGTTTTGCGTGGAAAGAGCGATACGATATCCAGCCAGATCGTCACCGGCTCTGTGGGGCTGATCACCAGGCGGCACATGGGGTCGGAAGACAGCGCGTGCAGGCTCAGCTTATACTTGTTCCATGCGCCGCCCACTTCCCGGATTGTCCCGTGGGCGCAGACCTTTTGGCCGCCGGCATCCTCAAGGGAGAAGACCAGTCCGACGTGCCGGTTGCCTTCGGTGCGGGCGTAGAACGTAGCGTCGTACCACTGGCCCTTCAGGATATTCATGCCCCAGAAGCCACTGTTGGCCACGCCGCAGCGATCGCCCAGCGTCGTAACGGTCAGGCGCAGCGAGTGGGGATTGCGCTCGTTGAGAGGATTGTCGCTGTCGAGCTGTATGGATCCCTCTGCCTCGCCTGCAGTGACTAACGACCAGGCATGCAGATCGCCGGTGAACCACTTGCGCGTCTGCCAGCCCATCGAGGTGAAGACCGAGTCTCCTTCGACGCGCCATCCCTTCGGGATGGTGCTGGCTTCGAAGTCGCGGTTCTGGACCAGCTCGGCATAGAGTCCTCCCTCGCCGGCGTGGTTGATCTCTTCATAAAAGATGCCGTAAAGCTCGGGACTGACGGCAACGCGAGGCGCTGCGGCATCAACCGAAATCCTCACCTGACCGTTCTGCATCAACGCAACGCCGGTTTGCACGATCAGCGCAGCCGCAGCGATGGATATCATCCAATTCCGCATAAGCGTGACTCCCTCTCACACACCTGATTTCAAGAATAACGGCCGACTTGGCCCGTAGATTCAGAACAGTATGATCACTCTGAATTCGAGCTCCTGAGAATGCCCTTGGTTTCGCCGCGTGACGCAACTCGTGCCGCGCGGATCTTCACCACGTTGTTAAGCTTGGTGATCTCCTCGATTTGCTGCCCGGGATCAATCTCGACGCTTCCTCCCTCGGCTTCCACGCCGTCGGGAAGAGTCAGCGCGACGTCGGTCGTCTTCGGGAAGAGATCAACAGGCGCGGGAAGAGAGCCCAGCGTCTCCGTGGCAACCACACGCCCGGATCGATCGCGGAAGACCACGACTACCGCAGGCGTGGGGACCGAACCGAGGCTGTGAACCCTGACGCGCACTTCGCGGCCGTGGATAAGGACATCTTCTGGGCTGATCCCGAGATCAGGACGCGACCAGTATGGCGTTCCTGGCGTCTTGAGACTCAGTTTTAGCACCGTAGTGACTCTGGGAGCGAGGGTAAACACGAGCGATCGGCTCCGTTCGAACATCGCCCTGCGGGTACTCAGTTCTCGATCAGCCTTGTCGTCGCCGTTTTCGTCGATGCCCTCCGCAACCTCCCAGTCACCTGGCTCAATCCCCCAACCCGTCATCTCTGCCCGCACCGGTGCACTTTCGAGGTTGTAGGCCAGGACCGTGAATGCGCGCGGGGTGGCGTCGGGTATGAGGATGGCGACGCTCCGCTCGGTGGCCGGTTTCTCGAAGCGCCAACTCACGACGTGACCCGGGATCAGACCATTGCGAACGAGGGCAATGCCCCCGAGGCGAGCCCGCTGCAGCTCAATGTTCGGGACACCGACACGGTCACTCCAGAGGCTGCCTTCCGTGTTGATGTATTCACCGATGGCCATTTCCTCAATCTGAGAACCATATAGTTGCTCGAGGTACTTCTTGCTCCCGGTAAGTTGCCAGGCGAAATGGAGCGGACTGAATGCCGACGATCGATAGGAATTGGCGCGCAGGCCCGCGCGCCCATCGGGAAGACGGTATTCGCTGGAAGGTCCGCTCTCTCCCGAGAGGATGCGCGGCCCCCACTCCCTGCGAAGGTCAGCAACGTCGAGGGCATTGGCATTTACAGCCATGATGTAGTTCGTCCCGCCGTCTAGAATCGGGTCGATATACTTTCGGTTCCCGGTCCACTGCCATGCAGTCCAAAACACCCCCCAAGGGAAATATCCGCGGACGGCTACATCTTCGCGGTCGCTTTGGAAATGGATGGCCGTCGGCAGCGCATACTGGCTGTTGGCACGGAGACGGCGGTGCGCCAGAAGACCATCCGCAATTTCAAGCAGGAACGTTTTGGCGGTGGGATTACCGTTGAAGCCGACGATCAGCTGCGCCGGCTGTAGGACCAAATGGGAGTATGCCTTGGTGAAACCCCACACGCCGTCCTCGGCGACGCGGGTCCCGCTGTAGTAGGACGTACGGAAGTGTCGGTGGCCGGCGGCGTTGATACCCGTCAGCATGGCAACGGAGCGCGCGGTTTCCATGGCCCTTTCGAGCTGCTTCGGATTGCCAAAGTCGAGTATGAGATTCTGACCCAGCGCGTTGATGCCCTCCTCGTAGCTGTGCAGTTCGTCCGCCTGGATGGTCCGCAAACCGTTCGTGAACATCCCCTGCCTGTAGCAGGCTTCCAGCTCTCGCTGGAGAGAGTCGCGCAGCACCTCGGGATCGCAGCCCATGAAGGCAACGCCGGGCCACAGATTCGTGAGGTCGGTGTCATCGGAGAGGCCGCCCCCAAACTCGCCGTTGTCGATCTGGCGGTTATCAATCCACCAGCGCACAAAACGCTTCACGCGCCGGAGCGCCTCAACCTGGCGGAACGCCCAGAGGGGGACACCTGCAGGCGGCGCCGGTTGTACGAATTGTGGATGCGGGGCTCCTGCGTTCAGCGTGGCCATATAGCTGCGGCCGAGATTGTGATTCGGGTTGACTCTTAAGAGGTCGCTGAGGTCTGCCTCGAGACGCACCCACATTCTCAGTTGGGGACTGTGAGGACGTTCCTCAACCCACATGGCGTAGCAGTCGCGGACCTGCGTGAATCGGTCCAATTCGTGTTCCGGACGAGCGGCCTCGCGCGCCTTAAAGACAAGCCGCACTCGGGCACCCGTGAGAGCTGCGGCGCCGAAATCCGGCCCGGCCGCTGCGATGGCCAGGTACAATCCTTTGCCGGGAGGAAGGATCCGATCCCTCAGATCGAGCCATAGTGTCTTCGCCTCGCCCGGCTTCGCGCTGAAGGTGAAGTCGAGCATATTGCGCATCGGCCAGAGGGGATCCTTAACTTGAATATTAAGCGGGAACAGGCTGCCATGGGTCGGCTTCACTGAAAGGGGCGGAAGATCGATGGCAATGCCGTCGAGCCCACCGTCAACACGGTCTAGTTGGTAGTCCGGATCAGTTGCCTCGCAGGGGATGAGGATATGGACCAGTGGTAAAGAGAACTTTGGCAGGGGCACACGCTCAACCTGTCCAGTGGGAGGCGAACCTCGGACCGGCTCCGCAACCAGGAGCGCGCGTTCGTCGGGCACATGGCGCCCGGCGATGTAGCTGACCAGCATGGACAGACTTCCCTGGCGAGGTGAGACCGATGCCAGCTGATATTCGAGCTTTTTCGTGCCCGTGGGCTCGCTTCCTTCCCGCACGTAGTACGCTGCGAATTCGCCGATCGGTTGCTCCTGCTCGACATTTTCGAAGAGGACCTTTTTGCCGACCAGTGGTGCCGCCAGATGGTGCACGGTTTTCTCTTGGCCGGACGGACGTTCGAAGAGAAGCCGACCTTGTGAGCCACCCGGCGCTTTCCCTTCCATAAGGCTGACTCGTCCCCACGCGGCACCCGAAATCTCGAGCTGGTTCCAGGGCTCCTCGGGCATTGTGAAGGTAATGGATTTGCCGGACAACGAATAGCAGTCCCAATCGGGGAGCTGGAAGTAGTCATTGCGCCCGGGAAGGCGCGACCGATTGTAGACTCCAGGCCAGGTTGTTTCGCGAATGCCGTCATTGGCCTTCCACCACCAGCGCTTCAGGTCGTATGCGTCATGGATCTCGACCTTCCGCACACTCCACTTGGGACCGGAAAGATACGGAGGAGGATCCTCCGGCCGGTTCCAGCCGTAGCGCAGCCACCACTCGTTGCGCCATCGCGGCTCGGCGAGGTCGCGGACCGGCATGGGCGCGAGCGAACCGGGTTCCTCAAGCTTGGCCAGGGCTGCGATTGCCTCGTCGGAAAGCATGCGATCATAGATGCGAACCTCGTCGATGTCGCCTCCACGCACAAAGTTGTAGTCGCTCTGCACCTGGTGCGGACTGATAATGCGGGAGTGGGGGCCGAATTGATCCAGGCCAGTGGACAAGACGGCGGCGGTATCCTTCGAGGCAACGCGCTTGCCGTTGACGTAGAAACGAATACCCTGCGTTTCATCCCATGATATGGCGAGATGAGTCCACCGATCAGGCGCCGGGAACTGCGGAATGGCATATGAGACGCGGATGCGCGAGAGGCTTGCATCCGTAACAAAGGCGTCGAAGCCGTGACCGTTATAGTCAATGCGCAGCCAGACCATGTCCCAGCTCGAGTGATCGGCGTACGCCACGCGGAAGATAGGGAACTCCGTGGGGCCGACCGGTTCCCTCGAGCGCCAGAAAAATGCCAGGCTCCCCCGCTGCGCGTAAATGTTCCCGGGAGCCCAGTAAGAATAGCGCTGGAGGTTCCCGCAGCGGATACCCGCACCCCGTGCCCCATCGGGTATCGTCGTAACGTCAGAGGCGAAGTTGGGCTCTGGGGTACCGCCGGCTGAGTAGTCTGCCGTGAGGCCGTGTTCTCCGGACAGGTAGAATAGGAGGCCGGACTCGGGAGACGAGGCCCGACTAGTGTCCGCCGGCCTGGCGAGTCCGAGTACGCCCAACAAGATCATTACGAGATGCCAACCTGAGGTGAATATTTGGGGGAGGGAGAGCATGTTCCGCGTCCTTCAATAAATGGATCCTGCGGTGCCAAGCTGCGTAACTGCCGACGTGATGCTCTGGCACGTAAGCGTGCATCCTATCACGAGATTTACGGCAGCGCGCGCCACTTGAAGTTGCGGAAGCACAATTCACCTCTGCCCGTGGCACAAAGGGCCGGGAGTCCTCTTCCAACAGAATCATTCAACTATTCGGAAATCTACTTGCGAAGAGAGCCAACGCCGTGCTTCAGCTGGTAGAGCGTCTCAACCTCCTTGTCGCCGAGAGGCCGGTCGAATACGGAAAGCTCGTCCCAAAGACCGACATAATTCACGCCGAGACGAATCGTCGACTGCGAAGCGTTCCAGGTGAACGGTTCGCGAATGTCCTTCGCGGAACCCTGAGGCTGACCGTTCAGATAGAGTCTGGCGACGCCTCCGTTTTGGGTGTTCAGCGCTGTCCACGTAATAACCACGTGGGTCCACTTGCCTCGGGTGAATGGCGGCTGAGTCACAACGATCGTCCGCTGATTGAAATTCGCGTCCTGCTCCGGAGGGAGGCCCTTCGGGTTCCAGACCTTCAAATCGCCGAACACACCGAGCCTGAAATGACGCGGCTTGTCGTCCCGTGTGAAATCGGTCCATATCGCAGCGTTGTTGAATGCCTTGTCTGTCACCTGGATTGGGTCGCAGTAGCCGGGCGCGAGATCCTCGTCGGGGGTCAAGTTCAACCAGAATGAGATCGTTCCCTTCCAGTCACGGTTGCTGTAAGGCACGTTGTTTTCAGCCCAGAAGAAGACGGCCATGGTGTTTTTCTTGCGGAACTGCAGGGCGTCTCCAAAGCGACCCTGCCCTTTTGCGATGACGACATCCGGGTTGCCGATCCCGGGTTTAGAGTCCTGGAGGGCTTTGTAGGATACCGCGGTGTAAATCTTCCTGTTCCCGAATCCGAAGTCGGCATCCGGGCCATTGTCGAAAGAGGCATGGAACCTCAGAGCTTTGCTCAAGTCTCGCAACGAATCTTCTTTTACCCATATATCGGGCGGCAGGTTCGGGCGGCGCGGAAGTTGAGCGCGGGCGCCGGAAAGCGCCACAAACAGAAACAGGGCCGCGGCCGCACCTAACGTGTATCTGAGGCTTCTCGGTAAATCTCGCCTGGGTTGCGTGTGCTGTCTCATTTTTCCCATCCGCGCTTCCTTTTCGTTCCCTTCCAGCAGCTTCATTGGGATCTCTGCAAAATGCCGCTCAAAAGCGGGATCAATGCCGGAAGGTCGATCTTGACCGTGCCCCAGAGGATCTCGTCATCGGCCCTTGCGGAAAGGATGTCTCTAATGCGCAGTTCCCACTGTTTAGGCGGCCACACGGATAGCCTCGTTCAGAATATCGTCTCTCAGCTCTCTATGGAGCCCCCTTCGAGTAACCAGATCCACATTGCGGCCAGTCAACTCGCTGAGAAACCGCCGCAGGCCTGCAAATTCAAACAGGCCAACGCACGCGCCCTGCTCGGACTCTACGAGGAGGTCAACGTCGCTATCCTGGGGTCGCTTCATCACGAGCGACGGAGCCAAAGAGATAGCGATTTTATCGAATACTGACGCAGAGATTCCCGATTCGCGCTTAGAATCTGAATGACATCGCTGCGATTCACAGAACCCTCCGGATGCGTATCTTAGTCTCTTTGCTGTGCCGAGGAAAGGTCATAGGCGTGATGTTGTCCGTAATGGGCTGGTTGTCTCGTAAAGAGGCCAGAAGATTGAGCATTATGGATGAAGCTCCGACGGCGTGCATACGCGGATCTCCAACGAACCAAACTGCTGTGTGTAGGCCGGATCTCCGGAGGGGGTGACGAGATAATTTAGCCCCTTTGGATAATAGCTGCGGAAAACTTGCAGGACGGAGCTATCGAATGCGCCAGGATCCCATTTGCACTCGATGGCGTCCACCTCGTCTCTGCGGTGCGCGAGCACGAAGTCCACCTCACGGCCAGACTTGTCGCGCCAGTAGCGAGCGGGCGTGTACGGGAAACGGGCTCGGAGGTGCTCCAGCACGAGATGTTCCCACAATGGTCCGAAGTCGTCCGACCGCAAAGGATCCCATCCGCGCGCGAAACTCACGAAGCCGGTGTCGAAGCCGTAGACCTTGGGCTGCTTCACGAGTTCCTGCCGGCCGCTACCATGGAATGGGCGGACGACCGTTGCGGCATGGGTGATCTCGAGGGCGCGGAGGTGGCTTTCGACCGTCGGGCGTGTAATTCCCAATGCGGATGCCGTCTTGGTGACTTCGAACTGGCCGCCGCTCCGACGCAGGATGTATTCGAACAGAGCGTTAAAACGGTTCATATCCCGGAAACCGAAAAGCCGCTGGATGTCGCGGGCAAAGAACGAATCAATCCACTCCCGATAAGGTCCGGGCTTCTTCGATTCTGCCAGGAGCGCGCCCGGTAATCCGCCGAGGAATAGCCGCTGCGATAAAGAAACGCCGAAAGCCGGCAACTCATCCCAAAGCACTGGTACCAGATGCACCATGCGTTCGCGGCCGGTCAATGTATCCCGGAACTTCTTGCTGGCCGCCAGTGTCGAGGAACCGGTGGCCAGAATCTTCAAGTTTGGGAAGGCGTCGGCGCCGATTTTCAGCACGCGCGCGGGGTCACGGAGTTGGTGAATCTCGTCGAATACAACGATCCCCTTGGTGCAGGAGCGGAAGAAGACCCGAGGATCGCGCACCATGTCCTCGACACTGGGCAGGTCACAGTTAATATAGAGGATGCGGTTTTGGTCGAGGCTTTCCGCCAGCGTGGTTTTTCCGCAACGGCGGACGCCGGAGAGCCAGGCGATTGGTGCTTCCCGCCAAGCGTCCTCAATGCGCTGCAGCCAGAACGGTCTTGGGAACATTGCCATCATACTATATGTTTACGTCAACCAAATGTAAAGTATGATGGCATCATTGAGCCATTACCGAGGAGAAGCGGCCGTGCGCCTTTAATGCGGCAAATCCGGAAGGAATCCTCCTCACTGGCAGGCCATTTCGCATAAAAATCATCACCTCTCAGAAAACATCCTGGAATTTAACAGTACGCTGCAAACTGAAGGATCTCCCATGCATCCTCACACTCTAAGGGAAGCCTATGTCAAAGCGCATCGAAGAACTCATCGAGTCTGATCATCGAGTTATGTTGACAGAGTATGACAGAGACCGATCAATTCCTCATCCCGGCACGATAGGCGGATCTCGAGCGAAAGAATGGGGTCGCATCTGTAGAATGGAGTTTCCAGATTAGAACCCCGTCGCCCTACCACATGGAACTACCAAGCTGAACGCGTCCCTCAACTGCAGCAGGCATCGACTTATGGATGAGTCTCTAATCTAGTAACTTCATTCTACAGATGCGACCCCACTCTCCCCGAGAACGCGGAGACAAAAATCGGACACGGATTTACGGATCTCCTCAGATCGGACAAGCCTGTGCTTCCACCGCATGGGCCCGCGTGTCGCAAGGCCAAAGAGCCGTGCGCTTTTTCGCCAATCTTCATCGAATCGGACTTCCGGATCCTGGTCTCCGATTGTCATGCCTTCCTATTGCTTTCCAATAAAAGATATGACACTCTGATATTGGAAGCCAATAGGAGCATCATGACTGACAAGATGGATGTTTGGCAGGGCACCCTCGCATTGATGGTGCTGAAGACACTGGAGACAATGGGGCCTCTTCACGGATACGGCATCGCACGCCGCATCGAGCAGACCAGTGGGAATCAGTTGACGGTCCTGTACGGAACTTTATACCCAACCCTTCTCAAGCTGGAACAAGAGGGCAGCATCTCTGCGAAATGGGGGGTATCGGACAACAATCGCCGAGCAAAGTACTATTCACTTACGCGTGCCGGCAAGATGCGGATCGAGAGCGAAGCGCGACGATGGGAGCAGAGAACGGCAATCGTTGGCCGATTCCTTTCTCCATCTGAGGAGGCCTGATGAGAGCAATACGCACCTTCCTGTGCCGCCTAAGCGGTCTATTCGGCAAGCAGCGAAAGGACCGCGAATTAGCGGAGGAGCTTGAGAGTCACCTCCAGATGCACATCGAGGATAATATCCGCTCCGGGATGACTCCTGAGCAGGCTCGTCGAGACGCCCTGATCAAATCTGGTGGCCTGGAGTTGGCCAAAGAATCCTGCCGGGACCGACGCGGGCTTCCGGTGGTGGAGACGGTTGTGCGGGATCTTCGATATGCGGCGCGGGTTCTCCGCCGCTCTCCGGGATCCACGGCAGTCTGCGTTCTCTCGCTGGCGTTAGGCATTGGCGCTACCACGGCGATCTTCAGCGTGCAAAGGGCCCTTCTTCTCGCGCCCCTTCCCTACCCGGAGCCCGACCGTTTGATGGTGGTGTGGCAGGGACCGCCCGAGGAGCGTTCGCGCCAGCCGCTCTCGAGCCCCGACTACTTCGATTACAGGGAAAGGAACAGGTCGTTTGAGGAGCTCGGCGTTCAGACGCTGCGCTGGGTCAACCTTTCGGGTGATGGCACACCGGAGCGCGTCTGGGCCTCGATCTGCACTGCCAGCTTCATGCGGGCCGTCGGGATCGAACCGGCCGCGGGCCGGCTCTTTACAGACCGGGAGGAAGCGGAAAAGGAGCGGGTAGTCCTACTCAGCTACGGCCTCTGGAAACGCCGCTTCGGCGGCGATCCGAGCATCCTCGGCCGCAGGATCAATGTGAACCGGGACGTTTTCACCGTGGTGGGAGTCATGCCCGCTGGATATCACAGTCCCCGGCTGTGGAGAGCCGATGCGAGCCCCGAACTTTGGGCGCCGGTGTTACTCTCCCGGGCCGACAGCGAGCGCGACAGCCACTGGCTGGCCGCCATTGGCCGGCTCAAGCGCGGCGTCTCCCAGCAGGCCGCCGAGGAGGACATCAAGGGCATCGCCGCCGCCCTGGCGAAGCAGTATCCGAATTCGAGCGCCAGAGTCAGCGCCTGGCTGCTGCCGCTCAAGGAATTGATGGTGGGGGAAGCACGGAAACCGGTAGCGTTCCTGCTGGCCGCCGTCGGTGTGCTGCTGCTGATTTCATGCGCCAACGTGGCGAGCATCCAGTTTGCACGCAGCAATGGGCGGCAGTCGGAGGTGGCGATCCGAACCTCTCTGGGAGCGGGCAGGGCGCGCGTCATTCGGCAGTTCTTGACCGAGAACCTGCTGCTCTCGGGTACGGGAGGCGTGGCCGGAATCGGCCTGGCCGCGTGTGGTATGGGAGCCTTGCGTAGCATGGTCCCCGCGACCATCGAGCGGGCCTCCGCGATCCAGATCGAAGGGTGGGTCCTGCTGTTTTCAATCGGTGTCACGGTGGCGACCGGACTACTCTGCGGACTTGCGCCCGCTCTCTCCGCAGCACGCCTGGATATCAACAGCGTGCTGCGCGAGGGGCAGGGGACGCTCACGTCGGGACGAAGCCGGGCCCGGTTCCAGAGCGCGCTCGTGGTCACGCAGTTTGCGTTGGCGCTGGCGTTGGCGAACGGCGCCGCGCTGATGATCAAAAGCTATCTGAATGCAGTGTCGGCCCCCGTCGGCTTCGACAGCGAGCGCGTCATGGTAGCCAGCATCTCGCTGGAAGGATCAGGCTACCAAGTCAACATCCCGGCACAGGCCGCCTTCTGGAACCTGCTTCTGGAGCGGGTTCGCACGATCCCGGGGGTGCAGGAGGCCGGCGCCACAACCAAGCTGCCCCTGCAGGGCGGAACGAACGGCAGTTATCTGGTTGAAGACGAGAAATACGATCCCAAGGCCAATCGTCCTCTAATCGAACTCTCCTGGGTGACCCCCGAATACTTTGGGTCAATGGGAATCCAGCTGCTCGCCGGTCGGCTGTTTGCGCCGGGCAGCGCGACGGAGGCGCGGTCGGAGATTGTGGTGAACCGGGCGTTCGCCCAACAATACTGGCCAAAGGGGAACGCTCTCGGCAAGCGCATTTACCCCAACACTCCGAAGCGGGACTGGACGGGCGAGATTGTGGGCATAGTCGAGGACGTGCCCCAGTGGAGTCTCGAAATCCCACCGCTGCCGGAGGTCTATCAGTCGTTGGAGTCGACACGCCGCGCCAACAAGCACCTGATCATCCGCACGGCCCTCCCTCCGCTGACGCTGGCACGGGCCGTGCGCGAGGCTGTGGCTTCGATCGACCCCGAGCAGCCCGTCTCCGGCATCCGCACGATGGAGGCGGTATTCGATGGCGCCGCCGCGCGAAGGCGCTTCAACACGGTCTTGATCGAGATCTTCGCCGTGCTGGCCCTGGTCATGGTGATTGTGGGGGTCTACGGAGTCATCTCCTGCTGGGTTGCCCAGCGCGCCCGCGAGATTGGGATCCGAATGGCGCTCGGAGCCGACCGGAGGAGGATCGCGAGAATGGTGGTCGGGCGCGGCCTACTCATCTCTATGCTGGGCATTCTCATCGGCCTCGTGGGATCTCTCGCCCTGTCGGAAATCGTGGAAAGCATGCTCTACGGGATCAGTCCGACCAACCCTGTTGCGATCATCGGCGTGGCTTCCCTGCTCTTGCTGATCGCACTGTTGGGATCCGCTCTGCCGGCGCTGCGGGCGGCGAGCGTCGACCCTGTACGGACCCTTAGGACTGGGTAGCGCCCGCTGCGGGCGCGCCTTTCGCCAGGAGGTTTCATGAGAGTTGCTCATGCACCCGAGGTGTGTCACCGCGCATGAAAATCTCTGCCTTTTCGTGATTCTCCGTGTCCTTCTGCCCATCTGGATGTTCTGATTGAGACAATTCTCCTGAAAGTCAGTCTATAAGAGCAAAGACTGCAACGGCAGGCGATGGAGAATGATATGTTAAGCAAATTCATGCGCAGGGCAATTCCGGGCACATTGGCGCTGATAGCTCTATTCTTTGCGGCCTGTGAAGAGAAAAGTGTCAACCAAATTATGGCGGACCCCCACCGCTATACCAATCAGGACGTCGGAATCAGGGGAACGGTCATTGAGAGTTATTCGGTTGCTGGGCACGGGATTTATCGTGTCGACGACGGAACCGGCAGATTGTGGATTGTCTCGGATAAAGGAGTGCCCCGTAAAGGTGCGAAGGTAGCGGTACTGGGAAAGATCAAGGACGGGTATAACCTCGGGGATCTCGGCGCCTTGGTCAAGTTGCCGGAGAGACTCGGCAATGGTCTGGTCATGGTCGAGGAGAGACACAAAGCCCAATACTGATTGGTGTCCCCGAGCACGCTCCCTGTTTATATGTGGAACAGGAAGACGTGTTGATGCAGATCCCGAGAGCACAGCCTCGAGCCGGAGGATGGGCCCAAAACAGGACGCGGCGCAGAGTTGCGGAGGATGCGCCGCGTCCATTTCTCAACCTCACAGGAGCTAACATTTCGCCAAGCGATAGGTTCGCCTGAGCTTGCATTTAAAAGTCCAGGCGGAGAGCCATCTGGAGAACTCTCGGGTCCCAGGCCGCGGTAACCTGCCCAAAATTGGCATTCCCCACAGTGCTCCCGACTGACCAGTAATTAAGATGATTGGGCGCATTGAACATTTCCAGGCGGTACTGGAGCTTCACCTTTTCGCCAATCGGGAAAGATTTCTGCAGTGATACGTCCCAGTTGTTTGCGCCGGGCCCCCGCATCGCATTGCGGGCCAGGCTTCCCCAAGTGCCGGCGGCCGGTACGCCAAAGGCTGTCGTGTTGAACCATTTCGCGGTCGTTCTCTGGCTCGAGTCGAGCTTCCAATCGGCCACTACGTTGGGCCGCTGACCTCCCGAATACCCAATACCGGCCGGGTCGCCATTGACCGTGATATTCACGGGTATCCCGCTCTCCATCGTCGTCACGCCTGAGATCTGCCAACCCCCAAAGGCCTTGCCGTACCATGCCTTGTTGTCCCGCCAGAAAGGCAGCGGATAGATGTAGCTGACAATCAAGATATTGGGCCGGTCATAATCCATAAGGCAGCGATCCAATCGGGGATGGTAGCTATCGACAGGATAAGTATTCCAGTCGTACACATCCGTAATGGCTTTGGACCTGGTGTACGACGCATTCAACAATCCACCTCTGGAGAAGTTCATCCTGAACTGAGCTTGCAGCGACTGATAGTTAAAGGTAGCGCCGGTATCCACCTGCATGATATCGGCATAACCTTTATAGGGCCGCAAATAATTGACATTCTTCCCCGCGTTAGCCTGCACGGTCCCCACTGGGAGCTGGTTGAGCCTGAGGTAGCGGGTCTGGTGATAGGCATTGCTTCCCACATAAGCCACGTCCAGCGTCGCGTTCTTGGTAATTTTCCGCTGGAGGCCGAAACTCCAGTTTTGTACGGTGGGAATCTTCGACGCCAGATCAAACGAAACGCTGACATTGGGCGGCGCGGGCCGCAGCGAGCCACCGGCAGGATTTTCCACATTGGCGTAATAGATCGTTTGGTCCTGAACGAAAGGCGGATTATTGATGGCGCTGAATATATAGTTGCCCTGAATGCGCTCGTAGGTCATCCCATATCCGCCACGCAGAACAGTGGTTTGGTTTCCGAATAGATCCCACGCAAGACTGAAGCGCGGCATACTGCGGTTCCATGAGTTGGAAGCGCAGGCCAAAATCGAAGGTAATGCGGCGGCTGACCTTCCAGTTGTCGACACCATAGAATTCCATTTGGCTGAACCGGAACCACCCCTCACGGCCATGGCCTCCTTCATTATAGTTATTGAAGTTGCCAAGCAGCGCATTGGCCAAGGCATTGCCAGTGTTCATGGTCGAGGGGATGCTGGTGTCGAAGCTGAACACGCCGTTTGTGTTCGGCTGATTGTCCTGGTTTTTCCGGCTGCGCATGATCAGGGCGCCAACCTTCAGGTTGTGGCTTCCGATGATTTTCGAAAGATCATCCTTGAACTGGAAAACGCGATTGAAGTTTTGCCATTCGAGCGGACGCACCCCCAGGCTGCTGTAACCCGAGACACTAATGCCCGGGATCATGGTGCTGGCGCCGAAGAGCATAGGGTAGTTAACACCGTTTCCTGCTCGCGTACTGTCTTTGATAAACAGGGGATTGGGTCTGAAATTGATTTGCGCGATAACGTTCCCCGAAGCAGTCACCTGGAAGGAATTCACCAAAGTGTGGCTGGCGATAAAAGTCCACTTAATGCTGGAGTTTACTCCCGGAATATTCCGGTCGTAGAGCATAAGATTGCCGGTATTCTGCACTGAGGTATAGTAATCGTGTGCGTAGTGGGCGGCAAACTGATGCCTGCTGCTCAGGTTGTAATCCACTTTGAAAATATATTGGTTGAGGTTCAGTGGGTTGGGCGGAACGTAAGTGTAATTTCCGCCCGGTCCCGTATAGTTGGGCGCGGGATAATTGTCGAGCAGCCGCTTGGCATTAGGGCTGAGACGAGTTGAGGGGATCTTCCCATCCGGAAAGGCTACTCCGGTCAGCGGGTCCTTAGGCCAGCTGGAGGCGGCGAGTGCCGAAAAGTCGCCATTGCGCATGGCAACGGTGGGAACCGTCCAGAATGCCGGGTTGCCCTGCCGGAGGCGCTTTTGGTCCGTCGAAAAGAAGAAGAAGAGCTTGGTCTTATCGGCATTGAACTTGCCGGGGATGTAGATAGGGCCGCCCAGGCTCGCCCCGAAGTTGTTGTAACTCGGTTTTGGCCTCGTGGCGGCACCAAAGGGGCGGGCATCGAAGTCATCGTTGCGCACATACTCATAGGCCGCGCCATGAAAGTGCTGGGTCCCGCTCTTCAGCGCCATGTTGACCACTGCCCCGGAGCTTTGTCCATACTCCACGCTGTAGTTGCTGGTGAGCACCTTGAATTCTGCCAGGGCATCAGGGTTGACGTTGATAAAATTGTTGCCGCTCCCACCGTTGTCCTTGTTGTCCGAGCCATCCAGGTTCCAGGCCTGTGCGCCGCGGCGGCCGCCATTAATTAAAAAGGTGCCCTGGTTGGATCCGTAAACGCCGAGTATGTCCATGGGGGTGCGATAGGAGGTAGAGACACCCGGCATCAAGGAAAGCAGCTGGCTGAAATTGCGGCCGTTAAGCTGGAGCTTGGTCGCCTGGTCCGCAGTTATGAGACGGCCAACTTCGCCAGTGCTGGACTCTACCATCGCCGCATCAGCCGTGACACTGACGGTTTGCACCACATCCCCGACCTCGAGCGTGGCGTTCACGGTTAGTTTCGAACCAACCGTCACCTCCACGCCGGTCTCAACGTATTTCTTAAAACCTTTCAACTCGGCGGTCACCTCGTAGATGCCAATCGGGATGTTGGTGATGACGTAGTAGCCGGTTTCGGAAGTCGTGGTGGTGCGCTCGATCTGGGTTGCGACTTGTTTGGCCGTAACAACGACACCCGGGACTACGGCACCTGACGGGTCCTTAATGAATCCTGAAATCTGCTGCGACGCATACTGCGCAGGCAAGCTGCTTACGAACAGAACAAGAAGAACGAAGGGAATCGGGATGAGTAACTTCACACCCTTGTTCATGCGGATCTCCTTTGACCTTGGTTCCTTTCTCCTGACGGCAGTTAGGGAACAAATCAATAAGAAAGCTGTTGAAACCGTGCAAAACAAGCCAGGGCAGTGGATTAGCAGGGGCTTGCTGTCCTTTTCTTCGCTACTACAGGAGATTCCGAGGGAAGTAAGGGGCTCTCGGCGGAAAATCCAAAGAAGCAGCTGGACACTCCCCCTGCACAACAATCACCTCGACTGCGCGTAGGGTGAGTGTGGAAAGACCTGATTCAGCTCCGCTCGTCCGCCGAGCGTCGGGGTGGATTGCGCTCGACGCCATAGTGTGGGTGTTTACAGAAGGTGTGAAGGTACGCTACGGTAGGTTCATCCCACCCAACCGATAAATATTGTGTTTTCAATAGGATCATTAAGGAGCACTCTCAGCGTAATGTACCCCCACGCCAGGAAGAAATAATCCAGACGAGCGGAATAGGGCGCTCGATGGATTTCGGGCATTGAACAGATTAATTCAGAAATGCTGCCGTCGATTTTTCCTTCAGGGACAAAAGTGGCACAGTCCCGGCAAGATCGATGAAATGAAGCGGGTATCACGACCCATCGCTGGGGATCGGCAACACCGTGAGGCCAGGGATACCTCGGAAGTCCTTTGGGTTTTGGGTGAGAACTTTGAGCGTGAGGCAAGGCCTGACGCTGCGCAGATTAAGGCACCAGGGTGACGTTACTCGTACCTCAGTGCCTGCATCGGATCAACCTGCGAGGCACGGTGCGCCGGAATAAAGCCGGCACCCAGCGCTACGAGCGTCAGCGCAACGGCAGAACCGGCGAGCACAACAGGGTCAGAGCCCTGGAGCTGATACAGCAGCGCCTGCGCGAAGCGGCCGAGCGATATCGCTGCGGCCAGACCGATCGCACCCCCGATGAGCGTCATTACACCTACCTGCCGAAGCACCATCGCGCGCACGCGCGCCGGCGCGGCGCCGAGCGCCAGGAGCAGATTGGCGACGTTCGCGCACGCAATGATCAACACGAACGCCGTGACGCCCAGAAGCAATCTCAGCGGCGTCTTCGCCTCCCCGGACACGAGAGTCTGCCCGCGCGCACCCTGCTCAAAAATGACGGGCTTCGCCCTGAATCGTGCCATGGTCTGCTCACTCATGCCCTTCTGGAGCGGCGCTTCGACGTCATCAATAATCGCGTGATACTGGCCGTTGAGAGCCGTACGCGCCTGCTCCGGCGGAACTCCCCGCTTCAGCCGTGCAAACAGATACGCCCAGTAGTTCTGGCGATTGTCGAACCCCTTGAAGCCTGGCTGCATGGACTCACGCATCGTTATCGGCACGAACACCTGCGGCTTTACCCCGAGCGTTGTTCCATCGAAGCCGCGCGCGGCGACGCCGACGATCGTCATCTCCTGGCCGTTGACAATGAGCGGCTGGTTAAGCACCCCCGGGTCCCGGGCGAAGCGTGTCTGCCAGTACGCGTGACTCAGCACCACTACATGCGACTCACCGATGGTGCGGTCGTCATCCGGCCCGAGCAACCGTCCGAGCACCGGTCGGACGCCGAGCACGGGAAAGTAACTGCCCGAGACGAGCATCCCCTCTCCATTCAGGGTCTGACCGCGGGCGGCGAGGTTCGCGCTGAACAGGCGATGGGCCGCGATGCCGGTGAAGACGGTCTGGACGCGTTCCAAGTCGCGAAACATCGGGTAGCTGAACACCTCGTCGCAGTCGCCCGCCTGGTTGCACGACTGCGACCCAGGCTTCGGCCCCGGCGCAGCCAGGTTGACGAGCCGGTCCGGCTCCTGCACCGGCAGGGCGCGCAGGAGCATCTGGCTGAAGAGGGAGAAGATCGCCGCATTCGCACCGATGCCCAGCGAAAGCGAGATTATGGCAATGATAGTCACGAATGGTGTCTTGAAGAGCATGCGCAGCGCAGACTTTAGGTTGATCATTGTTTAGACTATACGTACCCAGGCGGGCCAAGGTTCAATAAAGCTCATGGCTGTGCTAGTATTGCGTAATCCAAATTCCTAGGAGGAGAGATGCGAGCAAAAACCCTGAATTTTGTTTGCCTGACTGTCTGTTTGGTGATCGCAGCGTCTGCTTTTGCGCAGAAGGCCGGCGTGGATCCTCTGAGCGGTACCTGGACCGGCGATTGGGGACCGGCTCCTGACCATCGGAATCAGGTTACCGTCGAACTGAAGTGGGACGGCAAGAAGCTGACCGGCACCATCAATCCCGGCCCGAACGCGGTTGAACTGCAAAAGACGACTTTCGATCCCAAGACCGGCGCGGTGCACCTCGAAGCGGATGCCAAAAGTCGCCGCGGCGCAACCATCCATTACCTGATCGACGGCAAGGTCGAAAAGACCACGATGACCGGAAGCTGGAATCACGACGACCGCAAGGGCGATTTTAAGATAACCAAGAAGTAGCTGAAGGCCGACGTTTTCGAGCCGACACGTCGCACACACATCTGGAACGACCTGGTGGGGCACACGTCCCGGCCTCTGTCATCTCAAGACTCGTGCTGGACGTTCAAGGGAGTAGTCTGCGTTAACGAATCGGATATTGCGTTGCCGGCTGGTAGAAAACAGAGGGGAATTGAAAACCTGAGGTTACAGGTGTCTTCTGTCAGTGCATCCCCAGCCGGCCGACGCCCGGCAGGCGTAACGCCGGACGCCTGAAGTCCACTCCCGCATTCAGCCCAAGCAGATTCACCTCAATGCCCTCCACGAAGCCCACCGCAATGCCAATGATTCCACCAAGCGAGACCTGCCAGCCGGTTCCGCTCGGCGTGCGTGCAAATACGCCGTCGACCGGGTAGTCCTTGCCGATTGCATTGGCTGGCAAATCGACGCGCAGTTCCGGCACCCGACGCGCGAGATGGGCGATGAAGGTGTTGCTGTTCGGCCCCGGCCACACGGTGTATCGGTTTGGGTAAGGGTAGTCGGCGGCTGCAGCGCGCAGAAGCGGGATAGCGGCGTCGGCCTTCAGGCCGCGAAGTTCTCCAAGCAGGGTTGGGTCGTTACCGTACCAACGCGCGTCCGGTACGCCCGGACCGATGCGCATCGCCGGGCGTCCGCGATTCACCCCAAAGCCCACCACCTCGAATCGCTCCCAAACGGCCGCATGTGCAGGCTTCAGGGCCAACCAGGTGTGCAGGCCAAAGATCCCGCGCCAGCCATATGTGCGCGCCGCATACAGCTGCACCAGGGCGTCAGGGGTGCGGGCCGGATCGGGGGCGATGCCTGCGGAGGACCGGTCCGCACGCGACCAGTGCTCCTGAGGTCCGCGAAACAGGTATGCGCAGAGGGCGATGAAGAGCGGCAGCAGGTAGATCATGCCGAGCACGGCAAGAAACCGCTTGGCTCTCCGCCGCGGGCGCGCGGGTGGACGGGTTGCCGAGGTTTTTCCCCCCGATGACATAGTGCTCATCCACAACGGCATCTGATGATTCCCATCACAAGTGCATTCCTTCAGAACGGCAGGATTTCTTCGCGCTGGGGATCAAAGTCAAGGCGCCGCTTCTGGACGTAGGCGATGTTGCCCAGATGGGAAGCTTGTGCGGAGCGGTGGCCAATCAATACGTCGCCGTTGGGCCGTTGACGCGTGCGCACGCACTCGAGGAAATTCTTGACGTGATCGAGGGTCAGGAGATCGCCGCCGGGCCGGTCCCGCTCGGCATTCACGACGATCGGTTGAGCGCCCCTACCCTTCGGACGGAACTCGAAGTGCTGGCGATCGATCAGAAGGCGGCCTTCTGTGCCGCAAATCTCAACGGCAGCACCCGTGATTCCGGGAACGAGCGTGGCCTCGAACGTCGCGGTGAAGTCGGCTGGGTATTCGAGCAGGACGTTAATGGTATCCGGAGCTGTGCGCCCGTCCTTATAGGCGTAGACTCCGCCTGCGGCGGAGGCTGACTTGGGAATCTCCTGACCCAAAAACATGTGCACTACGTCGATCCAGTGGGTGAAGAGGTCGGTGACCTGCCCGCCACCGAAATCCAGGTAGGCACGCCAGTTGTAGTATTGTTGTGGATCCCAGTCGCGCCACTTCAAGGAGCCAAGGAAGCGCGTCCAATCGAGGTTTGCAGGCTTCTGCTGCAGAGATTCGGGCGCTTTGCGAAGGTGATAGCCGTTGCCGTGCCACCAGGTGCGGGCGAGTGTGATTTTGCCAAGTTTCCCGCTGTCGAAGTATTCCTTTTTGGCCTGAAGGTAATGCTTGCCGGAGCGCTGCTGCATGCCGACCTGGCACACGCGCTCGTTGACCCGGGCGGCCTTGACGATTTCAGGACCTTCCTCGATGGTGCGCGTGAGGGGCTTTTCGATGTAAACGTCTTTTCCGGCGTTCAAGGCATCGATGGCGCAGGTGGCGTGCCAGTGGTCAGGGGTGGCGATCAGGACCGCATCCAGCTCCTTCATTTCTAGCAGCTTTCTGTGATCCGAAAAGCTCTTGGCATCGGTGGCCTTCCTACGCCCCCGGTCAATCTGATCGGCATAAATGTCACACAGAGCTCCGACGTGCACGTTGGAGTTGGCCAGAAACTGGTCCATATCCGAGCGGCCACGGTCGCCGACACCGATGACGCCCAATTGGAGCGTGTCATTGGCGCCGAGAACCCGGAGGTACGACGCCGCGGTGATCCCGACGGCACCTGAAAGAAACGCCCGCCGGCCAATATTGTCGCGAGATATGTGAGAATCATTGCGCGTTGCCGTTGATTTTGACGACTCGCGAGACGGGAAATCTTCGCGTTCAGACATGCTTAATCCTCCCTATTATCGGCTCACCAGGCGAGCCGGATTTGTCTTGTTTGAAATGGAACCGGGTCCATCCAGACCGGCCCAAATGTGTGCCAATATCTTCTTGCCCGCAAGCTACTATGAACAACAATCACCAAAAATGGCTAGCCAGAACGACGGGTGGACCGCAGGCACCGCCAACGACCTTGGTCGATAAGACGATTGGCGGGCTCCGGCTGGATTTCTGATGCTTTGCTTTGGCTGTCTCCTCGACTAAGCCGCCGCCTCCACAGGCCCAGTCGGGATGGCTGTTTAACCGGCATGTCACTACTCTTGGGGGAATCACCAAGTGCTGGCGGCCTCTTGTCCAAGTCAGAATCCCCCTTGTGGCTCACCAGCCAGATTCAGTGGCTATCGGTCAGCAGGGCTGAGCGCCACAGAGAAGGATCATTTCAAAGGTATCCAATCGGGGTCAACAAAAAAGCAGAGCCATCCAAGCACATCCCCTCCCTTCCCTTCTCGAGCTTCCCACGCGAGGAAATGATTCAGTTAATCAAGATCGCCGCGTCACGGTCCGGATGTGCGGCCTCGCCGGCGAATTGTGTGAGCTGCAGTTTAGTCACATCCTGGGCCTCCAAGGCGTGAGTGAAATAGTCCGGCCTCTTGGCTCCCCACCCAACACTGCAATTCTTCAGGACGACGTTGTCCGCGTGACGGATGCTGAAGCCCGGGTTGCCATGTGGCTCGATATCCGGGTAGGCTGTCGTCGGCCTGTTGTCGAACAACCCACCACGGTAGGGCGTCCAGCGGTCGAGGGTGACAGCGACGTTCTCAAGCGCGACATCGCGAATGCGGCCCTCCGGAGTGCCGTTCACACGGACGCTGTTCTCGGCCCGGCCGCTGACATTCTGAATGCGCACGTTGTGGATAGTCCCGATCTTCGCCTGAGGAGCGCGCGGGATTGCGGTGAGGGAGATGGCCTCACCCCTGCCCCACCACGGATCCGAATGATAACGCGCCACGAATTTGATGTCGCGGAAGTCGACGTTGTAGACGCTGCCCTCATCGCGGAGTTGAATGGTGAGGCCCCGGCAGCAGGAACGGATTTCGCAGCGTTCAAAACGGATGTCATGGATGTCCTGTGTGGTTTCCGTCCCAATCTTCACTCCGGAATCCTGCGTCTCGAGCACGCAGTCCTTGACGGTGATGTTGGAGGAGGGCCCGTAGTCCGTGCTCTGTCGAGTGGCTTTCACGACGATTGCGTCGTCACCGCAAACAATGTGGCAGTTGCGGATCGCGACGTCCCGGCAATGGTCGGGATCGATGCCGTCACAATTCGGAACATCGAGCAAGTTGCGAACCTTGAGATTATCCACGAGAACGCCCTCGCAGCCGATCATGTGGAGCCCCCACTCGGGCGCCTGGCTGAAGGTGATGTCACGAATCTCGAGTCCTTTGCAGGCGGTCAGAACGAACATCTTCGGCCGGAATGCGGCCGGCCTCCACCACTCGTTCTCTTTGTCGAATTGGGTCATGAATTCCTTCGCGCGACCATTGATATTGCCGGTTCCCGAGATCCGCAGGCCGTGAGCCTCACGAGCGATGATCACGCCGCCACCGTTGTAGTGTTCCTGGCTCGTGCTGACCACCAGCTCTGCGTCGTCGGCCAGGTGGAAGTCGATGCCGCCCCGCAGTTGGAGCGTACCTGTGAGATAGCGATGCCCCCCGCGCACGAGCACTTGTGCGCCCCGGCCCACCGCTGCGGCTTCGTCGATCGCGCGCTGAATGGCGGCAGTATCGAGGGCGACGCCGTTTCCGACAGCACCGTAGTCCCGAACGTCGAAGATCCGCACCTGCCGCTGGGTGTTCTGCGCCGCCAGCCGCGATGAGGAGAGTGATGATCCGATAGCCGTTGCGGTCACAATCCTGGCGCCAAGGCGGAGGGCTTCACGGCGGTTGAGAGATTTTTGCTTCATGTACAACTCCTTCCCCATGTGATGCGAAATATTCGGCTGTGATTTTATCGGATTCTTCCTCAATCTTTGTGTTCTTGGTGTCTTGGTGGTGTCATTTTAAAAAACCTCACCACCAAGACACCAAGAACACAAAGCCAGGTGAAACCGTTGCGAAAAATCCGGCCGAGGGGCGATACTACGATGGAACTTAATAAAGAGGTAGGAAATCTCTTTTTCTCCGTTAAGGATATGCCATATGAAAAACCCACGATGCGCTGTTCTCAACTCGGCAGTGTTCCTGTTGTTGGCCTTAGGTGTCTATGCTCAGTGGAATCCCTCGAACCCGATCACCGGCGTTGAGCAGCAGCGGGACGGCGTGCTGTTTGGATTGCAGTCCGGGACGATGCGCGTGCAGGTGTGCACCGACTCCATCATTCACGTCCTATACTCGCCCACTTCCTCGTTCCCGAAGCTCCCGGAATATGTCGTCACGAAAACCGGCTGGCCTGCAACGCGGTGGACGATGCAATCCACTGAGAAAGATGTCACCCTGGCAACTTCTCGATTGAAGGTTACTGTCAACCGCAAGGACGGTACGATTGTTTACAGTGACCTGGCCGGTAAGAGACTCGTGCAGGAAGGTCCGAAAACGATGACTCCAACCAACGTCAACGGGGAAGAGACTTATCGGGCCGAGACATTCATCGGCATGTGGGGTTCCACAGAGGCGTTATACGGGCTTGGCCAGCATCAAGCCGGCGTGTGGAACTATCGCGGCGAGTCGGTGGACATCGCCCAGGACAACAGCAATATCTCCATCCCGTTCTTGCTGTCGAGCAACGGGTATGGCCTGTTCTGGAACAACACGTCGAGGAGCAGGTTCAACAACCGATTCATGCAGTCGATGTATATCAGCTCGGAAGTGTCCGACGCGATCGACTACTACTTCTTCTACGGGCCTGATTTCGGCAGAATCGTGGCGGATTATCGAGTACTGACGGGGGCCGCCCCGATGTTCGGCAAGTGGGCCTATGGCTTCTGGCAGTGTAAAAACCGCTACAAGTCGCAGAAGGAACTGCTGGACGTTGCTCACAAATACCGTGAGCTCCATATTCCCGTCGATAACATCGTCCAGGACTGGTTTTGGTGGACCAGGAAAGGGGAACACGTATTCAACAAAAACTATCCCGACCCGAAGGGGATGATCGACGACCTTCATCGAAACAACTTCCACCTGATGATCTCGGTTTGGCCCTTCTTCGAGCCCGGCTCGGCGGTCTACGACGAGATGGACAAGCGCGGCTGGTTCATTGATCGTACGAAAGTTGCGGGATTTCATCCTCAGGGAATGGCTGTCTACGATGCCACCAACCCGGAGGCGCGATCCTACTACTGGCAACTGATGGACAGGGCTCTTTTCAAGATCGGCGCCGATGCCTGGTGGCTCGACACCACGGAGCCGGAGACCGAGGGCCGCGAAGAAAACATCATGCTGCACCACAAGGTCGCGATCGGCAGCGGCGCTCGTTACGCGAACATCTATCCGCTGATGACGACCAAGGCCGTTTACGAGGGGCAGCGCGGCGCGGCGGACCGCAAGCGGGTATTTATCCTGTCCCGCTCGGTTTTTGCCGGGAATCAGAGATATGCCGCGGCCGCCTGGTCCGGCGATATCAACTCTGATTTCGAAACCTACCGGCGCCAGATTCCAGCGGGGCTGAACATGGCGCTTTCTGGCATTCCATACTGGACGACCGACATCGGCGGGTTTACCTCCGGGAACACCAACGATCCGGCTTATCGCGAACTCTTCGTGCGCTGGTTCCAGTACGGCACATTCTGTCCTATCTTCCGCGTGCATGGTACGCGCACTAACGATCAGAATGAGTTGTGGTCTTACGGTCCCGAGGCGCAAACCATCCTGACGAACTTTGATCGCTTGCGCTATCGGTTGATGCCCTACATCTATTCTGTTGCCTGGAAGACAACCAGCGAGGGTTACACCCCAATGCGTCCCCTCGTCATGGATTTTCTCCCGGATGCCAGGGTAATGAATATCGGGGACCAATTCATGTTCGGTCCGGCACTTCTGGTCAACCCGGTCACAGAACAGGAAGCTACGACCCGCCATCTGTACCTGCCGAAAACAAAGTGGTATGACTTCTGGTCCGGAAGGGCTCTCGACGGCGGCAGGAGCATTGATGCGTCGGCTCCACTGGACCGCATACCTGTTTATGTGTGTGCCGGCTCTATCGTCCCGCTGGGGCCTGATATTGAGTATGCAGCTGAAAAACCCGCAGACCCACTCGAGTTGCGCATCTATCGTGGTGCTAACGGCAGCTTCACACTCTACGAAGATGCCAACGACACTTAGGAGGATGAGAAAAATAAGTTGATAAACTACGTGTCGCTCCTATACATTGTAGTTCATGCTCAAACCAGGCATTCTTGAAGCATTGCGGGCCCGATGGAAGTCGCTTGCTCCGATTCTCGACGAAC
>Ga0315279_10002465_pt1 | contig 27730 bp, 22 predicted proteins | sample YL17G06_20_MG_FD_203694 | JGI IMG/M metagenome (GOLD analysis project Ga0315279, IMG submission 203694) | Sediment microbial communities from Yellowstone Lake, YNP, Wyoming, USA - YL17G06_20 | ecosystem: Environmental > Aquatic > Freshwater > Lake > Sediment | place: USA: Wyoming | collected... | reverse complement strand
GGGTCAGCCCTGCCAGGCAAAACCGTTTTCGCGGGGATCCAAGGCGCCGCGGCCGGTCCGGCCAGGATCGACGCCCGTATCTACGAGGTCCAGCTCAAATATGCTTGGACGCTCTCCCGCGGGACGTGGAACGTCCGCCGGAACGTTCTTGTCCGGATCGAGAAGGATGGGACGTCCGGGATGGGAGAGGCGGCCCCCATCGCCCGCTATAACGAGAACGCCGAAGGCGGCCTGGCCTTTATCGAGAAAGCCCGACCCATCCTGGAAAAGGACCTTTGGCAGTATTTCGAGCGCTGGCAGGAACTCGACGCCCTGGTCCCCGGCGAGCATGCCGCCAAGGCGGCCCTGGACATGGCCATCCTCGACTGGGTCGGGAAGAAGCTCGGCGTTCCCGTATACCTGTTCCTCGGCCTGGATAAGGACAAGGCGCCGCTGACGACCTACTCCATCGGGATCGACGAAGTGAAGGTCATGCAGGAGAAGGTCCAGGAAGCCCGGGACTTCTCGGTTTACAAGATCAAGCTCGGCTCCAAGGACGACAAGGCCATCATCGACGGCATCCGCGAAGTCACGGGCAAGCCCCTTCGGGTCGACGCGAACGAGGGCTGGAAGACGAAGGAAGAAGCGCTGGCCATGATCGACTGGCTGGCCGGAAGGGGAGTCGAGCTGGTCGAACAGCCCATGCCCGCGGGCATGTTCGACGAGTATAAGTGGCTCAAGGAGAGGTCGAAGCTCCCCCTGTTCGCCGACGAAAGCTTGATGAAGGCCACGGACATCCCGAAGATCGCCGAGGGCTTCCACGGCATCAACATCAAGCTCATGAAGTGCGGCGGCATCCAGGAAGCCGTCCGGATGGTCGCCATAGCCCGCGCCCTGGGCCTCAAGCTCATGCTGGGCTGTATGGTTGAAACGTCCCTCGGCATCACTGCCGGGGCGTCCATCGCCCCCCTCTTCGACTATGCCGACCTCGACGGGAATCTTCTCATCACGAACGACCCCTTCAAGGGCGTCCAAACGGTCAAAGACAGGCTCGTCCTCGGAGACAAGCCGGGGTTAGGGGTCGAAGGGGACGTCTGGAAATAGGGGTTCCCGAGGCTTATGTCTTCCCGCCGTTGATGACGAGTCTTTGCCCGACGCTCAAGCCATCATCGGCAAGCCTGTTGTCCGCTTTGATCTTTTCGACTGTCGTGTTGAATTGCCGGGCCAGGGTAAAGAGAGTGTCGCCCGCTTTGATGACATAGACAGTCTTCGCGTCCTGGGCTTGGGCGGCCGGTCGGCCCCCCGACGTCGTTCCCTTGGGTTTCGCTGTCTGGAGCGACAGCCGCGGGGCCGGCCCGCTGCCTGGCTCAGACTCCGACGGATCGCCCTTGCCGGGGATCTTGAGCTTTTGCCCGATCCGGAGGCCCCGCGGGTTCTTGATGCCGTTGAGCCTCATAATGGCGTCGGCGGAGGTCCTGTACCGGTGGGCGATCGCGCCCAGCGTGTCCCCGGACTTGACGCTGTGCCAGCCGTAGACGACGTCGGGCGGGATGTAGCGGGGGAGGACTGGGAGTGCCGCCAGGACCTTCTCTCCGTACCCGACGGGGACCTTGAGGTCGTAATCGTAATTGGGGGTCGAGTCATGCCTGAGCTCAGGGTTGAGGAACGAGAGGATCAGAGGGTCGAGCCCCAGGGTTGCCGAGATCGAGGCCAGTTTTACCGGCTGGCTGACGGCCACCGTTTCCCAGGCAAGCGACGGGTCGGGGGTCGGCAAGGTGAACCCGTACTTAGCGGGATCCTCGATGATCAGCATGACGGCGATGATCCGGGGGACGAAGCGGGCCGTCTCGTAGGGTAGGTTGTTGAAGACATCCCAAAAATTGTCCAGGTAGTCGATCTTCTGGGCCTTGATGACGTTCTGGACCCTGAGCTCGCCGCAGTTATAGGAGGCCAAGGCCGTCGTCCAGTCCCCGAAGAAATCGTGGAGCTCGGCCAGGTACCTGACGGCCGCCCGGGTCGCCTTGACCGGGTCCATTCGCTCGTCGATGTATTTGTCCTGCTTTAGGCCATAGCGATAGCCCGTCGAACGGATAAACTGCCACATCCCCAAGGCCCGCGCCCGGGACAGGGCCCGGACCTTGAAGCCACTCTCGATGATCGGCACCCAGGACAGATGTTCGGGGAGGCCCGCTTTTCTGAGTTCCTCGATGATCATCGGCCGGTAGAGGCCGGAGCGCTTGTAGGCTTCTTCGAAGTATCGCCTTTCCTTCGTCTGAAATGACCGGATCTCGTCTTGGACCCACTTGTTTTCAACGAGGGGGATGGTCCCGTTGCCCCCGGCCGCCGTCTTCAGATGCGAGGCGTAGAGCTGCTGGATCCTCTGGGCGATGAGGATACGCAGGTCGTTTTTCTCCTGGTAGAGGTCGGAATCCGGCGGGGTATTCGCCTTGAGGATGAGCTCGTAGGCCTCGTCGAGCTTGGCCAGGGCGGGGTCGGTCTCCCCCCGATCCAGGGCGGCTTGGGCTTCCTGGTAGGCGGTGAGGGCCTCCTCGAGAAGGGCCGCCGCTTCTTCTTTATCCGGCGTCTGGGCGCCGTTCTTCCCGGGTTCGTCCTCGCCGTCCAAGTCGTCCTCCTCAAGGACGGGGAGCGGTGCGGCCGCCCGGGCCGGGGGCGCCGACTGTTTCGTGTCAGGCTTGACGCCGGCCCCGTTCTTCCCGTCGGTGGTCTTTTCCTTGGTCGCGGGGGATGCTTTGGGGGTCGTTTTGACGGCTTTCCGTCCTGATGAGCAAGCCCAGCTCCCGAGAATGATCCCCAGGGCCGTTAAAAAGACAATTAAAGAAATATATCGTCTGTCCTTCATGATCGATCTTAACCCATCTTTATATCATCGGGGGGGCTTATCGTCAAACGCTTTTACGGTGCCAGGCCCAGGCCGTCCGGAGAATTGTCTCAATATCCGAGAGGCGAGGGGTCCAACCCAGGATGCGCTCGGCCTTTTCCCTGGAAGCCAGGAGGATTGGGACGTCGCCCTCGCGCCTGGGCAGGATCTCATATGGGACCGGTTTCCCCGTGACCCGCTCTGCAGCCCGGATGACCTCAAGCACTGAATAACCCATGCTCGTTCCAAGGTTGATGAATTCGCTGGGCTTGTCTTCGAGCAGGGACCGAACGGCCAGAACATGGGCTGCGGCCAGGTCCGTAACGTGGATGTAGTCCCTGATGGCCGAGCCATCCGGAGTGGGGAAGTCCGTCCCGAAGACTCCCAAAGCCGGTTTTTTCCCCAGAATGGAGAGCAGGATGTTCGGGATGAGGTGGGTTTCAGGGTTATGCATCTCACCGAGCCTGCCGTCCGGGTCGGCCCCGGAGGCGTTGAAATAACGGAGAGAGACAAAACGCAGGCCGTAGGCCCGGTCATAGTCCTGGAGGACCCGCTCGACCATGGACTTGGTCATGCCGTAAGGGTTGTAGGGATTGATCGGGTGGTCTTCGGTGATAGGCTGGCGCTGCGGGATGCCGTAGACCGCCGCGCTCGAGGAGAAGATAAACCGGCGGACGCCGGCCTCGAGCATGGCTTCCAGAAGGTTCATCGAGGTGCCGAGGTTGTGGCGATAGTACCTCTGTGGGTCCTGGTAGGACTCCCCGACCTGGATGAGCGAGGCGAAATGGAGGACTGCCCCGACGTCATGGGTCCGGAAAGCCTTTTTGACGGCGGCCGCGTCCAGGAGGTTTTCCTGGATCACGGTCCCTCCCGGGACGAGGCACCGTTTCCCGGTCGAAAAATCGTCGAAGGTGACGACGTCGAACCCTTCTCCGAGGAGCGCCTTGACGGTGTGGGAGCCGATGTAGCCCGCTCCCCCGGCGACGAGGATCTTCATTTCTTCTTCCCCTTGATAATTCCTTGGGCGGCCTTGAGTCCCTGGGCCCTCGTTTCGTATTTGTTGTCGAGCTGCATGCCGTAGAGCCTCTTGAGGATCTTCCCCATGTCCGGGCCCGGCGCCACTCCCATGGCGATCAGGTCGCGGCCCATGATGAAGGGCTTGATAGTCTCCCGGTTGACGTGGAGCTCCTCGAACTTTCTGAACAGCCACAGGGCCTCCCGGTCGAGGGCCTTGAGGGGCCGGTCTTTCCGTCCGCCCCTGTCGGCAGCGTCCAGGTAGACGACGAGCTCGATCTCGCCATTGACCTCGGCGGCCAGGCGTGTGAAGGCCTTCCGGGTGACGGACGTCCTGTTCTGCCATAATTCTGAGGCGCGGTGATGGGTCCGGATGAGGAGGGGGATCATCCGGCGCAGGTTGCAGCCGTTCCAGGAGTAGATTTTGAACCGGGCGAGGACCTTCCGGCTGATCCGCTCGCTCAGGACGTCGTGTCCGCAGTTGGTGATAGCCATCCGGCCGCGTTTGAACTCCCAGCGGGCGGCGCCGGGCTTGCCTACGTCGTGGTAGAGGGCTGCTAAGAGGAGGCATAGCTTCCTTGGGGGTTCTATCCTACCCAGTCCGGCCAGGTTGACGGCTTGGTCAACGGTCAACTTGGTATGTTCCCAGACCGTGTGATGGCCGAAGGCGTCCTTTTCGGGGTGGAAGACGGAGTCCTGGATGGCCAGCGTCAGGGCGTAAAGCTCTGGGAAGAGCTTTTCCAAGGCGCCGATCTTGAAGAGCTCTTCGAGACCGACCGAGGGCTTGGGGGAGTTGAGGAGGAGTTTGAACAGTTCCTCGTTCACCCTTTCGACGCTCAGCCCGGACAGGTCGATGTCCCTGGCGGCTTCGTAGATCCCGGGATCGACCTTGAACCCCAGGACCGCGGCGAACCTGGCGGCGCGCAGGACCCTCAGGGGGTCATCGGGGAAGGCGCAGGGGTTGGTCACCCGGATCGTTCGGGTGCGCGTGTCTTCCCGGCCGTCAAAGGGGTCGATGAGGACCCCGCTTTTGAGCCGTAGGGCCATGCTGTTCGCCCGAAAGTCCCGTCTCTCGAGGTCCTTCTCTATGGGGAGCCAGGGGTCGGCTGAGATGATGAAATCCTTGTGGCCCTTGGCGCCGGCCGCCTTGGGGGCGTCCGTCCGGGGCAGGGCAATATCATAGGTCGTGCCGCGGATGGTGAACTTGAGGATTCCGAAGCTACGGCCCACCTGGTCCACCTTGCCGTGCGGGGCCAGCTTGTGGATGATATCCTCCAGGGAATGGCGGGCAACGAGAAGATCAACCTCAGGAGAGGGATGGCCGAGCATGAGGTCCCGGACGAACCCGCCGACGGCATAGATGTCCGCCCCGAAGAGCCTGACGAAAAGGCCTTTGTCCCGGAAATCCGCTTCGAGCTTCTCCACGGCCCCCTTATTTTACCAGTTTTCCGGGGTGATTGGGAAGGACAAAGGAATTCCAGACTCGGGGTGTGCCCTCCGTCGGCCGCGGCCTGGCCCGGCGAGAGGAAGTGCGAGCGGCCTGGAGCCGCCCTTGGCCCCCGGCCCCCGGGGAACCAGTCCCGTCGGTTCCCCCCGTCGGATAAGCCGACGGGTCCCCCCTCCGCTACGGGGGCTTACGGGCGGCATCCAGTGCCGCGCAGTAAGAATGAGGACCCGTGCCCGCTCCGCCCTTCAACAACCTCCTCGGGGCATCGCCCCTGCGCCATTGTCTATATCACACGAAAAAAGATGCTTCCTATCGGCAATTTTGTTTTGCCGATATCCGCTCTTTGGTGTATCCTGTATTCTTGAAATGAGCGCAAAGAAATCAGAGACGGCCGCACGATTCGTGGCGGCCGCGATTATCGCCTTGCTCGCATTCGAGGGCCCGGCCTTCGGGCTGTCCAAGAAGGACCTCGCCGTAAGCCTCAAGGAAAAACGGATCCGCGACCTGAGCTCGCGCGGTCTGACCCTTGCCTTTCACATGGGGATCAGGAATTCCTCGGCCGCGGCCTGCTTTCTCACCCGCTACAACTACCGGGTGACGATCAACCAGAAGGAGTACCTGCGCCTTCCCGTGGTTCTCGACGAGCCCATCCGCGTCGGCGCCGGCGAGGAAGTCCTCATCGCCCTTCCCCTGAAGGTCACCTACGCCCTGTTGTTCGAGGCGATCGGTCCGGTGGAAGAGAAGGCCGTATGCGATATGGTCGGCGACCTCGTTTTCTCGGATGAAAAGAAAAGAGAAGAGAAGATCGCCTTCGCTTTCTCCGGGGAATTCCCGATCTTCAAGAACCCCGTCGTCGAGTTCCTGCCGCTCAGGGTCAACGACCTGACGGTGGGCGGGGGGGATGTCGTCTTCGACGTCAAGTTCGGGAACCCCAACAATTACGACCTCATTGTGGACACGATCACTTACGACCTCCGGTTTGGGGAGACGGTGGTCCTCAAGGGTGAGGTCCCGGGCGACAAGAGCGTCCCGGCCAGAGGGGATAAGACGCTCTCCCTGCCGTTCTTGATGGATTTCTTCGAGGTCGGCAAGGAGGTCTACGACCTCCTCCAGAAGCCGCCCGTGCCCTGCCGGTTCTCCGGGGAGATCGCCGTCAATTCGGTCTGGGGCCGCCTGGCCATCGCTTTCGACAAGGCCGGTCCGATGGAAATCGCGAAAAATCCCGAGTGAAATCCGGGGTCATGACCGGGGAGGGGGTTTTATGAGCGTTCTGGACATCATCCGCAAAAGGCGGAGCGTCAGGAAGTATAAGGGCGATCCGGTGCCCGAGGACGTCCTCGCCCGCGTCCTGGAAGCCGCCCGGCTGGCGCCGTCGGCCAAGAACATCCAGCCCTGGAAGTTCATCGTCGTCCGCGACCGGGCGACGAAGAGGAAGCTGGCCAAGGCATCGTTCGAACAATATTTCATGTCCGACGCGGACGTCGTCATCGCGGCCTGCGGGTTTCCCGAAAAAGCCTATCCCCGGCAGGGCCGCTACATGAACTCCTGGCCCATCGACGTGGCTATCGCCTTTGAGCACCTTATCCTCCAAGCCGCCGAGGAAGGGCTGGGGACATGTTGGATCGGGGCCTTCAACGAGGCCGAGGTCAAGGCCGTTCTCGGCGTGCCTGAGGAGGCGCGGGTCCTGGCCCTGACGCCCCTTGGCCGGCCCGATGAATCTCCCCGGGAACGCGGGCGGAAACCGCTCGAGGAGATCGTCTCCTACGAAAAGTTTTAAAACGTAAGAGAACCGGATTTTATGAAGATGCGGGCAGAAATCCGCGGCCGCGTTTTAGAACCAGTAATTGAACCCCGCGGTCAACGAAAAACCGCTCAGGTCGAAGTCCTCAAAGTCAAGGAAGGCGTCCTTGAACTTGCCCTTCCCGAACCGGTAGCGGAACTCCGCTTCCAACGTGATCCTGTTCCCGATCGGGAACATCAACCCTCCGAAAGCGTGATAGCCGAAGCTTATCCGGTTGTTTTCCCTTAGGTCCGCAGATTGGATTGGATAGCCAATGATCTCGTTATCATTTGCATCCAGGAAAGGGCTGGGCTCCTCGAAATTAATGATGCTTCCCCGGAGGCTTGCGCTCCAGAAAAACATCGAAACCCCGCCCCCGACGTAAGGGATGAGCTTTGTCCTCCTCCCCAAGGGCATGAGCTTCAGAGACAACTCGACGGGCGTGATCGAGACGTTGAAGCCGTGGGTAATATCGAAAATCCCTCTAATATCTCCAATATCTTGATTTGCGAAGGCCCAGTCCTCATTATCCACTGTATATCCGACATAATCCATGTAATAGCCCGCCTTGCGCTTGCTGTAAGTATCGACGGATAGGGCCAGGCTGAGCTCCTTGGTCACGAAATATTCGTAGCTGAACCCGAGGATGGTCTCCCGGAAATCGGCTTTTTTAAAGCTCATCTGCTGGAACTCGATGTTCCACAGGCTGTCGATACCGCCTTGGGTCCTGGGGAAGAAGTACCCGCCCCTCAGGGTGAGGGTGTTGGAATAGGCCAGGGCAGGTATCAAGACGACGAGCGCCGCGATCAGGACGAGTGATTTTTTCATTGTCATTCTCCTCATGCCCAATATTATAGCAAAAACCGTGCCAAACATCCCAGGCCCTTTTCCAGGGGGGGCCGCCTCCCGACGGTGTTCCCTGGATAGGTCAATTGTCCCCTGAAGCCCAATTCTGCAGCCCTTCCCCGATGCCCCCCCATCACAGAAATCGAAGACTTCTAACGGCGGAAAGCAGTTTTTCTGTGTGATAGTGGGCGATGGCACAGCGGCGGTTCCCGAAAGGAGGGGGGAGCGTGTTGACAACCCCCCCGGCGTCCCTTTACGATGGATACCGGGAAAGGCGAAACGCATGAAAACCCTCGTCGTCAGGATCGAACCGGAAAGGATCTCCGACGACGTCATCGAGACCGTCGCGGACGTCCTGCTCCGGGACGGGGTGATGGCCTATCCGACCGAGACGTTCTATGGCCTCGGGGCGGTTTGCTTCTCCGGGAAGGCAGTCCGCCGGATCTACCGCCTGAAGGCCAGGGACGCCGGGAAACCGCTCTCCCTCATCGTTTCCGACCTGGACATGGTCAAGACTCTGGCCGTCGGCCCGCCGCCCATCTTCCATCGTTTGGCCAGCGAGTTCTGGCCCGGACCGCTGACCCTCGTCCTCAAAGCTTCGCCCTCGTTCCCGGCCCGTATGGCCGGGCCGGGCCACACGATCGGCGTCCGGATCCCTTCGGTCCCGTGGCTCAGGCGCCTTGTCCACGAGGTCGGCCTGCCCATCACGGCCACGAGCGCGAACATTTCGGGGGAAGGGGAGATCTCGGACCCGGCCGAAATCCTCCGGACCTTCAACGATAAAGTGGATATCATCGTGGACGGCGGGGTGACCCCCGGTGCGCGGGCTTCGACGATCATTGATATCACGGGACCAACGCCCCGCATCCTCCGGGAAGGCGCGATCCCGGCCGATAAGTTGAAACGGTATATGTCAGCGATGTCGTGAATCTTGCTGCGCGTGTTGTCACGGGACTATCGAGACGGGCTCTTTGCGTTTCTCCAGGCGTTTGTGGACCGATGCCTCATGATTGCCGATAAGACGTGAGTCGGAATTCCGGAAGAAAGAATCCCGCCGGCAATTTTGGGCGACGCCCATGATATTGTCAGATGGCCTTTTTATCTGTATGCTAAGATAACAAGTTACCCATGAAGAAGAAATCTTTCTTCATCGCTGCGGTGTTGATTGTCGCCGTTGCTTTTTGTCTTTGGCGGCTGTTTCCCAAGCACCCTGCCAAACCCAATATCGTTCTGGTGGTCATTGACACTCTGCGTGCCGACCATCTTCCTTTTTACGGCTATCCTAAGGAGACGGCTCCGTTCCTTTCGCAGCTGGCCGCCCAGGGGGTCGTGTTTGAGAAAGCCTATGCCGCCTCCTCTTGGACGTCGCCCGCCACAGCCTCGATCTTCACTTCGCTGTATCCCTTTCAACACGGCGTCACCATGGGTTTGTTGGCCCAGAAGCAGTTGATAAACGAAGATCTAAGCATCAAGATCAACCGTATTCCCGAAGAGCTGACCACGCTGCCGGAAGTTTTACGCATCAACGGCTACCGTACCTTCGGTGTCTCGGACAACGCCAATATTTCCCGACATCAGGGATTCGAACAGGGGTTCGACCGCCTGCTGTGCTTTACACACCAGGGCGGGCAGTTCATAAATGAACAGATTCTCCAGCTGGAAAAAGAGATTCTAACTGGGGGCAAGTACTTTCTTTACGTGCATTACAACGACCCTCACTTGCCTTACAAGATCCCGCTTGAAGAGGACGAAAAGAGCGGGGACCGCACCACTGACCTGAAAGCGATTTATGACAAGGAGATCACCCGCGTTGATAAATGCATCAGAGAACTCTATGATAGGTTCGGTTGGTCACAAAATACTCTGCTGATCGTTACCGCCGACCACGGCGAAGAGATGAAGGAGAAACGCATCTACGGACACGGAAAGTCCCTTCTAAACACAGTCATTCATGTGCCTTTATTATTTTTTTATCCGCATGAGGAGATGTTCGCCGGGAAGCGGCTGACGGCAAATGTATCCACCATGGATATTCTGCCAACGCTTATATCTTTCCTGGATTTCCGTCGGATGAAAGGGCTGTCCGGGCAGGACCTCAAACCGACGGTCAAGGGAGCGGGCAAATCTTCCAACGATCGTTTTATCTTTTCCCATCTGCATGTGAAGCAGGGCAACGGCAGAGATCTCCTGCAGAAGGCCTGTCTTTACAGGGAGTATAAATATATCTATAGGTTCCCTGACATGCATTCGCTTTTCTATCTGAAGAACGACCCGGGCGAAAGAAGGAACCGCTTTGCCGGTGGACGGAAGATAGCCCGAATGCTGGCGGCTAAGCTTTTCGCCTATGAAAAGGACAGCCCACGCCATAACGCCGCCTATGTGGACATTAAGCTCGATAACAAAAGCCTGGAACAGTTACGTACGCTTGGCTATATTCATTAGCCTATAGCAAGCTGATCACTTGACCTTCGCCCCCGGCGGGACGTCGCGGTCGAAGAAGGGGACGACGGCCTTGTCGTCGAAGACGGCGGCCAGGAGCATGGCCTGGGACTCGATGCCGCGAATCTTGGCCGGCTTGAGGTTGGCGATGACGATGAGGCTCTTGCCGACGAGGTCCTCGGCCGTGTAGGTGTCGGCGATGCCCGAGATCATCGTCCGCTTTTCTGTCCCGAGGTCGATCTCGAGTTTAAAGAGCTTGTTCGTTTTGGGGACGCGCTCGGCGGCCAGGATCTTCGCCACGCGTAGGTCCATCTTCATGAATTCCTCGTAGCTGATGAGGTTGGTCGCGGGTGTCGCGGGGGTTGGTGTCTCTTCCATCTTCTTCTCCTTGACGGCCGGCGCCGGTTCAGGCGCCGCCGTGGTCTTCGATTCGGACCCGGCCTTCTCCTCGGCCAGGAAGTCCTTGAGCAGGACCCTGGGGAAGAGGGCTTTCGGTTCCTGGACCGCCCGGCCTGGGACGAGCCCGCCGAACGTCATCTCGGAATATCTCACGTCCCTGATCTTCTTCAACTCCCCCAGATATTCCCAGATCTTGTCGCAGGAGCCGGGCATGACGGGGTAGAGGAGGTAGCTTATGCCCCGGATCGCGGACGCCGCCTGGAGGAGGACCCTCGCCAGCCGCGGCCGCTTTTCCGGTTCCTTGGCCATCTTCCAGGGCTCGTGGTCGGCCAGGTACTTGTTGACCGTGCCGAGGTAGGCCCAGATCTCTTCCAGGGCCCTGTTGATGGCGTAGTCCGAAAAGAGCTCTTCCGTCCGGATCTTGAGTTCGTCGAAACCGGCGCGGACCTTCACGTCCTCATCAACCTCGGGTCCGGGCCCTTCAATGTTCCCTCCGAAGTAGTTCCGGACCATGGTCAGCGTGCGTTGGACGAGGTTGCCCAGGTCGTTGGCCAGGTCCGAGTTCACCCGGTGGATGAACGCCTCGTGGGAGAAGTTGCCGTCGAGCCCGATCGGGATCTCGCGGACGAGGAAGTAGCGAAGGCTGTCGGCGCCGAACGTTTTGAGGATGACATTCGGGTCGAGGACGTTCCCCTTGGACTTGGACATCTTGGCGTTGTCCTTGAGCCACCAGCCGTGGCTGTACACGGTCCCGGGAAGCGGGAAGCCGCCGGCCATGAGGAAAGCCGGCCAGAAGATGGCATGGAAACGCAGGATGTCCTTGGCCATGAGATGGATCGTCGCCGGCCAGAACTTTTTATAAAGCTCTTCGTTCCAGCCGTATCCGACACCGGTCAGGTAGTTGTTCAGGGCGTCGAACCAGACGTAGATCGTGTGTTTCGGGTCTCCCGGAACGGGGATCCCCCACTTGACCGAGGTCCGGGTGATGCTCAGGTCCTTGAGTCCGCCTTCGACGAAGCTCATGACCTCGTTCATCCGGCTCTGCGGCCGGACGAAATCCGGGCGCGCCGCGTAGAAATCAAGAAGGGGCTTTTGATAGGCCGAGAGGCGGAAGAAATAGGTCTCTTCCTTGACGAGCGAGGTCTTCACGCCGCACTCGGGGCAGATCTTGTATCCTTCCTTTTCCATCGGCACGTCATCGGCCAGGAAGTGTTCGTTGGAGACGCAGTACCATCCCTGGTACGTTCCCTTGTAGACGTCCCCCTTGTCCAGAAGCTTCCGGAAGATCTTTTGGACGCCTTCCTCGTGATAGGCCTGGGTTGTCCGGATGAAGGCGTCGTAGGAGATGTCGATGGCTTTCCAAAGCTCCTGGAACCGGCCCACGACCCGGTCGACGTGCTCTTGGGGGGAGAGTCCTCTCTCGGCGGCGGCCTTCTCGATCTTCTGGCCGTGCTCGTCCGTCCCGGTCAGGAAGAAGACCTCCTTTCCCCGGAGGCGGTTGAATCGGGCCAGGACGTCCGCGATGATCGTCGTATAGGCGTGCCCGATGTGGGGGACATCGTTCACGTAGTAGATCGGCGTCGTGACGTAGAATTTATTTTCGTTAATATTCTTTTCCACTGGTCAAACCTCCTCGGATGAGCATCATGGCCTCGGCCCGGGTGGCCGCTTTCGTCCGGAAGGACCCCCGGACGGCCGAGGTCACGGTAATCGACTTCGGCTTCTTGGCCCCCCGCATGGACATGCACATGTGCTCGGCCTCGATGACGACCATGACCCCGAGGGGCTTGAGCCGCGCCTCAAGAAGGTCGGCGATCTGTTTGGTCAGCCTCTCCTGCACCTGGAGCCTCCGGGCGAGGGTATCCACGACCCTGGCGATCTTGCTCAGTCCGACGATCCTCCCCCCCTTGGGGATATAGGCGACATGGGCCACGCCGGCGAACGGGAGGAGGTGATGTTCGCACATCGAGTAGAGGGGGATGCTCTTGATCAGGACCATCTCGTCGTGTTTCTCGGCCTCGATCGTTCGCAAGCCCTTGGCCGCCTCCTCGATGGAGCCGCCCAGGATGTCCTGAAGCATGAACGCAACGCGCCGGGGCGTCCGTTTTATGCCCGGCCTATCGGGGTCCTCGCCCACGCCTTCCAGGACGAGTTTAACCCCTCTCTCGATCTTCTTCAGGTCCATCGTCACTCCTTCAACGTCCCGCGGCGCCTATTTCTTTCCGTAATATTCTCTCAAGGCCAGACGGCTGACTTCTTTGAGAGGGAGGTCCATTCTCTCCGAGGCCTTCAGACAGTCCGCATACTCGGGTTGGACGTTGACGGCTTCGCCGCCCAGGCGGGACACCTTGATCCCGATCTCCTCTCCCCGGACCCGGACCTTCCGGCTTTCCCGCTCTAATACGCGCCTTTCCACCGGGAAGAAACGGACCCCGATGGAACTCGTTTCCCGGAAAACGGCCTCGATCAGATCATCTATTTTATCAACCTCCGCGAGAAGGGTCAATTTTGTGGCCAGCCGGTTCTTTTTCATAACGACGGGAGTGAGGAAGGCGTCGAGGGCCCCCCTCTTGAGGGCGAGCTCAAGAAAATGGGCCAGGAGCTGGGGAGTCGAGTCGTCGATCGTCGCTTCGACCACAAAGACCTTCTTTCGCGGTTCGAAGTCCCCGATGTTTCCATAGAACGCCCTCAGGATGTTGGGCAGGCCGGGGAGGTCGCGGCTGCCGGCGCCGCAGCCGATCCTCCCGTAGGTGATCTCGGGGAAGGGAAGAAATTCCCGGACCAGCGTTGAGACGACGGCCGCGCCCGTGGGCGTCACGAGCTCTTCCTTAGCCCCGGCCGAATAGACAGGGATGTTCTTAAGGAGTTCGGCCACGGCCGGGGGAGGGACGGGAAGGAGGCCGTGGGAGGTCCGGACGAAGCCCTTGCCCACGTTGAGCGGAGAGCAGTAGAAGGCGCCGATACCGAGCGCCTCGGTCAGCCAGCAGGCGCCCAGAACGTCCACCAGAGCGTCGTCGGCCCCCGCCTCATGGAGGTGCGCGGAACGGAAAGGGCGGCCGTGAACCCGGGCTTCGGCCTCGAACAGCCGCTTGAAGACCTTCCGGGCGTCGGCCTTGACGCCGGGCGAGAACGGGCTCCGCCCGATGATCCTTTCCACGTCGGCCCAGGTTCTTGTCACGGGTTTCTTGCGTTCGACGATAACGTCGACCTTGAGGCCGCGAAGATGGGACCTCAGAGCCTCACGAATTTCGATGCGGACGGGAAGCTTGAGGCGGGCCATCGCCTTCTCGAAGAGGACCGGGTCTGCGCCCAGGTCCAGGAGGGCCCCCAGGATCATGTCGCCGCTCAGCCCCGATGAAGCGTCAAAATAAACATATTTCATTTCTAACCTCGGCCCCGAGTCTCTTGGGCGTTCATCCGCAGTTCTTTTTTTGTCAATAGGATACATCAAGACCAGGAACCTGTCCAGCACGGCCCCCTCCGGCCGCCGAACACTCCTTGACTTGTCCACGCATTAATTATATATCCTTATTCTTGCTCAAGGAGGCGACATGTCCCTTTCAGGTCAGGCGGGGGAGACCCGCGCGGATATCGGGATCCTCGGAGGCACGGGGCTTTACGAGATCGACGGGATCGAGGACGTCCGGGAGATCTCCCTTGATACACCCTTCGGCCGGCCGTCCGACGCCTATATTGTTGGGACGCTCGAAGGAAAACGCGTGGCCTTTCTCAGCCGCCACGGCCGGGGTCACCGCCTGCTGCCCGCCGAGATCAACTACCGGGCCAACACCTACGGGTTCAAGAGCCTCGGTGTCAAGAGAATCATCTCCGTGCACTCGGTCGGCTCGCTCAAGGAAGAGATCCGGCCCAAGGACATCGTCCTCGCCGATCAGTTTTATGATCGGACGCGCCGTCAGAACACGTTCTTCGGCGACGGGATCGTCGCCCATATCGGCTTCGCCCATCCGATCTGCCCGGAACTTTCCCGTGTCCTCTACGAGGCTGGAAAGGGCCTCGGCCTCCGGATGCATCTCGGCGGAACCTACATTTGTATCGAGGGCCCGGCTTTCTCGACCGTCGCCGAGTCCAGGACCTACCGTTCCTGGGGCTGCGACGTCATCGGTATGACGGGCGCCACCGAAGCCAGGCTCTGCCGCGAGGCCGAGATCTGCTATTCCACCCTCAACCTGGCGACGGATTACGACGTCTGGCACGCCGAAGAGGAGTCCGTCAGCGTGGAACTCATCCTGGAGAACCTGAGGCTTAATATCGGAAACGCCAAGGCCATCATCAAGTCGGCCGTAGCGGCCCTCCCCCCCGGGGGGACGGAGGCCTGCGGCTGCGGCGAGGCCCTCAGAAACGCGATCGTCACCGATCCGGCCCTCATCCCTTCCGGGACCAGGGAAAAACTCAGGATCATCATCGAAAAATACATCCCTTATTGAGGACGTCGCCATGAGCCTGGTCATCATCGGTTCCCTCGCCTTCGACACCATCGAAACCCCCCTGGACCGGCGCGAAAGGATCGTCGGCGGCTCCGGGACCTACTGCGCGCTGGCCGCGAGCTTCTTCACGAAGCCCAAGGTCGTCGGCGTCGTGGGGAGGGACTTCCCGAAACGGACGATCGAACTCCTGCGGTCGCGCAAGATCGACATCAAGGGGATCTCGATAATGGCCGGGAAGACCTTCCACTGGGAGGGACGCTACGGCGCCGATCCCAACCAGAGGACCACGGTCCGGACCGACCTCAACGTCTTCGCCGATTTTAAGCCCGAACTTCCGCCGTCCTACAGGTCGGCGGATATCCTCTATCTGGCCAATATCGATCCGGACCTGCATGGACCGGTCCTGGCCCAGGCCCGGAAGCCGAAGCTCGTGGCCATGGACACCATCCGGTTCTGGATCGAGAACAAGCCGGAGGCCATCTTCCGGGAGCTCGGACGCGTGGACGTCTATTTCGCCAACGACGAAGAGGTCAAGCTTCTGGCCGGGGACAACAACCTGGTCCGGGCCGGGAAAAAACTCCTGAAACAGGGCCCGTCGCTCATCGTCGCCAAGAAAGGAGAGCACGGGGCCCTCGTCTTTGGGCCGGACTTCGTTTTCGGCGTCCTGGCCCGGCCGTGCGAGGACGTCGTCGACCCGACGGGTGCGGGCGACAGCTTCGCGGGTGGCTTCCTGGGATACCTGGACAAGGTTGCGAAGATCACGCCCCGGGAGGTCCGCAGGGCTGCCGTTTACGGGAGCGTCGTCGCGTCCTTCGCCATCGAGGACTTCGGCATCGACCGGTTCCTGACGCTCACTTCCGGAGAGATCGAGGCCCGTTTCCGCGAGTTCAAAAGACTTGTGTCGTTTTAAGGGCCGGTCTATGATGGTTCTTGACATCGAAGGGGGAGGCGAACATGGCTGAGATCAAAGAACCCATGGAACCGTACCGCATCAAGGTCGTCGAGCCCATCCCGTCGACGACGAGGAAGGAGCGCGACGCGCTCCTGCGCCAGGCGGGGTTCAACGTGTTCCAGATCTCCGCCGACAAGGTTACCATCGACCTCCTCACGGATTCCGGGACCTCGGCCATGAGCGACAACCAGTGGGCCGGGATCATGATGGGGGACGAATCCTACGCCGGGGGCAGGAACTTCTTCCACCTCGAGGACGCCGTGAAGGACATCTTCGGCTTCTCCCACGTCATCCCCACCCACCAAGGTCGGGCGGCCGAGCGCATCCTGTTCGAAGGGATGGTCAATAAGGGGGACTACGTCCCGAGCAACATCCACTTCGATACGACCCGGGCCAATATCGAGGTCCGCGGGGCCAACGCCGTGGACTTGGCCGGTCATGAGGCCTATGACCCGGACTCCCCCCATCCGTTCAAGGGGGACATGGATGTCGACCGTCTCAAGAAGTTCATCGAAAGCAGGGGCGTGAAGAAAGTCCCTCTGGTGATGATGACGGTCACTAACAACAGCGGGGGAGGCCAGCCGATTTCACTGAAGAACATCAAGGAGGTCAGCCGGGTCTGCCGCCACTACGAGGTGCCCTTTTTCTTCGACGCCTGCCGCTTCGCGGAGAACGCCTTCTTCATCAAGAAACGGGAGAAAGGCTACGTGGAGAAATCCGTCCTGGAGATCGCCCAGGAGATGTTCTCTTACGCCGACGGGGCGACCATGAGCGCCAAGAAGGACGGCCTGGTCAATATCGGCGGCTTCGTGACCCTCGACGACGACGTCCTTTCCGATAAGCTTAAGAACATCCTCATCATCAGCGAAGGCTTCCCGACCTACGGCGGGCTGGCCGGACGTGACCTCGAGGCCATCGCCCGCGGGCTCCGCGAGGTCCTGGACGAGGGTTACCTCGAGCACAGGACGGGGCAGGTGGCCTTCCTCGGGGACCTTCTCGCGGCGGGGGGTGTGCCCTTCTTCAAGCCCACGGGAGGACACGCGGTCTACGTGCTCGCGGACAGGTTTCTGCCGCACATCCCCCGGCACCAATACCCGGGTTGGGCCTTGACCGTCGCCCTTTACCGGGAGGCCGGGATCCGGGCGGTCGAGATCGGAGGGGTGATGTTCGCCAAGAAGGAGAGGAAGACGGGAAAAGAGGTCTTTCCCGAGCTCGAGCTCGTCCGGCTGGCCATCCCGCGCCGGGTCTATACGGCCTCCCACCTCCGCTATGTGGCCGACTCGCTCATCGAACTCCACGCGAACCGGGACAAGGTCAGTGGTATGCGCATCGTCCGGGAGTCGCCCTTCCTCCGCCACTTCACCGCCCGGCTGGAGGAGATCTAGCCGGTTCACTTGATCCGGTAGAACCACATCAACGGAAGCCAGAGCGAGGACCCGTAGGGAATGTTCTTATGGTTCACCAGGACCTCGGTGTCTCCCCATTCGCAAACCAGGTTCCAGAGATCGAAAAGATCGTCGACCTCGTCCGTGGAATAGGTGGCGGAATGGCGGACCCATTCGCCGGTCCCTTCTTCCTTGTATGTCGGGTTCCGGCGGGCGAGCTCAACCGCCCTCCCGTAGTTCGGGGAGATCTTGTATCCGAAAACCAGAGTGATCTTGAATTTTCGGGCCTGCGATGACGGCCGAAGGATATCGACCAGCTTTTCTTCGACAGCGAGGTCAGTCATGAACAGAGTCTAACGTAAAGCCCGGCCGTTTTCAAGACGGGGACGCGTACCCGATCATTCCAGCCTGAGGTCGATGCTGCCGATCCCGGCATGGATGCTCAGGTCGATGGAGGCCGGCGTCCGTCCGTAAGCTTCGTTCGTGTATGTGTGCCCCCTTTTGTCGAAACCGTGGGCGTCCACTGACCCGATCCCTCCGTCAACCTCGACCCGGACGCCGATGTCCCTAGGCAGGCGGATCGTTCCGCTGCCGATGCCGCCTTCGATCCGGGCCTTTAGGATCTTCGTCCGGGGGCCGCTAAGGTCGAGGTCCACTTCACCCACTCCCATCTTGATATCGAGGGACTCGAGGGCCATCCCCCTGAGGTCGAGCCGGCTTTGTCCCGCTCCCAGACGGACCTTAAGGCCGGTGGTCAGGCCGCCGTTGAGGCTGACCGTCCATTCGTTGCGCGTGTGGCCGAGGTGGATGCCGGTCGACCTTTTTTGCCGGATTGTCAGCTCTCCCTTCCGGTCGCGGACGCGGTAATCGACCTCGGGTATCCAGCGCGGGTAGTTGGTCTCGAACCGGCCTTCCATGAGGGCGGATGCCCCGCCCTGGAGCCGGAGTTCGCCGGCGCCCATCCGGACGTCGACCTCGACAGCCTCGGCCCCTCCGGCCTCGACGGTCCGTGTTTCAGTCCGGGATTCTCTGTCCTCGTCGCAGGCCGCAAAGGTCAGGGCGAGCCCAATCGTGAGTATGAGAAACGGGAAGGATTTGATCGTCATTTTTGCTGCCTCCATGATCCTATATACGGATTTCGTTGAAAATCGTTCCTTGTTACGCTCCCGGCCGACCACGTTGACCACGTTGCCTTTCCGCGAACGCATTCCGCCTTGAAAGTATAAAGGCGCGCCCGCGGGCCTGGGTTCGATCGTTCCATGGCCCTCAGGAGGGCGTGGCTTTAGCGCGCTCGGGTCCTAGCGGATCTTTCGCGCGTTAATTTTTTGTCCGCCCTGCTGGAAGATGAGCCCGGTCACCTTTCCGGCGCCGTCCTTCAGGAACTCGACCTGGTTGTCCGCGACCTTGAGAAAGTACTTGGTTTCGGACTCCGGAAAGAGCTCAACCTTTTCCTGTCCGTAGGCCTGGCCTATGAGCTTGTCGCCTTCCTTCGTGATTACCAGCAGAAACGCGGGGGCAAGCTCATACTCACCAACGTAGAGGTCGTAGATCTTCGCATCGACGGCAATCTCTTTTTTCGGCGCGGGCAGGGGCTTGGCTGTTTTCTTCCAGATATCGGCCGGCCCGATACGGGCCTCGAGACGCAGCCCCGTAACCTCGCCCGCCGCGTTCTTCACGACTCGGATCCGGGTGGGCCTGTCCAAAAAAAAGAACTCGTCCGGGGACGATGCCATAATCTCATACTTAGCGTTGCCGGCCCTTTGTGAAAAAACCTTGCTTCCTTCGCGGGTGATGTACCGTTCCTCTTTCTCCTCATTATCGTAGACGCCGATGAGAGCGTCGATGGCCCCGACGGGAAGGGCTATGGCCCTGCGTTCAGGTTCAGGCTTGCCCAGCAACAGGGTGGCGATCTTGAAGGCCCGAGGCTCAGGGTCCCGGCCCTCGATAGCGCTGTTCGTCAGGATGGCCAGGAAGATGCGGTCTTCGGGAAGTGTCATCTCATAGGTCGAGAATCCATTGATCCCCCCGCCGTGCTCGATGATGCGGTGGCCCTGATAATTGGCGATGAACCAGCCGTAGCCGTAACCTGTGGACTCGCCGTTCTTGAGCAGATAGGGATTGAAAGCCTTGTTCAGCCAGTCTTTCTTGATGAGCTTACCGGAAAAGACGGCATCGCTCCAGACGGCCAGGTCGTCCACCGAGGAGAGGAGGGAGCCCGCGGCATAAGGTTGGGTCATGCTCAGGTAGGGGGCGTTGACGAAGCCGTCCTTGCCCATCTGGTAGCCGGGGATCCGGCGGGAGATGATCCGCTCGGTGTTCCCGTAATACGAGCGCTTCATGCCGAGGGGCCCGAAGATGTTCTTGTTTACAAAGTCCTCGTAGGTCAGGCCTGAGACTTTTTCGATGACGGCCCCCAGGAGGATGTAGCCTGTGTTGTTGTAATTCCATCGTTCGCCTGGGGCAAACTCCATCGGCTTGTCCTTAGTGAGGTCGATGATCTCCTGAACGGTCATGTCCTTGCGCATCAGGAGCAGCCATTCGGGCAGGTTTGTGTAGCTCTTGAGCCCGGACGTGTGGGTCAGAAGGTGTTCGATGGTGATCGTCCGGCCTTGGGTCGGAAAGTCGGGAAGGAATTTCGTGATCTCATCCTGGAGGGCGAGTTTTCCCTGTTCGGCCAGCATAAGGATGGAAACGGACGTGAACTGCTTGGTGACGGAGCCGAGGCGGAAGATCATGTCGGGCTCCACCGGGACGCCGAGTTCCATGTCGGCCATGCCGTAGCCTTTCCGGAAGATCGTCTTTCCGTCCTTCCGGACGATGATCGAGGCGCCCGGCTCTCCCGGCTTGTAGATCTCGGCCATCACGGCATCGATCTTCTTTGTCAGGGTGTCGTCGACGGTTTTCTGGGCCGGGCCGGCCGGAGCGGCGGCCGCGGTCGTCATGGCCAGGATCGAGAAAAGAAGGACCGCGAAGGCTATGAACTTGTCGTGCTTATTGTGGGTCATTCAAACCTCCTGCGTTTCGACCTATCGTATCATAGGACGATGTCTTGGAAGAAGGGGTTCACCTTCGGACCACTCGCTCTTCGAGGTTTGCCGCGTACCGGTGAGAAATGCGGCCCACGAAGAGGGCCACGCGCGGTTCCTGCCTCGGCTATGTTATAATCTGCGCGCTTTGAAGAAGGGATTTTTATCAATGCATACCGAACAAGGAGGCGACATGAACAGAAAGACCGCCTGGATCGTCTTGGCCGTTTGCGGGACCCTGGGGATCGGGTTGGCGCTCCGGGCCGGCGCCCAGGACCTGAGCGGATTGGCGCGGGCCAAGCCCGGAAGGTCGCGGGCGGTCACCTCGGCCGACCCCAACCCGAATTCGAACCGCGACCGCATCGGGATCATCAAACCGGGCGAGACAGCCGTCCTGGCCGACATCAAAGGCCCTGCCGTTATCAGCCATATCTGGTTGACCTTCAACGAGGCCCGGCCCAACTGGCTCGAAGCCGCAGGATCGGCCGCTCCGAACGAGATCGTCCTCCGCATGACTTGGGATGACGCGGCGGCCCCGGCCGTCGAGTCGCCGCTCGGCGACTTCTTCGGGACCGGATTTGGGATGCGGCGCGAGCTCAACTCCGTCCCGGTCCAGGTCGAAAGCGGCGATGGCTACAACTGCTACTGGCCCATGCCGTTCGCCAAACGTGGTCTGATCACCGTCACCAACGAAAGCGCGAAGAACATCCGGAGCTTCTACTATCACATCGATTATACCGAGGAGGAGAAACTTCCCGATGACGCGGCCTATTTCTGCGCCCAATACAAGCAGGCGTTCCCCGAACAGCCGGGCCCGGACTACCTCATTTTGGAGGCCGAAGGCAAAGGCCATTACGTCGGCACGGTGATGTCCGCCCGCTCGCGGAGCCCGTTCTGGTTCGGCGAGGGCGATGTTAAATTCTACGTGGACGGCGAGGTGAATCCGACCATCCAGGGGACGGGGACCGAGGACTACTTCCTGATGGCCTGGGGACTCAACGAAGCCCTCTATCCCTATTTCGGCTGCACCTATATGAGCTCGGACTTCGAGGACCTGGGAACGGAATACTGCCTTTACCGGTGGCATATCGAGGATGCCGTTCGGTTCTCGAAATCGCTCCGTTTCGAGATCGAGCACAAGGGATGGATCTCGGCCGATGAAACCGAGAGCGGCAAAGTGGAAGGTCACGTCGAGCGCGAGGACGACATCGCCACCGTCGCCTTCTGGTACCAGGTCGGACAGCCCAAACGGTTCACGACGCTCCCGCCGCTCGCCCAACGCCTCTTGCCGAACCTGGACGTCGTTATTGAAGCGCAGGCGATGCTCCCGTCGGTCAAGCATTCGCCCGGAGTTCTCGAGCTCCAGAAAGGCTTCGACTGGACCGGGGAAGGACAGCTCTTCTTCCAGCCGGCGAGCGATCAGCCCGTCCTCGAGACGGAATTCAGCGTCGAGAAGGAAGCGTACCGGGGACTTATCCTCCGGATGACCGGCGCCGAAGATTTCGGAATCTGGCGAATCTTCCTGGACGGCAAGAACATCCGTCAGCCCGACGACTATATGGCCGGACGGAAGATCGCCGATTACGACTTCTATTCGCAGGACCTCAAGGTAAAGGACTACTACCTCGGCAGCTTCAAATTAGCGCCGGGTAAGCACACCCTGCGCTTCGAAGCAGTCGGGCGCAACCCGCTCGCCAAGGGCAATTACCTCGGCTTGGATTCGGTGCGCCTGCGCGAACGATGGACGAAAAAACGGAAGCTCCTGGCGACCGGTTGAGTTGCCGCCCGAGGGCTCGACAGGTCAACAGGAAATCAAGGTGAACCCGATTCAACGAAAGAAAACCAAACGGATCGCCTCAATCGCCGGCTTGGTCTTGGTCCTGGCCGGTGCGGCGGGCGCTCAGCGGGCGCCGGATCGATCACCCTGAACATCACCGACCGTCGGACAGCATCATTTGAAGATGTTCTAGATGACCCGGGTCGGAGCGCGAGGCTTTCGACATCAGGTTTCCTGCTGAATCTAGGCCTCCAGGCGGAGAAGTTCATCGGGTTTGGAAGCCGTAGCAGGGGAGAGGGAGGCCTGGTGATTGGTGTCCGGGCTGGATACACGTTTGCCCCGGTCAAGAGCGGCTGGGAGCTCGAAAAAGTGGAGATTGACGACGGCCCCGGGGCCGCTTTCGCCGGTCCATACATCCGGCTGATCATCGGCGCCGGCAATAGCTAGGCCGGCCCACACAGTCCCCCATTTTTCTCTTATTCTTCCATCAAGGCCGCGCTTCGTCAATCCTAAAACTGCCTATAGAATCCTATCGGCAATTTTAGGTCAATCCTTTGTGTTGAAGAATTGCCGCGGATTTGGTTTAATAATAAGTTATGAAGCTTCCGCGAACCATTCCCCTGGTTTTCCTCGTTGCCGGGTTGGTTTTCCTCCATCCCTCCATTGGTCCGGTCCAACTCGTCCGGATCGATAAGGGCACCCCCGGCCTCGAAGAGATCTTCAAGGCTCGGGACATGGAGGTCGTCCAGGAGCTCGCGACCTGTTACCTTGGCCGCCTGGACAGGGAAGACGTTCTGGCCCTGAGGACCTCCGGCGTCGCTGTGACCATCCTCGACCGGGACGCGGCGGATAGGATCTATCTTCTTGTCCGGTCCGAGTCGGCGCGGACGACCGTCGATCTCAGGAAGAGGGGTTGGGTCGTCTCCCTCGAGCCGGGGACTCTCCTGTTCTGGACCGGGGCCGGGGACCCTTCCGCCGCCCTTCCTTCCGGCCTCCCGAGGAAGCGTCTGCCGGTCTCCTCGATAGTTCCGTACCTCAGGGCCTATCCGGCGGTCCTCACCACGGCCCGCGCCGCCGTCCGGGATTCGCGCGTCGGGGCCATCGTTGACCAGGTTTCCAGGGATAACCTGAAAGCGTTGATCAAGACTCTCCAGGATTTCCAGACTCGGCGCACGGGCACGGCCGGCTGCGACGCGGCCGCGGCCTTCATTTATGATTATTTCCACATGAACGGTGTCGGGGCGGAGGTCCAGGAGTACCCCACTAGCGGAGACGCGGAGACGGTCGTCGGCGAGCTCCGGGGCAGTGCCTTTCCTGACGATATCGTGATCGTCTGCGCCCACTTCGACTCGACCTCCACGGAGCCCGAAACCCTCGCTCCCGGCGCCGACGATAACGCCAGCGGTGTCGCGGCGGTCATGGAAGCCGCCCGCATCCTGGCCCGATATCCGACGGATTACACGGTCCGGTTCCTCGCTTTCTCAGGCGAGGAACAAGGGCTCTACGGGAGCAGCGCCTACGCGCTCGCTGCGGAGCGGACGGACCAGCGCATCGTCGGCGTCGTTAATATGGACATGATCGCCTACGCCGATGCCATGCCCGAAGACCTGGAGGTCTTCGTGAACGGGGCTTCGAGCTGGATGGGGAACAGGCTCTTCCAGGACGCGGCCGAATACGCGGGCTTGACGGTCTCGACGCGCGTTGACCCATCCATGGTCTACTCCGATCATGCGTCGTTCTGGGACCATGGCTACCCGGCGCTCCTCGCGATCGAGGACGAGCCGCTGCAGAACCCCTACTATCACAAAACGGGAGACACGTTGGATACCCTGAACCTCGACTTCTGCGCCCAAGCGGCCAAAGCCGCCCTAGCGACCGTGGCCGTCCTGGCCCAGCCTGCCGGGTTCGGTCCTCCGCCGCCGGTCCGGCTTGAGGCGCGCTCCTCGTTCTTCAGCTCGCTCCTGGGAATGCGGAAGAACATCTACCTCAGCTGGGCGCCGCAGTCGAATGTCGTCGGCTACAACATCTACCGGACAGACATCCCTCATAATGACCAAGAGAAGTTGAACGACGGGCCTGTCACGGAGGTGAAATACGCCGACCGCGGCGTCGCGAGCGGAATGTGGCACTATTATGTTATCACGGCGGTTGGACAGGACGGCGTCGAGAGCAATTTTTCCCGCCAGGTCGAAGTTCCGTCCGTTCCCCCGAGGCAGGGGGCGGAATGATCATTCCAAACATGGAGGAAGCATGAATCCCTCACGCCGTGATTTCCTGAAGCTCGGAGCGGCCGCCGGCGTCGGTGCGGCCTTTACAGCGTTGGAGATCGCTCCCGCTGCCGCGGCCTCCGCGGCCGGGGATGCCAGGTCGGCCTTCCGCGTCGCGCCCATCCCGACGGTCCGGATGGGGTTCGTCGGCGTCGGGGGCATGGGCTCGGCCCACGTCCAGAACTACCTCAACATCGACAACGTGATCATCAAAGCCATTTGCGATATCCGGGAAGATAAGGTTGCCCGGGCCCAGAAGTGGGTCGAGGATGCCGGACAGCCGAAGCCGTCGGGATATTCGCGCGGCCCCCGGGATTTCATGAGGATGATGGCCGATGAGGAACTCGATCTCGTTCTGACGGCGACGCCCTGGGAGTGGCACGTCCCGGTTTGCGTCGAGGCCATGAAGAACGGCAAGCATGCGGCGACCGAGGTCCCGGCGGCCACGAGCCTCGAGGAATGCTGGCAGCTCGTCGAAACGGCCGAGAAGACCAAAAGACACTGCGTCATGATGGAGAACTGCTGCTATGACCGGATCGAGCTCATGACCCTGAATATGGTCCGCAAGGGCCTGCTCGGTGAGGTCCTCCACGCCGAAGCCGGCTACCTGCACGACCTCCGTGAGGTCAAGTTCTCGAACGAGGGCGAGGGGCTGTGGCGGCGTCAGCACGCCATGAAACATAACGGCAACCTCTATCCGACCCACGGCCTTGGACCGGTCGCCCAGTGCATGGACATCAACCGCGGCGATGCCTTCGACTATCTCGTTTCGACGAGCAGTCCGTCGCGGGGACTTCAGGTCTATGCGGCCGAGACTTTCGGGAAGGATTCGGCGCAGGGGAAGGAGAAGTTCGTCCTGGGCGACGTCAACACCAGCCTCATCAAGACCAGGAAGGGGAAGACGATCATCCTCATCCACGACACGAACCTGCCCCGGCCGTACACGCGGATCAATCTCGTTCAAGGCACAAAGGGCATCGTCCAGAAGTGGCCGGACCAGGCCTATATCGAAGGCCGGAGTCCGAAGCACGAATGGGAACCCTTCGAAAATTATGCCCCGGAGTTCGAACACCCGCTCTGGACGAAGCTCGCGGCCCAAGGCGAGGGGAGGGGGCACGGCGGCATGGACTTCATCGAGGACTACCGCCTGATCGAGTGCTTGAGGACTGGCGCGTCCCTCGACGCGGACGTTTACGACGCGGCGGCCTGGAGCGCCGTCGTCGGGCTGAGCGAGGCTTCGGTCGTCCAGAAGGGGAGGCCTCAGGCGTTCCCCGATTTCACCCGGGGCCTGTGGAAGACCAACCCGGCGCTCGGGATCGTCGGCGCCTAGGTGGGCTATAGAGTCCGCTGGGGCCCTATCGCCAGATCAATTCCGAAAAGGAGGTCCTCTGATGGGCACAAAAGCGCGTGGCCGTTATACGGCATTCATTTTTTCCGCGGCGCTTCTCCTGGCGCTCGGCGGCCTGGTCTCGTGTTCGGGAGCGAAGAACGGACGGAGTATTCTGGCCTCCGGGACCATCGAGGCCCGCGAGGTCAATGTCGCCTCCAGGGTCAGCGGACAGATCCTGGCGCTTAAGGCTGATGAGGGGATCCGGGTGAAGAAGGGTGACGTCCTTGCCCTCATCGAGCACGACACGGCCGACATCCAGCTCCGCCAGGCCGAGGCAGGGGCGGATCTGGCGGGGGCCCAGCTCGATCTCGTCCGCAAAGGCGCCCGTGGCGAGGACATCAAGCAGGGTGAGGAAGCCCTGAAACAGGTCGATGCCAACCTCAAGGTTGCCGCCGATGACGCCAAACGGATGCGCGAGTTGGCCGCGAAGGGCAGCGTGACCCTCAAGCAGAAAGACGACGCCGAGGCCCGCCTGATCGTGGCCCAAGCTCAACAAGCCCAGGCCCGGGAGGCGCTCCGGAAGCTCAGGCAGATGTCCCGGCCCGAGGAGATCCGGGCCGCCGAGGCGCGCCTCGCCCAGGCCCAGGCCTCGGTCGACCTCCTGAGGAAGACAATCTCCGACTGCACGATCACTTCTCCCGTGAACGGTGTCGTCACGCGCCGTCCCGTCGAGGCCGGCGAGCTCATCTCGCCCGGGGCGACCATAATGACCGTTTCCGAGCTCGACAGCGTCCATGTCATGATCTATATCACGGAGAAGGAGCTCGGCCGCGTCGGTTTGGGACGGGAGGCCGTCGTGACGATCGACTCCGCCCCGGGCCGGACGTTCCAGGGTCGCGTGACCTACATCTCGCCGGAAGCCGAGTTCACACCGAAGAACGTCCAGACCCGGGAGGATCGGGTCAAGCTCGTCTTCGGAGTCAAGGTCGAGGTTCCGAACCCGGACGGCCTCCTCAAGCCGGGGATGCCGGCCGACGCCCTCCTGGCCGCGGCTGAAACGGACAGACGCTAGGGAAAAGCCGGAAAGGATGTCGGCGATGGACCCGGTCATTGAAACCTCCGGTCTGACCAAGCAATTCGGTCCGATCAGGGCCGTGGACGGGCTCGACCTCGTCGTCGGCGCCGGAGAGATGTTCGCCCTTGTCGGACCGGACGGAGCGGGCAAGACGACGACCATCCGGATGCTCTGCGGCATCCTGGCTCCTACCTCAGGCAGCGCCCGCATCCTCGGCCGGGACTTGGTCAACGAAGCGGCGCTGATCAAAAATGACATCGGCTACCTCTCGCAGCGGTTCAGCCTGTACGGCGACCTGACCGTCGACGAGAATATCGAGTTCTTTGCCGAGATTCACAAGGTCAGGGATTACAAGAAACGGTGCGGAGAGCTCCTCGAGTTCACCCGCCTCGCACCCTTCCGAAAACGCCTGGCCGAGCGTCTGTCGGGAGGCATGAGGCAGAAGCTGGCCCTGGCTTGTACTCTCATCCATACGCCCCGTCTCCTCCTCCTCGACGAGCCGACGACGGGAGTCGACCCGGTTTCGCGCCGGGATTTCTGGAAGATCCTTTCGAGTCTCCTTAGGACCGGGATCACTATTTTCATGTCGACGCCCTACCTCGATGAGGCCGAACGATGCTCACGGGTCGGATTGATGAACAACGGGCGCCTCCTGGCCGCGGATACCCCACAGGCCGTCAAGCGCCTTATG
>Ga0315279_10002463_pt1 | contig 27734 bp, 30 predicted proteins | sample YL17G06_20_MG_FD_203694 | JGI IMG/M metagenome (GOLD analysis project Ga0315279, IMG submission 203694) | Sediment microbial communities from Yellowstone Lake, YNP, Wyoming, USA - YL17G06_20 | ecosystem: Environmental > Aquatic > Freshwater > Lake > Sediment | place: USA: Wyoming | collected... | reverse complement strand
CTAAACTGATCTTGAAGGGACTGGACCAAAAAACGATCCGACGTAGAATCTCGATGCTCAAACTGCTATGTCGACGAGGCGCTGACCTGCAGAATCCAGTTTCAACATTTCAGGTCATCGACCACGCTAAGAAATGGGATTGGACAACCAGGCAAGTAACTGACTTGGACTGGAGCCAAGGAAGCAAGAACAACGCTGCCCAAGCCTACTTAGCCTTCTGTGAACTTCTCAAGATTCCGCGGCCTGAAGACGTAAACTTCGGCAAATGGGGAAGACAACCCCAAAAAATACCTTGGATACCTCTAGAGACAGAAGTCGACCAGTTGATCTCCGGCTCACTGAAGCTCGTAGCCACGTTTCTCCTTGTCCTCAAAGAAACAGGCATGCGCTGCGGAGAAGCAATACGACTAGTGTGGACCGACGTTGACCTGGAGCATGCTATCATCACTATGAACAGGCCTGAGAAACACAGCCTTCCCAGACAATTCAAGATCTCAGGCAAACTCGTTGCCATGCTAAACTGGTTGCCTAAGAAATCTGACAAAGTTTTCTCGGTAGATCTTAGAACAATGCGAAAACGGTTCATGTGGCAGCGTAACAGGATCGCCCAGAAAGTCCAGAACCCCAGACTCAGACGCATAACATTCCACACGCTACGTCACTGGTTCGGCAGCATGGAATACCACAAGACCAAAAACATCCTGCACGTTCAAGAAAGGCTCGGACACAGGAGCATAACGAGCACGATGATCTACACACACCTCATCAACTTTGAAAGCGACGAGTACCACACCGCAACTTCTAAAAGCCTAAAGGAAGATGAAGACCTTCTCAAGGCCGGATTCGAGTATGTCACCGAACGAGACGGAGTCAAAATCTACCGCAAACGAAAATAAACTCAAAGTCACAGGCTACGACGACAAAGACCCCTTCGGCCCATGCTTCACCGTAACGTCTCCAATGGGGAACATTCTAAAAATTTCAGACACTTTCGCCGAAATGTTTCCCATGTGGGCGGGAAGGGTGCTAATCACCGCTGATAGCGAAGAATGGGCCTTGACAGCTGCGACAACCGCCACTGGCCTGGCGACAAGCGTGATAATGTCCCCTGCAGAAGCAGGAATAGAAGGAGTCTCGTCAGCCGAAAAAACGCCGGACAGTCGCGTTGGCGTTACGATCCAAGTATACAATCGCAACAGGTTTGATTTGAAAAGACAGATGATATTGCGCATAGGCCAGTGCATAATGACTTGCCCGACAACCTCAGCTTTCGACGCCATGCCGAACGCCAAAAGGAAGCTGAAGGTGGGTAGAAGTTTGCGGTTTTTTGGCGATGGATTCCAAAGAAAAGCCTTGGTAGGAAGCAGGAAAGTTTGGAAAATCCCGGTCATGGAAGGAGATTTCATCGTCGAAGACATGTTTGGGGTAGCTGAAGCAGTGGCTGGTGGGAACTTCATCATTCTAGCTAAGGATAAGCTTTCAGGGTTGAAAGCGGCTGAAGAATCAGTGAAGGCCATTAGGGCTGAAGCGAGTGAGGTGATTTTGCCGTTCCCTGGTGGAATTTGTCGGTCAGGCTCGAAAGCTGGCTCGTTGAAGTATAAGCTTAGCGCGTCCACGAATCATCCTTTCTGTCCACGTTTGAGAGCGCTGGTACCAGACACTCAGGTGCCTGAGGATGTGAATTGCGTTTATGAGATTGTGATCGATGGTTTAAGCGTTGAGGCAGTCAGGAGGGCTGTGGGCGAAGGGGTCAAGGCCGCCGCAACCATACCAGGCGTCATGAGAATTTCAGCTGGAAACTATGGCGGAAAGCTGGGCCCATACAAGGCTGTTTTGAAGGAAGTTCTGGGCTTATCTTAGCCTTCTTTCCAAATCATTTATCTTATTCTTCACAGTGTAACCTTGATCATAACAGCAATCGTGAGTGCAATTGAGCACTGCTAAGAAGACTTCGTTAGAACTATTCAGGTTGAAGAAGACGTTGAATACGCTTGCGACTAAGGAAGGCCGCGGGACCGAGCTTGTTTCAGTGTACGTTCCGCCTGGAAAGCAGATAAGCGACGTGCTGAACATGCTTAGGGATGAGTATGGCACGGCTTCAAACATAAAATCCACAACCACTCGCAAGAACGTGATGGACGCCATCGTTAAGGTTCAGCAGCGCCTCAAACTGTTTAAGGAACCTCCGGGTAACGGGCTCGTAATATTCTGCGGTGCCATCCCCCAAAACGGGCCTGGGAGCGAAAGAATCGAAACCTACGTGATAATGCCGCTTGAGCCGATACACATATACCTCTACAGGTGCGATGCAAGGTTCCACACTGAATACCTGCAGGAGATGCTCAGGGAAAAGGAGACGTATGGCATACTTCTTATAGACGCTTCACAAGCCACGCTTGCCACGCTTCAGGGCAGAAGACTTGAGATAGTGAGGGAATTAACCTCAGGAGTTCCGGGAAAAACGCGTGCTGGTGGACAGTCAGCTAGGAGGTATGAGCGGCTTAGGGACATGAGGCTTCAGGAATATTTCACTCGTGTAGGCCAGCATGCAAATGAGACATTTCTTCCGATAGAGAACCTTAAGGGTCTGATCTTAGGCGGGCCGGGCCCTACGAAGTATGATTTCGAAAAGGGCGACTACTTGAACTATGTGCTGAAGGATAAGATCATCGATGTCATCGACACGTCATACGTGGAAGAGCAGGGTGTCAAAGAAATCGTCGAGAAAGCTCCTGAGATAATGCGCAAAATACGGTATATAGAGGAGAAGAAGCTGATGCAGCAGTTCCTCTACGAGATTGGGCATGACACCGGATTGGTAACATATGGCGAGGAAGATGTCAGAAGAGCCTTGGAAACCGGAGCCGTTAAAACGCTGCTGCTTTCCGACGGCTTGGACGCAGCGCGGGTTACGTTGAAATGCAACGCCTGCGGGTATCAGGAGCAACAGACATTGAAAAGCCAAATGCTGCCAAGTCTTGGACAAGACCTGTCGGGAAAACCCTGCCCGAAATGCAAGGCACCGGCGTTAGGAGTGGCTGAAACTCAAGACCTCATAGATAACCTAGCTGAGCTAGCCGAGTATACTAACGCGGAAGTGGAGATAATATCTGGCGAAACCGAAGAGGGCCAAATGCTCAAGAACTCTTTCGGCGGAATAACCGCGATACTGCGCTTCAAAACCCAAGGTTAGAATTTCTGATCTAGTAATGCACGTTCAACTTCGCTCTTTCTGACGTCTCTTATGAGCAGTTTCTTCTGTTTGGATGAGAAGCCTGAAACAAGCTCTACTTTCCTGTGAAAAAGTCTGGAAAATTCTTTGATTATTTCTCTGTTGGCTTTGCCCTTAGACGGTTCCTCCGTGCAGAAAACAGTAATATCGTCTCCCTCAACGATGATTCTGAAGGCTTCGCATCTTGGCTTCACAAGGACTTCTAGGATTGAGCCTTCCTTTGTCTCGCTGACTTTCATACCCTTCAGTTGAATGGTTGTCTGACCAGATAAAAGCGTGTTCGAAGGCAAACTGGAACAGAAAAGGATAAGCGCCAAAATGGGTCTACCATGCTCAGGCGTCAAGGATGAAACATCCCTCAGCATACTTAGATTGGTACGTTCATGTGAAAGAAGCAAGATACGATTTCAGATCAAGCGGCCTATCATATTTCAAGTATAGACTTGATCTGGGCGAAGTTGACCTAAGCGTCAACTATCCAAATGGCAACCCAAAGACAGTTGAATTGCTGGCTCAGAGATATCATACGCAACCTGAAAACGTTTTCATATCAAGCGAAGGTGCATCAGGCCAAAACGCGCGAATAATCCGCTATTTGGCAGAAAGAAACAGGAAGAGAAACGAGGCCATAGTCGAATATCCGACTTACGAACCTCTGTTGAGACTTGTTCAAGAACACTTTCCAAAAGTGAAGAGACTTGAAAGAACTCCCGAAGAAGCGTACGAACTCGACGCCGATAGGCTTCGAAAAACGGTTTCACAAAAAACAGGCTTGCTCGTGCTGACCAATCCTCATGCACCAAGCGGAGCAATATCAAGTGGGAACGATTTGAAAGAGGCGTGTGAGGTCGCAAACGAGTTCGGCTTTTTTGTCATGTGCGACGAGATTTATGCGGAATTCGATCGGAACGCTGTACCGTCAGTCTTCTCCGTTGATCCTGAGCACGGTATAGTTACGACGAGTTTCACGAAGGCTTATGGTCTTGGCGGGTTGAAGCTTGGAACAGCGCTGGCCAACAAGGAGCTTGTGAATGAGCTCTACACCGACGTGCTGAACACCGTTGGTAGTAGCCCAAACATCGTGCAACTAGCCGCGACAGAACTTCTTACAAAGGGCAATGAAAGCATGGAGAGGCACAAGAGAAAATGGGTTCAGGTGAAGCATGAAACTGAAAAATTGCTAGAGCAAAAGAGGTTTGAATATTTCCCGAATAGAGTTAGCATCACTTACTGGGTCAAGCTACCAATAGAAAACACCTACAAATGGACAGATGAGCATGCCATACCAAAGTATAGCTTAGCCCCTGTCCCGGGAGCATTCTTTCTCTTTAAAGATGGCTACACAATGGCAAAGTCAAGCATGGTCAGACTTGGCCTAGGCACTGTGGACCCTGATAGACCGAACCTTTCAGAAGCCTTTGAAGCTCTTGAAGAAGCGACAAAGACGTGGCTCGTGAAGTAGCCGCTTTGACTTGAAGGTGCCAAAAGAATAAAGGCTTCTTCTCTAACTCTACGGTAAGCTCAGAAAGCAGGTGCCAGACTCATGTCCAGGTTAGCGGGTTACGTGCGGGCTCTATCTTTTGGCTTTCCTTTCAAGGCTTTCACCCGCGACATCTGGCTGATCTGCCTTTCCAACGTGATAGGAGCCTTCGGAGAAGGTCTGTACTTTTGGGTTTTCCCCTTATACATCAGGCAGTTGCATGCAGACTACGTGCAGCTTGGTCTGGTCTTCTCTGCCTTATATGGTGCTTCAGCATTAGCGCCTCTCCCCGGAGGCTTACTGGCTGACCGGTTTGACCGAAAGAAAATCCTCATCTTGGCTTGGCTACCCTGGGTTTTCGCTCCGTTTCTTTATTCTTTCGCCCAAGACTGGGTGCAGCTGATTCCTGGAGCAGTATGTTGGGGAACATCTATGATCGGCGTTCCAGCTGTGAACGCATACGTTATCACGTCTGTTGATAATAAGAAGAACTTGGCTTCTGTTCTCTCATTCGTTTGGGCCAGCTATTCTTTCGGCTACATTTTCGCGCCGGCGGTTGGAGCTTTCCTGGCGACAGTCTTTGAAATGCGCTGGGTGCTTCGTCTCTCTGCTCTACTATGTGCCGTAGCTACTGGTGTTTTCTTCTTTTTACACAGTCAACGTCCTCGGAAAAAAGAGGTTAAAACCCAGATCCAGCCTTTGGCTGAAGAGAAAAAGCTCTGGCGCAGAATGCTTGTTTGGTCAGGCTTCTTCACGGCAACAACCTTCTTTGCCATGCTTGTCAGACCTTTCGTGCCGACCTATCTGGACGACCCAGTTGGTCTGAGCGAATTCTACATAGGGCTGTTTGGCTCAATCAATTTCGCGGGCATGGCGTTTATAGGCATTACAATGGGAAGGCTAGGAGACAAGCGACAGAAGTCGACTGCAATCGGCATGTGCCTGGCTCTTTACGCAGCATCGATGATACCTATGTTGTTAATCCGAGATCCAACCGCGTTAATGTTCATGGCTTTCCTCTATGGGAGTTCGATGGTTATAGGTTCTCTTGTAAGTTCCTACGTTGGCACCATCGCACCAGAAAGCAAACGCGGCCTTTGGGTTTCCATTCCTCAAACTCTAAGCTTGCTAGCAGGCGTCATAGCGCCTTACATTGGAGGATACCTCTACACGCAGTCTCCGTACTACGCTCTCATAGCTTCAATTATCCCCATGCCTTTTCTCGCGCTGATTGCATTAACAAAGCTGAAAGAATGAATCAGCACAGAAAAAAGTACCATGCTGTCCACTTAGCATCGATAGAGACAAGATTGCTAAACGTTTTGTCGATTGGAATTGTGAATCCAGAATATTGATCTCGTCTTCTTAAAATAGATATGTAGAAACAAACTATGCGCGACTAGGTGCGAACATTGAAGGCTGATCAAAAGCAGAATGCAGAGGGCAAGAGTTCCGGTACATCAGAAAAGAATTCTAGAAAGTGGAGAATAGAAGCTAAAAAGCCGTTGTATCTGCTTCGCTACGAATAGAATAGCAAAGGGCAGATTTCGCTTCTAGATTCAGATGGACCGGTGGGGACTAGAACCCAAACGGGTTCAAGCCCAACACTCAGTACACGTTTTTTCCGTCTCTCGCTTCAACGCGTGCTAACTTGGTCGTCTGCTAGAGTTTCAGTCCTTTTTTCACTCGCTTGCCAAGCTCAGGGTCAGATTTGGTAAGGTTCTCGACCATACGTTGTTGAATCGGCTTGTCTGCCTTTCCTAGCGAATCAACGATGTTATCAACCAAATGGTCCTGATCCACTTTGCTGAGTGAACGATAGCGTTCGCCTGCCTGCTCGAAATCGTTCGTCAGACTGATTTTCTGACGCAGCATGTCCCCCTCGAGATGTCCGTGAGTCGTGGCGGTGGCTGGTGCTTCGCGTGGCATTCCGCCCGCCAGAGTGTTAGGTTCGTAATTGACTGTTCCTCCGCCGTAGGGCGCGTACTGCATGGCTCCATCGCGCTGGTTGTTGTTGACAGGTACCTGGGGTCGATTGACTGGGAGTTGTAGATAATTGGCACCCAGTCGATGCCGCTGGGTATCTGCGTATGAGAAGATCCTGCCCTGCAAGAGCTTGTCGGCGGAGAACTCGATTCCCGGAACAATAGAGGCTGGGCAGAAAGCAGCCTGCTCTACTTCAGCAAAGTAGTTTTCAGGGTTGCGGTTAAGCACCATCTTGCCTACTGGCATAAGCGGAAACTTGTCCTCAGGCCAGGTCTTTGTAGCATCAAGCGGGTCGAAGTTCTGTTTCAACTCATCAGCAATGTTCATGACTTGGACGTTTAATTCATACTCTACCGTCTTGCCAGAGGCAATTGTCTCGTACAAGTCGCGAGTGGTAATGTCAGGATCTTCGCCGGCTAGACGCGTGGCCTCATGGCGGTCAATGGTCTCTACTTTTGCCTTTGGCTTCCAGTGATACTTGACATAGGCGGTTTTGCCTTTGGCATTCACCCACTTGTAGGTGTTGACGCCGAATCCTTCCATTTGCCTGTAGCTCTTGACTGTTCCTCTGTCGGAAAAGAGCCAAGTAATCATGTGAGTCGATTCCGGAGTCAGCGAGATAAAATCCCAAAAACGACTGTTTGCCGACGAGCTTGTAGGAATATTCGTGTTAGGGGCAGGCTTAAAGGCATGCACCATGTCGGGGAATTTGATGGCATCTCGGATGAAGAAGACTGGCAGATTGTTTCCAACCAAATCGTAGTTTCCGTCTTCAGTGTAGAACTTCACTGCAAAACCCCTGGGATCGCGAGCCGTATCGGCAGATCCCCGTGCACCAACCACGGTAGAGAAACGGACGAAAACAGGCGTCTTTTTCTTCGGATCTTGAAGGAATTTCGCGCAGGTATACTTTGTCATGTTCTTGTATACTTGGAAGTAGCCGTGTGCACCAGCACCTTTCGCATGAACCACGCGCTCAGGGATGCGCTCACGGTCGAAGTGTGCGAGCTTCTCAATCAAGTGCACATCTTGGAGTAGCACAGGCCCGCGTTCGCCGACGGTGAGTGAATTCTGGTTGTCGGAGACAGGAACACCTTGATTCGTCGTAAGATGTTTATCTTTCATAATACGCACATCCTCCTTCTCTGTTATCGTACAATGCTTGAACATGTGGAAGGTTCAAAGGTTTATTTAAGAGTTATTATTATCTAATAAAAGCTATGAGCCACTCTGAGAAATTGGACACGTCGATAATTCAAGCTCTCCGCAAAAAGGGATACAAGGCTACTCCACAGAGGATAGCAGTTTGCAGATTTGCACTCTCTAGTCGAGAACATCCAAGTGTGCAGAGAATCCATAAAGAAGTCAAAGAGATTCACCCGACAGTCAGCCTTGCAACAGTATACAAGACACTTCAAATCCTGACGGAAATAGGCTTAATCCAAGAACTGGATTTCCCAAAGTCTCAGGCAAGATTTGATTCTTATGTGGAGCCTCATATAAACTTGGTTTGCCTGCGATGTGGCAAAATCAGGGATGTGAACGATCCTGCCGCACGAGAAATGGTCGCAGGAATTGCTGCTACAGCAGAATTCACGCGGACTGGGCAACGCCTAGACGTTTATGGCATTTGCAAGATGTGCCGTAGCAGAACCAAATAGGGCGTGCGCGGAGAGAGCCATGTGGACCAATTCGGCTTAAGAAACCCGTATGTTTCAACGGCAATCTACCTGATATTAACACCTGCTGACAGGCATGTTTGTCATCGTCTTGCCGCTGAATGGAACAGAATGTAAGATCGTATTACCACCATCACTCCCCTGCAAAATCTAGAAGCGCGCATGTGGATTTCTTTATCATTAGCAGGTTCTTCGGCTTGGGGTTTGGTGATGTTTGAAAGTCGTTGGACTCCATGTTTAGGTAGGTCGTAGTATAGATCTCGAAACTTTTTCCGCAATAGTGTCACTATCCAAATAAGGTCTGTCCTGAGGGTCTTATGAGTGCCCTCAGCAATGAGTGGCTATGTTGGCCGTTCAGTCACTTACCCATGGACACTTCAACATGCACATAGAACCAGAGCCGCATCTGTCTGCGTACCATCTGTTGCTTTGAAGGCAGCTCTGGCAAAGCGCGCGCTTATTCTTGCAGAGCACGAGCTTTAAACAGCGCGCGCAGCGGTCACAGTTTTGACTTGGTTGAGGCTCGAACTTTTTGTCTATTAGCGCGGACGCTAGGAGACCGAGATAAGCAACAGGGCTTCCCAGCCAAGGAGGAGCTCATACGCGATGCTGTACGGTTTAGCGCGGGCGCGCTACTGTTCAATCATCGCCAGTTCATCATGATTGATCGCAAAGGATGGCTTCATATGCTCATCTCAAAGGAAGATGGATGCGGAAAATAGGAACGCAAGAAAGTGCGAAGATAATGCAGGGTTTTATAGTCTGCGGGTACGTCCCCAAGGTCATCATTGATGCAGAAGAATCTCGGTCTTAGAGTCTGAATCTTCCAGAACATATGACGCATCCTCCAAGAGTGGCTGCCCAACGCGACAAAGCTGTAATCGCGAGAGTCCTTCAAGAGCTTCGCTTCATGCACGTTTCTTTGTTCCGGATGTTCTAGGATAAAAAAAGAGTAGAGCACCCGCAGAACGAGATCATTGCCTGAACGAAACTTGTGGGAAGATGTTTCTCGGAATTCATCATGAGTCATCTTCTCTAGGCGGGCTATGACATCGCGGTCATAGAGCTGTGGCGCATGGGCGGGTAGCAGACGCGGGTGTCTTCGACTCCAGAGTTTTTCCACGAGAGTCTGTGTATAGGCGTAAGCTCTATCGTGAACCAAGCCTTCGTTCATATTGGAATGTAGCGGAATCGGTTGGAAGTAGAAATATTGACCTCCAGCAGTTGTGACGAAGGCGTTCATAGAGGTCGCCCGTCCAAGGAAACAATCATCATTGAAGTAGAGAAATTTTGTAGAGAGATTTGGTATTTTGTGTAGATGAAGCTCGATGGCCGTGGAGTTAAACGTAGGAAGGTCTGATTTGTTTGGGAATATCATGTCATGCGTAACGATTGAAACTCGATCATGCAAAGTATCCAACCATTGAGGTACCTGTCCGTTAGTAACGACATGAACCATACGGAACCACGGGGCGAAAGCCTCAAGTGAACGTAATGAGTATCTGAGTTCCTCATTATCACGGAACCTTTGGGAACTCGCACTAGCCTGAGTTGGTGATGCTGAAGTTTCTTGGAGGCATTTCTGCAGCTGAGCCTGAAACTTCGGATCGGCTCCATTAACCCACGTGTACACGATATCTATGTCGCTTTCCAATTCGATCGCTCCAATTTGCTTTTTTTGAAAGAATGCGCTTTAACGGTTCACAGAAGATTATCATTTTTCTAAAAATGCCTCATCTATAAATTTTTTTGGTTTCACCAGTATTCTAGGAGCCTTTCACAATGCTGAAAGACAATGACCATGCAAAAGCGCGCGCTTGGAAGGTGCGACCTGGCTCCATCGCACTGGAAAAGGGAATTTGGGAACGTGCATGCGCGTTGCGAACTCAGAATCTGATGGATTTGTATGACGTTCGGCTTTGATCTCTAACGGACTAACATCCAAACAGGTTCAATTCTAATAGTGGACCGGTGGGGATTTGAACCCCAGACCTCCTGAGTGCAAGGTGAATTATGAAGCAATATGGGAAAACTTTGGTGTTTGGCTGCTTAAAACACACAAAAGAAAGAATGCGATTGACCTTTTACACTATGCAAAGAGATATTCGGTCATACTAGAGAATCCTAGTTTTGCATCTGAACTTCAAACACTTAGCAAAGAAATGAGAAGGACAGTGATGTCTTCACTCAGCAATCTCTAAGTACGTTGGGATCTATGATAGATGGAAACAGATTATCAGAAATCATGGTTTGAAATGGGAAAACACAACGAGCCTAGAAACCTTTCTCAGCATACTGAACAGCAACATAGAGCAAACAGAAACTTGGCTGAAACAAGTAATCCAGAAACTCCCAAGGGAATATTCTACAGTGCTCGTTTTCGATGTCCTGACTGGATTACGACCTAGTGAAGCAGCAACATCATGCAGCCTGATCACTGGACTCTCAGAGAACCAAAACTTGCCAAGATATCTTGACAAAGAATTGATGATGCTACAACACTTCAGATTTCCAGAAATGTTTCTCAGAAAATCAAAGAATGCTTACATATCATTCATAACACCACAACTCCTAGACTTGATACTGGAAACAAAACCAAGAATCAAGTACAGTGCAATAGACACAAAGATTGGAAGAGAAGGTTTCAACACTCAGACAAAACAGCTAAGAAAACTCTTTGCAACAAAACTAAGAACCAGTCTACCACAAGAACTAGTGGACCTACTGCAAGGCAGAGTGAGCCAGACAGTATTCATGAAATTCTATTACAGACCCTTACTTGAAGATGCAAGAAACAAAACACTAACCTCACTGCAAACACTACGAGATGAACTGATTGAAACAGTCCGAACCGAAACACACTAACCCCCAATCTTTCTTTTTCTGTGAAAGTGACCAATAGAACTACGATGAAAAACTTCTAGGGAGTCCCTGAAATCTTGTGAAGGAATTACCTCACTTTGGGTTTGCTCTTTCTTAAGACAATAGCTGTAACACCTATCCAGCAAAGCGTCAAAAAGAGACCTGTGACAAATAGAGCATTCCTAAATGGATGAAAATATGGAAAGTAGTCTATGATAAGCCCTGGATGCAGTTGCTCCTCAAGTACTTTAACGTGATATTGTTGTGAATTGATGCCTTCCTCTAAACCACGTATGTAAGCTATTGCCATTGCCAGTATGAGTGTTGATATAGTGAGAGCTGCTATTATCCAGAATGTCCTTTTCATGACTCTTCATCCTCAAAAGAAAGTGTGTCTGCGTCTCCTTATAATTCTAGGGATTAGAACAGACTTTCATGGAGTCCCTGAAACTATTGTGAAATGCTAGGTTTCTGATTGAAGTTTCTGCTCTCTTCTCTGTTTTGATGAAGTTGCTTGCTTGTAGAGTATATAATTGAATTGCTTCAAGCCTTCTTCTCTTCAGGCGTCAGTATATGTTTTGCCAAAGTTGAGAAGGTTAAGGGTCTAAAATGCTGATCAGATTTTAGGCTAATGATGAAACTCTGGTAGTTGGATGTATCCATGAAGGAATACCGTTCATGTGCTCCTTGCTTTATACGCTCAATGAATCCAACGTATTCTGAATAGGTCCTGTGAAGTGAAACGATTGTTGCTTGATATCCAAAGCCAATGCCAGTTTCAATGCAAATACACTCCATATACGTTTTCTGCAGGATTTCACTAGCTGTTTTCGTAGCCTTTTGAAGGTTCTCTTCACTGACTTCTTTATACCCTAAGAAGGTGATGGCAAGTATTTCGAAGCCTAGCTTAGCAAAGTCAGGAACAATAGTATATTCTTTGACGTATCCTTCCTTTTCCAGTCTCTTAATCATTCTACTAACTGTGGGTTGAGAAACACCAATGACTTTGGCTAGCTCTCTATCACTTCTTCGACTATTCTTCATAAGCTCAGAAATGAGCCTCAACTCAATGTCTTTCATGCCAACCCTCGAAACTTCCTATAGATCAATTTGGTTCCATAAAGAAAAGCCTTTTGAATCACACACATGAACCCCAAATCCAAGCCTTCCATGACAGCCTCTGATTCATGCCATTCAAGGAATTTCTGAAACCATTGTGTAATGCCAAAAGCTAATAGGCAGAAAAATCTTGGTGTATTCGATGGTGTTGGTCTTGGTAGTGAAGCACGTGTTTAGCTTTGATGTGCCAGCTGAAAAGATGGCAAGCTTCATCAAATGGTGTACTGAGACTTCAAAGCCCTTCTTTGAGAAGCTTCCAGAAGTCAAGTCTTATGATGTCTACCAAACAATGGTTGGAAAACATGCATTCGTGAAAGAAGTGGTATACAAGGACTTGACGGCTTTCCACAACATGTGGCAAAAGGCTTCAGATCCAAAGATCCAGAAAGTGATGGGTGAATTCTTTTCCTACGTAGTGAATCTGGAATCAAAGCTCATCATGGAAATAGTCTAGAATCAAACCCTATTTCCTCTATTTCTCTAAGCACAGACTAACAGAACTTCGATGAAAAACCTAGGGAGGCACTAGGAAGAAAAACCTGAAGAAAGAAAAGAGAGAGTTGTTATGGTTGTGGGATTTTCCAAAGCATGACTCTGACCTGCGCATACGTTGCATCATTTATTCCTCTAATTACATCGATTCCATTTGTATCCAGGTTCCACCAGCATAGCCCTTGAACTGCGTCATAGCTGTTATAATCAAGACCGTAGAAAAGTTGGTTTATTCCTGATCCTCCGTTTTTACCTATCACATACACCAAGATGTCTGTTGTGCCCAATCCATGGTTGAAATGTTTATTCGTTCCCTGAGCAATAGCTGTCCATCCGCTATCATAGTCAGGCTTTCCAAGTTTCGTTGTGTTTAGGACTGCAAGTTCGGTTTCCAGATTTGCCATTGTGGACTGTTGTTGGGCAACTGTGGCTTCCAAAGTGGTTATCCTTGTGGTAAGATAGGCTTCTAAGGTAAGAAGTGAAGAATTCAGAGAATCTACTCTGCTTTCTAGCTCAAGAAGCAGTGCTGTCTTGTTTATTGGGTCTCCAGCTGTTCCAAACATCCTTGCAGTATAGGCTAAGTCTCCACCATCTATTACTCCATCATCGTTTGCATCTGCCCAAGGGTCATATGGAAATGCTCCTGACTGGCTTCTTATGGGCTTTACCAAGAACAATGTTGCTGTCAAACAGAAAGTAGCTAGAACAGCAATGATCAAGTCTTTTCTGATCAGCGTATCACCTCCCTTTCTCCCCTAGAAAACACTGTCTCTTATCCCCTGATTATATTATATGACTTCTGAAAGCATCCTCTAGAAGCAAATACACTGTTCTATGTGGAACATTGCCAAGATATGATCAGTCTTCTCAAGGGGTTTTGGTGTTAGTAACAGACAGAATCTTTACTTCTTCTCAGCTCTTGTCAGTATCTTGGGTTCTTTCCATTCCTCTCTGAGAATGCTGTACATGCAATCATCTCTCCATTCTCCTCTGCAATAGTACGTCTTTCTGAGAATGCCCTCTCTTGTGAACCCATTTTTCTCAAGAGCCTTCCATGATGCTAGGTTTTCTGGGTCAGCTTTTGCTTGAATCCTAACTATGTCCTTTGAAAGGAAAAGGTAGTCAACCATTATTCTGATGGCTTCGCTAGCGTAACCCTTTCTTCTATCTGTTGGCACAATGTTATAACCAAGCTCTGTTTCTCCAGCCCTTAGAAAGTGAGCTATGTAACCGATTTTGACCCCATCCTTCTTCTCTACAAAAAACCACTGAGAATCTTTCAGACCATCATATAATCTTTCCAATTCTGCCTTGGTCTCCTGTTTAGGAGGCTCATATTCGCCCCTAAACTGGGGATTGTTGTCCCACTCATGCAAAACTGGCAGATCTTCTCTTTCCATTATTCTGAGGTTAACATTCCTTCCTTCAAGCAATCCTTGTCACCATCTACCGTGTTCTCTGTCTCAGTTCTTATGATTTGTTCATTCATCCCAACGGTACTTCTGCTTCTTGTTTCTCAGCTTCTCTAAACCACAATTGAAACAAATCCCGTTATGGCAACAGACCAGTTCACCACAACTCCTACATTTCCAAGACTTTTCCTGACTATCAAGGAACTTCTCAATTCCATTCTCTTTGATGAAATTCAAATTCTCTATCATGCTCATTCTGTAACGAGATCTGTACCTACTGTCAATGGTTCTCAGCCTATCACATGGAAAGCTACTACACTCAAAACAGAAAGTAACCTCATCATTCGCCAATTTGGAACAATGTTTTTTCAGAAAAGCACATTTCTTGTTTCTTGGTCTGCAGCCCATGCAATAAGGCATTCTGATGCCCTTGTTTTTCACATCATTCTTATATGATAAATACCCAGAGCAGATTGCACAGTTCATTCCACAGGGTGAAATCAATTCGGAATTCATTTCTACTTTCATTTCACCAGTCCAACTCTCAATAAGAGCAATCAACCATTAAGTTCTTCTTCTGTTTTTCCACATCACAAACATTCTAAGAAGCCCTCAGAAAGAAAGACTCATAAATATCTCTAAGGAGGATAACTAAAGTCAGGAGTCTGGAAGGAATTCTACTAACAACTGTTAGGTGTTTTGATTTCTATGATTGGCATAGTTTTGAGTGAAAGGCTTATCAGAGCCCAATAGGAGTTATTCATTCAGAAGAATGCCAATACAAGTCCAATAAGGCTTATAGAGGCTCTTAAAGGGTTTCAGGATGTTTTCTAGGTAAAAGTGTTTGTTGGGAATCTGGTCTCAATTGCTGTCGTGCAAACAACACACCAGTACCAGTTCTCTTAGGTCTCTCTGCTGGTTTGAATTTTATTCTGAGCCCTAATGAGCAGATTCTGAACTTGACTCCACATTTGGAGACCTACACTTGGAGTTTCAGCCTCCAGCCCTAGAACCTTTATGGTTCCATTTTTCAGTTCAGAGATTCTAGAATGGAATTGCACTCTCAGTATGGGCTAGCATCTTTCAATTTTCAGGCAATGGATGTAAACAAACCTTGAAGGCGATTTAGTTTCGTTTTCCATAAAGATAGAGGACGTAAACTCCAAGTAACATGATTGTTCCAGCTACGAATTGTATGAAAGAGAATGTTTCTCTCAATACTAGGAAGGCAAGAACAGCCCCGAAGAGTGAAGATGTGGAATAGATAACGCCAGTTCGCATTGAACCGATTTTTCTGAGTGCAAAAAGAAACAGCAAGATTGAGAACGCTATGCTGAAAGCCCCCACAGACAATAGATAAGGCATTGAGACTAGAGGGATGCTAAGATTGATTCTCAGAAAGAAAGCCACAACCAGCAAAGCCAAACCACCAATAAGGCATTTCAATCCAGTCACCAATATGATGTCTTGTTTCCTGCTTAGAAATCTGCTTAGGTTGTTGTCTATTCCCCAGAACAGGCAAGCCCCTATTACTAGTAGATTGCCAGTAATGGTCTCGACCAGAGAGAGCTTCTGAAATTCTCCATTTGTAGTAACAAATATTACTCCGATGAGCAGCATGAGCATGCCTAGATATTCTTTTCTTGTTCCCCGTTCACCGAGAAATGAAAAAGCTATCAAAGCAGTAAATAGAGACTCTGCGTTAAGAAGCAGAGATGTGTTGATCGCCGTTGTTTGGTTTAGACCGTTCAAAAGCAATAATGGCGCAATTATTGAGCCACAGATAATGACGAAAGCCAGATTCTCAAAGTCTTTCCTCTTTATTTTGGCTTCGATTTCTGGGCTCTCAAACAAAGCCAGAATTTTCTTGGAGAGTGGAGAAAAATGAATCCCGAAAAGGAAGATACCACCCACGAAGTAAATCATTCCAGCGACAACAGTAGGATGGACATTCTTCAGAGTGATTTTGTTCAGAGTTGAGCTTACACCAAATAAGACTGCTGATATAGTAGCACTTACGTAACCCCAATGATGAGTCAAACAATGTCACACATCTTTTAATCAATCAGAATTGTCCAGCTATAACCTTTCTTCAAAATCGAAGATTCATATGAAGCCTGATAGAACAATTGCATTTCGAATATTAGAGACAATAGCAGAGCCTATTTTGATTCTTGATCTCTAGGCTTAGAGACCTTATGTCACTGGACTGGAAGCAGAAAAAGAGAGAAGAGGGAAGGAGAACTTCGCTATTTTCTTTTTCTGAACAGGGTTCTGTTAGCTCTTCGGGACTTGAATGATGGAAGATTTTCCTGAATTATCAGCATAACTCAAAATGGAAGAATAAAGACTTGCTATAAAAAAAGAAGAATATGGTTTATGGGGATGAAGATTTGGTACAAAAAAAGGTTGAGTTCTGACTTTCGAGGCTTTATGCTTGGTTTATGGGACAGAGTTCCATATCATACTCGAATATGAGCCAGCCACTATAAGACTTGCAAACTCTGCATTAAGTTTCGTCATGAAGTCTGATTTCATAGACGTATTCATCGATTTTTCAAAGTCAGCAAAGTTCTCATACTCCCACATTTGAACATACCCGCCCCAGTTACCACCGAGCATATGACTGAAGACTTTGACCGATTTTACCTCTTTAAACAACTCTGGATGCTTTTTCATCCACGTTTCAAATTTCTTGAGAACTGGCGTAAACTCACCTAGTTTGTCTGGTTTTACAATAAACGTTTCCACCGAGAAAATGGTCATTTTATCACCTCTCTTATAGTTGTATTTTGGGATGTTTGTTATAACTTCTATTTAAAATCATAGACAACGTCAGTTTCACCTAGTTTTTGACTGTTTTCATTGAATACGAATACCAAGAATAGATAACGTGACTGTCACCAGAGCCCTTTTCAACACTTAGCCCCGAAGAGTTAACAGAAGCCTGAACAGTTTGACTTATTTCCACTTACACAAAACTAATAAGAACCTTTTCGTTGAATACTCTTCCACAGAATATGAGGAGAAAAGAAAAACATGCAAAGAATCCAATGCCCCATCTGTAAACAAGAAGGAGTCCTGCAATGGAAAGAAACCATTACTAAGGCTAAAGGAAAAATGTATCACTACAAGAAACTCTATGTGTATCATCAACACCCTCAAGAACATCCAGAAAGACCAAAATGGTGCTATCTAACTGCTGAGCATGTTGAAGCTCTAGGAATTACACAAAACAGCAATCCTATTACACAAAATCTTACACAAAACAGTACACAAACAGAAAACCTTGATTTGAACCCTATTTCTAGATTCAGATGGACCGGTGGGGATTTGAACCCCAGACCTCCTGAGTGCAAGTCAGGCGTTCATACCAGCTGAACTACCGGCCCACGCATTTTCTATCGGAAGAAAACTTGCATTAAGAGATAAAGAGCTTTCTGTGTTGTTGTCTTGAGCTAGGTATCCTAGAGATGAGTCTAGGATAGGTCGAGTCGAGTGGTCATTTCGTTTTCTGAATCCTACCGAAATCCAACACGTTCCAGATACGTTCGTGAACATAGTAAATGAGGATCTTCGAAAGGAGTTCTGTCAGGCCGACGCCGCCGCTCACCACTAGATTTCCAGTGAACATGAACACCAAGAGCATTGTGGTTAGAGTTGCGACGATTCTCCAAGAAATCGCTTTTACTATGCTTCTCACATGTGTCTCCATACCGTAACCCTATTCCTTCGCACGATTCTATTGGCTTACCACTGAGATATAGCTAACCTTAAGCTGAGTTCAGGGTCTTCGAAACGTTGAGGCAGAATGTGGAACCTGACAGAATAGGTCAAGCAAAATTGACTATCCAAGTGTGCCTATTCTTTCTTTTCTTTCATTCTTAACATGTGATTAGCCAAGGCTAAGAGTGTCAGGGGACGGTAGCGTATTTTGTCTTTCAGATCTATCAGAAAGCTTTCAACGTTCTCGTCAACGTAGGCTTGGGTTGTTGATGCTTGTTTGAATGAGTGGATAAACTGCGTATAGTCCGAATAGTCCTTGTGGAATGAAATGATTATTCCAGTGTGGTTTAATCCGATTCCTCTTTCAAGCATTATGATGTTCCCAGGAGATTCTTTCACCTGCTCTTGAACCAGTGTTCTTTCCTTGTCAGCTTCTTCTCGCCCCAGTGTGGGCTTGATACTGATAAACGTCAACACCATCAGCTCGTACTCAAGCTTCGTGAAGTCAGGCATCATCGTGTACTCTTTGATTACGCCTTCCTTCTCCAGCTTCTTGATCATCCTGCTGACTGTGGGTTGAGAGACTCCGACCACCTTTGCAAGTTCTCTGTCGCTTCTGCGGCTGTTTTTCATGAGTTCAGAAACAAGTTTCAACTCAGCTTCTTTCACTAGGTGACGCCTCCTTTCCAGTAGGAGACAAGAAAAATGAAAAGACTGTTTCTTAGAATAAAGCTTTTAGCTTAATCTAGAATCGTCTTCTTGTGTCTCTTTTCTTTGACCAACATTCTCGGCAGTAAACTGGCCTACTTGGGTCAGGCTTGAATGGGACTTCGCATTCTTTTCCACATTCAGCGCAAACTGCCTTGTGCATGTCTCTTTCCGCCATAGTACTTTTCAACTCCTTTGTACGCTCTGTGCAAAAATCGCTTCTTGCACGATGCATTTATCCATGGGATTGTACCTTATAAAACTTGTCATCATCACTGCAAACGGGTTTTTTGAACCGCCACTAAACCTTTTACGATGGCCATGACAGTCATAAGCCTAGAGAACATGTCAGCATCCCTAACGGCAAGATTCGTAATTCAAAAGCATGACGCGACACGTCTGCACTATGACTTTAGACTGGAAATGGACGGTGTTCTGAAAAGCTGGGCCATTCCAAAGGAACCGCCGACAGAACCTGGAGTGAAGAGGCTTGCAGTCCAAGTTGAGGATCACGAGCTGAGCTACATACATTTTGAAGGAACAATCCCAGAAGGCAAGTATGGCGCTGGGAAGGTTGAAGTCTGGGACAAGGGAACCTACACGCTCAAGCACAGAAGCGAAAACAAGATAATGTTCACGTTACATGGCGAAAGACTAAGCGGCAACTACACGCTGCTAAGATTCAAACAAGACAAGAACTGGCTCTTCTTCAAAAACAAAAACAGCGAAAAAGCGTGACTTACGCACGTGCAGCCAAACTCTCTGAGAAAGGCAACGCCCAAAAATGGTCAAATCTTAAAAGCAACTTTGTCCAGAAGTTGGCATCAGGCTTCGAAATATGCTCGAATTCAAAACGGTCAAGGTTGAAACACCGAAGGACTGCAACGTAATATTAGGTATGGCACATTTCATAAAGACTGCTGAGGACCTGTACGAGGCTTTAGTGAACGCTGTTCCAAACATACAGTTCGGGATAGGTTTCTGTGAAAGTTCAGGTCCATGCCTGGTCAGGCACGAGGGAAACGACGATGCGTTAAGGCAATTAGCAAAGGACAAGGCCTTCGAGATTGCCTGCGGTCACAGCTTCATAATCTTCCTCAAGAACGCATATCCCATCAACGTCTTGGACAAAATTAAGAACGTGCCGGAGACATGCACAATTTACGCCGCGACGGCAAACCCACTTGAGATAATCATCGCAGAAACTGAGCAGGGAAGAGGAATAATCGGCGTCATTGACGGATTAAAAAGCAAAGGCATAGAGACTGAGGAAGACATCAAGGCCCGAAAAGAGTTCCTGCGGAAAATAGGGTACAAACTCAGCTAGGTCAGTTCACTGTTACTCCGGCAGTTGGCGCTCGCTAAGAATAGCGGATCAGAGAAACGGGTTAGGAAGCTGAAGACGTCTGGTCTCATGTTAAATCTGTGCAAGATGGCATTATGACCGCGTCCAGAAAACCGATTTGACCTTGCAGCCATCTCTAATGAGACAATAGATCACCGCGCTTTCCGTATGCGTGTGCGCACAACCTACCCCCGGTCCACTATATGATCCAAATATGCTCCAAATATGAGCCAAGAAAAAATTAGACGTGCCAATAAGCCTTCCTTCACGGGGCTCGCGCTAGTTTTGAAAGCCCAACTACAGAGATGAGTTGGCAGGGTGAATTGCCTAGGGCAGTTCGCTTGAGGGGAATTCAGTCGTGAACTGCTTTCAGCGGGGGTAAATCTGATGTGCGGCTAGTGCTGCTTTACCTGTTCAAAGCTACTTCTTGCTGCAGTTTAAAACGTGTTTTTTCTCTCATTTTTTCGTCAGCGTATGCAACCAGCTGTTTGAACTGCCTTTGGCCTAGAACATGACTCGCTCTTGACAAAATCTCGAGGCAGATTTCTTTAAAAACGAGATCCGCACAACCCGTTTTTGCGTCATCAATCAACTGTTTGCAAGCTTCAAAGATCGGTTCGCTCAAAGCTGTTTCACCCTGCAGACAGCACCTAGGTGTTCGAACATTAAAACACTTATGAATTCCTGTTCTGAATCCATGATTCACCTCAACAGAACAATCAGCAGTCGGATTTTCGCTTTCCGCATGGCTTAGCTTAACCTATTTTAGAGTCGAAGATCAAATAGTACGAGATCGCTGATAAAAAGGTGCACAGAGCATGGTTCTGAAGGCCGTGTTTTTTGACCTGCATGACACTCTTGTCTATCTTGATAACCCGCTTAGCTCGGAAGAGGTTTCGGAATTCCTGTCGGCCAAGGGCTATGAAGTCTATCCGCAATCTTGGGATGCTGCCTCTCATTTTGTTGGAATGGTAGATGATCCAAAACATGGATACAAAAACAGACAAGACTTCCTTAAGCAAGTTCTGAACAGACTTGACGCGAAAATCGATAATGAAACCTTGAGAAGACTTGCCCAGCTTCATGAGGATCGCAACAAATACTCTTTGTTCCCTGATGCTGCCCCAGCAGTCAAAAAAGCCAAACAGCTTAACTTGAAGACAGCTATTGTCACCACCATTCCAGATTTCATCTTTCGCTCGGAAATAGTGTCCATCAGAGACTACTTCGATACGATCATGACTGGATATAGGGCAGGCTGTGAGAAGTCCGATCCCAAAATGCACAGGCGAACTCTTCAGAGTCTTGGTGTCGACGCCCAAGAAGCAGCCATGATAGGTGATGAATTGCTTGTCGACATTAAGATTCCAAAGAAACTAGGCATGCGCACAATTTTGTTGGACAGAGCAAACAAGATCAAGAGCAAACCTGAGGAAGCTGATGCCAAGGCTAACACTCTTACTGAAGCAGTAGCCATAATAGAAAAATGGCAGAAGCCATAAACCCATTCTTGTGGGGTGCATGATGAAACTAGCGTATGATGCTATTTGGGGCTTCGAAGAAGATATTTTGGAGTTGAGAAAAGACTTCAAGGAGCGCATCATAAAAGCACACACTTCCCAACCAATCGGGATTCCCCTCCATAGATCTAAAGGACAGCTAATACTGGATGAAGACAGCATTCTACTGAGCGAAAAGAACAAGGGTACGCGAGAAAGCTTTCGCATGGTCATTGCCCGTCATCAGATTATCGATGTCTTTCTCGGTTGGGATGATGTTCTGAGACGATGGAGGGATACGAGAGCCTGGATTAGACCATTAAGGCTGACCTTTGAAAACCAAGGGGAACCAAAAACGTTGTACGTTTACGTAAAGAGACATGGGAAAAGGCCATATGGCAATGAGAACAAGGAATTGTTTGAAATGCTCAGCTCAATACCTAAACAAACGGCAAGCGACTGCTAGGTCATCCTACGAGTTTGGAGGTTGAAGTCTTGGATAGGAATGCAACAAAAGAGCTACGTTCTATCGGGGTTGTGGAAAGGGCAGAAGAACAGGAGGCTAGAATACGTATTTTTCAAGAGTACTGTGCAGGGCTTAAGGGCATAGAGGAGTACTCGCATCTGATAATTCTCTACTGGTTTCATTTGAGAGATAGTGAAAAAGAGAGGCAAACCCTGCTGGTTTTCCCCAGAAGGCACGAGGTAAACGTTGAAAAAGGAGTCTTTGCCTGCAGAAGCACATCTCGACCAAACCCGATAGCCCTTTGCGTGGTGCAGCTTCTGAAAGCTGAAAATTGTGTTCTCACCGTGAAGGGACTTGACGCCCTCGAAGGATCACCAATAGTCGACATCAAACCATACCTCCCAAGAGCCGACTCAATCCCAAATGCGGAAGCTCCACCATGGACAGATGTCGGACCTCCAACGTGATGCAGTCGTTGCTTGTCATGCCCTTTTCGACCTGTCAAAAAGCTTATTAGGCTAAACATAAGATTGTTGGTGCGGGTCATGGAGACCCAAACCTGTGAGATCAAAAACGAAACTGAAAACGCAGGAAACGCCAATTCTCATCTTCTGAAGGACACGAAGAACAGGCACAGACTGTTTTCAGCTCCAGAACTCCACGCAATCGTGAAAATTGAATCAAGCATCTTGAAAGGGGCTAGAAAATACTTTGAAGAACAGGGCTTCGTAGAAGTCGTTGTCCCGCACGTGACCAAAGCAACCGGAGCATGCGAGAACATAGCAACCATGTTCGAAATAGACTACTTCGGGCCAAAACGATACCTAAGCCAGACAGGCCAACTCTACCTAGAAGTTCTAACACCTTTCTCAAGAAGGTCTGGTGTGTAGGACCAAGCTTCCGGGCAGAACCACTTGCAGACGAACGTCACTTGACAGAGTTCACTTTGGTCGAACTGGAGTTTGCCGGCAACTTCGAGCAACTGCTGGGACACGTAGAAAACATAACGTGTTCGATGATAAATTGCGTTCTCGCCGAAAGAAAAGAGGAACTCGTGCTTCTGAACGCGGACGTGGAAAGACTCAGAAAAGTCAGGAAACCATTTCAAAGAATGACCTACGCGAAAGCCGTCGAGTTGCTTGCAGACTTCGGAGTCAGATGGGGAGACGACCTGAGAAGCAGTCAAGAAAAGATGCTTGTCCAGATCAACGGCAATCAACCACTATTCGTGACGCACTTCCCAAAAGCGATAAAGTTCTTCAACATGAAAGAGAACGACGAAGACTCAAAGATCGTTAACAGTGCGGACCTGCTTCTGCCAATGAGCGGAGAAGCTGTCGGTGCAGCTGAACGAGAATACAGGCAAGATAAGCTTCATGAAAGACTGGTGAATTCTTCAATGTTCAAACAGTTGGTTGAAAAAGGCGGAAGCATAGAAGACTTCAAATGGTACCTTGAATTCTACGAGAAGCAAGGATTTCTGCATTCAGGATGCGGAATAGGCCTGAACAGGGTTACACAGTTCATTCTAGGCGTGGACGACATAAGAGCCACAACGGCATTCCCGATGAACAGGGAATCGATCCTGTAAAAACACAGACAACCTTCCTTTTTTCTTTAAAACAACGCGTGAGAGATTATATAACACCTTCATTGAAGCGTCTATGTGCATAATAAAAAATAGACTGAGGCAGGTCTTTGGAACACAACTTCAAAGCAGCAATCGTGCATCTCATATTGAATGGAAAAGTCGAGGAAGCATTGGAACTGCTTGCAAAGCACTACAATGCTAGTGTTCCAAAGATAAAGGTTGGCTTGCCCAAGGGTCATCGAATAGGCAAATTGGGCTGTTACACAGCAAAGAATCAAACTATACACGTAGCCAATAGTGACATGCTGAAAGAGCCGTTCGTAATCATGCACGAATTCTACCATCACTTGCGCACCTCGATAGACGGGGAGCATAAGGGAACAGAGAATTACGCGAACAGATTTGCCGAAGAATACATCGAAACCTACCGATCTCTAGGGCACATGGGTTCAAGAGCTCAAGCTGAAACGCGAAGGTAACACCATATTCCACGACAAAGGACTCGTGCTTAAGTCTTCTCATCAAGGCAACGTGGAGCTGCAGAACGAAATAATCAGGAGAACAGAACACAAATCACTCTGACCAAACACACGGCCAGGTAGCGTCGAACTCCATGGTCAAACCATGAATTTCCGTTTGCAGCAAAGTTGAAGATGTCTTCTCACGATTTCTCTTTTCCGTCGCGATGAGTGCCATGATTGTCTCAGGTTCGTGAAATCGCCGCAGTTTGCGGCCGCGCACGCAGTTTCACTGGTCTGCTTCTTGCCGCCTGTGCTATTTTTTGCCTCTTGTGCGAACTATTGCGAGAGTTACGAGAGCTCCAGCTAGGGCAGATATCGCTCCTAGCAGAAAGCATAGCAGTACTATGTGAGCGGGCAGATTGACCAAAACCGTTGTCGGGAGGTTTGCGGGAAGGCTGAGGTTCTCCTCTGAGATCATTAAGTCCGTGTTCAGTAGACCAAGGTTTCCTTCATATGTTAAAACGCTTAGCCATGCTCCGTCCTGAAGCAGTTCGCTCAATCTTAGGTCTACCTTTGACAGTTCTCCTCTTGAAAGCGTGAACTGTATCGGTTGCCAAAGTGCATTAGATATTTCGTAGTAGGCAAGGTGCAGGGCCCAATAGGGATTGGCCAATTTTTCCTTGGTGAGTGTGAAGAGGGTTATTTTTCCGTCTCCGCCGACTGGACTTGTGATTAGGAGTGGATAATAGAGTGTGCTTGAGTTGAATTTGTAGAGTATTGGGTCTATGCTTCTCTCTTGCGGCTGGAACGTTACGAGGTCCAAAGCGTAGTGTCTGAAGCCTCTGCTCATGTAGTCTTGGATAGCTGCTTGGAAGTTACCGAGAGTTATGCTCCCGTTTGCACCGCTTGATGAAAGGAAAGTGTTTGCCCAACTGACGAGGCCAACAGCATCCGTTGCCGTGACAACTGTTATGTTGTGGGCGCCTATTTCTTCATGGAAGAGGACTTCCACGCTGCCGTCGCGGGCGTTTTCTTTCGTTCCGAAGATGTACTGGTTCAGGCCTTCTTCCCAGATCATGTCTTGGATCGTTTCGAAGGCTTGAAAGGATGCAAGTTCGATTTCAGGTTTTGATGGCAGTGGAAGAATCTCTAAGACCAAGGTTTCTTGGCTGGAATGCACGTCCGTAGAGAGTATGAGGATCTCCTCTTGGCCGTTCCAGGCAACGATGGCCTTCTGTCCAGGTTCGTAGATTGAAACTCCAGGAGTAATTGGAATGCCTCCTCTGTCGGCGTAAACCAGCGGATATGAAAAGAAAACTACGATGATTAAGGCCATTGTGATCTTTACTGTTCGCAAGTTTAACCCCAGATTGTATGAGGTCTCAGTGACTAATAATACTAGGGGTTGGAACAGGCAACACTAGAAATTGGTACGGTGAAAACGCATTAGACGATACTCCGCTATTTGCATATTTGCCATTCTTTTGTGCGCGCGCGTCTCGAATGCACTCTTCACCAAAGTTCCTTTAAGGAATTCTGCGAAAAGCGATAATTATCTGAATGTTCTCTTCTAGTGCTTGTGATGCGAAAGGAGCTACTGGCGGAATCGTGGCGTGACTGAAAATAACTGCGGCGAAATTGTAACCAGCAGGTTATGTCTCAGACCCTTTAGCAGAGAGGATTTGAATGCCTATGCAAGAATCATTGGGGACCCTGAAGTTGGCAAATGGTTTCCAAAAGGAAACGGCTACACGCGCGAAGAAGCTGAGAAATCCCTGAACAGCATTTTGAAGCACTGGGAAAAACATGGCTTTGGAATCTGGGCAGTAACCGACAAGAAAAACAAAGAGGCTCTTCTTGGTCGTTGTGGGCTAAACCTTATCAGTGAAACTTCGGAGGTCGAGGTAGATTTCATTATTGCAAGAAGCTTCTGGGGATGCGGATATGCCACTGAAGTAGCAAGAGCAGCTCTCCACTGTGGCTTTGGGACCCTGAACCTGGACAGAATTATCGCGCTTGCGAAGCCAGAGAACGTTGCGTCGCGCCGAGTTATCGAAAAAATCGGAATGCGCTACGTTAGAAATGCTGAATACTGGGGTATAACCTGCGCCTACTATAAGATTTCCAAGTCGGAATACGCCAACATGCTGGCAGATGATAGGCTCAAGACCAAAAAATAGAGTTACCGCGCCTCCATACCCATTCGCTAGTATGAGTGGATTCCGTCAAACAAACAATTGTCACTGATGATTGTTTGATTCGCTCTCTGATCCCGCTTTTTATATACTCAGCGTTTTCGCTATTGAAAGGTGCTCGCAATGAGAAATCAATAAAATCAAGATCTGAATTCTCGTTTTTGGCTTGACCACGAAACAAATCTACCATGGGCTTGTCCTCACCTTTGAAACTCAGGAACACTCTTTTCCGAGGCTCTGGTGCTGGTTTTTCAAGTTCTTTTCGAGCGATATCTTGCAGCTTATCGGTATCAGTTACTCCACCATAGCTTGATGTCCATGTACCGCCACCGCCCATGTTTATTCACCTTCTTTCTTGAATTGTGGCAAATTCTTGCCAGTTGAGTTCAAAAGGTCAAGGCAAGCAATGCATTTGCCGCAATACGTATCTTTTCCAGAATGACATGAATACGTTTTTTCTATAGGAAGCTTGTAACGTTTAGCGAGTTCGATAACTTCACTCTTAGTAAAATTGATCAGAGGTGTTACTATTGCAATGTCATCATCTAGAGCTTCATTCGCAGCAATGTTTGTGTTAACAACGAACCTTCCCGTCTGGTCTGGGAATATGTGGCGCTTCTCGGTGAGCAATCCAATGGCAACTTTTTTTGCACCTTTGAAATGAGCGTAAGAACACGCAACTATGAGAAACAGAAGATTTCTTCCAGGGAGGAAAGCTTCGTCATGTATATGTTTCGTAGGGTCTGTAATTCCTGTTGGCATCAATTTGCCGTAACCGCTTAAATCAACTCTTGTTGGTGTAGGAAGATTGGATTCCTTAAACACCCTCTGACATGCAGCCCATTCTTTTTCCCTAGCCAGTTGGCCATAATCGATGAAAATGGGTATGAGCTCTTCTCCTTGTTCCACAATTATCTTCGACATAACAAGAGAATCGATTCCTCCGGATACTAAACTCACAGTGGTCATACCACAACCTCCTCTTTCTCTATCAGACGCATAACGGTCCATATGCCGATGTCCAAGGTCGCGAGCGACCTCTTTTTTGAAATCGCATATAGCCTCAATATGTTTTCTCTCTTGAAATACGGATGCACTCTTTCTTTGCCTATCATACAGTATCTGTCGCCTAATTGCATGAGCCTCATGTAACGATCAACGTGGCAATCGAGAATTGCCAAGTCATCACTGAACTCAATATTCCTCAAAAATAGACTTGCTTGTTTGGGTCCTATGCCTTTGCATTTCTCAATGAGAACGTCTCTAGCTTCAATTCCATCATGGCAGTCTCGCAAGATGTCTTTTATCGAAAGATTATCTTCGCCGTATATTCGGGATGCAGTACTGAGAATATACTTGGATCTTGAGTTAGGATAGCGATAACGTGAGCCAACGTTATCCGAGAAGGGAGGATATATTGGTCTGTGTAATTCCTTTCTCATTTTTCTTTCAACACTCTTCGCCATTTTCAGAATCGAAGA